>ENA-UERK01000098-UERK01000098.1-human-gut-metagenome-genome-assembly--contig:-NODE-98-length-75869-cov-6.376069_pt1 | contig 75869 bp, 71 predicted proteins | sample MGYA00242957_ERZ507957 | MGnify/ENA primary metagenome ERZ507957 (study PRJEB26167, sample SAMN06115538) | human gut metagenome | host: Homo sapiens | place: China:Heilongjiang | collected 2015-11-06...
TAAACAGTTTGTTTGGTTTTGTGCCGCATTTATTCCTCGGCGGTACATTCGCCTTTTGGCGAATACAATAATATCCCATTGCTTTAAGAATTATCCCATCTTAAGGCGCAAACCGGGCGGCTTAAGCTGCCCGGTTTGCTTATTGCTACCTTAAATTGCCCTGTACCGTAAAATGCCAACTTATACCCTTGTTTTAACAATTTATGTTGACATCCCGCAAAAATTGTTCTATAATTTTTTTATCATACATTTAAGGAGCATTAAAATGCGGCAAAAAATCAACAATTGTTTTCACATTCTTTACGGGTGCCTGTTTTTTTTAATTATTAGTTTACTGTTATTGGTTCACGAAGCAATTCAATACCCGTGTAAAAGAACCTTTCCCCTACACAATATTACAGTTTTTTTGCTTATTATTGTTTTAGGCCTTTTGCTTTTTCTTATTACAAATGCGGTTAAACGTATAAGCGCCACCCCAAAATTTCAAAATTTTCGTTTTAAAATCAATTACCTAAAAATAATGTGGGTTTCGGCCGTTGTGCTGTTTTTTCTGCAGGTTTATATTTCTTACAACATTGTTTTTACCTCAAAATGGGATGTTTACAATGTTAATTTAGCCGCGCAGCAGTGGGCGGCCGGGCATTCCGAAAAAGTAACCTCTTTTTACAATTTTTCACGCTATCCCAATAATTTATTTATTACCTTGTGCCAAGCGGCCATTTTAAAACTGAATAATGCTTTCGGCATTTTTCAGGAAGTTTACGCCAACATGGCAATTGTTTGTGTAAACTGTTTGTTCAGCACAGTTACCTGTGTTCTTGTGTTTAAAATCGTTAACCTTTATCAAAGCCAAAAATACGCCTTTGCCGGCTATATTCTTAGCATTATGCTGTACGGCTTTTCCCCATGGGTAACCATTTGCTATTCAGATGCTTTTGGCATTCTTTTTCCGGTTTTAAGCTTTTACCTTTACGCAAAACCGCGAAAAAGTTTAAAAACAAAAATTGTTTTTTGTGCTCTGGCGGCCTCAATTGCCTGTATTGGCTATTTGATTAAGCCCCAATGCATTATTATTTTAATTGCCGCCGTTATTACTGAATTCCTATTTAATCTTGGTAAGGCTAACCTTAAAAAATTGGCAATGGTATTTTTTGTTGCCGTTTACACCGCTGCCTTTTATTTTCTTTTAAATACTGCCATAAACAGCTTTTACAAAAAAAGCAGTATTGTTATTAACAAAGAAGATACCTTTAGCATGACCCATTTTGCAATGATGGGGTTAAACGAAAAAAATTCCGGCGTTTATTACGATGATGATATTACAATTTCTAAAAATTTCAAAACTGCGGCGGAAAGAAAAAACGGAAATATTACGGTAATAAAAAGTCGATTACACGCTATGGGGCCCGTTAGGCTAACAAAGCATCTTGCTAAAAAAATGCTGATTTCCTACCACGACGGAACCTTTGCCTGGGGTGGAGAGGGGACTTTTTACTACCAGGTACCAAAACCGTTAAACTCAAAAATATCGCCGTTTTTAAGATCGGTTTATTACAATTCCGGAAGCAGATATTTGTATTTTCAATCGATTTCAACCTTTGTTTGGATGACAGTTATTCTTTTAAATTTTGCGGCCGTGTTTCAAAAGCGCAACGCACAGCCCAACCCAAAGCTTTGCGTGCTGTTTTTAAGCATTATTGGGCTTACAGCCTTTCAGTTGTTGTTTGAGGTGCGCGCCCGTTATTTGTACACCTATTTGCCAATTTACTGCATTATTGCTGTTTTTGGCTTAAAAAACTTTAATTGCCTTTGCGGCAAAGCGGTTAATACCGCAAAAAAACTTTTTAAAAAGAGGGCTTTGCAAAAATGAACCGATTAATCATTATTGTTCCCTGCTACAACGAGCAGGAGGTTTTACCAGAAACCACGCCGCAGCTGGTGCAGGTAGTGCAAGATTTAATTCAAAAGCAAAAAATTGCCGAAAACAGCGGTATTTTGCTGGTGAATGACGGCAGCCGCGACACTACCTGGCAAATTATTAAAGAGCAGCACCAAAAATACCCCTGCGTGTTTGGGTTAAACCTTGCCGGCAATGTTGGCCACCAAAACGCCCTTTTTGCCGGAATTGACACCATGAAAGACCGCTGCGATTTTTCTATTAGCATTGACGCCGACCTGCAGGACGACACCGCCGCTATTGAAAAAATGGTAGACGCCTACCTTAACGGTGCCGATATTGTTTACGGCGTGCGTTCCAGCCGCGAGTCCGACTCGTTTTTTAAACGCACTACCGCGCAAGGGTTTTACAAGTTTATGTCGGCCATGGGGGTTAAAACGGTTTACAACCACGCCGATTTTCGCTTAATGAGCGCCCGCGCCATGCAGCAGCTTTGCCGTTACAAGGAGCGCAACCTGTTTTTGCGCGGCCTGGTGCCGGAAATTGGCTACAAAACCGCAACCGTAACCTACGCCCGCAAGCCCCGAACCGCCGGCGAAAGCAAGTACCCACTTAAAAAAATGCTGGCCTTTGCGTGGCAGGGCATTACCTCGTTCAGCATTAAGCCCATTACCCTAATTTCTACCTTGGGTGCCGTTATTATTTTTTGCTCCCTTGTTGCGTTTATTTACACCTTAGTGGCCTACTTTATGCACCACACACAACCGGGCTGGTCCTCGCTTATGATCTCAATTTGGTTTTTAGGCGGCGTACAGCTTTTTGCCATTGGCATGATCGGGCAGTATGTTGGCAAGGTGTACATTGAAAGTAAAGAACGCCCCCGCTACAATCCAGAGTCCCTATTAATGGATGGGGAAAACGCCTAAGCCGGCCTTACAAACATAAAAAACAGGCAAAATATCTGTTGCTTGTTTCTGTTAGATTAAGCCGGCGGCGCTGCTGCTGTTTAGGTAAAAGGGGTTAGCTGCGCTGCAGCGGGCCGCCTCAGCCGCCGGCTATAAAAATTATTATTCATTTATTACAACTTTAGCCAAGGTGCTTTTTGGTGCCTTGGCCCTTGCTTTATTCACTTACCTTTGTGTCATTAAAAAAATATTTGCCCTGTCAATAAAAAAACTTGACAGCGGTGTTTTTTTGTGGTATACTGCCTTAGGGTGAAAGGATGGAAAAGGATTTAAACATTTGCCTGCTTTTAGATTATTACGGCGCCCTATTAACCGAAAAACAGCGCCGCTGCTTAGGCTTTTATTATAACGAAGACCTTTCCCTTTCCGAAATTGCCGAAATTATTGGCGGTACCCGCCAGGCCGCGCAGGAGCTGATTCGCCGGGCCGAGGGCCGCTTAAACCAAATGGAACAGCAGCTGCAGCTGGTGCAGCGCCACAACGCGCAGCGCCGCCTTGTAACCGCCGCACTGGCCGCGTTAAAGGCCGGCAATACCGCCGAGGCTGCCAATTATTTATCCCAGCTGGAAAATCAGCTTTAATTACAGGAGCGTAACATGGCATTTGAAAATCTTTCAGATAAATTAGCCGCAGCCTTTAAAAAGCTGCGTTCTAAAGGCAAGCTGAGCGAGGCCGATGTTAAATCTGCCATGCGCGAGGTGCGGCTTGCTTTGCTGGAGGCCGATGTTAACTACAAGGTTGCCAAGGATTTTACCAACACCCTGGTAGAGCGCTGCATTGGCGAAAAGGTTATGGAAAGCCTAACCCCCGCGCAAATGGTTATCAAAATCGTGCGCGACGAGTTAACCGCCTTAATGGGCGGCGAGCAGGCGCGGCTTAAAACCGCCAACCGTATTCCCACCGTTATTATGATGTGCGGCCTGCAAGGCTCCGGTAAAACAACGCACAGCGCTAAGCTGGCCAAAAAGCTTAAAGCCGAGGGGCACCGCCCCCTGCTGGTAGCGTGCGACATTTACCGCCCCGCCGCCATTGAGCAGTTAAAAGTTGTTGGCCAGGCCGCCGGCGTGCCCGTGTTTGAGCAGGGCACCGAAAAGCCCGAAAAAATTGCCAAAGAGGCCATTCGCCACGCGCGGGATTACGGCCACGATTACGTTATTTTTGATACTGCCGGCCGCCTGCACATTGACGACGACCTGATGGCCGAATTGAAACGCATTACCGAAACCGTAGAGGTTAACAACATTTTGCTGGTTATAGATTCCATGATTGGCCAAGACGCCGTAAATGTTGCCAAAGCGTTTAACGATTTATTAGAAATTGACGGCGTAATTTTAACCAAGCTGGACGGCGATACCCGCGGCGGTGCCGCCCTTTCGGTTCGGGCCGTTACCGGCAAACCGATTTTATACAGCGGTACCGGCGAAAAGCTGGACGATTTAGAAGAATTCCACCCCGACCGCATGGCCTCCCGCATTTTGGGCATGGGCGATATGCTTTCGTTGATTGAAAAAGCCGAGCAGGAGTTAGACCAAAAAGAGGCCGAGCGCACCGCGCAGCGGCTGGCCGAAAATAAATTTGATTTAAACGACCTTTTAGCCCAGTTTGCCCAAATTAAAAAAATGGGATCGGTAAAAAGCATTATGTCTATGCTGCCGGGCGTTGGGCAAAAACTGCGTGATGTTGAAATTGACGAGCGGCAGTTTGACCGTATTGAGGCCATTATTAAATCTATGACACCGAAAGAGCGTGCTAAGCCGGAGCTTTTAAACGCCTCGCGCAAGCGGCGGGTTGCCGCCGGCAGCGGCATGAAGGTAGAGGATATTAACCGCCTGCTGACCCAGTACGAGCAAATGAAGAAAATGATGAGGCAAATGTCCGGCAAGGGCGGCAAGCGCAAAATGATGCGCGGCATGGGTATGCCGGGGCCGGGCGGTTTTCGGTTTTAATTCAACATAGCCGCTAAAATTTAGTCATTCCAAGGATATTTCATTAAAAATTTTCCTTTGAATATATTCTATTTCAGGAGGTGTTTTAAATGGCAGTAAAAATCAGACTTCGTCGCTTAGGCGCTAAAAAAGCTCCCTTCTACCGCATTGTTGTGGCAGATTCCAGAGCCCCGCGTGACGGCAAATTTATTGAAGAGATCGGTTATTACGATCCCACCAAGGAACCCGTTGTAGTTAAAATTGACAGCGACAAAGCCAAGACCTGGATCGGCAACGGCGCTCAGCCCACCGACACTGTTCGCGCTTTATTAAAGAAAAACGGCGTTCTGTAATTGTTTAAAGGAGTCACCATTATGTCAGAATTACTAATAGCTATTGCCTCCGGCTTGGTAGAAAAACCGGAAGCAGTTACTGCTACGGTTGACGAACCCAACGAGGAAGGCGTTATTGTCTACCACCTTCATGTAGCGGAGGACGATATGGGTCGCGTAATTGGTAAGCAGGGCCGCATTGCCAAGGCTATTCGCACCGTTATGCGTGCGGCCGCCAACCGCAACGGCCAAAAAATTGCTGTTGAAATTGACTAAGTAGGCACAATCCGCAGAGCGTATGTTACCGCATAGTTCTGCGGATATTTTTTCATTTGCCGCGGCGCTGCCTGCGGCCTTAAACCGAGGTATTTTATGAAAAAAGAATACATTGAAATTGGCAAAATTGTTGGCACCCACGGCGTTAAGGGAATGGTGCGTATTCAACCGTGGTGTGATGACGCCGAATTTTTTTGTAAGCAAAACACCCTTTACTTTGTTAAAAACGGCGAAGCAACGCCTGTTTATATAGCCCACAGCGCCCCGCATGGTAATGTTGTAATTGCCGCACTTAAAGGGGTAGAAAGCATGGAGGCGGCCGACCGGATGCGTAACCGCGTGCTATTTTTAAACCGTAAAGATTTACACCTGCCAAACGGCCGTTACCTTATTTGCGACCTTTTAGACTGCACGGTTTTTAACGCGGTCGACGGTAAAGAGCTTGGCACCCTTTGCGATGTTACCAAAACCGGCGCCAATGATGTTTGGCACATTAAAAACAGCCGGGGCGAATTTTTAGTACCGTGTATTGACGAGGTTGTGCAAAGCGTAGATATTGACGCCGGCAAAATTGTAATAAAACCGCTGCGCGGCATTTTTCATGAGGACTAAAATGCGAATTGATATTTTAACCCTGTTTCCCGAAAGCTGCGACGCCTTTTTGCAGCAAAGCATTATTGGCCGCGCACGAAAAGACGGTAAGGTAGAAATTTACTGCCACAATATTCGGGATTATACAAACGATAAACACAACCGGGTAGACGACGCGCCGTACGGCGGCGGCATGGGCATGATTATGCAGGCACAGCCGATTTTTGATTGCATTACGGCGGTTAAAGCCATGGACAAGCGGCCTGCAAGGGTAATTTACCTTTCGCCAAAAGGGGCAACCTTTTGCCAAAAAAAGGCCACTGCCCTTGCGGCGTTAGACCGCCTAATTTTACTTTGCGGGCACTACGAGGGCGTAGACGAGCGGGTTTTAGAGGCGGCAGTTGACGAGGAAATTTCTATTGGCGATTATGTTTTAACCGGGGGCGAAATTGCCGCCATAACGGTTACCGACGCCGTTTGCCGGCTGCTCCCCGGCGTGCTTTCCAGCAATGTTTGCTTTTTAGAGGAGAGCCATTGGGACAGTCTTTTGGAATACCCCCAATACACCCGCCCGGCCGAATGGCAGGGCCGCAAGGTGCCGGAGGTTTTACTTTCGGGTCACCACGCCAATATTGTTAAATGGCAGCGCCAAAAAGCGCTGCAAACCACCCTGCAAAAACGGCCGGAGCTGCTGCAAAGCGCTGCCCTGACCCCTGAAGACCAGGCCTTTTTAACCAACCTTGCCGGGGCAAATCCCCCCGCCGGGGAGCCAAAAAACGAATAGTCGGACAACAAAATTGCCGCAGCGCAGGCCCCAAAAATTAAAAGCGAGCAACGCCGCATGAATATAAATAGTACACAAAGTTGTTCGGGCAGACTCTTTCAACCCTAAGCAGGAAAAAGCACGCAACGCCGTTATTGCGCGCTTTTATATTAAATAGCCGCCGCTAAAAACGGGTTGGCACGCACGGCCTTTGGCGGGTGCAAAGCCTTAACCGTTTAAAACGCCATGTGTTGGCCGTTGTGTTTTTTGCTTTGCACTTTTTAGCCCCTTTTGCATAAAATACATCTGAGCGGCTTGGTACGCTTCCCCCGCCCCAGTTTGGCAGTGTTATTCTCCACACCGGTTTACATGAAATTTTTTAAATAAAATTAACCCTTAGTTTCGCCAGCCAAAGCGGCGTTTATAATCGCCGGCCGTGCAACCGGCCAATGGCGCATTAGGCCTTTAAAGGCTTTGTGCCATTGCCAAAAACAAAAACGCCTCCCGCCGCCTTTTGGGCGTAAAATTTTGGTGCTTAATTCTATGCTTTTTGCACAAACAACTGCCAAAACAATCCAACCATATTTAGTTGAATAATAGAAGTTGCAAAACTTGGTACTTTTTGTATTGACGGCACGATATATTGTGGTATAATAAATTTAATAAACTATGTATGTTTGATTTTTGCTTGAATAAAGTGAGGTAGTATTTATGTATGTTAAAGATGTTGTAGTACAAAACCAGGGTGGCCTGCGTGCCCGCCCGGCAACATTTTTTATTCAAAAAGCCAACGAGTTCAAATCCTCCATTTGGGTGGAAAAAGACGAACGCCGCGTAAACGCCAAAAGCCTTTTAGGCGTGCTTTCCTTAGGCATTATTGGCGGCACCTCTATTCGCATTAGCGCCGATGGCGCCGACGAAAACGAGGCGGTTGATCAGCTGGTAGAGCTGGTACAGTCCGGCTTTGTAGATTAATTTAACTTTACCCCTTTAAAGCTTTATAAATTATTTGGCCGGTATGCACCCTTTGGGTGCATACCGGCTTTTTGTGCGTTTATTTTAAATTTTTAAGTGCATTTCAGCAGGATAATCCCCCGGCAAAACCGCGCCACGGCTTTGGTTATGCGCCTTTTGTGCACCCTTATTGGTGCGTGGCACCGAAACCTTAGCTTTGTAATTTATTTTACCGTTTATTTTACCGGCTTACGCCTGGCAGCCTTATTTGCGCCAAAAATACCGCCCAAGCCGCCGGCCACTATTAAAACAACCAACCGGGTTAGCGTGGCGGCACCGGGCGCTGCGTGAAACGCAATAAGCGAAACGGTTGTAATACAAATAAAAAGCAAAAAACCACACAGCATTCCGCACAGTAAGCCGTTTTTCTTTAGCTTAACCGCCGTTACAAAGCCGCCGCAAAAGCCGCCCAGCGCCACCGCAACCGTGCTGGCCGCCGGGGCAAGCGTTAACGAAATGTTGCCGACCGAAAACAGCAAAGCCGCTAATACTGTTATAATTAATGTAACTGCGCTGCCCGCAATTAAGCCCATCAGCTCCGGCCGCAGCCACAGCCCAAAAATTCCTGCTTTATCTGTTTTAACTTTCATGCCCTACCCCCGCTTTAATTTTAGGCCGGGTTGCAAGCCTAAACCCCTGTAAGATCTGCTTGCCGATTTTTTGCGCCCGCTGCCTTAAACAGCAAACAAAAGCCCCTACTTTCCCGCCTAATAGGTTTTATAATACATTTATATTTTGGTTTTTACCCCTTTATACCTGCACGAATAAATTGTTTGTACATAAACTGTAACATAGCAGCCTGCACCGTTTGCGGCCAGCAATGGCCCTTTGCCAAAACGGGTTGTAAAAAGGGCAAACATTGCAAAGACGGCGCAATAAAACCAAGCATTGTTCGGCCAAGTGCCGCTTGGCAAAGCATTGCCCGGTCAAGTGCTGCAAATTTGGCACAACTAAATTTTGAATTTTTTTGCAGTAAATTGTTAGGATGGTTTTTATGCAACAGTACATTGCCGTTGTAGACGGAGATAAGCGCCAAAAGGCGCTTTGTGAAATTTTAAAGCGGCAGGGCTTGCTTGCCCGGTTGTTTTTTTTAAACAACGAAACCGTTTTAACCGATTTAGCACAGCTGGGCGCCTGCAAAGCGCTTGTTTTGCCGGTGCCAACCACGCGAAACGGCGAAACGCTAAACGCACCGCAGTTAAACCCGCCCTTGCCGCTGGCAACGGTTTTAAGCGCGCTGCAGCCGGGCACCCCGGTTTTTACAGGGGGGACTGCCCCCTGCTTTGCAGAATTTAAAAATTTAAATTTTTGCAACCTGTTGGCGCAGGAGCCGCTGGTTTTAAAAAATGCCTTAGCTACAGCCGAGGCTGCCTTGGCCATTGTAATTACCCAAACGCCGCACACGGTTTTTAAAAGCAATGTGCTGCTGTTGGGCTATGGGCGCATTGCGCAGTATTTAGCAAAGTACCTAAAAAATTTAGGCGCCGCGGTAACGGTTGCCGCCCGTAACGAGGTAGCCCGAACCAAGGCAGCCACCGCCGGCAGCACAGCACTTACCTTTGAGCAGGCCGAGGTTTATTTGCCACTTTTTAATGTTATTGTAAACACCGTGCCGCAAACCGTTTTGTTTAAGCGGCAGCTGCTAAAGGTAAGCCCCGGCTGCCTGCTGGTTGACCTTGCCTCTAAACCCGGCGGAATAGATTACAAAGCGGCCGAGATCTTACGGCTAAACACCGTGCAGGCACTGGGTCTGCCCGGAAAATATTCCCCCAATTCTGCCGCGCAGTACATGGCAGAGGCTATTACCGCAAGATTAAAGGAGTTGAGCTTAATATGACCGGTAAAACCATTGGCTACGCCCTTTGCGGCTCCTTTTGCACCATAGAAAAAGCTTTGCAGCAAATGGAGGCGTTAAAGCTTAGCGGAGCAGAAATTGTACCCATTTTTTCGCAAACCGTTTTTGAGACCGACACCCGCTTTTTTCAAAGCAACGAAATTAAAGCCCGAGTGCATAACATTACCGCAAACCCAATTTTGCACACCGTGCGCGAGGCCGAACCCATTGGCCCCAAAAAGCTGTTAGATTTATTGGTTATTGCCCCTTGCACCGGCAACACCCTTGCAAAGCTGGCAAACGGTATTACCGATACCGCCGTTACCATGGCCGCAAAAGCCCACCTGCGCAACGGCCGCCCGGTGCTGTTGGCCATTGCAACCAACGACGCTCTAAGCAATTCGGCCCAAAATATTGGCAAGCTGTTAAACACCAAAAATGTGTTTTTTGTACCCTTTGGGCAAGATGATCCGCAGAAAAAACCAACCTCCCTTATTTGCAAATTTGAAAGTCTGCCCCAGGCCGCTGCCGCCGCGCTAAAAGGGCAGCAACTGCAGCCGCTGCTGCAGTAGCAGGGCCAAACAAGGCGGCAAACCCAGCGTTAAATTTAGTTCTAAAATTAAAAGCCACCCATTAACCGTGCGGCTTTATTACTTAGCCAAACACCTAACAAAATCAGCAACCAAAAATAGCTGTAATTTTGCCCTTTCAGGGGCTGGTGGCTGCGTGCGCCGCGGTTTGAGTGTTGCCTTTTCTTTAACGGCTAAAGCTTTAAGGTTAAAAGCAAACCCGGCCCCTGCACAAGGCAAAGGGCCGGGCCTGCCGCCGCCCGGTAATAGGGAGAAATACCGGGCAAGCTGGGGGAGAGATTAAATACACGGTTTTAAATGGATATTTAAAACGGTATTAGAAAAAAGCTATTGTATAAACAAAACCATTTAATTTTAAAAAACCTGTTTTATTTCGCGAATATCACAGCCGGTGTTTAAAGCCTTAGCAATGGCCGTAGCGGCCCCCTCGCCCATGGCAACGCAATCCCCCGTTACACGGTAAGAGGCGTGTGCGTAAAACGATCCGGAAATACACCGCCCGGCAGTAAGCAGGCCTTTAATGCCCTTAGGCAGCAGGCAGCGCAGTGGAATTTGGTATGGCACAATGTGCCGGCACTCCTGCTCCTCACGCTCGTCGTGAATATCTACATTAAAGCTAACCCGAAAGCCAAGGTGGTCCTGAAACTCGGCACCCGATACAATATCCTCATCGGTTAAATAATAATCGCCTAAGATGTGCCGCGTTTCACGCATGCCGATTTGCGGTGCAGTGGCAACCAAGTGGGCATTTTTAAACTCGGGAATGTATTTTTTAAAAAAAGCAAAGGTTTCGTACACACGGTCGCGGCCTAAAAATTCGGCCTCGGAAAGCTCAAACGGGTCTGCCCCGCTTTTGCCGCGAATGTGTACCAGCTGCACCACCGCCATGCCGGGCACCGGCAGCCAAATGGCGTAGGGCTTATCAAAATCAATTTTGTAGCCGGTGTTATGCTCCCGGCAGGCCTTTTGCATTAAAGCATTAAGTTCCTCGGGCTTGTTTTGCTTAAAGCTAATGCCCGAAATTAAAAACATAGTGGTCATGGCCTGTGGGTCACCGCCCTTTTCGTTGCCAAAAATGTACTCGGCCCCGGCCGAAACGGCAACATCGCCGTCGCCGTATTTTGGGTTATTAACGCCGTTACCAAATTGTTTGGTGCGGTGCTAATAGCCTCTGCTGTTACCGGCTGCGGCAGTGTAATTAAATAATCTTCCCCGTAAGGTTCAGCGTTTTTGGTTGGCAGTAAAACCTGCTTGCCGTTTATTAAAGCAAAAACCGGCTCGTTTACATTTTTAACAACTAATTTGTCAATGCAGGCCTTGGGGTTAAACGGGTAAGTTTGACAACCGTTTTCTACGGTTGCAGTTGCCGGATTTAAAATTGGTGCGCCCAGCTTTCTAAACCCTTGCACTTGGCCCTGTGTTGCACCCGAAAAAGCGCCTACTAAATCTAACCGCACTACCCCGTCTAACACACATCCCTTTGTAAACCGAAAGCCTAAAAAATTAGCCGCAACGCCCTTGGAAAGATAAAATATTTGCGCTGCAAATTTTTTGGCGTTTTGCTGCTCAAACTTACCGGTACGGTCAAATTCGCCTATTTTGTTTTCGGGGCGGTAAAGGGTAGCTTCCTCCTGCCCCAAATAAACTTCGTAGCTGCCGTAACCGTAATCGCTTTGGTAAGCAACATAGGTAGAAATTAAAATAGCTTGAACCGGCCAACGGCCGTTTAAACAGTAGGTTAAAGTAAACGGCAACTTTTTACATTCCAACTGTACATGTTTTCGGTCAAACATAACACGATCTTTGGTTAAAGCACTGAGGGCACCGCCGTGCAGGCTTTTTACAATAACCTCGCACCCGCATTCGCTTTTAAGCTTTGGTTCCGGGCATTTTTCCAACAAATTTGCCGTTAAATCTAATTTATTAATGTCGGCCATTAAGGCGCTTTCTACCAGTGTTGATTCCATAACTTTCACCCCATAAAAAATAAATATTTAACAGCGTTATAGTTTAATAACGGGAGCAGTACAATATCAAAATGAACTGTTTTTTTAAAAAATTAATTAAATTGTTTTGCGGTAAAAGGAAAAGTAAGCAAAGCTTAGCACCGTTACCGCCAAATTGGGTTAGCCTTTAAAAACAAAAGCCTTTTAAGCCCCGCCACCAAAAGGTTTATTGAATATTTGCCCTTTTTGGAGGAAAGGTAAAAAGAAAAGCCGCCAAAAAACGCTTGCCAAAGCAAAACCGCGCTGCAAAAAGCCATGCAGCGCAAAAAAACAGCAAGGCCGCCAAGCTGCAGCCTTGCTGTTTTAATGATGCAATATAGAATTGTTGTTTTAAACTGAATAAAAACGGTATTTTACTGCCAATTGGCCTTGCAAATTAAATTTATTCCCCCCGGCGGGAGCCGGCTAACCTTAGCTGCGCAATGGCACGGGAAAGGTTGGTTTGCGCTGCGCGGTATTCTAAAATACTCTTTTTTTGCAGCATAGCCTCTTTGGCGGCGTCGGCTAAACGGCGGGCACGGTTCGCGTCAATTTCCTCCGGGCGTTCGGCGGCGTCCACCAGCACTAAAACATCGTTATTTTCTATTTTTAACAGCCCGGCCGAAACGCTGGCCAAAAGGTCCTCCCCGCCAGGGGTGCGGTAGGTCATAATACCGGGCACAATGGCGGTAATGGTGTTGCTGTGCCCGGCTAAAACGCCGTACTGCCCGTTAGAGGTTGGAACCATTAACGATTCACATTCCCCTTCGTAAAAGGTATTGTCAGCCTCTAAAATATGAATTTTAAAGCTTTTCATCAGGCATCCTCTTTCAGCAGCGCGTCGGCCTTTTTTTGAACATCCTCAAGGGTGCCAACATTGTAAAAGGCGGCCTCGGGGTATTCATCCATTTCGCCGTTAATAATGGCCTTAAAGCCGCGTACCGTTTCGCTAACCGGAACATAAATGCCTTGTACACCGGTAAATTTTTCGGCAACATGAAAAGGCTGCGCTAAAAATTTTTGCACTTTACGGGCGCGGGTAACAATTTTTTTGTCCTCCTCGCCCAATTCGTCCATACCTAAAATGGCAATAATATCCTGCAGCTCGTTGTACTTTTGCAAAACCTCCTGCACCTTGCGGGCAACCTCGTAATGCTCTTTTCCCACAACGCTTGCCTCTAAAATTCGGGAGGTGGAGGCCAACGGGTCAACCGCCGGGTAAATGCCCTGTTCGGCAATTTTTCGGCTTAAAACGGTTGTGGCGTCCAAATGGGTAAAGGTGGTAGCCGGGGCCGGGTCGGTTAAATCGTCGGCCGGTACATAAACTGCCTGTACCGAGGTAACCGAGCCGCTTTTGGTAGAGGTAATACGCTCCTGCAGCGCGCCCATCTCCTCGGCTAAGGTTGGCTGGTAGCCTACGGCCGAGGGCATTCGGCCAAGCAGTGTAGAAACCTCGCTGCCCGCCTGCACAAAACGAAAGATGTTGTCAATAAACAGCAGCACATCCTTATGCTGTTCATCTCTAAAATATTCGGCCATGGTAAGACCCGAAAGGGCCACGCGCATCCGCACGCCGGGTGATTCGTTCATTTGGCCAAAAACCAGCGCCGTTTTATCGCAAACGCCGCTTTCGCGCATCTCGTTCCAAAGGTCGTTGCCCTCACGGGTGCGCTCGCCAACGCCGGTAAAAACCGAATAACCGCCATGCTCCATGGCTACATTGTGAATCAGCTCTTGAATTAAAACCGTTTTACCAACGCCGGCGCCGCCAAACAGGCCAATTTTACCGCCCTTGGGGTACGGCTCTAACAGGTCAATTACCTTAATGCCGGTTTCTAAAATGCTGGCAACGGGCTGTTGTTGCTCAAACCCCGGCGCCTTGCGGTGAATTTCCCAGCGCTCGTTATCCGGCGAAATTTTTTCGCCGTCATCAATCGGCTCGCCCAGTACGTTAAACATGCGGCCTAAGGTGGCGTTGCCAACCGGCACTGTAATGCCCGCGCCGGTAGCGGTAACGGCCATGCCGCGGGCCAAGTTTTCGCCCGCGCCCAACAAAATGCAGCGCACCTGGTCCTGCCCTATGTGCTGCGAAACCTCCATAACCCGCTGTTCGCCCTTTACGGTAACAGTTAGCGCCTCGCGGATTCTTGGTAATTTTCCGTTTTCAAACCGGCAGTCTACTACCGGGCCGGAAACCTGCGTAATTTTTCCAACATTCACCGGGCGTTCATCTCCTCTTGGTTTATTTTGCGCGCTTTTCTTTTTTGGGCCAGCGCCCCGGCCGAAACCTCTACAATTTCCTGCGTAATGGCGGCCTGCCGCAGGCGGTTATACTGCACCGTTAAGCCGGAAAGTATTTTTTCGGCGTTGCGGTTGGCCGAATCCATTGCCGCCATGCGGGCGCTTTGCTCGCTGCAAAAGCTATCTACCAGCGCGCTGTAAATGTAACCCGAAACATAGCTTGGAATAATGTTATCTAACACTTCGTTTACCGAGGGGGCAAATTCAAAAGGCGTTTTAACCGCCTTTTCGTTTTGGTTAGAGGCAAACGCTTTGCGGTGAAAGGGCAGCAAGCGCTCTAATTTAGCCTCCTCGTAAAGGCCGTTTTTAATATCGGTATAAAGCACAAAAATTTTTTGCACGCTGCCCTGCTCGTAAAGCTCTAACAAAATGTTGCAAATCTCCCGCGCGCGGGGCATGGTGGGGTTTTGCGCCGTGTACAAAAAGCTGTGCTCTACCGGAATGTTGTGGTGCTCAAAATACTGGCGGCCGTACTCCCCTACCACAAACAGCTTAGTGTTAGGGTGCTGCTTTAGCATTTGCAGCGCCTGCTTAATTACATTTTGGTTGTACATACCCGCTAAGCCCTTATCGGCCGTAATAACCAGGCAGGCGTAGGTGCCGTCTAAGGTGGGCATACCGTCATCCGGGTAAAAATAACGGCTTTGCACATCCTTAACCGTTCTAAAAATCCGCTTAATTTCACCCTTAATGGCGTTAAAATACGGGCGGGTACGGTCTAAATCGGCCCGGGCCTTACGCAGCTTGGTAGAGGCAATTAAATACATGGCGTTGGTAATTTTTTGGGTGTCGCGCACGCTTTTAATGTGATTTTTAATTTCTTTGGTGTTTGCCATAGCGTCACCGCCTTACTGCAAAGCCGCAGCCGGTTTTAAAAAGCTTTTGCTAAAGCTTACAATTTGTTGTTTGTCCTCGTCGCTCAGCTGGCCGGTGCGGTCAATTTGGTCGCAAAGGGGTGCCAGCTCGGTTTCGGCCGCTGCCAACAGCGCCTTGCTTTGCTCGGCAATTTTTTCGGGCTTAATTTCGGCAAAGGCGTGCGCCAAAGCGGCGCAAAGCAAAATAACCTGCCGGTGCTGGCTGTAAGGGTGGTACTGCTCTTGCCGCAGCAAACGCATTAGCCCCTGCCCGTACTGCAGCTGGCGCTTGGTGGCTTCGTCCAAATCGCTGGAAAACTGCATAAACACTTCCATCTCGCGGTACTGGGCTAAATCCAGCCGTATGGTGCCGGCCGCCTTTTTCATTGCCTTGGTTTGGGCGGCGCCCCCCACGCGGGAAACCGAAAGGCCAACATTAACCGCCGGCCGCTGACCGGCAAAAAACAGGTCGCTCTCTAAAAAAATCTGCCCATCGGTAATAGAAATAATGTTGGTAGGAATGTAGGCCGAAACATCGCCGGCCTGCGTTTCAACAATCGGCAGGGCCGTCATACTGCCACCGCCTAAAGCCTCGCTTAACCGGGCAGAACGCTCCAGCAGACGGGAATGTAAATAAAATACATCGCCCGGGTAGGCCTCGCGCCCCGGCGAGCGCTCTAACAAAAGGCTAATGGTGCGGTAAGCAATAGCGTGCTTAGAAAGGTCGTCATAAACAATTAAAACATCCTGCCCGCGGTGCATAAAGTATTCCCCAAGCGCGCAACCGGCGTACGGGGCAATATACTGCAGCGGGGCGGAATCGCTGGCGGTGGCGTTTACAATAATGGTGTAATCCATTGCGCCGTGCCGGCGTAAATTCTCGGCCAGCTGAGCCACCGAGGAGGCCTTTTGCCCAATGGCAACATAAATACAAACCGTGTTTTTGCCCTTTTGGTTTAAAATGGTATCTACCGCAATGGCGGTTTTCCCGGTTTGGCGGTCGCCAATAATTAATTCACGCTGGCCGCGCCCAATGGGGAACATGGCGTCAATGGCCAGCAGCCCCGTTTCCATTGGCTTATTTACCGGCTGCCGTTCGGTAATACCGGGGGCCGGGTTTTCAATAGGGTAATAATCGGCGGCGGCAATTGGGCCTTTGCCGTCAATAGGGCTGCCTAAAGCGTCTACCACGCGGCCAATAAAGGCCTTGCCAACCGGAATACCGGCAACCTTACCGGTGCGGTGAACCGGGCTGCCCTCGCAAATTTCGGCCTCGTCCCCAAACAATACGCAGCCAATTTCCTGCTCTTTTAAATCTAAGATCATGCCCTTAATGCCGCCGCTGAAAACAAGAATTTCACCGTACTCGGCGTGATCCAAACCGCTAACGGTGGCAATACCGTCGCCAACCGTTAACACGCTGCCAACCTCGCTGGCCTGCGGGGTGGGGGCAAAATCGGCCACCGTTTGGCGAATGAGAGGCATAACATCCGCCTTGTTTTTAATAACGGCGGCAATTTTCTCCTTTAACTGCTCGGCCTTGCCGGCAAGGCTCCAATCGTAAACAAACTCCGGGCTAAACTTGGTGCTGTTGGCGCCCAGCTCAATTTTAAAGCCGCCGCGAACGGTATCATCCTGCAAAAAGCTAAGTTCAACCGTTGCGTTGTGCTTTTGCTGCAAAAACTGCTGCAGCTTTTGCAGCTGCTGCTCTGTGGGCTGTTTGGAGCTGTGGAGAATGGCCTTCATAAAAGTTTTGTTCTCTTGCTCTGCCACAGCGCCTTACTCCTTTCCGGCGGAATTTAAAAATTCCTCTACCCCGCCGTCGGTATTCAACATTTTTTGTATGGCGCCCTCTACCAACCCTTCAATTTGCAGGTTGGCCTCCTGCACGGCCTTTTCCTTTTCGGCGTCGGCAGCCTTTTTGGCGTCTTTTAAAATCTTTTCGCGCTGCGCGTTTGCGTCGGCAACAATGCCCTCGGCCGTTTGGTTGGCCTGCAGCACAGCGTTGCTTTTCAGGTCGCTAATTTCCTGTTCGGCGTTTTGCAGGCGGGCATCATACTCCTTCTCCCGCTTGGTGGCAGCGGCAAGCTTTTTTTCAGCTTCCTGCTGCATTTGGCTGTAATACTCGGTTCGCTTTTGCATAAAACCCTTAACCGGCTTGTAAAGCAGCAGCCACAACCCGCCAAACAACAGGCAAAAATTAAACAAATGCAGTAAAATTTGCTGCCAGTCAATATTTAACGGAACTCCCATTGCTTAACAGCCCCCTTACAGTACAAAAATAATTAGAATAGCAATAATCAACGCGTAAATAATGGCGGTTTCAATAAATACCAGGCCCAGCATTAGGCTGGTACGAATTTTGCCCTCGGCCTCCGGCTGGCGGGAAATACCCTCGGCCGATTTTGCAATGGCAAGGCCCATGCCAACGGCACCGGCGGCTGCGGCCAAGCCAACGCAAACGGCTGCGGCAATAGCCTTGTTGCCGGTGGCGCTTTGGTCGGTGGTTGCTTGGGTTGTTTTGGTTGCTTCGGCAGCGGTGGTGGTCTCAGGCGTGGCGGCTGCAGCGGCAACGCTGCCAAATACGCCAAGCAGGGCGGCTAAAACGCCAATAACGGTTACTATTTTTAAAAACTTTTTCATCTTACAAAACCTCCAAAATTAATTCACTTTTGCTTTTTTAGCTTTTTTGTGCGGGGCCGAGACCTCACCGTAAAACAGCGCGGTCAGCATGGTTAAAACATAGGTTTGAATTAATGCGTGCAGCAGGGTAAACATTACGCCAACCGCTACCGGCAGCACAAAGCTTAAATTAATGTAGTAATAAACCAGCTCGGTAACCAGCAGGCCGCTAAGCAGCGCGCCAAACAACCGAAAGCTCATTGAAATGGGCAGCGAAAAATCCTTTAGTGTTTGCCCAACGCCCTTTAACCGGTTGCCGGCAATGCCGCCCGAAAGAATAATAAGGTACGAAAGGCAGCCCATGGCAATAGCGGCGTTAATATCCGAAAGCGGGGCCGGAAGCGCTACCGAAAGGCCGCCGGTTGTAACAACCTGCAGGCCCAAAAGCTCAAACAGCGTGCCAACAAAAATGTAAGCGCCGGCCGCAAAAATGTAAGCGCCTAAAAAGCCGTTGCGGTGCGGGCTGTTAGAGCTGGCCAGGTTGCTGAAAAATTCAACCGCCTGCTCTATAACCAGTTGAAATTTACCGGGTACCATTTTAAAACGCGGAATTGCAAACACCCGCACAATTAAGGCAAACAGCAGCATAACGCCGGTAACCGATAAGGCCGAAATGTACGCCGGGTTTACCTCTTTTAACCCAAACAGCGAAATTTTGTTGCTGCCGTGCAAAACGGCGTCCCGCATAACCGACTGAATACTTTCCTTTTTCTCGCCGCCGGGCACCAGTAAGGCCGCTGCCAACAAGGCCAGCAAAACCAAAACCCAAACGGCAATAAAAGTTAGCCTCTTTTTTTTGCTCATAAAACCCCTTCCTTTTCTTGAATTAGTTTTTCGCAGCTAACAATTTTTGTTACTAAAGCCAGTACCGTTACCGCAGTTTTAATTTCCTCAATTGTGGCAAACGACGGCGCTAAGCGAATGTTGCAGTCCTGCGGGTCTTGCCCGTAGGGGTAGGTCGACCCGGCCGGGGTAAATTTAACGCCGTATTCGGCGCTAAGCTTAACAACCCTTGCGGCGCAGCCCGGTAAGCAGTTAAAGGAAAGGAAGTACCCGCCCTTTGGCTGGGTCCACTCGGCAACGCCGGTGCCCTCCAGCTCCTGCTGCAAAATGCGGTAAACAGCCAAAAACTTTGGCTTTAAAATGGCGGCGTGCTTTTTCATGTGGGCGCGCAGCCCGGCGCTGTTTTTAAAAAAGCGGGCGTGCTGCAGTTGATTTAATTTATCCGGCCCAATGGTGCTAAGCTGTAAAAATGATTTTATATCAATTAAATTTGCCGGGCTGGCAGCCACTGCCGAAATGCCCGAACCGGGAAAGGTAATTTTGCTGGTAGAGCAAAACTCGTAAACCAAATTGGGGTTCCCCGCCTTTTCACATTCCGAAATAATATCCGGTATTTCGGCGGCGGGGCCGTCAAACGCGTGAATACAGTAGGCGTTATCCCAAAAAATTCTAAAATCCTTGGCGGCCGGCTTTAACGCGGCAAAGCGGCGCACCGTTTCGGGGCTGAAAACCGTGCCGGTAGGGTTTTGGTACTTTGGCACACACCAAATTCCCTTTACCGTATCGTCGGTAATGTAGCGCTCAATTTCGTCCATATCCGGGCCGGACTCCAGCATTTTAATTGGAATCAGCTCAAACCCAAAATGCTCGGTAATGGCAAAATGGCGGTCGTACCCCGGAACCGGGCACAAAAACTTGCGGCTTTTAATTTGGCTCCACGGGGTTCCGCCGCAAATGCCCTCGGTCATGCCGTGGCTAACAATTTGGTACATTAAGGTTAGGCTGCTGTTGCCCCCTACAATGGTGTTGGAGGAGTGCGTGCCCATCATGTGGGCCAGCAGACGCTTAGCCTCTGGAATTCCGTCCAGCCCGCCGTAATTGCGGCAATCCTGGCCGTTTTCGCTGTCTAAAATGCTGCGGTGGTCTAACACATCCAGCATTTTAAGCGAAAGCTCTAATTGCTCTTTGGCCGGCTTCCCGCGGGAAAGATCTAACGAAATGCCATGCTTGGTACATTCCTCCAGCCGTGCCTTTAGAGCTTGCCGTTCTTTTTTTAGGGCGGCGCAGTCCAGCTCTTGGTAATTCAATTTTGGTTCCCCTTTTCGCGCTGTGTTAAACTCTGCCGAATGAATAACCCGGCCCTGCTCTTAAAAAAAATTAAAAACAACCGTAACTCAGCTTGACTTTTAATAGCACCCCTATTATAATACCTTTACGGATATATGTAAAATATATATTTTGAATATTAAATATACTAAAATAACATATCGAAAAGGGGCGTACATATATATGTATATTAATTACGACCACTACCGCATTTTTTACTACGTTGCAAAGTACGGCAATGTTTCACAGGCGGCTAAGCTGCTGCTAAACAACCAGCCGAATTTAACCCGAACCATTAAAACGCTGGAGGGCGAATTGGGCTGCCCGCTTTTCTTGCGCACCAACCGCGGCATGCGCCTAACGCCCGAGGGCGAAAAGCTTTTTGCCCATGTTCGCATTGCATTTGAGCATTTAGAGGCCGGCGAGGCCGAGATTTTAGAAAGCCGGAACCTGCAAAGCGGAACCGTTTTTGTAGCCGCAACCGAAACGGCGCTGCGCTGCCTGCTGCCGCCGGTTTTAAAGCGCTACCGCACCCTTTACCCGGGGGTACATTTTCGCATTAACAACTACTCTACCCCGCAGGCCATTGCCGCTTTAAAAGACGGCACCGCCGACTTGGCCGTTGTTACCACGCCAACGGTTCGCTCCGCCTCGCTTACCGAGCAGGAGATTAAAACCATAACCGAGGTGGCGGTTTGCTCCCCCGCCTTTACCGCCCTTACGGGGCGCAGCGTTTCGCTGAAAGAGTTGGTGGAATACCCCCTCATCTCCTTAGGCAGCGACACAAAATCTTACGAATTTTACGGCAACCTATTTACCCGCTGCGGCCTGCCCTATCACCCGGATATTGAGGCTTGCTCCTCGATTCAAATTATGCTGCTTGCGGCTTACGATTTAGGCGTTGGCTTTGTGCCAAAAGAGTTTGTTCGGCCGGAGGACGGCGTTGCGGTAATAGATTTAAAGGAGGAAATTCCCACCCGCAGCGTGTGCTTGGTAAAACGAAAAGAGCAAAGTTTGAGCATTGCCGCCCGCGAGCTGGAGCGCATGATTTTAGAAACCGCAAAATAACAAAAAGCTTGACCCTTTTTGCGGTTTTTTGCTTGAATTTTAAAGGGCTTAACGGTATAATTAATTTACAGTACCACGGCGCCGGCGCACAGGCCGAACAGCCGATGCAGCACATTTTAGAGGTGTAAAAATTGAAAATTAAAAAATTAACCGGGCTGCTGTTGGCCCTTATAATAATATTAAATACCCTTGCCGGCTGCGGCGGGCAGCAAAGCTTTTTGCTTTACTTTGCACTGGGCGACCGCCCCCAAACCTTAGACCCGCAATTAGCCCAAACTGCCGGCAGCAAAACGGTCGTTACCGCTTTGTTTGAGGGGCTAACGCGTTTTAACGAAAAAGGCGAGCCGGTTTTGGCCGCCGCCAAAAGCTACACCGTATCGCAAGACCAAAAAACCTACCGCTTTACCCTGCGGGAGGGGTTAGAATGGTCGAATGGCGAGACGCTTACCGCACAGGATTTTGTTTTTGGCCTTACCCGCGCCCTGGCCCCTAAAACCAACGCGCCCGAGGCCGAAAAGCTGCTTTGTATTCAAAACGCGGCGGCCTACCGCGCCGGCCAAAAGGTAATGCCGGCCGTTACCGCCCTTTCGAAAACCGAGGTTGAAATTACCCTTGCCTACCCTAACGACGATCTTTTGCAAACCCTTACCCTGCCGGTTGCCCTGCCGTGCAACGAGGCGTATTTTAACAAATGCGGCGGCAAGTACGGGTTAGACGCCGACCACCTGTTGACCAACGGCCCCTTTACCCTTTACTCCTGGGCAACCGACAGCCACGAGGATTTTGCCATGCGCCTAAACCGCAGCAAAAGCTACAACGGCAGCTTTAAAGCGGCGGCCGGCGGAGTAATTTTTTCCTGCAACGGCGAGCTAAAGGGCAACGCCAAGCGCGTAGCCTTAGGGAATGTTGATTTTGCTTACGCCCTGGCCGAGGAGGTTACCTCCGAGGTACAAACCATTGAGCCGGAAAACACCAGCTGTCTGTTGGTGATTAACCGCGAAAGCAATGTTGGCAGCGCCAAAATGTGTAAGGCACTGGCGCAATCAGTTCACCGTAACCGCCTGCAAAACGAGCTTTCGACCCAAATGAACGTAACCGACCGGCTGCTGCCCTCTACTTTAAAAATTGGCACCGTTTTAGCAAAAAATATAACCGAACCGGCCGCCGCGGCTTACGACCCCGAAAGCGCCCTGCAGCTTTACAAGGCCAGCGCCAAGGTGCAGGAGCCGGGCGACACCGCCATTTTGTACGCCGGGGAAAGCGACGGAAAGCTGGCCGCTTTGGTTGCCGAGGGGTTTCAGCAATCGCTCTCGTTTTTTGTTAACACCAAGCAATGCACTTCTACCGCCGAGCTGCTGCAAAAAATTGCCGATAAAGATTTTAAGCTGGCCATTTTGCCCCTTACCGCCGGCAGTAACGACGCTGCCGATTACCTTTTGCAGCTAAGCCGCTACAACCTAACCAAGGCCAATTTTGCGGCGCCGCTGCAGCAGGCAACCGGCAAGTCGCAGGCTGCGCGGGTTGCGGCTGCCGAGCAGGCGCTTAAAACCATTGCGGCCGACGGCACCGTGCTGCCGCTTGCCCACCGGTACGATGTTTTAGCTTACAGCAAAAGCTACACCTGCCCCAATTTTTCGGCCTACGCCGCCGTGCCGGATCTGGCGCTGGTTTCTTTAAAAAACAATTAAAAATGTTGTTTTTTTCATGGACTATTTTTTATTCTGTGCTATAATAAAATTTACAAACAAATTGCACAAAGGCAGGTAAGGTAAAATGATTTTTGAAAATTTAGACCGTATTGTTTTTGCGGGCGATTCGGTAACCGACATGGGCAGCACCAACCCGGTGGGCGAGGGCCTTTTTGAGGGCCTTGGCAAAAGCTATGTTCGGGTAATTGAAAATATGCTGGTTAGCTGGTACCCCGAGCTGAATATTCGCGTAACCAATTCCGGCATTAGCGGAAACACCAGCCGCGATTTATTAAACCGGTTTGAGCGGGATGTGTTAGCCCTAAAGCCCAACTGGGTTTCGATTTGCATTGGCATTAACGATGTTTGGCGCCAGTTTGATTGCCCGGCCATTCCCGAATGTGCTGTGCAGCCTGCCGAATACCGCGAAAATTTAGAAAAAATGCTTACCGCCCTGCAGGGCACGGTAAAGGGCATTTTTTTGCTAACGCCTTATTACATGGAGCCAAACCGCGAGGACCCTATGCGCAAAAAAATAGACGAATACTGCGCCATTTGCCGCGAGCTGGCCGAAAAATACGGCTGCGTTTTGGTAGATTTTCAAGCCCTGTACGAGCGCTTTTTGCAGCACCGCCATTCCACCTGCATTGCGTGGGACAGGGTTCACCCCAACCAAATGGGCGCAACGCTAATGGCGAAAGAGTTTTTAAGCCATTGCGGGTTTGATTACAACCACCAAAGCTATTAAAGGGCTGCTAATAAAACTTTGCCGCAGCAAATTGCCTTAGGCAAAAATACCCCAAGCAGTAAAGCTAAGCTTTAAAACAATTGCAGCGCCCCGGGCGGCCTTAAAACGGGCTGCCCGGGGCGCTGTTTATTAATTACAATGTTAGCGGTTATTCGTTCTGCAATTGCTGTTTTTCAATGTGCGGGCGGGGCTTACAGTCGGAGGCGTTAATGCCAAAAACCGATTTAAACTGCTTGCTAAAGTAAAAAACATCGGTACAGCCAACAGCGTCGCTGGCCTCGGCTACGGTGTAATCGCCCGATTCTAACAGCTCCCTGGCCTTTTTCATTCGCAGCAGGTTGCGGTATTTTACCGGCGACATATCTTTATACTGGCGAAAAAGCCGGCGAAAATAGCAAACGCTAAGGCCGCACATTTCGGCCAGCTCATCCGGCCCAACATCTTGCGTAAAGTGCTGCTCTAAATACAAAATGCCTTTGTAAATTTTGTTGTACTCGCTTTTTAAATTGTTTTTGGTGGTTAGCATTTTAAGCTGGTAAGAAAGCTGCCAAAACAGCTCGTAGCACTTAAAGTGGCAGGCAATACCGTCATTTACATAAACATCGTGCAATTGTTGAAAAATTGGCAGCAGCTTAAAGTGGCGGTCAACCAGCAAAATTTCCGGCTCCGGCCCAAGGGTAACAACCTTGTTTTGCATGTCATAAAGCTCAAATGTTACGCTGCACCAGCCGCTAATACCGTCCGGCGTATCTACCCAGTAAAGCTCGTAAATGTAATCGTTTGGAATGTAAATAATGGTGCCGGCCTGGCAAACCAAGCATTTTCCGTTGTACTCCAGGTGCATTTCGCCGTCGGTAATGTAGTAATAGGTTTCGTTAGGGTGCAGCCCGTGGTAGGAGGAATGGCGACTGTTTGGCGCAAACCGGTTCCGGCCACCAAAAGCCGAAACGGTGTTTAAACGAACGCCAAAATTATTTAAAACATCTAAATTACAGTTCATTTGCAATTCCCCCAAAGCCAATGTTTTAATACCTACTTAGTTTACCACAAAAAAAACAATTTTTCAATGAAAAAGAAAGGCCGTTTTTTGTATTTTTTGTGCAAAAAAATACAAAAAACAGCATTTTACAACCAAAGCTTATATTTTTTCGGTCTAAAAGCACAAATAAACCGTGCGCAAAACGCACGGTTTATTTGTTAGGGAGATTTGGCAAATTAAAAATTAATTTGCCGATTTATTCAACGGGCATTAGGGAGAAATACCCAAGGAATAAGCTTTTAAAAATCCTCGTCAACATTCAAGTCGTTGTCACGGTTAAAGCCGGAGGACTCCATAATCGGTTCGGTTTTTAACATTTGAACCTCGGCCAGCGGCGCAAAATAATCTTTTTTCATTTTAAATACCTCGCTTTGTTCCGGGTTCGGTTAAGAATTTTTCCATTCTTCGTAAGTTACAACCGAGCTGTCCTCTGCCTTTGCGGCAACAGCCTGGGCAATTACTGCGTTTGCGGTAGCAACATCCTGCTCGCTGGCAGTAGAGGAGGCTAAAATGCTTTCTACCACGCTGTATACGCAAAGATCTTGCACCTCGCCGTAAATGTAGTTGCCGTCCTTATCCTTCGCGTAGGTTACTACGCTATAATCCTCAGCGTAAAACTTCTCGCGAATACCAATCAGCACGGCGGTAAAGGTGTAGCTGTCGCCCAAATCCTCCCACAGTTTGTATTCGCCATCTTTCACCCAGGCAACGCCCTTTGCGGCGTTCTCGGTGTTTACTTTTAAGGTAGCGCCCTCGGCAAGTCTGCCCTTGCGGATTGCCAAAGCGCCAAACTCAACAATGTTGTAATCCTCCAGCCACTGTTTGTTTACCTTGTTGTAAAGGCGGAAGCCCTGTTTAACATTAGCGGTTTCATCGGCTGCGCGAATAGCGGCCTTATTGTTGTAAGCGGTTTCAACCCCGGTGGGAACTACCAAAGCCTCAACATCATCAATGTAAACCTCGCCGGCTCCTCTTAAAATAAATACTAAAGTTTTTACACGGCTAATAGAAGAATCCGGGTTCACAGTAAAGGACTTGGTAAAGGTCTGCCACTCCCCTGCATTGCCGGCTAAGGCGGTTTCGTTCCAGGCAATGCCGCTTTTGTCACTGGCGGCCCAAGCATTTGTAAGATCATCATAACCGGTTTGTACCGTTAGTTTGGGGGCTCCTGTGGTAACCTTATATTTAAAGCTAACCTTTAAAATGTCACCGGCCTTGGTAAAATAATCGCACAGGGCGTTTCTGTCACCAGCGGCGTTAATTAAAATGCGGTTATCGCCGGATGCGGATCCACCGTCTACCTTGGAATCGTAAGAATAACGGATAGAGCGTTTACCGGAGGTTACATAATCAGCCTCTCGGTCGGCAACGGTAATAAGGTCGTGGTCGGTAATTCCGCTGGTAATTACATTGCTGTAATTGGTGTTGTACTCGTCTTTAAAGCTCTCAAAATCTTGGGTCCAGCCCGGTTTGGTCCACTTTGCGTAAAGCATTGTGCTGGTAGCCGGGTAAACCGCAGCCGTAAACTGGTTGGTTAACGCTTCGTCGGTGTACCAACCGCCAAATACCTGGCCTAAGGTGTCAGAATTAGGAGTTGGCAAAGTTAAAGCAGCGCCGGGGTAATCGGTCATGCTTTCTACCGTAGTACTGTTGTTGGTTACATAAGTAATAGTAACGGGGGCCGATTCTACTAAACGAATATCATCTAAGAAATACTCGGCAGTACCCCAAGAATATAAGCACAAATAATTATCAGTAGTAAATTTGCTGCTGTCGGTTAAATCAACAGTTTTAGTAATTTCGGTCCAATTTGCTGCGGCCGCTGCCGAAAAGCTTAAAGCGGCGGTTCCCTGGTTGGTTTCGGCTGTGCGATTGCTTACCAAATAAAGATTAAAGGGGTTGTTAGAGGCGCTTTTGTATTTAAAGGTTAGAGTGTACTTTTTGCCAACCTGAACTTTTTCGGTTGAACGCGGGAATAACGGCACAAAAGAGTTTGGCTGCAAAACGCCGGCTGCATTTTTAACCTCAAACCGATGCAGAGCGTAATTGCCTGCATAAACGGTTTCGGACTGCAATCTCTTATTGTTAGAAGATGTAAGAATGTAGTTTTCAAAATCCTGCTCCCAAACACCGTCGCCAACTACGTCCCATTTTGCATACAGGGTAATATCGTTTTCGGGTTGATAAGCCGAAATGTAACCTTTGGTTAAAGCTGCGTCCTCGTACCAGCCTAAAAAGTCGCTGCCCTCTTTGGTGGGGGTAGGTAAAGTTAAAGAGGCGCCGCTAAAGGCGGTAATGCCTGCGCAGTCGCTTCCGCCATTAGAGTTAAAAGTAACAGTAGTTTCAGTTACTTCCTTTAACACAACATCGTCAATATAAAAATCGGCGTAGTTGGTGTAAGTTGTACCATTTTCATTCGCAACATTAAAGCCTAAGTAAGCGTCTTGCGTGGCGGTAAAGCTGTAAGTCACGGTAACCCAATCGCCCTTTTTAGCGCTGGTGGTAGAAAACTGCAGCGGAGTGCTGCCGTTTTTAATGGTAGTATTGGCTTGCGCCCACTGGCCTAAGTTATTGGCAAAATACTGGGCATTAATTAAAGCTCTTTTTCCGCTTTCAAAGCTAACCAAGTAAATACGGTAGGTTAAGCTGTAAGTAGAGCCGGTTTTAAGGTACTTTTCTGTAGTAGTATCGCCAAATACCCGTGCCCAGGCATTACCGGGAGAAGGACAATCCGATTTAAAATGCAACGCTTTATTGTTTTCATCATCGGGGGTTGCAGCCAACTCTGCGTTAGTTGCGCTTAAGTTGTAGTCCTCAAAATCCTGTGTAAGGGTTAACCGATCCTCGGCTGAGGCGGCTACGGGCGCTGCTATGCATGCGGTTAGCACAAGCAACGCGCTAAGTGTTAACGAAACAAGCTTTTTTAACATAAAATTAGCCTCCCAAATACAAAAAAATATTAATATTTGCATAATTATCATAGCAATTTTGCTGAAATTTGTAAATGTAGAAAGCGGGAATGTTTTTGCTTAAAACAGTACAACAAAAAACTTCGCCGCCAAATTGGCAACGAAGTTTATAAAAATTGGTTTAAATTTTGGAGCCCTTTTTCCTAAAATATTAAGCACCCGGCCGGTAGCGGTTTCAATTAAAACAACCTCTTCAAAATAATCGGTAATTAATTGCTTTATCAGCGTTTTTTGCATAATGTTGCTAAGTGCCGACGCTTTTTGTTCCGTGCCGCGCCCCTTTCCGTTGGGCTTACCGCCTTACAGACTCATTTTATTTTGTTCTTTGGCTTTATACATAGCAATATCCGCCCGCGCAATAATGCTTTGCACGGTATCGCCCTCACCCCGATACTTCGTGTGCCCAACGCTAACCTGAACCGGGTTATTTTGGCTGGTGCTAATGCCCCGTTGCTGCACAAACCCTTTTAGCGCACTGCAAACGGCCTCAATATTACTTTCGCGGTTTAAAACTATAATTACGGCAAATTCATCGCCGCCGTAGCGGGCGCAATAGCCGTGCGTTTCCTCACAAAAATCTTTAATAGCGGCCGAAACCTTGCTTAAAATGCGGTCGCCCTCGGTGTGCCCGCAGGAATCGTTAATTTGCTTAAAGCAATCTACATCAATAAATAAAAAATAAAGCTCCTGCCCCGGTTTTACGGCTTTCATTTCGGCGGCCAGGGTGGTAAGCAACTCCCGCCGGTTGGGAATACCGGTTAAAGGGTCTAATAATATCATTAGCTTTAAAGAGTTTGTAAACTTAATTAGCACCGAAACGGTAACGCCGGCAATAAGCAGCGGAAAATTTGGTATAAAAAGCTGCAGCAGCCCGCAAGCCATAATGGCAACCGAGCAAATTGAAATGGTTATCAGCTCGTTTTTACTGGCAAAGTAGGTTTGGCGGTTTGCCCGGTAAAAACCCTGCACAATGGTTGCAAAAACATACCCGTACACCACAGCAGCCTGCGCAAAAAACAGCGGGCCGCGGTGGTAAACGCCGCCGGCGTCTACATAAAAAACCCAGCCGGTAAAGCAAGAGGCCACCAGCAAAACCACCAACGCCGCAAGCGGAACAGCAAAGGCCACCCGGCGTTTTTTATTTTTTAAGATTTTTTTATTTTGAATAATTTCGGCGTAACAAAACCAGCAAAAGGCCGCGGCGTCAAAACAAATAAAATAAAGCAGATTTAACCCGTACAGCAGGGGGATGCTTTTTACCGGCGGTAAATTCTCAGCCAGGCGCTCTAAAACATCAAACACCGACCAAAACATTACAAATCACAGCGAGGCGGTAAAGGCTTTATCCTTAACCGTGCCGCTATAGCTGGAAAACAGCGACTTTGCAGCCATAATTCCCAGCAAAATAACACAAACAATATTAACCTCTGCGTAAAGTAACAGCGTCACTGCAAAGCCCCCTTTCCAAACCACGCAGCAAATTTTTAAATTTGCTAAGGCAAAAAGGGGCATTTTGTGTTACTTTTAAAATAAAGCGCTGTGTTTGCTTCTAAAAAGAATTGTACACTTTAAGCCGGCCCCTTGTCAAACCTATTTTTGCACTTTTTAAACATTTAAAGCTAAAATAATTTTTTTGCAATAAAAATTATACCATTTTTGCAAGATAAATACAATAAACAAGCTGTTTTTTGGGCGAAATTCAGCGTATTGCTTGGAATTATTTTGTATCACATTTTAAGTTTTGGTCTAATTACATAAAACTTGTGCGTTTTTCCAGCCGTTACCAAAATAATATTTTTAGGCGTATATTTAAGGGCAGTTTTGTTTTAAAAGGGTTTTTAAAATTAGGCTTAGGCGGCATTTTATATTTTTTTGCAAAAAGGCTTGACTACCGGCCTTTAATATGTTAAAATAGTTGCTGTTGTAAAAGTATGCGGGTGTAGTTCAATGGCTAGAATTCCAGCCTTCCAAGCTGGCTGTGTGGGTTCGATTCCCATCACCCGCTCCAAACGAAAAGGCCCGTTGCAGTCTTTTCGTTTTTGTTTGTTACAAAAAATTGTTTGCGCTTGTAGCTCAGGTGGATAGAGCAACTGCCTTCTAAGCAGTGGGTCGGGGGTTCGAGTCCCTCCAAGCGCGCCAAAAAGGGCACTTAAGTTTAATGCTTAAGTGCCCTTTTCAAATGAAGCAAACCTAACGGTGTATGAAAAACGAAGTGGCTTGCGCCCATGAATAACGATATTATCTTTGCCCGAAAAATAACTGTGCTTTGCTTCAAGCGAGCCGAAAACGAGTACCTCATGGCAGCATTGCCGCTGCTTCATGTTGTGCAGCAACACTTCATAAAACAGTTTCTATTGTGTAATTTCGTTGCTCAGTCACAAAAAGGAACGGCAAGTACCTAACAGTACCTACCGTTGCTTTTTTTGTTTAAAGTACCGTTTTAAAAAAGCTGCTCACCCAAAGCATACAAGTAAACCTGCCTAAAAGGGCAATATAGCAGTTTTTTGCCGGTTTTGCAAGTGTCAACCTAACCCCTTACTCACCTTAAAAATAGTAGCGTCGCAGCCCCTTAAATTGCTGCTGTTACCGTATATTATTTCAACAACATATCCCTTTTTTACGCTGTAATTTAAAGCTACGGTTTTGTTGCTGTAATTAACGGCGGTAACAATGTAACCGTCCTGGCACGCGCTTTCGGTAACCCCAATACACGGGTTGTTTATTCTAATTAAATAGTCATCGGCGGCCTTTTCAACCGCTTCAATTAATTGGTAAACCTTGTAAAGGCCAAAGCTTTCATCGTAAGCGTTATACCTTTCGGCCGCAATTTGCTCTAAGCCAAAATTCAGCAAATAAACAAACCCTTTACCCAGCCTGTGCTTGGTAAAAACGGGGTTGCCCTCCTCGTTTGCCGCCAGCACCTCGGCCCCGTTTGCTTCAAGCAAAATTTCTTTTTCGTTAAAATATTCAATGCTTCCAAACGGGAAATGCGCCGTGTGCTGTTTTTGCTTTTTGGCCATTCCAAGCGAACGCAGTCCAAACTTTTTCTCAAACTCGCAAAACTGCGCGTTAAACGCCGAAACATAAAGCGACGCGCCCTGCTCTACCCTTTCAAACAGCTTGTCATAACCCTCTTTATTAACAAAAGCGCCGCCGTAAATTGAACCAGGCCGGCAGCCATGCAAAGAACATCGTCGCTTTCACCCCGTGCTAAGGCCAAAATATCTAACGCAAAGCAAAACTTTTCAATTTGGTCTTGGTTAAGGCTTGCCAATAAAAAGCTTTTACTGCACAGCTTTTCGGTAAAACTTTGGCTAATAATTCCCTCCCGAAAGCGCATTGTTACCACGGTTGCATCATTAAAAAAGTTAATCTTTTGCACCGAGCCCGGCATACAAAACACACAATCGCCACCGCTAAGCTGCAACTCGGTATTATCAGTAATTGTTTTTGCGCTGCCTTTCAGCAAAACTTCAATCTCAAAAAAAGTGTGATAATGCAAAGCCGATTCTCGGGCACCATCGCACACCGTTATATTTAAACATTCAGAATTAAAAATAAGCTCATTTTTGTCGTACAATCTCCCAAGCGTAACAAACTTTACATATCAGCGTTTTTCGGCACGGTCATCATCCCCTTATATTTGCAAATTTACTATAACACAGGCCAAGCGGGTTGTCAATCTGTTAAAACATGGTTTATAAAACGAGCAAAACAGCAATGGTATGCTGACCCTGCCAAATTAAAATTAATCGCTTTGGCCAAATGCTTTTCGTTGAAAAGCGGTGCTTGCTATGTTATACTGTTAAATAGAAAGCAAAATAAAGGCTTTTTAAAATGGCAAATCTTATGAAAACGCTAATTTTAATGTTACGAAAGGGGCTATTTTAATGGGACTGATTAAAGCAGGAATTGGCGCGCTTGGCGGCACCTTAGCCGACCAGTGGAAAGAATTTTTTTACTGCGAGGCGCTGCCGAAAGAGGTACTGGTGACCAAAGGGCAAAAGCGGGTCAGCGGCCGTTCCTCCAACACCAAGGGCAACGACAATATTATTTCTAACGGTTCGGGCATTGCGGTGGCCGACGGCCAGTGCATGATTATTGTGGAGCAAGGCAAAATTGTTGAGGTTTGCGCCGAGCCCGGCGAGTTTACATACAACACCTCTACCGAGCCCTCCATTTTTTGCGGCAGCCTTGGCGCCGGAATTAAAGAAACCTTTAAAACCGTTGGCAAACGCTTTACCTACGGGGGCGACACCGGCAAAGACCAACGCATTTACTACTTTAACACCAAAGAATTGATCGACAACAAATTCGGCACCCCCAACCCCATTCCGTTTCGGGTGGTAGATTCTAAAATTGGGCTGGATATTGATGTTTCGGTGCGCTGCTCCGGCGTATATTCCTACAAAATTGCAAACCCGCTGCTGTTTTACACCAATGTTTGCGGCAATGTAGAGCAGGAATACACCCGCGACGAGCTGGACAGCCAGCTTAAAACCGAATTTATTAGCGCTTTGCAGCCGGCGTTTGGCAAGCTTTCAGACTTAGAGCTGCGCCCCAACCAAATTGTAACCCACAACACCGAGCTGGAAACCGCCATGAACACGGCGCTTTCGGCCAAATGGGGCGAGCTGCGCGGGCTACAGGTTGTTAGCATTGCGTTAGGCTCGGTTACCCTGCCGGAGGAGGACGCCGAGCTGATTAAGCAGGCGCAGCGCACCGCCATTATGCGCGACCCGACCATGGCGGCCGCCACCCTAACCGGTGCCCAGGCCGACGCCATGCGTGCCGCTGCCGCAAACGAAAACGGCGCCATGGCCGGATTTATGGGCATGGGCATGGCAATGAACGCCGGCGGTATGAACGCGCAAGATTTATTTGCCATGGGTAGGCAGCAAGCCGGGCAACCGCAAGCGCAGCCGCAAAGCGCGGCGCCGGCCACGGCAAACGCCCCGGCAACTACCTGGCAGTGTGCCTGCGGCGCTGCCGCCACCGGCAACTTCTGCCCCGAATGCGGCGCTAAAAAACCAACCGAACCCGCCGGCTGGACCTGCGCCTGCGGCGCCGTAAACCAAGGCAAGTTTTGCCAAAACTGCGGGGCCAAAAAACCGGCCGACGCCCCCCTTTACCGGTGTGATAAATGCGGCTGGCAGCCCGCCGACCCCAAAAACCCACCCAAGTTTTGCCCCGAATGCGGCGACCCGTTTAACGACGGCGATATTGTTCAATAACTTAGCGGCTGCACCGGTTCGCCCCTCCTGCCTAAGGTAACCCCGGCACCCGTAGCCGAACCCGCCTAAAAGGGCAAAATAACGGCTTTAAACCCGCTTAGCAGCCCTGGCGGGGTGAACCCGCGCCTTAAAACCGAAAGGAGCTTGCCCCTTGCAAACTTTACAAGAATACAAATGCCCCTGCTGCGGCGGCGCCATAGCGTTTGACAGCAGCCTGCAAAAAATGAAATGCCCATATTGCGACACGGAATTTGATTTAGAAACGCTGGCCGGTTACGACGACGGCCTAAAAGCCGAGCCGGACAGCATGAACTGGGAAACAAACGCCGGCAGCGAATGGCAAGAGGAGGAAACCGGCTCGCTGCGCTCTTATGTTTGTAAGTCCTGCGGCGGCGAAATTGTTGGCGACGCCACCACCGCGGCAACCTCCTGCCCGTTTTGCGGCAACCCCGTTGTAATGATGCAGCAATTTTCGGGTGCCTTAAAGCCCGATTTGGTTATTCCCTTTAAATTAGATAAAAATGCCGCCAAGGCAGGGCTGCAAAAGCATTTAACCGGCAAACGCCTGCTGCCAAAGGTGTTTAAAAGCCAAAATCACATTGATGAAATTAAAGGCATTTATGTACCCTTTTGGCTGTTTAACACCAACGCAAACGCCCAGGTACGCTACCGCACCACCAAGGTACGCGCCTGGAGCGACAGCGATTACGATTACACCGAAACCAGCCACTTTTTGGTGCGCCGGGCCGGCAGCGTGGGGTTTGAGCATGTTCCGGTAGACGGCTCTACCAAAATGGCCGACGATTTAATGGAATCAATTGAGCCGTACAATTTTGCCGACGCAGTAGATTTTAAAACGGCGTATTTAGCGGGCTATTTTGCCGATAAATACGATGTAACCGCCGAGCAAAGCGTAGCGCGCGCCAACCAGCGGGTTAAAAAATCTACCGAGGAGGTTTTTGCCGCTACCGTAAAGGGCTATTCCTCCATTACCACCGAGAGCAGCAACATTCAGCTAAGCGGGGGCACCGCGCAATACGCCCTGTACCCGGTTTGGCTTTTAAACACCACCTGGAACCAAAAAAAGTACACCTTTGCCATGAACGGCCAAACGGGAAAATTTGTTGGCGACCTGCCGGTAGATAAAGCCGCCGCCACCCGCTGGACGCTGGGACTTACGGTTTTGCTGGGTGCAGCCGCCTACGGCGTTATTGTTTTGCTGCACCTGTTTGGCATTTTGTAAGGGGGCGTTTACATGAAAAAAAGAATTTTAGCACTTATTTTTGTTTTGCTGCTTTGCTTTAGCTGCGCGCTGCCCGCTGCGGCCGAGGACGGCTTTCAAACCGAATACGCCCGCTTCAGCGACTCGGCCGGACTGCTTTCGACCGAGCAGGCCGAAGCCCTGCTAAACCGGCTGAACAGCATTAGCACCCGGCAGCAGATGGATGTGATTGTAGTAACCACCAACGACTTAGAAAATCGCAGCACCGCCACCGAGCTGGCCGATGACATTTACGACCAGTGCGGTTTTGGTTACGGCGAAAGCAAGAACGGCTTGCTGCTGCTCATTTCTATGCAGGATCGCGACTGGGCTATTTCCACCTGCGGCAGCGCCATTACGGCCTTTACCGACGCCGGCATTGATTACATTGGCGAAAAAATTACGCCAAGCCTTTCAGGCGGCGATTACGCCGCAGCGTTTAACACCTTTGCCGATTTGTGCGACGATTTTATAACCAAAGCCAAAACCGGCACGCCCTACACCAGCCGCACCCTACCTAAAGAGCCGCTTTCGCCCATTTACATACCCGTGGCAATTGCCATTGGCCTGGTGCTGGCCCTTATTATTGTTGGCTGCATGAAGGCGAAATTAAAATCGGTGCATTTTAAGGCGGCGGCAAACAGCTATGTTAAAAGCAACTGCTTAAATGTTACCGAAAGCAGCGATCTTTTTCTTTACAACACCGTTACCCGCACCGAAAAGCCTAAAGATAACGACTCCGGCGGCAGCAGCACCCACACCTCGTCCTCCGGCACCACGCACGGCGGCGGCAGCGGTAAGTTTTAATAAGCCAAGGCTTTTTAAGCGGCAATTTTTGGGGCGGTAAAGTTTGGCGTAAACAACTAAGACAAGCCGCCTAAGGCAATTTTTTTACCGTTAAAAGGGGCTGCTCGGTAAGGGCAGCCCCTTAGTTTTTTTCAAAGCAAAGGCTGTGACTAAAAGCGCATAAAAAAATTAAAACCGGGCGCCTACCAAAAAGTTTTAGCGGTTGCCCGGTTCTTAATTTAATTTTGTTTTGGTTTATTTTTGCCGGCGCAGCCTGTGAAAGGCAATGTAAAGCCCAACCAGCAATAAAGTACTACCGCAAAGCACAAGGTACATTCCGCCAAACCCAACCTTACTGCCAAAAAAGTAAAGGTTGCAATCAAACCCGTCTCGCAGGGCGCTTAGCGTGCTTTCCGGCAGCCGCAATGTTTCCAGCTCATTAAAGGCACCACGCAAGCAGTGGTTTCGCAGCAAGGCTGTACCGTAGGTTCCCGGAAAAAACGAAAGCACCTTTTGCAGCCCGCTGCCAAAGCTTGAAATTGGCATGTAAGCCCCGCAAATAAACCCGTAGCCGGCGCTTACAATAGTGCCAACTGCCGAGGCTTGCCCGTCGGTTGAAAGAAAAAAGTTTACGCAGCAGGCAAGCGCCGTGCCAAACAGGGTAAGCAGCAGCACATCTAACAGCACCAAAGCTGCGTCGCCGGCGCTTAAATACCAGCCAACCGCCGCTAAGTACGCAAAGCTTACCGCCGTTGCCGTAACGGTAATAATTAAAGTAGAAATTAAAGTGGCAAGGTAGTAGCTAAGGCCCAGCGTGCCGGGCTTTAGCGGGGCAACTGTAAGGTCTTGCCGGGCGCCGCTGGTTTTATCTTTAATCATTAACAAATTGCAGCAAAAGGCAACGGTAACGCAGCAAACCGCTAACAGTGAAGAAATTAGCTGCCCGCCCACAAAACCATTAATTAAGGCGGTTGAAATAGTTAAGCCGGGAATGGCCAAAGCATTGGTAAAGGAGCTGGTGTAAACATTTTTTAAAAAGGTTGCATACAGCACCAGCAAAATAATTGGCGTAATCAGCGAGGAAATAAACATTCCCTTATCTTTAAAATAAAGCTTGGCATTGCGTTTTACTAAAGCAAAAAGTCCAGTCATTTTTCTGCACCCCCCAATAAGGTCTTGCCGGTAACTGCCAAAAAAACATCGTCCATTTTTCCTTTGGTAATTTCGTAATCGGCAAACAGGTCGGGATTTTTAAGCATTAGCTTTGTTGCCGCCGCCGTGTTTGGTACCGTAACCCGAAACGCCCCGTTCAGCTTTTCAAAGGGCAGGTTCAACGCTAAAACATCTTCTTCCCGCGCACCGTAAAGGGTAATGTAATCCCCGGTGTAGGCATTTTTCAGCGCCAGCGGCGTACCCTCGGCCGCAATTTTTCCGTGGTCTAATATTACAACATAATCGGCGTCGGCTGCCTCCTCCATATAATGGGTGGTTAAAAAAACCGTTAACCCATTTTGGCGGCGCAGCGTTTCAACAACCTGCCAAAGCAGCTTGCGGGTCTGCGGGTCCAGCCCGGTGGTTGGTTCGTCTAAAATTAAAATTTGCGGTTCGTGCAGCAAGGCGCGCGCAATATCAATTCTGCGGCGCTGCCCGCCCGAAAGCTTACCAACCGGCCGGCGCAGCAGATCTTTAAAATCTAAAAGCTCGGCCAGCGCCATAAGCCGCTTTTTAAAATCGGCCCCGTGAATACCATACAGCGCTGCGCGGCATTGCAAATTATCCTTAACCGAAAGTTCTTTATCTAACACCGAATTTTGAAAAACAACCCCCAAATTGCGCTTTAATTTAAGGGCGTTCTGCACCAGTTCCTCACCGCAAATTTTAACGCTGCCGCCGTCGCGGTTTAATTGCCCGCACAAAATGTTAATGGTGGTAGATTTTCCGGCACCGTTTACTCCTAAAAAGGCAAACAGCTCCCCCTTGTTAACGCTAAAGCTTAGGTTATTTACAGCGCAAAGCGACCCAAAATGCTTTTGCAGACCGTTAATTTCAATCATTTTAATTTCATCAGCCAATTTTTTACCCCCTAAAATGTAATTATTTTCTTAAAAGGCAAGGCTAAAACCGCCGCCGTTCAAACCGGCTTTATTCCTGCCCGGTCACGCTTTTAAAAGCCGCGTCCCGGTCAAACGAATCCTCCGCAAAGCCGGGAATTTGTTTAATGGCCGTTAAAGTGCTAAGGCTGCAGCCGGTTAAAATTCTCGCAATTTCACCGTCGCTGTACGGGCAATTCCCCGTAACCAGCAAGGTTGCAAGGCTGTGCGCCGTTAGCCAAACATCCCGAAAATAGCGGTTAGCCTGCACGGCGGTTAATTTGTAAATTCGCATTAAAACTGGGCAAATTGCCTCGCTCATGCGCCGCATGGTGTTAATGGCGGTGTTCTCAGCCCTTTTGGTTAAAAACAGTATTCGGTAAAGCTCTGGCTCCTCACGGGCAAAACGAATGTATTGCACACCGTAGCCAAAAAAGGGAACCTTTTGCTGCAGGCCAGCCAAGGCGTAACGGTTAAAAATTTGCCCGGCCGCCGCGTAAACCTCGGCCTTTAAAGCCTCCATAGTTCCAAAACAGGTAAAAACCGGCTGCGTAGAGGTGCCAAGCGCTTCGGCCAGCGCTTTGGCGGTTAAGGCCTGCTCCCCACCCTTTCTTACTACCGCAACCGCGGCCGTAACCATTTCCTCCCTCGTAAATTTATTTTTCGGTGCCATAAAATTCTCCTCTCCGCGCTTCAATATACATTACCTAATATACATTATGCAGTATTATAACAACATTTTTGCCGCTTGTCAAGTATTCCAACCCCCTTGCCGCCCCATTTTCCCCCTATTTTTACTACTAAACCCGCGGCGCTTGTTTTTCGGCTTAGGGCAAAAGTTAATTCTTTTTTTGGCAAAAGCGTTTTTAATGGCACAATAGAATTTAGGGGCACAAAGCAAATATTGTTACTTGACAAAACCGCCGCTAACTTTTAAAATACTGCAAAAGTCCTATTGGTAGGAAATCTGCCGACTTTGACAGCAAGCAGGCGTTAAATTTTACTGTAAGTGCACCATTGTTTAGTTCAACCTGTTGCAGGACAATGCCGGCAATAAATAATGGAAGAAAGTGTTTTTATTGGTTTGGGCCATTCTTTTCGGCGGGCTAATGCTGCTTGGCGTTGCCGCTTTGCTTTTTTTAATTTACAGTGTGCAAAATTTTCATTTTGTAGCTGCTTTATCGCACCATAAAAAGGCGGTTCGCCTTTTTATTGGCGCCGCTTTAATTTTGCTGCCGGCTGCCGGAATCTGGGCGCTTTGGGGCTACATGAACACCATTGCCATTTTGCTGCACCTTGCGTTTTTTTGGCGGTTGCCGCACTGGTTCAGTTTTTACTTCAAAAACGGCGCAAGCAGCCCTTAAAGCGTTATTACGCCGGCGCTGTTGCCGTAGCTGTAACCTTTTTGTACCTTAGCGTTGGCTATTTCGGCGCCAACCATGTTTGGCAAACCAATTACACCCTAACAACCGCCAAAAAGGTAGGCACCCTGCGCATGGCGCTGATTTCAGACTCGCATGTTGGAACCACCTTTAACGGCAAAGGCTTAGCCGCGCATATTAGCCGTATTAACGCACAAAAGCCGGACATTGTTGTAATTACCGGCGATTTTGTAGACGAAAGCACCAGTAAGACAGATATGCTTGACGCCTGCAGTGCGTTGGGGCAGTTAAATCCCGCCTACGGCGTTTACTTTGTGTTTGGTAACCACGACAAAGGCAAATACGATGCCAACGGCCAACGAGGCTACAACGGCGACGACCTAATTGCGCAACTGCAAAAAACAATGTAACCGTATTGCAGGATGAAACCGTGTTGATAGACAACCGCTTTTACCTGGTTGGGCGGCAGGATGCCTCCGAAGAGTTGGATTTCGGCGACGGTCGTGCCACCGCCGCCGAATGAACCGGCAGCCTAAATACAGAAAAATACGCAATTGTTTTAGACCACCAACCGCGGGATTACACCGCCGAGGCCCAAACCAACGCCGACTTAGTACTTTCCGGCCGCACGCACGGCGGACAAATGATTCCGCTTATGCAGTTCATGCGCTGGTTTCACTTGGGGGAGGACAACATTTACGGTTTAGAACGCCACAATAATACCGATTTTATTGTTACCTCCGGAATTTCTCATTGGGCCATGCAATTTAAAACCGGCTGTATTTCGGAATATGTTATGATAACCATTAAAGGGCCACAAAGCAATTAAACCGTTTAAATAACTTCATGCCGCCAACAGCCAAAAGTGCTGCCAATTTGGCTTTAGCAAGGTTAAAATGCCCAAAAAATTACACCGAATTTTACCCCGCTATGCGGAAAAATGAAGCATTAGAAAAGCTTTGAAAATTCGTACAAAATTCGTACACGAAACAAAAAAAGCGCCTAAAACAGGCACTTTTTAAGCATTTGTGAATGGACTATAAAAAAGATATTTTCGAAAATTTACAGTATGGTTTTGGACTATCGCAATTAAATTCTATCGCTGTATGGCAAAGATTTCATATAGTTATCCATCCACTCCCAATCAGGGACAAACCCATCATCTGAGAATTCTTTGTCTGAATCTATGAAATAACCATCTTCATTTTTTTGCGCGGGAAGTTTCACTTTGCTATTTGAAATCGTATCTCGCCGCATTTTTCTGCCATAGTTAAACAAGTCTCTATTTGCAAATGTTAAAATGGTGCCAAAGAACAGTAATTCTTTTTCAGTCCATTCACGACCAACGGGATGCATGCCTTGCACATGAGCAAAACCTATAAATGCTTCTGGCTGATAAAAGAATGTGTTGTCCTCGGTTGTATCACTGAAAGTGATAATATTGCCATGTTCGGTAGGTGCCAATGAGCAAAAACCATGGATGCCATTATTCATTGCACTATTGGCGACAACAGGAATTGTGCCTCCGTCGTCCAAATCCCTCCAAGACATACCTTTGTAGTCTTTAGTCGGATAAATATCAAACATTTTGCCGATTTGGAAATACTTCCAATCTCGAACATCCAATTCAATATTAACCTTTCTCTCGTCTGAAATGTGATTGTCCACATGTAAAGACTGAACATACTCAAACATCCATTCCTTATCATTCTCCTTAAGCGAACCCTTTCTTACCAAGTAGGAGAAGTATCGTTCAAGCGTAGTTTGAAAATCCTTTTTAGATAACTCTGAGTAGTCTTTTTCCATGTAAGCTTCCGCTAACCATTCATCTTTCCAAGTCACCTTACGCATTACAGATAATCCTGGAACCTCACGCCTGTTTTTGTATAGATCGAGCCACAATTCTTCAACTTTTACCCAAAGACTATTTCCACTGATATCAGTTTTCTCGACTCTGCCTAATCCCTTTCTTTTTACAAACTTATCGTCTTTATAGTAGCCGAAAAAGGTGTCACGATCAGATTTGCTGTGTTTTTGAGAGAGATCAAAAATCATACAACATGCTACTGCTGATGCTCCGGGGTAAAACATATCGGTGGGAAGAGAAAAAACCGCATCAAGAGTATAGTTGTCTAACATTTTCTTCTTGAACGGCTTGACATCGCCACTATTGCCTATCGCTGCTTGCATGGGCAACAAGACTGCCATCTTACATGTGGCGGGTGCGTGACGAGCAACCCATTCAACAAAATGCCACCCTTTAGAAGGGTCTTCTTTTGTGCTTGCATTCCAAGTCTTTGTGTAATCCGGATTACAGCACTTTTTAGTGGCGTTGTATGGTGGATTCATTAGAACAACATTGATTGCATTGTCCTTGATCCATTTCCCACGGTTGAACATAGAATCTTGGACAACGTTTGAGTTGCCGTCACCATGTATCAACATATTAGTGGAAGAAAGGCCAAATGCTCCTTCTTCGTATTCGATACCCAAAATTTGATGTTTTTTAACTTTTTCTCGTTCTTCCTCCGTATCGCAATCGTCCATAGCATCAGTCATTGCTCTAACCAAGAATGCACCACTACCACAACAGGGATCGAGAACTCTTGATTTTTTGCTAACGCCAACAGCTTTGCTCATGAAATCACAAATGTGGTCGGGAGTAAACGCCTGATTCTTGTCGGACTTGCCAACATATTTGTTAAATGTTGTAAAGAAAAGGTTAAGTAAGTCCTGTCCAGCAGTATTCTTATCGTTGATATATGGTACAACATTTTCGTCAATAAATTGAAGTATTTCCTTGAGTTCTCTGTATGTCAAGCTTGTAACATCTTGATCTTCGAGTACCTTATTGTTAAGAATGGCAAGCTTTCCAGCCTTATTTACACTTCCGCTTTTAGTAAGAAGCCCCAAAAGAATCTTCTTTGTACTATCAAGTAGTACCTCTTCCCTTGACATTGTGCGGCCAGTCTCTGGATCGATAGTCTCTTTAACACCGTCATAAACTAGACCATGTTTGAGTGCAAGGAGGCAAGTCCCAACAAATTGGCTACGCAATTTTTCGCTGATACCATCAGCATGAAGTGTCTCATTCAAAGTTTTAATTGAATCAACGACCTTAATTTTGTCGTTGACTTTACCAAAGCACAGATCCTCATACTCAGCAAATGTACGAATAAAAGTCTCGTTGCTTGCCATGTGGTCATCGTCAATAATCACTGACTGACCGTACCATACCCAAACCTCGTCACCATCTGTCTCCGCAAGAATGGCAACAATCTTTTTATCAGAATAGGCTTTCTCAAAACGTACATAATCCTGTAACTGTCCTTGAATTTTGACTTTGTCCCACTTGGAGAACATATTCTTTGTTTCAACAAGAATAGCAAGGCGATCGTTTTCAAAACGAAGATCAAGGAATTTGTGCTGTGTGCCCGTAGTTGCTTTTTGAAAATCCTTAATATCCTTGCCGACAGATTTTAATGCTTTCACATAACTAAATTCACCAGCTTCCGTGTTTCCAACATGGTATTTATCGCCAATTCTGCTTATAATATCAATTCTGTTCATTTTCTTTTCCCTCCAAATCTTTTGCCAGTATATCAGTCAAATACTGATTGATGCTATATCCGCGTTCGTCCTTTTTCTTCTTTTGCACCTCGTCCATCATTCGGTTGTAAATCTCCGGTGGCAGACGCAGAGGAATCATTATTTTTTCATATGTCGGGATTTTCGTTTTGTTCACAACCACACCTCCATTTTGATATCATAATATCTTGATATTATGATATCAAAAATTGTAAAGAAAGTCAAGCCTTTTCGAAAAGAAAAAGTAGCATAGTTTGTTCTATGCTACTTGAATATGGCGATGTTGTTAGAGTTCAAAACTGGTCTGAGAAAAATATCTTTTTTGTACGCAAAAACCGAAAACTAAAATTTTACTCATAAAAACAGAAAAAACCCTGATAAAATCAGAGTTTATCTGCGGCTATATCTTTTTTATAGCCCTTTGATGGTGGACCCGAAGGGGATCGAACCCTCGACCTTACGGATGCGAACCGTACGCTCTCCCAAACTGAGCTACGAGCCCAAATATTAAAATTACAAAGCAAAATAGCAGCGTTTTAAAAAAAGCTGCCTACTGCCATTGGCGGCAAGGCAATGCGGTTACAGCGGTAGACCTTACAGCCTGCAAAACGCGTTCGGCGGCCCGGCGCCGTAAAGCACCGGGCCTTACTTTTGCGTTAAATTAGTTGCGATTGTTGATCATATCAAACAGTTCGGTGTAAACCGGATCTTCGCTGTCTTTCTCGTCGGAGTTCGACATAATGTTGGCTAAAGCACCAGCAGCACTGTCGTCCTCTTTTTTCTCCTCACCCAGGCCGGTGGCAATAACCGTAATTTTAACGGTATCTTCCATAGAATCATCCAGCTGCGTACCCCAAATAATGTTAGCGTCCGGATGTGCCTTTTCGGCAACAATGGAGGAAGCTAAGGTAACATCGCTTAGATCAATATCCGGGCAGGCGGTAATGTTAATAATAACGCCGCGGGCATTTTCCATAGAGGTTTCAATTAACGGGCTGGTAACGGCAGCACGGGCAGCAGCCTCGGCCTTGTCACGCCCGGAGGCAATGCCAACGCCCATGTGAGCCTGGCCGGAATCGGACATAATGGCTTTAACATCGGCAAAGTCCAAATTAATAAGCGCGGTAACATTAACCAGCTCGGAAATGCTTTGAACGCCTTGACGCAAAACATCGTCGGCAATTTCAAACGCGTTGGCAAGGGTAATTTTTTGGTCGGAAACAAACTGTAAGCGCTCGTTCGGAATAACAATTAAGCTGTCAACACATTCGCTTAAAGCAGAAATGCCCTGGTCGGCCTGGGTCATTCTGCGTTTGCCCTCAAACGCGAAGGGCTTGGTAACAATACCAACGGTTAAAATGCCAAGCTCTTTTGCAATTTGGGCAACAACCGGGGCAGCACCGGTACCGGTACCGCCGCCCATGCCGGCGGTAATGAATACCATGTCGGCGTCTTTTAAAGCGGCTGTAATTTCGTCTTTCGATTCCTCGGCAGCGGCTTTACCGCGCTCGGGGTTTGCACCGGCGCCCTGACCCTTGGTGGCCTTTTCGCCGATTTGAATTTTGGTAGTAGCGGTAGATTTAGCTAAAGCGGCACGGTCTGTGTTAATTGCAACAAACTCTACGCCCTTTACGCCGGCCGCAACCATGCGGTTAATGGCGTTGCCGCCGCCGCCGCCAACACCAATTACTTTTATGTTCACAACATCGTCTAACATTTCTTCTGAAACATCAAATGCCACTTTTATCATCCTTCCGATTTATATGAAAAAATTAAGTTCAGTAATACACATTTATAATTCTAACACAAGCCGCCGTAAATTTCAACACATTTTTTTAAGTTTTTCATTTTTTCTTTTAAAATTAACCGCGGGTGTAAATTCCCTTTGGATTTTGCTCCGACCACAGGGTCAAGTCTACCTTTCCGGCGGCGTCCTTTTCCATGCTTTGCAGCATGCTTTTTAGGTGCAACAGCTTGCCCTCGCAGTTCGAGGAGGAGCCCAAATAAACCGTTAATCGGTTTTCTAACACAAATTTAAGGTCTAAGCTGTCGGTAACATCCAGCGCGGTGCAGGTAAAACCGTTTTGGGTTAGCTTTGCCATTAAGGTTTGCGCCAAATTGGCCAATTCGGGCTTTTCAAACTGCAGCTGCAGCCCCGGTTTTCCCACTTTGGCCGTAGCGCCCGCAACGGTTACGGTGTTTTCGGCTGCGTGGTCTTGCACCACTAAAATTTTGCCGGTTTTATCGGTAACATAATAATTGTTTTCTACCTTGTAAGAAAGCGCCGGCACCGCCTCGGTAACCTTTAACACAATAGTGCCCGGTAATTTTCGCCCCACACTAACGGTAGAAACCCAGGGCAGCTTTTGGGTAATGCTTTTTTCGGCGTTACCGCCCGAAAGGAACAGGTTTTTTCCGGTTTGAATACCGGAGGCCGCAATTACCTCTTGCGCGGAATAACGCACCTTGCCTGAAACCGAAATTTTTTGCACCGGAAACAGCACGGTTAAGCAAAGCGCCACCCCCGCCGCCAACAGCAAAAACAGTAAAATTACCGTTAAGCGAATTTTAGCAGCCCGCGCCTTTTTGCGGCGTTTGGCTGCCCGCGCTTTTTTAAGATCAACGGTTTTGGGCGGTTGCGACATTTTCATCTCTCCTAAACTTTTCTAATTCTAATTGGCCGAAATTTGGGCGCCAACACTTTGCAGCGTTTCGCAAACCTGCTCGTACCCGCGGTAAATATGCTCGGCTTTTTCAACGGTGGAGCAGCCCTTGGCCGCCAAAGCAGCAACTAGCATAGCGGCACCGCCGCGCAGGTCGGTACACTCTACCTTAGCAGGGTAAAGCCGGGGTACCCCGTTAATTACCGCAACCCGCGCGTTGGTTCGCACATCGGCGCCAAAGCGGTTTAATTCATCGGTAAACTTATAGCGGTTTTCAAAAATATTTTCTATAAACATAGAGCAGCCCTGTGCCGTACTTAACATGGCAATGATGGGCGGCCCGGCGTCGGTAGGAAAGCCGGGATACGGCAGAGTGCGCAAAACGGGCACCCGCCCCAGCCGTTCGGGGGCCGAAAGCAACACTTCGCCCGGGCGGGACTGCACTGCACAGCCGGCGTTTTTTAGCACCGAAAGCACCGGCAAAAGGTGCTGCGGCACAACATCTTTTAACAAAAGGCGTGAGCCGGTTACCGCCGCTGCCGCTAAGTAGGTTGCGGCAACAATGCGGTCGGGAATAACCTTATGCACAGCGCCGTGCAGTTCCGGCACGCCGTTAATTTCTATTAAATCGGTTCCGGCGCCGGCAATTTCGGCCCCGCAAGCGTTTAAAAAATTGCAAAGGTCGATAATTTCCGGCTCGCGGGCCGGGTTGTGCAGCAGGGTTTTGCCCTTAGCGGTGGCAGCGGCCAAAATAACATTTTCGGTAGCGCCAACGCTGGGAAAGGAAAGGGTAATTTCGGCTCCGGTCAAGCCCTTTTCACAGCGGCACTGCAGGCTGCCCTGCTCCTCCTCAATTGTAAGGCCAAGCTCCCGCAGGGCGGTCAAATGCAGGTCAATTGGCCTTGGTCCCAGCTCGCAGCCACCCGGGCTGCTAAGGGTTGCCTTCCCGGTTCTGGCGGCTATGGCCCCCAAAAATACAATAGACGACCGCATTTCCCGCATGAGCTCATCGGGAATATTGGCTTTGGAAACAACGCGGGCATTAACGCATAGCACCGTGCCCTGCCGCTGCACCCGAACCCCTAAATGCTTTAAAATGGCAATAGCGGCATGCACATCTGAAAGCTCCGGACAATTATGTATTTCGCACTCTCCACGGCACAGCACCGTTCCGGCCAAAATGGGCAAGGCGCTGTTTTTAGCCCCTTGCAGTTGAATAACACCCGAAAGCTTTTGGCCGCCGTTAACGGTTATTGCAGACATAACACAACGCACCCTTCAGCAAAAAAATCTCTTTGCTTTTAGTGTATGCATTGCGGCAAAATTGTTTCCAAAACGGTTGTTGCGAACAAAATATACGGTTCAAAGCTGCGCAAAATTTTTCGGCAAAAGCCGCAGCTTTTAAACCGGAACCCCACCCAAAGGGAACTGACCCGACCAACAGAAAACCAGCCCGGCCGACAGAGAACCGGCCCACAAAAAACCGGGGGGTAAATGCAAAACAGCCACGGCGTTTGGCAAGTACTTAGGCCAAGGCCAACGCCGGCTGCAAAAAAACAGGCGTATAGCCCCAAAAGGCCAAAACCGTATAGCATATAATGCGCCGAAAAATCAGTGTGTTTTACTTAAATTAGCCCGTTTTTTACTTGGTGTAAAGCTTCATAATCTCGTTATAAATGCGCTTTGCAGCGTCGGGGAAAGCGGCCGAGCCGGCCTTTTGCGCCATGCCGTTTAGCTTTTGTGGGTTGTAAATGCAGCTGTTAACCGCCTTTAACAGGCTTTCTCGGTTCAGGTCCTTTTCCTCAATAACCTCGGCAGCGCCAATTTTTTTTAAAGACATTGCGTTGTGATACTGGTGATTTTCGGCAACATAGGGCGAGGGAATTAAAATTGCCGGCTTTTTGCAAACGCACAGCTCGCTTAACGAAATGGCCCCCGCGCGGGAAAGAACCATATCGGCCGCAACCATACATTCGGCCATGTTATCAATATAATCAAAAACCCGCACATTTTCGGCTTTGGGGTCTACCCCCTTTTCGCTCAACAGCTGCAAAAAGGCCGTGTAGCCCGCCTTGCCGGTTGCGTGAATAAACACCATATCCCCTGCCTGCCACTTTTCGGCAATTAACTCGGCCACGGCGCGGTTTACCGGGGCAGCCCCCAAGCTGCCGCCGGAGGAAAGCAGCACCGGGCGCTCGTCCAGCCCCAGCCGCTTTCGGCAATCATCCTTTTGCAGGGTTAAAAACTCAGCCCGAACCGGGTTGCCGGTAATAACCGGCGGTTTTTTCAGCTCTAAGCGTTTTTCGGCCTCCGGCATTGCCAGCATAACGGTATCTACCAAGCCAACCAGCATTTTAGTGGTAACGCCCGGAAAAGCGTTTTGCTCGTGAATGGCGGTTTTAAAGCCCAGCTTTGCCGCGTCCCGCAGCACGGGGCCGCTAACATACCCGCCGGTGCCAACTACAACATCGGGCTGCAATTGCTTTAGCAGCCGCTTAGCCGCGCAGGAGGAAGTAAAAACCTTTACCAGCGCCGTAAAGTTGCGCCCCACATTTTTTAAGGTAAGCTTGCGCTGAAAGCCCGCAACATCAATGCCGTAAAAATCGTAGCCGTACGCGGCCACCAGGCGCTGCTCCATACCGCCTTTTTTGCCAATATAGCTGATTTTGGCGTTTGGGTGCTGCTGCTTAACATAAGCCGCTGCCGCCAGCGCCGGGTTAATGTGCCCGGCGGTGCCGCCGCCCGCAAATAAAATGTGCATGATCCATTCCCCTTTTATTTAAATAAAGCTGTGCCGCCCGGCGTTTTAAAGCGCAAGCGGCAAACCTGTTTTAGCTTTTTAAACACGCCGGCTGTTTTATGTTTTTTCAACATTTGCACTGCGCGAAATAGAAAGCACAATGCCCATTTGGGTTAACAGCAGCACCAGCGCCGTACCGCCGTAGCTAAAAAACGGCAGGCTAATTCCGGTATTGGGCAGCGTGTTGGTAACAACCAAAATGTTTAAAACGGCCTGCAGCCCAACCTGAAAGGTAAGGCCAACCGCCATAAGGGCGCTGAATTTATCCGGCGCTTTCATAGCAATATAAAACCCGCGCCAAACCAGCGCGCAAAACAGCAAAATAATGGCCACGGCGCCAATAAGACCAAGCTCCTCGCAAACAATTGAAAAAATAAAGTCGTTGTGCGGTTCGGGCACCCACAAATATTTTTGGCGCGATTCCCCAAATCCGCGGCCCATTACGCCGCCCGAGCCAATAGCCAGCAGCGACTGAATGGTTTGATAGCCCTTGCCGGTGGCGTCGGCCCAGGGGTTCAACCAGTAGGTTAAACGGTCGGAGGCGTAGCCCACCACGCCGGAGAAAATGGCTATGGCCGCACCGCCAATGCCAACCCCGGCGCCCACTAAAATGTAAATGGCTTTTATGCCGCCAATAATCATTAAAGTTATGCCTATTAAAAAAATTAAAATGGTAGCCGAAAGGTGTGTTTCTACCACAACCAGCCCGCAAACAACCCCCAACAGCGCCCCTAAGGTTAACACGCCGTATTTAAAAGTCTTCATTTTTTTGTAGTTTTTTGCAATAAGGTGCGAAAACAGCAGAATAATTGAAAACTTAGCTATTTCGGAGGGCTGAAAGCTAAACGAGCCAATTACCAGCCAACGCTTTTGCTCGGTGCTGGGCAGCATGGGCGGCAGCGCCAAAAGCAAAATTAACAGCGCTACCGAAACGCCATAAATAACCCAGGCAAACCGGCGGTAAACGTGGCAATTAATGCGCGAGGCCGCCAGCATACACACAAAGCCGATTACGGCAAAAACCAGCTGCCGAACTATAAAATGGTAGCTATTATTAAAATAAGCCAGCGCGTAAGCGTAGCTGGCCGAAAACAGCATTAAAAGGCCGCAGGTAAGCAAAATGCTAACCAACGCAAAAAAGCCAATATCCATTTTTCCCTTTTGAATAAAACCGCCGCGCGTTTTTCTGCGGCTTTTACCCGTAGTTTCAACAGATACTGACTTTTCCACTTTTAACCCGCCTTACATAATAGTTTAGTAAATAAATACCGGCAAAATTGCCAAAATGCAGCCCAGCAGCGTTACAAACGAAAAAACAAACACAATTTTTTCCTCGCTCCAGCCGCACATTTCAAAATGGTGGTGAATGGGTGTCATTTTAAAAATGCGTTTTTTGGTGCGCTTGTAATGGCTAACCTGCAGCACCACCGAAAGTGCCTCCAGCAAATACACAATGCCCGCCGGAATTAACAAAATGGGGTAATCTACCGCAAAGGAAAGCCCAACCACCAGCCCGCCCAGCAGCAACGAGCCGGTATCGCCCATAAACACCTTGGCCGGGTGAGTGTTCCACATAATAAAGCCAATGCAGCATCCCGCACCGGCCGCTGCCAGCATATTGGCGCCAAAGCTTTTGGTTACGCCGGCTATTACCATAAAGGCACAGCAAACAACTAAGGTAACCGAGGAGGCTAAGCCGTCTATCCCGTCGGTTAAATTTACGGCGTTTACAAAGCCGTAAATAAAAATTAACGCAATGGGCCAAAAAATCAGCCCCACGCCCGACATAATGTTAACATCCCCTAAAAAGGGAATACGGGTAGTGTGCATACCGGAAAACAGCAGTGCAATTAAGTACGCGGCGCAAACCAACAGCTGCGCAAAGGTTTTTTGGCGCGGAGTAAGCCCCAAGTTGCGCTTTTTAACCACTTTAATATAATCGTCAAAAAAGCCGATTGCGCCCATGCAAAGGGCCAAGGCCGCCGCTGCCAGCCAACGGGCGCTGCGGTTAGAATCTGAAAGCAACTCGGTTTTAAGGCTGTTGCCGGTAATAAAGGCAAAAATAACCGCCGCGGCAACCGCAACAAAAAGCCCAATTGCCAGCATAATGCCGCCCATGGTTGGGGTGCCCTGCTTGGAATGGTGCCATTTCGGTCCGTCCTCTAAAATAGTTTGCCCAAAATGCAGGCGCTTTAAAAAAGGAATGGCCCAAAAGCCTAATAAAAATGTTACCGCAAAGGCTACCACCGTAGCTAAAACTGCACTAAAACCACCCATTTTACTGAATCCCCTGTTTTAAATTTATTTTAACTTTGCTAAAGCGTTGGCCACAACCTCGCGCTCGTCCAAATGGATCTTTTGGGTGCCTAACACCTGGTAATCCTCGTGGCCTTTGCCCGCTAAAACTATTATATCACCCTTTTTGGCATTTGCAACCGCAAATTCAATTGCCTCAATGCGGTTTTCAATTACCGTGTACGGGGTGTCGCTGTTTTTCATGCCGGCTAAAATATCCTCAATAATGGCGCCGGGCTGCTCGGTTCTGGGGTTATCGCTGGTTACAATTACATAATCGGCCAGGCTTGCCGCAATGGCGCCCATTTTCGGACGCTTGGTTTTGTCGCGGTCCCCGCCGCAGCCAAACAGCACCACCAAACGGTTTTTAGGGCATTCTTTAAAAGTATTTAAAATGTTTTGCAGCCCGTCGGGCGAATGGGCGTAGTCAATAATAATCGTGTAATCCTTACCCGTGGGCACCACCTCGGCTCGGCCTTTAACGCCGTTTAGCTCGTTTAAAGCGGCGGCGGCTTTGGCCGGCTCTACCCCCAAAGCGTCGGCACAGGTGGCCGCTAACATTGAGTTGTAAACCGAAAAGCGCCCGCCGGTTTTTAGGCTAATGTGCTCCGGCGCCGCAGCGCCGCAAAGGTCGTAATCTACCCCGTCCGGCCGGTAGGCAATATTTTTAGCGGTGTAATCGGCACCGCTGCCGCCCGCCGAGTAAGAAAGCAGACGGGCTTTGGTCTCGCGCCCCAGCTCCTGCAGCAGGCGCAGACCGTACAAGTCATCCAGATTAACCACGGCGGTTTTGCACATTTTAAAAAGCTTTTTTTTGGCCTCGTAGTATTTTTCCATGGTCTTGTGGTAATCTAAATGGTCCTGCGTCAGGTTGGTAAAGGCGGCAACCTCAAACTGCAAACCCTCTACCCGGCGCTGATCTAACGAGTGGGAGGAAACCTCCATTACCGCGTAGCTGCACCCGGCTTTGGCCATTTTGGCAAATAAAGCGTATAAATCAAACATGCCGGGAGTGGTATTGTTGGTTGGAATGGCCTGCTGCCCTACCATGTTTTGAATGGTGCCGATCAGCCCGGTTTTATAACCGCAATTTTCTAAAATATGCTTTAGCATATAGGTGGTGGAGGTTTTACCGTTGGTACCGGTAACGCCAACCAGCTTTAAATTTTTGGTGGGGTGCCCAAACCAAATGTTGCAAACCTCGGCAAAGGCCTTGTGCGTATCCGGCACAATAATTTGGTTTGCAAGCCCTAAGTCCCGCTCGCACAAAACGGCAGCCGCCCCCTGCTGCACGGCGGCAGCGGCGTAGCTGTGCCCGTCGCTTTGCGGGCCGCAAAGGCAAACAAACAGCGTGCCGGGGCCCGCCCTGCGGGAGTCATCCGCAACGGCGGTAATTTCAAGTTCTTTCATACTTTCGGGACATTCCCGAACCAATTTGCTCAGCTTCATTAAAACCCTTTCCAAGCCGCAAAGGCAGCTTTCTTCGGCGGTCTTGTTAACCGCCGGTATCGCCTGTTTCGTTACTTCTAAAATAAACCTCTACCAGGGTGCCGCGTTCCACTTCGGTTTCGGCCGCAATACTTTGCTGGTACGAAACAACCGCTTTGTTGGAATTAACATTCCCTTTAAACGAGATGTTTAACCCGTACTGCGCCGCCAAATTATTAACCTGCGAAAGGCTCATGCCGGTTAGGGCAGGCACCTTGGTTTTTAGTTTTTCGGCCGAGGCTTCGGTGTACAAAATTACCGAGCCTTGGTTGAATACGGTTGAACCGCTTTCGGGCAGCTGACGAATAACCTTTTGGCCGGAGCCAACAATTTTGTAGGAAAGGCCCTTGGCAGCTACCTCAGACTTTGCCGCGTCTACCGTTTTGCCAACTACGCCGGGTACCGTTTTGGTAGATTGCATAATCTGTTCGTCGGAATACTGCGGCTGGTAACCTAAGTAGGGCAGAATTTCTGAAAGAATTTGCCCGCCGGGCGGTGCTGAAATGGTACCGCCGTAGTAGCTGGTGCCGTGCGGTTCGTCTAATAAAAATATCATGGCAATTTCGGGGTCATCCATTGGGGCAACCCCGCAAAATGAGGCGATATAAAGCCCTTTTTTGCCGGAAGAAAGCATTTCGGATACTTTTTGGGAGGTACCGGTTTTGCCGCCAATGCGGTAGCCGGCTACATAGGCGTTTTGCCCACCGCCGCCGTCTACAACCGCCTCCATAATTTTGCAAATAACCTTCGAGGTTTCGGCCGAAACAACCTGTCGCTTTTTTTTGGTTTCTACATTTTTTACAATGTTATTATCTTTATCTACTACCTTGCTTACCACATGCGGCTGCACCAAATACCCCCCGTTTACCGAGGCGCTAATGGCCGTAAGCAACTGAATAGGGGTAATTTTAAAGGTTTGACCGAACGATTCGGAGGCAAGCTCGGTAGGGCCCATTTTTTCGGCCTTGTGGTACTGCGAGCCGGCCTCGCCGGGTAGGTCTATGCCGGTTTTTTCAGTTAGGCCAAACGCCTCAAAATACTTTGAAAAGGTGTTAACACCAATTTGCTGGCCCAAATTAATAAAATACGGGTTGCAGGAATTTTGGGTGGCCTGGGTTAGATTTTGCATACCGTGGCCGGCGTGCTTGTGGCAGGAGTACCGCTGCCCGGCAATAACAATGTAGCCGGGGCAGTTAAAGCTGGTAGAGTAGGTTGCAACATTTTCCTCCACCCCAATGGCGGCGGTTATTACCTTAAAAACCGAGCCGGGCTCGTACGCGTCGGAAATGGCCTTATTGCGCCACTGGCGGTTTCTAAGCTCCGAAAGCTTTTTGCTGCGCTCCTCCCCGCTTAAAGCGTCTACCTGCTTTTGCTCTTCGGTGCTTAAAGCAAAGGGGGTGTTGCAGTTAAAATCGCCCTTGGTTGCCATGGCCAAAATGCCGCCGGTTTTAACATTCATAATAATGCAGGTGCCGCGCTCGGCAACCTTATTATCAGTTACCGCCTTTTCCAAATACTTTTCGGCAACATACTGCACGTAAGAATCAATGGTTAAAACAAGGGAATGTCCGGGTTGGGCGTCTACCACCTTTTCGTAGCTAAAGGGCATATCGGCCCCTTTGGCGTTTTTAGCAGCAACCACACGGCCGGCAACCCCGGTCAATTCCTCCTCATACTGCAGCTCCAGCCCGTAAAGGCCCTGGTTATCGTCCCCCACAAAGCCCAGCACATTGGCGGCAATGTTTTCGGGGTAATAGCGGGTGGTAGATTGGTCTATGCCAATGTAGGAGGAAAGGCTGTACTTGCTGTTTTCCTTTAAAAAGGCCCGAACCTTTTCTACCGTTTCGTCGTTACACTTTTTCTTAAGCTCTACATAATAGCTTTTTGTTTTTTCAAGCTTTTTGGCAACCTCGTCGCTCTCCAGCCCTAAAATAGGGGCCAACTTTTCGCAAATCAGCGCTTTTACCGCGCCCTTTTCCTCGTCATTTTTTAGGTTGGCAATATCGTTCGGGGTAACATAAACGGTCCAAACCGTGGCGCTTTTGGCCAGGGTGTTCATGTTAGAATCGTAAATATTTCCGCGCTCGGCTGCAATGTAGGCGTCATGCAGCTGCTGCTCCGAAGCCTTGCTTTGGTACTCTTGCCCGTGCAAAACCATAATGTTAAACAAGCTAACGCTGGTTACGCTAACGGTTAAAATAATCATTGCCAGCATAACGGTTACCATGCGTTTCCACATCTGCTTACCCGGCCCGGCCGTTGGCACAACGCCTCACCCCTTTTTTACAAATTTTTTAATGGCTAACAAACGCCTAAAACGAGAGTTAAAATTCCTTTTAACTCCCGCCGATAATTTTATGCTGCCTTTGGTTTAATTATGCGCCGCTGTGTTGGTGTTCTGCTCCCCTACTACCGCCTTGTCGGCCTGGTGGGTGCGCACATAAACAATTTGGCTTTTATCCATTTTTTTCATGCCAAGCTCCTTGGCCGAGGTTTCTAAATTCTTGTAAGAAACCTTTTGCTCTAATTCAAAATTAATGCGTGCCAGCTGGCCGTCTACCTCGTTAATTTGGGCGTCCACCTTTTTAATTTTTTGCTCTACCTCGGTAATTTGGGAACGCAAAAAAATACCCGCCGCCAGCATGGCAACAATAAACACGGCAACCAAAACGGCCGAGGCCTTACCGGCCATAAAGCCGGCGGCACGGCTGCGGTGCTTGGCGCGTGCGCTGCGCTGCGCGGGAATTTCAATAATATTACTTTTTTTCTTAGGCTCCGGCTGCGCAAACAGGTTAAAATCGTAAGCTAAACCGTCCTCAAAATACTTTAAATTATCCATTGTTCCGTCCCCATTTAAATTAATACTTAACTTTATTAAAACGCTCTGCAATAAAACACTTTGTAATGAAACGCCGCTTAATACTTTTGCACGGCACGCAGCTTGGCGCTGCGGCTGCGTTTGTTAACCTTAAGCTCCTCGGCCGAGGGCAGCACCGGCTTTTTAAACAAAAGCTCGCCGGCCGGCTTTCGGCCGCACACGCAAACCGGCAGCTCCGGCGGGCAAATGCAGCCTTTAATAAATTCGGCAAAGGCGTGCTTTACCATTCGATCCTCTAACGAATGAAAGGTAATTACCGCCAGCACCCCGCCCGGGGCTAAACGGTCAAACGCTTTTTGCAAAACCTCCTGCAAGGCGTCTAATTCGCCGTTTACGGCAATGCGTAAAGCTTGAAAGGTTTTGCGGGCCGGGTGTCCGTCCCGCCTGGCGGCGGCCGGCACCGCGCTGCAAACCAGCTCAGCCAGCTGCAGGGTGGTGGTAATGGGTTCGGCCTCTCGCCTTCTAACAATTGCTTTTACAATTGCGGGGGCAAATTTTTCCTCCCCAAAGCTGCGCAAAATGCGAACCAATTCGCCGTACGGCAGGGTGTTTACTAAATCGGCCGCGGTTGGCCCGCTTTCCCCCATTCGCATATCCAGCGGTGCCTCGCTTTTGTAGGAAAAACCGCGCTCGGCCGCGTCTAATTGGTGGGAGGAAACGCCAAGGTCTAACAGCATACCGTTTATTTTTTCAACGCCCTCGGCGTCTAACACGGCGTCAAAATCTTTAAAATTGCTTTGCACTACCTTGGCCGGCAGCCCCTTTAGCCGCTCAGTTGCCGCTAAAACCGCTTCCGGGTCCCGGTCCAGCGCAATCAGCCGGCCGGTTGTCAGCCGCCGCGCAATTTCAAAAGAATGCCCGCCGCCGCCGGCAGTGCCGTCGACATAAACGCCGGTTGGTAAAATTTTTAAAGCCTCAATGCTTTCCTGCAGTAAAACCGAAATGTGAGAAAATTCCATATCCGCCACCGCTTACAGGTTGTACTCTGCTGCAATTTCGTCCATACGGTCCTCCGTGCAGGCAGTGTCGTCAGCCGTCCAATTCTCGGGGCTCCAAACCTCAAAAAAGTCCGACATCCCAATAAAGCAGGCTTCGCCCTGCAGCTGTGCAAACTCCCTTAGCTTTGCAGGAATTAAAATGCGGCCTTGCGCGTCACATTCCAGCGTGGTGGCGCTGGAGTAGATTTTGCGTTTAAAATCGCTGGCCTTGGCCGGCAGGGCACGCAGCTTTTCGTCTAACACCTGCCACTGCTCGGTAGAATAAATACGCAGGCAGGGCCGACTGTCAATACTGCGGCACATAATAAAGCTTTCGCCGAGCTCATCACGGAATTTAGAGGGAATAAACGCGCGGCCTTTTTTATCAACATTGTGCTGGTATTCACCGAAAAACACGATTATCGCCCTCCTTTTCCACCATTTTTAAACACTTTGGTGCCACTTTAAACCATTTCGCACCACTTTTATGAAATTATTATATATTTTTTCGCATGAAATTGCAAGGGTATTTTTTAATTTTTTTGGGTTTTTTAAAAATTTTTTTAGGCGCTTGTGCCCTAAAAAAGCGCAACCACAAGATGTAGTGCAGGGGCTTTTGCTTTCCCACTTACAACGCCTTTTTTGCACAATTGCTAATTTTTATGCCGTTTTTGCCTAAAAACCGTAAATTAAACAAAATATTGAATAGCACTTGACTTAAACCACAATATATAGTATTATTGTTACTGAACTCTGCTTTTTTGCAAATATTAATAGGAGGCACCGCAATGGATTTTTTGCAATGGAAAGGTTTTACGCCCGGCTGCTGGCAAAACGAGATTAATGTAAGAGATTTTATTCAAAAAAACTACACCCCCTACACCGCAGGGGCCGATTTTTTGTCCCCCGCCACCGAGCGCACCCGGCAGCTAACACAAAAGGTGCAGGAGCTGTTGAACGCTGAGCGGGCCAACGGCGGCGTTTTAAGCGTAGATCCCGAAACGGTTGCCACCATTACCGCCTACAGCCCCGGCTATGTGTGCAAAGAGCTAGAGCTGATTGTTGGCCTGCAAACAGACGCGCCTTTAAAACGCGGGGTAAACCCCTTTGGCGGTATTCGCATGGCGCGGCAGGCCTGCGCCGCCTACGGCTACAAGCTTAGCCCTAAAATTGAAGAAGCGTTTCGCTACCGCACCACGCATAATGACGGCGTTTTTAGCGCCTACAACAAAGAGATGCGGGCTGCCCGCTCGGCGCACTTAATAACCGGCCTGCCGGACGCCTACGGCCGCGGCCGCATTATTGGCGATTACCGCCGCGTTGCCCTTTACGGGGTAGACGCCCTAATTGCCCAAAAGGAGCAAGAAAAAGCCGCTTTGGCCACGGGCGATTTTGGCAGCCGCGAAATTCGGCAGGATGAGGAGCTTTATTTTCAAATTACCGCGCTGAACGATTTAAAACAAATGGCCCAAAGCTACGGGTTTAACATTAGCCTGCCGGCCCAAACGGCCAAGCAAGCCATTCAGTGGACCTACTTTGCCTACTTAGCGGCTATTAAAGAGCAAAACGGCGCCGCTATGTCGTTAGGGCGGGTCAGCACTTTTTTTGATATTTACCTGCAGCGCGACCTTGCCGCCGGCCAAATAACCGAAACGCAGGCGCAGGAGCTGATAGACGATTTTGTACTAAAACTGCGTTTAGCCAGGCATTTGCGCACCCCGGAGTATAACGAGCTGTTTGGCGGCGACCCTATGTGGATAACCGAAAGCATTGGCGGCACCGGGCAAGACGGCCGCACCTTAGTAACCAAAAGCAGCTACCGCATTTTAAACACCCTTTACAACTTAGGCCCCGCGCCCGAGCCGAATTTAACCGTTTTGTGGGCCAACGATTTGCCCGAGCCCTTTAAGCTTTACTGCGCCAAGGTTTCGTGTGATACCGATTCTATTCAATACGAAAACGACGATTTAATGCGCCCCATTTACGGGGACGATTACGCCATTGCCTGCTGCGTTTCGGCCATGCAGGTTGGCAAGCAAATGCAATTTTTTGGGGCGCGCTGCAATTTGCCAAAGCTGTTGCTGCTGGCGCTTAACGGCGGCTTTGATGTTGAAAAAGGCCTGCGCGTTGGCCCGCAAAAGCCGGTTTATAACGAGCAGGTGTTAAATTACAATAAGGTTTGGCCGCTGTTTTTAGAATACGCCGTTTGGCTTTGCAGGCTGTATGTGAACACCATGAATGTTATTCACTACATGCATGACAAGTACGCCTACGAAAAGCTGCAAATGGCCCTGCACAACACGGCTGTTCACCGTTTTATGGCCTTTGGGGTTGCCGGCCTTTCGGTGCTTGCCGATTCTTTCAGCGCCATTCGCTACGCCAAGGTCACCCCAATTTACAACAGTGAGGGTTATATTGTAGATTTTAAAACCACAGGCGATTTTCCGAAATTCGGGAACGATGACGACCGGGTAGACAGCATTGCGAAAGAGCTGACCCATTTTATAATAACCGAGCTGCGCAAAACCAAAACCTACCGTAGCGCCGAGCACACCCTTTCGGTGTTAACCATTACCTCTAATGTAATGTACGGCAAAAACACCGGTGCCACGCCGGACGGCCGCCCGGCCCACTCCCCCTTTGCCCCGGGTGCCAACCCTATGCATAACCGGGAGGAAAACGGCGCGCTGGCCTCGTTAAACTCTATTACCAAACTTTCCTACAACGATTGCCGAGACGGTATTTCCAACACCTTTTCTATTACCCCAAACACCCTGGGTCGAACCCCCGCCGAGCGGGAGCAAAACTTGGCCGCCGTTTTAAACGGCTACTTTAAAAAGGGCGCCCACCACATTAATGTTAATGTTTTAAACCGACAAACCCTGCTAAAGGCTTACGAAGACCCCGAAGCCTACCCCAACCTTACCATTCGCGTTTCGGGCTACGCTGTTAATTTTCACAAGCTCTCGCGCGAGCAGCAGCGCGAGGTTATTAGCCGCACCTTTCACGAGGTACTGTAATGTCGGCCGAACTTAAAGGTCGCGTCAGCTCGCTGCAAAGCCTTGGCACGCTGGACGGCCCCGGCGTTCGCTTTGTTGTTTTTTTGCAGGGCTGCCCGCTGCGCTGCGCCTGCTGCCACAACCCCGAAACGCAGCCCCAAAACGGCGGCCGCCTTTACACCCCCGGCCAGCTGCTGCAGCAAATTTTGCGCTACCGCGATTATTTTGGCCCCTTGGGCGGGGTAACACTTTCGGGCGGGGAGCCGCTGCTGCAGCCCGAGTTTACCGCCGAGGTTTTTAAACTTTGCCAAAACGCCGGCGTGCACACCTGCTTAGATACCAGCGGTGCGTTGCTTTCGGGCAAAATTCTGCCTGTATTGCAGTACACCAACTACTGCCTGTTAGATGTTAAATTTACCACCGAAAGCCAGTACCAACAATACGCCGGCTGCACCCTGCAGGCGCCTTTGGCGTTTTTAAAAGAGCTAAACCGGCGGCAAATTCCAACCCGGCTGCGCCAGGTTATTATTCCGGGGCTTAACAATAACCCCCAAAATGTTTTGCGGCTAAAGCAAATTGCAAGTGCTCACCCTTGCGTGCAGGAGGTTGAGCTGCTGCCCTTTGAAAAGCTTTGCCAAACCAAGTACCAAAAGCTGGGCCGCCCCTTTGCGCTGCAAAACACCCCGCCGGCCAACCCGGCCGAGGTAGCCGCCCTGCAAAAGCTGCTTTGCGAGTAAAAACGAACAAACCCGCACGCAAATAATAAACCCGCACGCCAAAGATTAGTTTAATTGGTTTAATGGCGTTTAATAATGGCGCACGCTGCCAAACCCGCCTAATAGGACAAAATAACAGCTCTTTTTTGTTTGTCGTCTTTGTAAGACATCACCTTGCGGCAGATTTTTCCGCTTTAAACCGCAAAATTCCCAAGGCCTGCCCCCTAAAGCCAGCCTTGGGAAATTCATTTTAACGCTTGCCCCTTGAAAACCTACTAAATATATGGTATTATAGTATTAGGCTTACAGGGAAACCCCCGCACGCCCATTTTACACATTTTTAAAGGAAGCCTTGAGTTATGAAAATTTCTACCAAAGGGCGTTACGCACTGCGGCTGCTGCTGGATCTTGCCGAGCACCAGGCCGACGGCTATGTAGCCCTGCGCGATATTGCCAAGCGGCAAAATATTTCTAAAAAATACTTAGAGCAAATTGTGCCAATTTTAAACCGGTCTGATATTTTAACAACCAACCGCGGCTACCAGGGCGGCTACCGCCTGGTGCACCCGCCAAAGGATTACACCGTTGGCGCTATTTTGCGCCTGACCGAGGGGGGCCTTGCCCCGGTGGCCTGCGCCGCGCAGGAGCCGGTAGATTGCCCACGCAGCGCAAACTGCCCCACCCTGCCCGTATGGCAAGGGCTGCACAAGGTTATTTGCAATTATTTAGACGGCATTACCCTGCAGGATTTATTAGACCGGCAGCAGCAAACCTACGCCAACGATTACAGCATTTAATTTTCTGCTTAGCTGCCCACCCTAACCCCAAAGCTCAAGTAGATTAACTTTGTTTTAAACTGCAAAAGCAGTAAAATTAATAATACTTTAAGGGGGATTACAAATGAAAAAAGCAGCTTTACTTTTATTAACCCTTGCCGTGCTTAGCCTTTTGGCGGCCTGCACGGCCAACACTGCGGAAAACAGCAGTCTTTTTCACAGCGACTCCGGCTCGCGCACAGAGACCACAGTTTCAACCTTAAATTCAGCCCCCACTTCAGCCATAACTTCGACCCAAAGTTCAGCTGTTTTTACTTCCGACAACTTTAAGGTAGCTAAAAACGCCGCCGTTGAAGCCGCCTTTGCCGCTGCCAAAGCTAAAGCAGATGATTATAATTTGCAGCTTTTAGAGCAACATAAGCACCATTACACCTGTGAGCTAAGGGAACAAAACGGCGAACAATTTTACGATATTATTTTTAAAGAGATACCCTTAAAAGGAGCAACCGATTTTAAAACCCAGATTGGCGTTTGGGTCAACTCCCAAACCGGCAAAGTTTTAAAAGTAATACAGTATAAATAAAGTTAAAATTTCAGCGCCGCCGCACCAAAACCGGTGCGGCGGCGCTTTTGCTATTTTTGCCGTTAATCGTGAATTTTTTTAAAGTTGCCAAAGGTTTGGGAAACAGTTGTAACGTAAGAAAAGGTTTTGTCGTACCCGCGCAAAATGTTTTGCAGCTCTACAATTTGGTGCTTGTTAATAATGCAAACCAGCAGCTTGCTGGCCGTGTGGGTATAGCCGCCCTGCGCCGGCAAAACCGTTACGCTGTGCCGCAGCTTTTGAATAATTGCGTTAGAAATTTCCTCGGCGTGCTCGGTTACAATTTCTACCTTTAGCGCCTGCTGGCCGCCCTTTAAAATAAAATCGCTGACGCGGCTGGTTAAAAAACAGTAAAGCAGGCAGCAAATAACCGGCTCAATTTTGTAGCCGTACACAAAGTAAGAGGCCGCCGCAACCACCGCGTTTAGTAAAAAAATAGTCCAAACCAGGCTAATGTGCGGATCCTTGTGCCGCAGCACCGCGGCAATAATATCGGTTCCGCCGGTAGAGGCCTGCATAGAAATTAGCCGCGCGTAAATGTACCCGTTTACCGTGCCGGCCGCAATGGGCGCCAAAATTTTGCTGGTACCGTTGGCCGTTGTGTAAACAAACCGGCTAAGATCTACCCTGCCCAAAAGCAGCAGCGCAACCGAAAACAACACCACAAACACCGCCGTTTTGCAAACATACTGCTTTTTTAAACAGGTTAGCGCAAAAATTAAAAGCGGCACATTAACAATCAGCGACATATACCCCAAATTAAAATGGAACACATACTGCACCATGGTGGCAATACCGTTAATGCCGGCCGGCGCAAACGCGTTTTGAAATACAAAAATTTCGTAATTCAACGCCGAAAGAAAGGCCAGCAAAACCAATTCGGCGTATTGAAACGAGGGGTGACGGTAAAATCCACCCTCCCATTTATAAAGCAGCCGTTTTAATTTTTGCATTTAAAATTCCCCCTTGCCGCCGCTCGGCCGGTAAAGCAATTTTGGGCACCCGTGCAGGCCGGCAAATTAGCCCGCCGGGCGGGCTGCCAATTAGGCGCGTCTGTACCTTTGTTAGATTAAGCGTTAGGTTAGATTAGGTTAGGTTAGGTTAGGTTAGATTAGATTAGGTTAAGTTAGGTTGGGTTTCGTTAAGCCGTAAGCTCTGCTACGGCCGTTAGCCCCAAAGCCGCAAGGTTTTGCTCGGCTTTTAAAAGCAGCTCCGGCTTTGCTACCATGCCGGGCGTGTGGGCGTCGCACCCCAACACAACCTGGTTGCCAACCGCTGCCGCCAGCTTAAAAAACCGGGTGCAGGGGTAGTTTCGGCCGCCCGCCAAACCCAACAGGTTGTACTCCAGCGGAATATTCAGCTGCTTTGCCGCCTGGCAAAGGCGCGTCATCTCCTGCCGGTAAAAGGCCTCGTCCCCTGTAAAATTGGGCAGGTCTGGGTGCGCCAAATACAAAAATTTTCCGGTTTTAAGCCCCTCAATACACTGGTTAACATAGCGGGTTAAAATTTTCTTTTCGCCGGTTGGCGCGGCAACATACGGCTCGTGCATCTCGTTGCCAATAAAGTGTTGGCCCATAATTAAATAATCGTACCCAAACGGGGTAATAATTTGCAGCAGCTTTTCAAAATAATCGGGGTAATACTCTGCCTCAAAGCCAATTAAAATGTTAATTTCCTTTTCGTACTCTTTTTTCAAGGCGCGCAGGGTGGTAAAATACCCCTCTAAATCGGCGATTCGCATTCTAAAATTAGAGTAATACTTTTCCTCAAACGGGTACGGGGTGTGATCCGAAAACCCCAGCGTTTTCAGCCCGCGGGCAATGGCGGTTTCAATGTATTCCCGCTCGGTGCCATCGGCATGGTTGCAGCGAAAGGTGTGGGTGTGGTAATTGGCTAACATAATATCCCTCTTTAAATTGTTCTGCTTTTTAGTATAGCACGAAATTGCAAAAAGTCAAACCCGGGGCGCAAAATTTTGCTAAAAGCTTAGCCAGGACCCCCCTGCCCGGCGGCCAATGTACAAAAACCCAAAAAATGGCCAGTTTTTTAAAATATTTTACTTGTTATTATGGCAGCCCGCCGTTAAAATAAAAGAAAAACAAACGGTGGAGGTACAATAATGAAATTAGGTTTTGTAAGCGCTATTTTAGACGGCTACAGCTTTGAGGAAATGGTAGACACCGCAGCACGCATGGGCTTTCAGTGCGTTGAGGTTGCCTGCTGGCCGGCCGGCAAGGCCGAGCGCCGTTACGCGGGCGTTTCGCACATTGATGTTGAAAATTTAAACAGCGAAAAGGCCGATTACCTTTTAAATTACTGCAAAAATAAGGGGGTTGAAATTTCGGCTTTGGCGTTTTACCCCAACACCATGGACAGCGACCTTGAAAAGCGTGCGCACAACATTAGCCACCTTTATAAGGTAATTACCGCCGCCAAAACGCTGGGGGTTAACACTGTTACCACCTTTATTGGCCGCATGCAGGAAAAAACGCTGACCGAAAATTTAGCCGAGTTTAAAAAGGTTTGGCAGCCAATTATTGCCTTTGCCGAGCAGCAAAAGGTGCGCATTGCTATTGAAAACTGCCCCATGCTATTTGGGGACGACCAATGGCCGGGTGGGCAGAATTTAGCCGTTTCCCCCGCCATTTGGCGCGAGATGTTTAGCCAAATTAACAGCGATTATTTTGGCCTGAACTACGACCCCTCGCACTTTGTTTGGCAAATGATGGACTATATTCAACCGCTGTACGAGTTTAAAAACAAAATTTTTCATGTGCATTTTAAAGATATTAAGCTGTACCGCAACAAACTGAACGAGCACGGCATTTTGGCCGCCCCGCTAAGCTTTATGGCACCAAAGCTGCCCGGCCTGGGCGATGTAAACTGGAGCCGCTTTGTTTCGGCCTTAACCGATATTGGGTACGATTCTTACACCTGCATTGAGGTTGAGGATCGCGCCTTTGAAGGCAGCAAAGAAAAAATTGAACAATCGCTGCTGCTGAGCAAACGATACATGGAGCAATTTGTAATTTAAAACAGCAAGCCAAAAAAGCGCACGTTTTTGCGGGCGCTTTTTTTTGTTAATATAATGATGTGCCCCATGGAAAATAGTCCCCGCAAAGCCTAATTGCGACCATTTTAGGTTCATCTTGTTGCGGTATTTATAAGGCCACCCCCGCCATTTTTCAGCCGCTTTTCTGTAAAGGCGGCTGAAAAATGACTTACCAAATTTGTTGAACTAAAAATCCCTTGATTTTATATCCCCTGCTGTGTTAAAATACAAGGGTAACTAAGCCCTTTTTGTTTGGCCTTTGTTTTGCATAACCGGGTTAGTTCTGCAATAAACAATGCAGCCAAGCCCGAACGGAGGAAAACCAGTGAAAATATATACCATAATAGGCGGTGTAAACGGCACCGGAAAAAGTAGCTTAACAGGCGTATTAAAGGCTGAAACGGCCGATTTAGGCAAAATTATTGATGTTGACAAGCTGAACTTTCAATACGGTAATGTAATTGATGGTGGAAAAGCTGCCGTAAATTTAATTAATAATTGCCTAAACCACGGCGTCAGCTTTACTCAGGAAACAACCCTTTCGGGCCACAAAACGGCCAAAACAGCCAAATTGGCGCACGAAAGCGGCTATTTCGTACGGTTGTACTATGTAGGGCTTTCCTCGGTAGAAGAAAGCATAAGGCGCATTGCAAACCGGGTACAAAAAGGCGGGCACAACATACCGACCCCGAGCGTTAAACGCCGGTTTCATTCGCGTTTTAAAGATATAGCCGCTGTTTTACCCTACTGTGATGTTGCTATGTTTTACGACAACGAAAACGGTTTTAAAGAGGTTGCAGAGTACCGCAACGGTGAGCTTACCGCAAAAGGCGAACCGATTCCGACCTGGTTAGCCCAATTGGCTGAATATCTAAAAGCCAATGCCGAGCAATTTTAGAACTAATTATAACCACCCGTAAACGGGTAGTTTGTGCAAATCCACAAGCTATAATGCCCGCGTTTCAAAGCGTGGGCTTTCTCTTTTTTAAAGCTTTTAAGCCTTTGGCACTTTGTTTCAACCAACTAAAACCGTAGTCCAAAAAATCGGGGCTGCCTTAAATAAGGCGGCCCCGAATTTGTACATTTGCAAAGTATTTTTCTTAAATCAGCAAGGGAGGACTTTGGCCGGAGCGTCACTCCCGGCATCTCTTTTGCCCATTACATAAAGCATGTGGCGTATGACGACGCACTTTTCACCCCAAAGCCCTCACACTTACTGTATGCGAATTATTTCCAAATAATTAAATGCATTACTTTTCAATAATTCGTATCGACTTAATATCGGACTCAAAGAATTCAATGCCGCTATGCGATTTTTTATGCGGCAAAACATCAATACTGGCCTCGTTTTCCTCGTTATCCAAAGCCTGTGTATATCCGAAAACATAGCCCCTATGCGTTACTCCCTTACTATCAACAATTTCAACATAATGGTCCTCATATTCATATAGTTTACTCATAATCTTTCCTCTTTCTGTAAGGCACAGCCACGCCTCCCTGCTGGCCAACAACGGCATTAACATTCAAGAAATTGCGCGCCGGTTGGGCCACAGCAAGGGTGAAATAACCTGGAACACCTACGCCCACCTTTACCCCGCCGAGCAGGAAAAAGCGCTTGAAGTATTAGAAAAGCTTTAAAAATTCGTACAAAATTCGTACACGAAACAAAAAAGCGCCTAAAATAGGCACTTTTTAAGCATTTGGTGGAAACAGGGGGGCTCGAACCCTCGACCTCACGGATGTGAACCGTGCGCTCTAACCAACTGAGCTATGCTTCCGTTTACCAAACTATTGTAGCACACTTTTTTAAAAAAATCAAGTGCAAACTGTTTTACCGAAAGCCAATGCTTAAATGCCAAATGTAATTTGCTAAAAAGCCGGCCGCTACAGCGCTAAGAACAGCAATATTCACCCATTTTTTTAAAAACAAACGGCCGTTTTTTAAAATAAAAAGAACCAGCAGCGGCACACTCCAAAACATGGCATTATAATAAAACGCTTTGCGAAACTCCCCGCGCAAGGCCGAAAGCCAGGCTCTGGTCATTCCGCAGCCGGGGCACGGAAGCTGAAACAGCCTTTGCCAAACGCAGCCTACATCGGCAAAATAAAACAAAAGCAAAAATAAAGCCAAAAACACAGCCGGCAAAAGCTTACCGGCTGCAATTTTTTTAAAGCACCAATTTTTCATGCTGCGCTTAAAGGTTTAGTCTTTCAGCGGAATACCGTTGGCGTCTTTGTTAATGTTTCCGCAAAGAATTAAAATGCCCTCAACAAAGCCCCAAATAGCGCCTGCACCAAAGCAAAGGCTTAGGAAAATTTGGGCAATGGCCTTGCCGGTGTAGCCCAAATAAAAGTTATGTATGCCAAGGCCGCCTAAGAAAATGCCGAACAAACCGGCTGCTAATTTAGATTTTTGCATAGCCGGATCGTAAACCGGAGCCTGCTGCACAGCAAAGCCGCACTGCGTACATACCGCTGCGCCGGGGGCTAACGGTTGGCCGCAATTTTGGCAAAAGTTTGCGCCCTGCCCGGTAGCAACGCCGCACTTAACGCAAACAGCAGCGTTGGGATCCATTTGATTACCACAATTTTTACAATACATAAACCACAACTCCTAAATTGTTTTAAAATAAAATCCAACCCTCTGCCATTAACCGCGCGCGTTATAATCTGCACAAAGCAAATTCATGGATTTTAAAAGCTTATAGCTGTAAACCAGCGGGCCAACAACAATGAAGGCCCCCAGCACATTCCAGCCCCAAAAGGAGCCCGCGCCAAAGCTGTACGGAATGTTTCTGCGCTTTAGCTCGTTGCCAATTCTTTTAGAAAGGCCGTGATACCAAATTAAAGGGTAAATGCCTAAGGTAAGCCAGGAAAAAACAAAGTACATTAAACAGTAATGCACGGTTTTTTTGCCGTCGTACCGGCTGGCAATGGTGTTAATATCTGACGATATGCCGGAAAGCACCACAATGCCGTAAATGCCAAAGGTGATGAGAGAAAGCAAAATGAACTTAACTAAGCTGCGATTCATTTTTAACGCAACACGCGTTACAGGCACCTGGGCAAAATTTGCCGCATTTTGTTGATACTCCACTAAAAAACCACCTTTCAAAAATAACAGTTAAAGCACTCTGCAATAAAAGTATATAGGAAACAGGCGGTGTTTGTCAATAGTATTTTTTTAATTCGCGCAGATTTTTTTACAATTTTTGCAGCCCTTTACACAAAAAGAAAAACAAGACTGATATTTTAACAAAATTGGCACAAAATAAAGGTAAATTATTTGAAAGGGGAATTTAAATGACCAAAAGCTGTATGAGTTTTGTAAAGGGCATGGGCGCCGGGATGGCGGCCGGTGCCGCGGCGGTAATTGCCGGCAAAATGGTAATGCAAAATAAAAGCTCGCGCCGTGCCTTAACCAAGGGCACCAGCAAGGCCTTTCGCGCCGTTGGCGACTTTGTAGAAGGGGTTCAAACCCTGCTAAAATAACGCCTAAAGTCGGCAGCGGAAACCCCAGTTTAAGCCGGCAAAGGCCAGCCTTACCGTGGCGCGCACCGCCTAAAAAAAGCTGCTTGCCAAGGCAAGCAGCTTTACATACATTTTAATTTTGCGATTTTAAATTATTCTACCGGCGTTTTTTGAATAAACAAAACGCCTAAGGTGTTCGGCCCGCAGTGGGTAGAAACGGTAGCGCCGGCACGGGTAATAAATACCTCGTTAAACGGGGCAAGCTCTTTTACCAAGGCGGCAATTTCCTCGGCAATTTTGGGGTCGCAGCCCGCGTGCGTAATAAATACCCGGTTTAGGTAAAGGTTATCCGGGTTTTCCAGCCGCTCCTTAGCGTAGGTTTTTAAAACCTCAGCAAATTTGCCGCGATATTTTTTGGCAACGCCCATGGCGCCGTTTTTAACCTCAATGCAGGGCTTTAGCTTTAAAAGGTTTGCCCCTAAAGCAGCCAGGGCGGAACAACGCCCGCCTTTATGTAAAAATTCTAAGGTATCAATTACAAATGAGGCGTTTACATTGGCGCGTAACCGCTCTACTTCGGCAATAATCTCTTTAGCCGATTTTCCCTGCTCGGCCAAATCGGCCGCGGTAAGCACCAGCAGCCCCACCCCGGAGGAAAGGTTGCCACTGTCTACCACATAAACATTGTTAAACGATTCCGCCGCAATACAGGCATTTTGGTAATTCACCGACATAGAGGAGCTAATGGTAAAAAAGATGAGCTCGTCGGCGTCTTTTAAATTCTGCTTAAAAAATTCCTCATGCTCGGCAACATTGGTGGCCGAGGTTTTAGAAAGCAAACCGGTTTTTTCGTGGTAGGCGTATAAATCGTCCGGCGTAATGTTAACCCCGTCTAAAAAGGTTTCGTCCCCAACATTTATACGAAAAGGGTTTAGGTTAATATGGTAGCGCTCGCACAGCTTCGGGCCAAGATCGCAGCTGCTGTCGCAGGTAATAACAACGTTATTGGACATTTTGTAAATCCCCTTACCTTACATTAAAATAGCGCAAAACAAATTGCAGGGTAATTATAACATTTTTAGCCCCCGTTTGCAAGGTGTTTTTTGCAAATAAACGGCGGCGCCCTGTTTTAACGCCCTTTATAAAACAATTTGACCCCAAAAGCAGCGGTACAAAGCCCAAATAAGCAAAAAAATTTAAAAAGGTAAAATTTTTCCTTGACTTTTTAAAAAAATGCGGTATAATATTATTTGTTACGATTTTGCGGAATTGTGTAACGGTAGCACGACAGACTCTGACTCTGTTTGTTGGGGTTCGAATCCCTATTCCGCAGCCATAAAAAAGCACTTAGCGTTATGCTAAGTGCTTTTTTAAAACCAAAATTTAAGTTTTCTTTAATTATTCAAACAGCCGCCAACAAGCAAAAGGTTGGCGGCTGTTTGGTTTTGTTTTATTTACTCTTTTTTAGTTCCTCAATTTTATCGCGCAGCTGGGCGGCGTATTCAAACTCCAGCATAGCGGCAGCGTCCTTCATTTCGGCCGTTAAGCGCTTAATCATTTGCTGGCGCTCTGCCGGCTTTAGGTGCTTTAGGCCGGCCTTTTGCCCCGGCTCGGCCTTTGCGCCCATTTCAATCACCTCGTGCACTTGTTTTTGAATGGTTTTTGGCACAATGCCGTGTGCCTTGTTGTAGGCCTGCTGAATTTCGCGGCGGCGCGCCGTTTCGCGAATGGCCCGCTCCATAGAGGGGGTTACGCTGTCGGCGTACATAATAACCTGCCCGCCGGCGTTTCGGGCGGCCCGCCCAACGGTTTGAATCAGCGAGGTCTCGCTGCGCAAAAAGCCCTCTTTATCCGCGTCTAAAATAGCTACTAAAGAAACCTCTGGCAGATCCAGCCCCTCCCGCAGCAGGTTAATGCCAACCAAAACATCAAAAACGCCCAGGCGTAGGTCGCGAATTAGTTCCATGCGCTCAATAGTATCAACATCGTGGTGCATATACCGCACCGCAATGCCAACCCCCTCCAAATAATCGGTTAAATCCTCGGCCATTTTTTTGGTTAGCGTGGTTACCAGAACCCGCTCTTTTTTTTCGGTACGCAGGTTAATTTCGCTAATTAAATCGTCTATTTGCCCGGTGGTTGGCTTTACCAAAATCTCGGGGTCTAACAGCCCGGTGGGGCGAATAACCTGCTCAGCCACCGCGGCGGCGTGCTCGTACTCAAACGGGCCGGGCGTAGCCGAAACATAAATAGCTTGGTTTACCTTTTGGTAAAATTCCTCAAAATTCAGCGGTCGGTTATCGTAAGCCGAGGGCAGGCGAAAACCGTATTCTACCAGGCTTTCCTTGCGGGCACGGTCGCCGCCGTACATTCCGCGAATTTGCGGCAGCATTACATGCGATTCATCTACAATCAGCAAAAAGTCTTTCGGAAAATAATCTAACAGCGTAAACGGGGTGCTGCCGGCCGGCCGCCCCGAAAGCACGCGGGAGTAATTTTCAACCCCCTTGCAGGTGCCAATTTCGGCCAGCATTTCCATGTCGTACTCGGTTCGCTGGCGAATACGCTGCGCCTCTATCAGCTTTTTTTGGGCGGTAAACAGGGCCACCTGGTCCTCCATCTCCTGCCGGATCTCCTTTAACGCGGCCTCCATGTGCTCGGGTGCCACAATGTAGTGGGTGGCCGGGTAAATGGGGGCGTGAACCAGCCGCTCTTTTAATTCGCCGGTAACGGTATTAATTTTGTAAAGCGCCTCAATTTCATCGCCAAAAAACTCCACACGAATGGCGTCCTCCTGCGAATAGGCCGGAAAAATTTCAATCGTATCTCCCCTCACGCGAAATTTGTTGCGCACAAAGTTAATGTCGTTGCGCTCATATTGCAAATCTACCAGTCGGGTAATTAGCTCCTCCCGGCTAATTTCGGTGCCAATTCGCAGCGAAATAATCATGTTACGGTAATCAATAGGGTTGCCTAACGAGTAAATGGAGGAAACGCTGGCGACTATAATTACATCCTGCCGCTCCGAAAGCGCACAGGTTGCAGAATGGCGCAGCTTATCAATTTCATCATTAATAGCCGAGTCCTTTTCAATGTAGGTGTCGGTTCCCGGAATGTAGGCCTCCGGCTGGTAATAATCGTAGTAAGAAACAAAATACTCCACCGCATTCTCGGGGAAGAATTCACGAAACTCACTGCAAAGCTGGGCGGCAAGGGTTTTATTGTGCGCCAAAACAAGGGTGGGTTTATTTACATTTTTAATAATATTGGCCATGGTAAAGGTTTTGCCCGAACCGGTTACGCCCAGCAAAACCTGCTCTTTTAAACCGTTTTGAATGCCTTTTGTTAGCTTTTCAATGGCCTGTGGCTGATCGCCCGTAGGCTGAAATTTAGAATGTAGAATAAATTTATTTGGCACATATATCCTTCTTTCCCACTTATGCAGATTTTTAAAAACAAAAGGCAGCCGCCTTTACCGTTTTTTGTTTAATATATTTCCCCAAAAGAGGCTTTTCGCTAATTGTCATTAATATTCGCATAACGCAAAGCGCGCCGTTGCGGGGCAAAACAGCGGCGCGCTTTAAAAGGCGGTTTATTTTTTACTTAGCAGCGCTTTAATTTGCGGAAAAGGGGCTAACGCGCGGCGTAAAATGCCGTGAACGTGGGCAATGGCCGTACCGTAATTGGTTACGGGCACCCCCTGCTCCTTGCAGCGCTCATTGCGGGAGAGCACCTCCCGCTCGTTTAACATACAGGCGCCGCAATGCACCACCAAGGCGTAACCGGTTACATCCTCGGGAAACTCGGTACCCGAAGTAAACTGAAATTGCAGGCTGCAGCCGCAATGCTGCTGCAGCCAGGCCGGCAGCTTTTGGGTGCCAATATCGCCGCACTGGCGGTGGTGAGTACAGCCCTCCGAAATTAAGACCCTATCCCCCGCCTGCAAACGGTCTAACGCGGCGGCCCCTTGCACCGCCTGCGCCAAATTGCCCTTGTAACGCGCAAATAAAATAGAAAACGAGGTTAGCCAAATATTCTGCGGAACCATTTTGCTTACCGCGCCAAAGGCCTGCGAATCGGTTATAACAATTTTGGGCGGCTTTTTTAAGGCCGCCAGTGCGCCGCTAAGCTGCTCCACCTGGGTTACAACATTTACAGCGTGGTGATCCAGCACATCCCGTATTACCTGCTGCTGCGGCAAAATCATGCGCCCTTTTGGGGCAGCCGCGTCAATTGGGGTAACCAGCACAGCAACATCATCCGGGTTTAGCAGGTCGCCAACCAAAGCCTTTTGGGGCTGTTGCTGCCCGGCCAGTTTGCCAATAAGCTCTTTTAATTCAAAAACGCCGGTGCCCTTTGCGGCGCTAAGGTAAAGGCTGTTTTTTGGCGCCTTTGGCACCGGTTTTAATAAATCGCACTTATTGTAGGCGGTAATGTACGGCAGTTTTTTTTGCTCAAACAGCGCCAGCAGCTCCCGGTCGGCCGGCTGCAGGCCCTTTTCGGCGTCTACTACCAAAATGGCAATGTCGGTTTTGCTTAGCACCTGCAAAGCGCGTTTTACCCGCATTTCGCCTAAATCGCCAACATCGTCTACCCCGGGGGTATCAATTATAACAACCGGGCCAATGGGCAGCAGCTCCATGGCCTTTTGCACCGGATCGGTGGTGGTTCCCTTAACCTTAGAAACCAGCGAAAGCTTTTGCCCGGTAACAGCGTTTACAACGCTGGATTTACCGGCATTTCGCAGCCCAAAAAAGCCAATATGCACCCGGTCGGCCGAAACGGTATCGTTTAGTCCCATATAAACCTCCAAACCACGCTAAAGCGCCTAAGTTACAATTTGTGAAAGGGTTTAAAATCTAAAATTGTTTGTGAACCAATTTAAAATCTAAAATCGCGGCGGTTTGAGGCCTTAATGGCCTCAATATTCTGCCGGGCAATTTCGCGTACCTTTTCCTTGGGAATTTTAGCAAGCTCTTTTTCAATTAACGCAAAACCAACCTTTTGGGTTTGCTCTGAAGCATAATCTACCAAATATTCCGTTAGCGTCATTAAGGCGTTGGGGTGGCAGCAATTTAAAATCTGCCCGGTTTTGCAAAGGCTCATAAAACGGTCGCCCGTGCGGCCCTCGCGGTAGCAGGCCGTGCAGAACGAGGGAATGTGATCCTTTTCCATTAGCCAGCGTACTACATCATCCAGCGTGCGTTGGTCCGAAACATCAAACTGCTCGGAATCGTGCGGGCGCTCCTCCTCACAATAGCCGCCAACCGAGGTGCGTGAGGCGCCGCTGATTTGCGAAATTCCGTAATCCAGCACCTTGCCGCGCACCGCCTCGCTTTCTCGGGTAGAAATGATCATGCCGGTGTAGGGCACCGCAATGCGAATACAGGCAATAATTTTTGCAAACATCTCGTCCGAAATGCCGTTATCGAATACATCCGGGTCAATATCGTCGGCGTGCTTCACCCGCGGCACGCTAATGGTGTGCGGGCCAACGCCATGCACCGCCTCTAAATGCTCGGCGTGCATTAAAAGGCCGGCAAATTCGTAGCGGTAGCCCTCCAGCCCAAACAAAACGCCCAGGCCAACATCGTCAATGCCGCCCTGCATGGCGCGGTCCATCGCCTCGGTGTGGTAATCGTAATCGTGCTTGGGGCCGGTGGGGTGCAGCTCTAAATAGCTTTTTTTGTTGTAGGTTTCCTGGAACAAAATGTAGGTGCCAATCCCGGCGTCCTTTAATTTTTTGTAATTTTCAACCGTGGTGGCGGCAATGTTAACATTCACGCGGCGAATGTCGCCGTTTTTGTGGTGCACCGAGTAAATGGTTTTAATGCAGTCTAAAATATATTCCAAGGGGTTGTTTACCGGGTCCTCCCCCGCCTCAATCGCCAACCGCTTGTGGCCCATATCCTGCAGGGCAATAACCTCCTGCCGTACCTCCTCCTGCGTTAGCTTTTTGCGGGCAATGTGCTTGTTTTTGTGGTGATACGGGCAGTAAACGCAGCCGTTTACGCAGTAGTTAGAAAGGTACAACGGGGCAAACATTACAATGCGGTTTCCGTAAAACGCCTGCTTAATCTCATTCGCAAGGGTGTACATCTGCTCCACCTTTTCGGGAATATCGCACGCCAGCAAAACCGAGGCCTCGCGGTGCGTAAGTCCTGCGCAGGTAACGCCGTTGGCTGTTTTTTTCGGGCGCGCTTTTTCCAGCAGGGAATTAATTAGCGCTACATTATTTTTATTTTCCTCGGCGTATTTCAAGGTTTCTAAAATCTCGGCGTCGTTAATAAACTCCTCCGCTTTTAAAGATTTTGGGTTGTAAATTGCCATTTTAATCACACTTTCTTTTCTGTTAGAATTCTCTTTCAGTTAGAATATTTAAATTTTAAGCTTTTTTAAAACGCTTTTTAAACGGTTTTAATATCGCCCCGGTCGGTTACAATTTGGTAGCCAATAGCGCTCATTCTGCCGCTTAAACAGCCCTTACACTGGGCCGATTCCTCCCCCGTGCAAATTTTATTATCGTACAGCGCGTACTTTTTGCGTACCGCCACGGGCGAAAGGTTTGGCATAACCACATTGGCACCGGCCAAAATGCCCTGCTCGCGCCCGGTGGGCAAAACGGTGCCCAGAGCGGTGGTTGCCGGCAGCAAAATGTTGGGCTTAATTAACCGAATCAGCGAAAGCAGATACACCGTTTGCTCAGCGGTGCCGGCCCTAAAGCCGGCAAAGGGGGTATCTTTTTGCGGAATAAAAGGCCCAATTCCGCACATATCCGGGCAAAAGGTTTCAATAAATTTAAGATCTTTGGCAAGGCAGGCTGCCGTTTGGTACGGGGAGCCAACCATAAACCCGCACCCAACCTGAAAGCCAATTGCTTTTAAATCGCGCAGGCAGCGCATACGGTTTTCAAAGCTCATGCCCGCCGGGTGCAGCTTTTGGTAATGCGCCGCGTCAGCCGTTTCGTGCCGCAGCAGGTAGCGGTTGGCGCCCGCCCGGTACATTTTTAAATAATCGGCCGCTTCATACTCCCCAAGCGAAAGGGTAATGGCGCAATCGGGATATTCGGCGCGAATTTTTGCCGTAATGCTGCAAATTTTTTCTACCGGCAAAACCCCCTCGCCCCCCTGCAGCACAAAGGTGCGAAATCCCAAGCGGTAGCCCTCGGCGCAGCACTGCAAAATTTGCTCGGGCGTTAAAAGGTAGCGGTCGCAATTTTTGTTTTTTTGCCGAATACCGCAGTAGTAACAGTTGTTTTTGCAAAGGTTGCCAATTTCTATTAACCCACGCACATAAACAGCCTTGCCGTAAATGCGGTACCGCTGCTCGCGGGCAAGCTCGGCGGCGTACTCGGCCAGCTCCGGCGTTTGGCCGGCTACCAGCGCTTCGTACTCCGGCAGGGTTAAGCAGTGCTCGCTTGCCAGGCGGGTAATACAGGCCTTTAAATTATTCATTGCCCGTAATGTTAGAATAAGCGGTTTTTACGCTAACGCCCTCAATGTTCCCAAGCTTGCCGGCCAAGGCGGCAATGGTATCCTGCGGGGCGTCTAACGCCACGCTAACAATGTGAATACCCTTTTCGCGGTACGGCAGGCCCATTCTGCCAATAATGTGCTCCCCGTACTCGTGCAGCACGGTGTTAAGCTTTTCGGCTGCCTGCAGCTGTTCTACAATAATGGCCATAACGGCTACTCTTGTTTGCATTTTAACGCTCCTTTAGCCGCGCCTTGGCGCAGCTTGTTGTAAAAATAAAAGGCGCACCCAACACGCAGGTGCACCCCAAAACCTTTTGGCTTGAACGCACCCTTTCACGCAGTAATAACTTAATGTTAGGATACCTTATGTACCAGTATTTTAACATAAATTCGGCCAATTGTCAATGCTAAAACGAATCCCAAAAACGGCAATTCTTGGTTTGCTTATGGGGCGTTGTTCCCTGTTTTGCAAAACAAATAGCACTTTAAGCAAAAGCCGTTACTACAGTTGCAAAAACAAGTGCCGGTTCTCGCTAAACATTAAATTTTTTCAACATTATTGCAGCCTTTCCCGGCAAGTCAAAGTTTCTTTTGCGGCTAAAATGGCCCTTTCCTTAGTGTCATACATCCCCGTGGGTAAAACTTTTGCGGCCGGCGCCCAATAGTACACGCAATAATCGTCGTCAAAATCAAGCTCCATCATGCAATAGGTATATACATTGCTTCTGCAAAAAATTCAATATAACAATCGCTGCTAATTTCTACGGTTTCAACCGCATCGGGGTCTTGGCTTTTCGGCAGCCTTGTGGTAAATACCCCCTTAGATTTATCAAACTGCCATATTGTAGAATATTCTGTTTTCTTGCCAAATGGGTTGATCCATCTCCCCGGGCCATACCAAGCGTTTTCTATACAATCATTTTTCCTTTCATTGCTATACAACAAAAGGTGTTTTTCTCTACTCAAAGTTTTTCCTTTATAAAATAAAATGTGTTGAATTTTGCACACAAACAAATTTGTTAAAAATATTTTTGCGTGCTCAATATAATCCCTTTCCCCATCTTGAAGCTTTGAGGATTGATTTTTAAAATGACAATGGCTCGTAAAATAGAACACTATAATTTCATTTTCAAACACTCCAAAGCCCACTTTATTTTTGGCGTCTATGGTTACATGGTCAAACAAAAAACGGCGATTGTGCCAATTTTTGCTTTTAGATTTAATCTTTACAATAGAATTTTCAAGATACGGTTGTATTGCCTTTAATAAAATTGAGGTTGTTTCAAAATTCATTTTATCAGCGCATTTTCGCTTTAGAGCCGGTTATTCGTCAGCGCCCCCGTTGCAGTTTGAAGTAGAAAAATTACTGCGCCACACAAAGTGCAATATCACTGCCAAGGCAATATTCCACACCGTAAAATAAAATATATCCTAATCTTTTCTATTTGTAAAGGGCCGATGATATACAGAGCTGTGCTCGGCGTGATATTTTTGCCGACGCAAAAGTGATATTGTGCCGTTGGCACAGTGATATTATATTCGCCTTAACTGCCTCGCTGTATTTGGTATCTGTTGATATCAGTGTATCCGCTGCCGGGGCAAAAGTGAAGAGTGCATAAGTGTGATATACACAGTATACATGGAATCCGGCAAAAAATTGTTGGGTTATGACCGAGAAATTGCTTATTTCTCAAAAACAGTCGCCAA
>ENA-UERK01000100-UERK01000100.1-human-gut-metagenome-genome-assembly--contig:-NODE-100-length-74899-cov-8.084788_pt1 | contig 74899 bp, 60 predicted proteins | sample MGYA00242957_ERZ507957 | MGnify/ENA primary metagenome ERZ507957 (study PRJEB26167, sample SAMN06115538) | human gut metagenome | host: Homo sapiens | place: China:Heilongjiang | collected 2015-11-06...
ATAGTAATCTTTGTCATCCTCATCTTCAACTTGATCGTCAACTTTGACGTCAACCTTGACTAAGTAGCTGACCTCTTCGGTTTCGAGCATAATTGCGTAGAAAAAGTTCCCTGGTCCTTTGTCAACACGCAACATCGAATCGGTATATCCGTTTGGGTATTGTTTCTTGATCTCTTCCTGCAATTCAGGTGACAAGTTCTTGTAACTTACTACTACTCTTTTCTTTGATTTGTTAACGAGTGCCATTGGTTTGCAAAAATTTTCTGCAAGTATAAACAAAAATTAGTAATACAAGAAGCCTGAAAAAAATTTTCTTAAAAATATTCAGAGCGTGGCATGCTTTGGCAAGGGTAGTTGTCTGATTGCCTTTTATTTGCAAAAATAGAGCTGAAATGTCGATTGGTGCAGTTCCTATAAAATTATTAATTTTACATCACATATTGAGAATTTATGCAACCCAAAGATAGGATTGACCAACTACGAGCTTTGCTCAATGAGCAGAACTACCGATATTACGTACTGAATGACCCGTTGATAAGTGATTTTGAGTACGATAAGTTGATGCGGGAATTGCAGGATTTGGAACAAGCCAATCCACAATACGCTGATCCCAATTCACCGACACAACGGGTGGGTAGTGACCGTGCCAACCAGTTTGCAAGTGTAACACACCGCTTCCCCATGCAGTCATTATCCAATACCTATTCCCGTGAGGAGGTAACAGATTTTGATACTCGCATACAGAAAGAGGTTGGAGAGGTTGAATATGTATGTGAATTAAAATTTGATGGCACATCAATCAGCCTGTTGTATGAGCATGGACAATTGGTGCGCGCTGCAACGCGTGGAGATGGTACGGTCGGAGATGACGTGACGGAGAATGTGCGAACCATACGCAGTATTCCGTTGCAGTTGCGCGGAGGAGGGTATCCGGATCTGTTTGAGATCCGGGGAGAAATACTTATGCCATATAAATCGTTTGAACGATTGAATCGTGAACGTGAAGATATCGGTGAAACACCATTCGCCAATCCCCGCAATGCGGCTGCAGGTTCTTTGAAGCAACAAAGTTCCGCGGTTACTGCGAGTCGAGATCTGGATGCTTACCTTTATATGTTAGCAGGCGATGAAATGCCGTATGCAACGCACTACGAGAGCTTGTTGGCTGCCCGACAATGGGGATTCAAAGTTTCGGATCAAATGAAGTTGTGCCGGAATTTGGATGAAGTGATGGATTTTATTCGGTATTGGGACAAAGCTCGCGAGTCGTTGCCCTTTGCTACGGATGGTGTCGTGATTAAAGTGAACAGCTATGCGATGCAAAAACAGTTGGGTTCAACAGCTAAAGCTCCACGTTGGGCTGTAGCCTATAAATTTAAGGCAGAACAGGCTTTGACTCGTCTGTTGTCGGTTGATTTTCAGGTGGGACGTACCGGTGCCATCACGCCTGTGGCCAATTTGGAACCGGTGCAGTTGGCCGGTACTGTAGTGAAACGGGCTTCGTTGCATAATGCAGAACAGATTGCACTATTGGATATTCGATTAGGGGATATGGTCTATGTCGAGAAAGGAGGCGAGATTATTCCCAAAATTACAGAGGTCGAACTGAGTGAACGTCCTGCGGAGAGTCAACCTTTTGAATTTATCACCCGTTGTCCTGAATGTGGTACGGAATTGGTCAAATATGAGGGTGAGGCTCGTCATTATTGTCCCAATTCGAGCAGTTGTCCTCCGCAGATTGTGGGCCGTATTGTTCATTTCATCTCCCGCAAGGCGATGAATATTGAGGGGCTGGGCGATGAGACGGTGCAGTTGCTTTATGATAATGGATTGGTTCACGATATTTCGGATCTCTATACCCTCAAACGGGCCGATTTAGTGCGCTTACCACGGCTTGGTGAGAAATCCGCAGATAATATTTTGCGTAATATCGAAGCTTCGAAACAGGTGCCTTTTGCACGGGTGCTGTTTGCGATCGGTATTCGTTTTATCGGGGAGACTACGGCAAAAATTCTTGCCCGGCAGTTCAAAAATATCGATGCGTTGATTCATGCCGATCCGGAACAGCTGATTGAAGCAGAAGAGGTGGGTGAAAAGATTGCCCGCAGCATTATTGAATACTTTGCGGATGCAGGGAATATGCGGATTGTTGAACGCTTGCGATCATATGGTCTTCAATTTCAGAATCAAGTTCAGGAAGGAGCGACAGATCGTTTGGCTGGATTGAATTTTGTAATTTCCGGCACTTTTGTTCATCACTCTCGCGATCAGCTCAAAGAGTTAATCGAACGTCACGGAGGACGTAATTTGAGTGGTGTTTCTTCCAATGTGAATTACTTGTTGGCGGGTCAGAATATTGGACCGGCCAAATTGGCTAAAGCCTCCAAATTAGGGGTTAAAATGATTAATGAAGAGGAGTTCATGCAGATGTTGGGAGATGAATCTGCTGTTTCGACTGAAAATATGCCGGTACAGGGTACATTGTTTTAAATTATATGTTAGTTTTGCATAAAAATTAACATCTGGCTATGAAAACAAACATTAAAGGGGTTGGGGTCGCTTTGATTACCCCGTTCAAAGATAGTGGAGAGATCGATTTTGAAGCGTTAGAGCGTCTGTTGAATCGTGTTATCTCAGGTGGGGCTGATTATTTGGTTGTATTGGGAACAACGGCCGAAACACCGACTCTTTCCGCTGAAGAGCGTATTGCGGTTACGAAGTTTGTTATTGAAAAAAATAATGGCAAGTTGCCCATTGTATTAGGGATTGGTGGCAACTGTACCGTTGACGTTGTTCGGAGTATTCAGACAACGGATTTGGAAGGTGTCGATGCAATCCTTTCGGTAACTCCATACTATAACAAACCGTCGCAGGAGGGGATCTATCAACATTATAAGACAATCGCTGAGGCTTCGCCACGTCCTATCGTGATGTATAATGTTCCGGGACGTACCGGAGTAAACATGGCTGCCGCAACTACTTTGCGATTGGCCCATGAGTGCAAGAATATTATTGCTGTCAAAGAGGCCTCAGGTAACATTGCACAAGCTGCCTATATTTTGCGTGATCGTCCTGAAGGTTTCTATGTCATCTCGGGAGATGACAACTTGACTCTGCCGATGATGGCTATGGGAGGCGACGGCGTCATTTCCGTTGCTGTGAATGCTTATCCTGAAAAGTTCTGCCGCATGGTGCATGCCTTACAGCAAGGGGATGTTAAGACCGCTGCTCCGTTGCACTTGGAGATGATGGAGGCAACCGATGCATTGTTTGCGGAAGGAAATCCGGTTGGTGTCAAAGCAGCTTTAACCTATTATGGGGTTATCCGCAATAATTTGCGATTACCTTTGGTCGCTTCATCAGCGGCTTTGGACGCAAGATTGAAAAATCTGATTGAGCGTTATGATCTGAAATAACGGCTCGAAGATTGATAAATCAAAAAATGTAACTTATGCGACGTGGTATTGGATTGGTTGTGGCAGTTATGGCAATGTGGGCTTGTACTGCACAACAGGGGAATATGAAGACAGCGTCGGGATTGGTGCAGAGAAAATTCCAGACCGAAATCGATGGAAAGTCAACGGATCTGTTTCGGTTGACCAATACTTCGGGGATGGAGGTTTGTGTAACCAATTACGGAGGCCGAATCGTCTCAATTCTGGTACCCGATCGCAAAGGAATCATGCGTGATGTTGTCCTGGGTTTTGATAACATTGCCGCCTATCAAAAATATTCGAGCAATTATGGCGCAACAATAGGTCGGTATGCCAACCGGATTGCCAAAGGACGTTTTGTGTTGGATGGTGATACCATTCAGTTGGATCTGAATGACAAGCTCGGTAATAACATGCACGGGGGAAAACCAGGTTGGGCCTATCGGGTTTTCGATGCCGTGCAGAAAGATCCAGCGACTTTGGTGCTGACCTATGTGTCCCCTGACGGTGAGTCGCATTTCCCAGGAACAGTTCAAGTAGAGGTGGCGTATCATTTGACAGATGACAATGCTCTGGATATAGCCTATACGGCTGTTACCGATCGCCCTACGGTGATCAATATGACCAATCACAGTTTTTTCAATCTGTCGGGTAAACCTTCGACTGCAATTACAGATCACATAATGTGGATGGCGGCAGACTCGGTGATGACGATCGATTCTACGGTTGTGCCAACAGGTAATTTTATGGTAGTTCAAGGAACGCCTTTTGACTTCACGATAGCTAAACCGATAGGACAGGCTATTGATAGCGTAGAAAATGATCAGATACGCTATGGCTTAGGGTATAACCACAATTGGGTTTTACGTTCCGGAGATCGTGATAAGCCGGTTGCAAGCCTTTATTCGCCGGTTTCGGGTATTTTGTTGGAAATTTTGACGGATGAACCTTGTATGCAAATTTATACAGGCAATTATCAAGATGGGACACATATCGGGAAAAAGCGTGTTGCTTATCCTTATCGTGGAGCTGTCTGTCTTGAGCCACAACATGCTCCCGATTCCCCGAATCATCCCACGTGGCCTTCGGTCAGACTTGATCCGGGACAGTTATATACCAGCCATAGTCAATACCGTTTTTCCGTGGCTGATTAATAAACGGTGCATAAGACGGGCGGAGAACTCTCTCTGCTCGTCTCTTTATTATGTAGAGGGGACGTTGTAACGTGTTTTTGCAAATAAATTGTTATTTTTATCGTTATTATGACAAACGGAAAGCAATGATTTATGTGTAAAAGATTTTACATTTTGTTGTTGATGGCCGTTGTCTCTCTGGGGACAATGATCTCAGTCTCAGCTCAGGATTCTACGCTGTATCGACCTCAAGCTCCTGATAACGATCAAATATTGAAGGATGTACTAAATGGAATGTCCCCATACTATTATCCGGTGCTATTTATGCGTTATATGGAAGGGGATACGACGTTAACCCTGGAAGACTACCGCCATCTTTATTACGGTTATGCTTGGCAACCCGAATATGAGCCTTTCGATAAACCGCAAGTCAAAGATGATCTGTTGCGTTTGGTGGCCATGACTAAAGATTCTTTGTCGTTGGAAAATGCTGAAAAAATCATCGATTTGGCCACTGAGGTGATGAAGTATGACCCATTTTGTCCGGGAAATTTGAATATCTTGGTGTATGGTTACGGGGCAATCGGGAATAAGGTTCAGGAAAAAATAAATTATAGGCGTTTGCAAATGGTGATCAAGACGATTCAATCATCGGGTACCGGATTGAAGGAGGCCTCGCCATGGCATGTGTTGTCGTTCACGCATGCAACGGATATGATGGCCTATTTGAATCTCGATTACGGAACCCGGCGGGTAGTCAGTCGAACGACCGAGTATATTCCGTTGGCATTTCGATTGCCAGGAGGCGTAAAAGGATATTATTTCAATTTCGAACGCATGTATTGGCGCCGTCCCGAAAAGATGCCTGAAAAGGAGTCTGCCGGTTGGGAGTTCAATGGTATTCCGTTGAAAAAACGGACTCAAAAGATCAAATGGTAACTGATTTAGAAATAATTAATTTGTTTTACATTAACTACTACGTAAATTAAAATGAAAAAGAAAGGTTTAATTATATTGGCTGTTATAGTCGTTGTCGTGTTGGTTGTATTTTCATGGTTTAAGAGTACCTATAATGGTATGGTTACAGCCAATGAGGCCGCCCAAGCTCAGTTGGCAAATATTGAAAATCAATACCAGCGTCGGGCTGATCTGATCCCTAATTTGGTCGCTACTGTTAAAGGTTACGCTCAACATGAAGAATCGACTTTAACCCAGGTAGTCGAGGCCAGAGCTAAAGCGACACAGACACAGCTGAATATTGACGATGCAGCAGCCATGTCCAAATATATGGAGGCACAAGGGGAGTTGTCATCGGCATTGAGCCGTTTGATGGCAATTAGTGAGAATTACCCCGATCTGAAAGCCAATCAAAACTTCCTGGATTTACAGACACAATTGGAAGGAACCGAGAATCGTATCGCTACGGAACGGCGTAAGTATAACGAATCTGCTCGCCAATTCAACACAATGATCAAAATGTTTCCGCGCAATATGGTTGCCGGTATGTTTGGTTTCGCCCCGTTGAGCTATTTTGAGGCGGAAGAGGGTGCTCAGCAAGCTCCACAAGTTAGCTTTGAATAAATTGCCCATATAGATGCTGATGAGCAAGAAAACAATATTAGGGTCAAAGCTGTTTAAACAGTTTTTGGTGCTCTTTTGTGGCGGTTTGCTGGCTGTCAGTTCGGTGATAGCCCAAAATCTGCCAGAACCGATGTCTCCTAAGCGCTTGGTGAATGATTTTGTCGGAGTGTTTACACCTCAGCAACAGCAGGCTTTAGAACAGAAATTGGTTGCGTTTGATCGCAAAACCTCCACGCAAATTGCCATTGTGACGGTCGCCGATTTGGAAGGCTATGCCCCTGGGGAATATGCCCAACGATTGTATGATAAGTGGGGGATTGGACAGCAAGGGAAGGATAATGGTCTGTTGATTTTGCTAAAACCTAAAACGCTGGATAGCAATGGTGAAGTTTTTATTGCTGTTGGGTATGGTTTAGAGGGAGTAGTGCCAGATATTACAGCAGGGCGTATCATCGACCGCGAGATGTTACCGTCTTTTCGCAAAGGTGACTATTTTACCGGAACCGATCGTGCCGTCCAGGTATTAATGCAATTGACCGAAGGGGAATTTACGGCTGATCAATATAGCCGGCAGGGTGCGCCTGCAGGATTGACAAGTGGTGCAATTTTGTTCTTTATATTGTTAGTCTTTTTATTCTTTTTTGGTCGTGGACATGGCGGTAACCACGGAGACGATAATGGTGGAAGTAGTGGTGGACGCCGTTTCGTTTGGATTCCTCCTGTGTTTATAGGGGGGCATGGTGGTTTTGGAGGAGGATCTTCCGGCGGATTTGGCGGCTTCGGAGGCGGTATGTCTGGCGGAGGTGGCGGCGGACGCTCCTGGTAATGAGTCCGGAGAGGCGTTTGTCATTTCTGTGGTTGTTGTTTTTCCGATAGCTACGCATTTTCAGACTTTGTGTTAAAGACCTAAATACTTTGGAAGGTGATTTCTTTTGAATATGACAGCTCAGCCTTATATGTTAATTAGATGGAGCTTAATATTACAAAGAGTGTTGTAACACGCAAATGAGGTGGATGGACCTATTGCAATAGAGCATTGGCCTACACAAGTGAAGAAGGGTAAGGGATTAAAGATGTTCATTCATCGGAATCATGAACGGTATAATGCATAGATATTCTGTAAGTAAATACTTCCTTTCCATGGAGAAGTTGGTATTAATTGTGCTGGCGGGGTTAATGTTGATCTCTTGTAAAAAGGAGCCAGAAACTACTCCTCCAATTAAGGCTGATCGCACGGTGTTGGTCTATATGGCGGTCAGTAATTTGACTTCGCAGGCTGAACTGAATCTTGCAGATATGGCTGCAGGAATGGAAGGTTTGTCGGGTAATTTGATTGTATATGTCAATCGATATCCGGGGAATGCGGCTTTGTACCGTGTGAATGATGATCAAACCATGGTTGAAGTGGCTCAGTGTGGAAAAGAAGATCCCACGTCAGCCGAAGTGTTGCAACGTGTTTGGAATACAACAGTACAGCAATTTCCTGCCGATTCATATGGTTTGGTTATGTGGGGGCATGCAACGGGATGGGTCCCTGCGGATCTGAACATCACGAATCAACGTAGCAAACCTATTGGTGAAGAACTCTCGCAACCCTTGCAGGGTATGGAGCAGCAGATTTGGACCCAGATGCCGAATGCGTTGCCGACTAAAGCTTTTGGAGGCGATATGGAGATTTCCGATATGGTTGTAGCCTTGCCTCAAGATCGAAAACTTGATTTTCTGCTTTTTGACGCTTGCTTTATGTCATCGATAGAGGCATTGTATGATCTTCGTAACACGGCCCAATATATAATTGCATCGCCAACTGAGGTGATGGGTGACGGCTTTCCGTACACAGATGTAACCCCGCTGTTTTTTCAAGAGACCTTGAATTTGCAGGGAATTTGTCAAGCTTTTGTGGATTCATATCGATATAGTAGCAGTGTGCAGTCTGCTTCGGTGGCGTTAATTAACACTTCAGAATTGGAGCAACTTGCTACTGCAGTCCGTAATCTTTATGAGGCCTTTCCTGATCCGACCGTAGATCTCGATGAAGTGCAGCCTTTTGAAAGTCTGACTCGCCATGTCTTTTATGATATGGAGGATTATTTCAAGCAATTTGCAGAGGGTAGCTCTCAATTTGAAGCATTCCAATCTCAGTTGGCCAAAACAGTCGTCTTTTCGGATTGTACTGATTGGATCTATAGCGCTTATGGAGCAATGTTTCAATGTGTAAATTATTGTGGAATATCGACCTATGTGTCGCAGGATGTTTTCCCCATATATGGCGCAGCTTATGCAGAAACGGCTTGGGCTAAGGCGATCGGTATGTCAAATTGACAATTGCAGGCAAAACGATAATATTCGTTTACAGATTGATGTATGTCGGAATGTACAGGATTGTATGTTCCGACTTTTTCGTATGATGGAGAAGGAAATGATGAGATGAATACAATTGTCGGATTGATGGTTGCGTGCAAAACCGTTGTGGTAATTGGGATTTGTGGGAATCTGACTCTTTGATCTGAAAAAAATTAGTACCTTTATTTCGTTGACTTTATATTAAACCACCAAACTTGTATTAACTGCTATGGTTGATTTGAATTTGCTTTATGAAGCCATTTTGAATGGTAAATTGGAGCAGGCCGTAGATGTAACCAATCAGGCGATTGCCGATGGTGTAGAACCACAGGCCATTATTAATGGATATATGATCAAGGCCATGGAAGAGGTCGGACAGCGTTTCCAACGGGGCGAGGCGTTTGTTCCCAATCTGCTGATGGCAGCTCGAGCTATGAAAGGTTCGTTGGATATTCTCAAACCGCTGATGAAAGGCGATGCTTCGACCACCTTGGGCAAAGTGGTGATCGGAACCGTCAAGGGCGATTTGCATGATATTGGAAAGAATCTCGTCGCTTCAATGCTGGAAGGATGTGGCTTTGAGGTGATTAATCTCGGAGTGGATGTGCCGAGCGATAAATTTATTGCAGCGATTAAGGAAAACAATGCCGATATTCTTTGCTTGTCAGCACTGTTGACTACTACCATGAACTATATGAAAGATGTAATCGAGGCTCTGAAAGCTGATGGATTGCGTGATCAGGTGAAAGTGATGGTAGGTGGCGCTCCTGTTACGGCCATGTTTGCTGAACAGGTTGGTGCAGACGGTTACAGCGAAGATGCCAGTGAGGCTGTAGCGTTGGCTCGTCGTTTGGTTTCTGCATAGGATCTTGTCACTCGGAAGCAATGGAGTGTCGTACCGTGCCATTTACTGCATTGGAGATAACATCGGCTGATGTTGCTGATGCAATTGGTTATGGGCCCCATGTTCCTGACGAAAACGTATTACAGTTAATCTCCGGATTACTTTGTGCTTTTGAAAATATCCAGACTCATTATTGTCTGGATATTTTCGATGGTATGGTTCATTCGAAAAGTATCGAGATTAATGGCGTGCCGTTTAATTCGGGAACTGCTGTCGCAAACGTGATGCAGGGGGCAAAACAATTTGCAGTATTTGTGGCTACGGCTGGAGATGAATATGAACGCCTATGTGCTGAATTGACCAGCAATAAGGATGCTGATATTCTGTCGCAATACATTGCAGATGCTATCGGTTCGACGATTGCGGTGAAATTGGGTGCTTATGTAGAAAAACGGTTGGCAGATGCGATAATACCCCAACGTTTTTCTCACCATCTTAGCCCGGGATATTGCCATTGGCCCGTGTCCGATCAACGACCACTGTTTGATTTATTAGGCGGAAATCCTTGCGGAGTCCGTTTGTCAGACGGTTTTTTGATGTATCCTGTCAAGTCGCTCAGTGGTATTATCGCTATCGGAGACCAAGTACGACAAGAGGTTAGCGGCTGTGATATTTGTCCTATGGCACGCTGTTTTCGACGACACGCTTCAACGAAACTTCCGAATAAAACCTAAATACCTAATTAACAACCTTTATGAGGAATATGCGAGATTGGGCTAAAGGCCTGATGAATAGCAAAAAAAGAAGTGTTCTTCCGATTATGACTCACCCTGGGATCGAAATGATCGGTCGAGAGGTGTATGATGCTGTAACCGATGGTCGCGTGCATTACGAGGCGATTAAAGCTGTGAATGAGGCATATCCGCAAAGTGTAGCGGCGACGGTTATTATGGATTTGACAGTGGAAACAGAAGCTTTCGGCTGTGAAATCTCCTTTCCTAAAAATGAGGTGCCAAGTGTAGTGGGTCGTTTGGTAACTGATTATGATTCGGTGGCCAAACTGGAGGTTCCTGATCTGACCAAGGGACGTGTGCCGCAATATCTTTTGGCAAATAAATTGGCCGCTGAAAACATTACGGATAAACCGACGTTGGCAGGGTGTATCGGCCCATTTTCATTAGCGGGTCGGTTGTTCGATATGACAGAGATTATGATGGCATGCTATGTGGAGCCTCAGACAATCGAATTACTGCTGCAAAAATGTACTGAGTTTATCAAAAAGTATTGCTTGGAACTCAAAAAGGTCGGAGCGAATGGGGTAGTCATTGCAGAACCTGCGGCTGGGTTGTTGTCCAATGATGATTGTCTGAAATTTGCAACTCCTTATTTGAAAGAGATTATCGAAGCAGTACAGGATGAAAGTTTCATAGTTGTCTTGCATAATTGCGGCAATACAGGTCATTGTACACAGTCGATGGTTGCTACAGGAGCTTGGGCGCAGCATTTCGGCAATAAGATCGATATGGTAAAAGCCCTGGAGGATACCCCTTCTGAAATGCTTGTCATGGGTAATCTTGATCCTGTTGCCTTGTTTAAGGTTGCATCGCCCGCAGAGATGAAAGCAGCAACTGCAGCACTGCTCGAACGCACTAAAGATTATAATAATTTTGTACTCTCTTCAGGATGTGATACACCTCCAGAGGTTCCGGCTGCCAATATTGCTGCATTTTATGAAGCTCTCGATGAGTTTAATGCTAATAGGGCTTAATTATAGGTAGCTTCCATAGAGAAAAATAACTTTTCAAATAAAGTGAAATAACTATAATGAGCTGACGACACAAATCGTCAGCTCTTTTTTTCATGCTATATCAATCTTGATTGCAAAGCTTGTGGTAGATAGCCTATGGAGTAAAAGTAAAAAAATGATCATGTACCCGTATTTTTTTAGGGGTGCAATGTGATTTTTTGTTTGTTTTTCTAAATATACCCCTAAAAAATTTGATGAATGGAAAATTATTTTGATATTTGCAGTGGAATTGATCATGATTCCAATAGATCAACAATTCATAAAACAGTCTAAAATGGCAACATTGAGATTTAAAATGGTGGAAGATGCGATCAAGCGTAAAGCTTTGGCGGTTCCTACCCCGGAAAAGCGTCCATCAGAGTATTATGGGATGTATGTGTTTACAGAGGATAAGATGCGTAAATATCTTCCTCAGAAAACCTACGAAGCTCTGCTCGATACCATGAAACATGGCAAAGCCTTAGCGCGTGATTTGGCGGATAGCGTAGCGTCGGGGATGCGTCAGTGGGCAATGGATATGGGGGCTACTCACTATACCCACTGGTTTCAGCCATTGACTGGCGGTACTGCCGAGAAACATGATGCCTTTGTAGAACCTGATGGTCAAGGTGGAGTAATCGAGGAGTTTTCAGGTAAATTGTTGATTCAGCAGGAACCCGATGCCTCCAGTTTCCCCAATGGAGGTATTCGTAATACGTTTGAAGCTCGCGGATACTCCGCTTGGGATGCCACATCTCCAGCATTTATTGTAGATACAACGCTCTGTATTCCGACCATTTTTATCGCCTATACCGGTGAAGCTCTTGATTTCAAAGTGCCATTGCTCCGCTCTTTGGAAGCAGTCGATAAAGCCGCCGTTTCAGTTTGCAAATATTTTGACGAGAACGTCAACAAGGTAATATCTTATCTTGGCTGGGAGCAGGAGTATTTTTTGGTCGATGAAGGACTATGGGCAGCTCGTCCAGATTTAATGTTGACCGGACGTACGTTAATGGGGCATGAAAGTGCCAAAAACCAACAGCTCGAAGATCACTATTTCGGAGCTATCCCAACTCGTGTGATGGCGTTTATGAAAGATCTGGAGTATGAGTGCTGGAAATTAGGTATCCCTGTGAAAACCCGTCACAATGAGGTTGCACCAAATCAGTTCGAATTGGCTCCAGTATATGAAGAAGCTAATTTGGCAAATGACCATAATCTGCTTTTGATGTCCACCATCAAACGGGTATGTCGTAAGCATTGCTTCCGGGCTCTTTTACATGAAAAGCCTTTCAAAGGTGTTAACGGTTCGGGAAAACACTGTAACTGGTCTTTGGGTACTGATACCGGCGTCAATTTGCTTTCTCCGGGCAAAACACCAAAAGACAATCTACAGTTCATTACCTTCTTGGTTAATGTCATGATGGCCGTGTACAAACATAACGGTTTGTTAAAAGCCAGCATTATGAGTGCCACCAATGCACACCGTTTGGGCGCCAATGAGGCTCCTCCAGCAATCATTTCTGTGTTCTTGGGACGCCAGTTGTCAGATATATTGGATAAAATGGTTAGCAGTGACGGGGCAAGTGATATTGTATTTAGCGGCAAAAGTGGTTTTAAAATGGCAGGTATCCCACATATTCCCGAATTGTTGATCGATAACACTGATCGTAACCGTACCTCGCCGTTTGCCTTTACTGGTAACCGTTTTGAGTTCCGTGCAGTAGGTTCTTCAGCCAACTGTGCAGGTGCAATGACCGTTCTCAACACAGCTGTCGCCGATCAGTTGAATGCCTTTAAAGCGGCTGTCGATGCTCGCGTTTCCAATGGTGAAGGTGCAATGCAGGCTATATATGACGAATTGAGAAAATATGTAGAGGAGTGCAAAGCTATTCATTTTGATGGAAACGGGTATACCGATGAGTGGAAAGCTGAAGCTGCAAGTCGTGGTTTGGACTGTGAAGTATCTGCTCCATTGATGTTCGACAAATATATGTCTGCTGACAGTATCGCGATGTTTGAACGTACTCACGTCCTGAATAAAAAAGAGCTTGAAGCACGTACTGAAGTGATGTGGGAGACCTATACCAAGAAGATTCAGATCGAAGCTCGTGTCTTGGGTGATATGGCAATGAATCATATTCTGCCGGTAGCCTCTTCATATGAGAGTACGTTGTTGGATAAGATATTTAAACTGAAAGCGCTATTCAGTGACGAACAGTGGAAGAATGTATCAGCCCGTGATATCGCACTGGTGGAACAAATTTCTGCTCACATCGCGGACATCCAGAAACTGACTGTTAAATTAGTCGATGCGCGCAAAGTGGCTAATAAGATCGATTGTGAACGTACAAAAGCAATCGCTTATCATGACACAGTTGCCAGCTTGTTCGAGGAGATACGTTACCATATCGATAAACTGGAACAGGGTGTGGATAATGAAAAGTGGCCATTGCCTAAATATCGGGAACTACTTTTTGTTCGATAAATGTCTGATTATGTAAATGAAGTGGGCTGTCCATCATCGGACAGCCCACTTCATTGTTTATTTATTTCCAGTAAATATCTATTTATATTAACGTGACAAAATCAAACTGAAGAAATCTGTATTGCTTCCACTGTTAGAGTCAAGTTTTGTCTCTTAGAATCGCTGTTTCATTGCATCTATGTATAGCGGACAGGATCGAACGTTATACATAGAGACAATCGCAACTTATGCTACTTGTGTGTCTGATTTTTTGTCTGAAATATTTGTCGTATCCTTTTTGAAAAACATATCTTTTACCAATATGTATCCTGATGCTATAACGACGCCTAAAAATACAAAGGCTATTAAAATAACAGCTTTGCTGGTGTTTGATTTTTGTGTTGGGACTCCTGCGGGTTCAATGACTGTCACACAAGGCGTCTGTTCCTGCACTTTTATTCGGGCCATTTCTAATTGCTGGGCTAATTGGCTGTAAACACCATAAGCTAGAGTCACTTCATTTCGTAAACGATCTTGCTCTGCGACTACAGACTGACGAGCTGTATTTTGTGTTGCATCCATGTAAGCGGCATATTTGCGTTGTGCGGCAAGATAACGTTCCTGTGCTGCTAAATAGGATTCATGTGTAAAATCACAGTCACGTTTAGCTTTCTCAGTACGATAATCCGCCATATACTCTTCAAGTTTGCGGATCATCGAGTCGGTGACTGCGGCTGCGACAACAGGATCCTGCATAGTAGAAGAGGCTGTAATTACTCCCGTTTTCTTATCTACAGCTACACTAAGCCGTCCTGATAAGCTTTTAAGAATTGCACTTTGTTCACGAGAAAGTGATAAAGGATTGATAGTTTGAAGAGAGTCCTCGGAAGCCTGTCCTATTGATGCGATCCATCCAATGGCTTTCATCGGAAGCCTAATAATATAACTCCACCAAGGAGATGATAGTTCTTCGGCTATATAATCATAAAGACTCATTTTGTCTTGGTCTTTAGGTTGAACAGGAATTTGGCTTAACTCTACTATAAAAGGCGTACTTTGCACCACGTCAGGGTAGAGTGTTAAATTGATGCCTTCCATATTTCCTCCGCTACTCAGGTCGAAACCGGCCAATGCTGCTAATCCGGCCAAATTGCTGCCGCTGGTATTTTTCAATCCTTCTGGCGCCATTTTGGCCCCAGACGTATATTCGCGAGGAATACTAAAACCGACGATTAACCCAACAACTGCTGCAATGATTGCATATTTACTTATGAAACGTCGTTTGTCCCATAATTTTTTTGCCAATTCCAGCAGATCGATCTCTTCTGTTGTCGAATCGTTTTTTACAGCTTCTTCAGACATGACGATTGTTATATAAAAAGTAATTAGTACAAATGAATATAATATCGATGTAGTTTTATCTCTTTTTGCGATGTGGGTCACAGATTAACAGCCCAATGGATACGCCTATTTTATTCGGCAACCATTCTGCCGAGCCATTCCATGGATCAGGATTTGGAGGAGGAGTAGGACGATGCGGATTCATGTCAATTACACCATCGAGGCTATAACCATTATACCAACTGGCCATATACGACCAGCCGACGTAGGCATCCAACAGCCAGCGTTCTTTGAACTTATATTCATATCCGACAGCAAGTCCTGCCATAAAGCCATACCCTTTACAATAGCGGTTTTCTAATTGAATCTTTCCACCGCGAAATTCTGGTTTGGACATATCAAAAGCCATCATTCCGATATTTCCAGCCCCATACCAGCCGTCATTATGTTGACGAAAATAGCGTCGATGTTCATTCATGAAAATGCCAAAAAGCATATGCTTTCCGTTATTTCCGATCTCTTTCCATGGTGAAATAACAATTTCGGTTTGAAAGGTGGAGTGGGGGGAAATGGTAAACTCTGCTGCGGGGTTGATCAATCCAACTAAAGCGTACAGCCCATTTAGTTTAATATACGTTTGAGCTGCAGCCTGTTGTGCGCCACATGTTAACACTAAAAGTATGGTGAAAATTGTTAACCGTTTTTTCATGGAAAGAATTTGTGCGTAGTGTAATATGCAAATATATAATAACTCTATGAATTGGCAATTTTGAATGTCTTTCCTGTCAAAAATTTTATCCACCATATTTTATTGTGAATCGGACCGATTCGGCTATCTTTGTGTAAAATTCATTTGCTATGGTAAAAATTGGAACGGTATTTTCTCCGATCGGTAAGAAGGCTTTGCTGTGCGGATCTGGAGAGTTGGGTAAAGAGATCGCCATTGAGTTGCAACGGTATGGTATTGAAGTTGTAGCTTTGGATCGTTATCGTGATGCCCCGGCTATGCAGGTGGCGCATCGTAGCTACGAGGTATCCATGTTAGATGGAAAAAAATTACGTGAGATTATAGAGAAGGAGAAACCTGATTATATCATTCCTGAAATTGAAGCAATTGCAACCGATACTTTGTTGGAGTTGGAAAAAGAGAGTTATCATGTAGTTCCAACAGCTAATGCTACTCGATTGACCATGAATCGTGAAGGGATTCGTCGTTTGGCTGCTGAGGAACTTGGATTACCTACATCTCCCTATCGGTTTGCATCGAACGAAACGGAGTTTGTACAGGCTGTACATGAAATAGGAATTCCTTGCGTTGTCAAACCGGTCATGAGCTCTTCAGGGCATGGACAAAGTGTTATTCGTTCTGAAGAGGACATTCAAGAAGCGTGGTATATTTCACAGCATGGCGGACGTGCTGGGGAAGGTCGTGTCATTGTCGAAGGCTTTGTTCCGTTTGATTATGAAATCACGCAGTTGACAGTACGTCATGTCGGAGGTACCTCTTTCCTTGAACCTATCGGACATTATCAAGAAGACGGTGATTATCGTGAGTCTTGGCAACCCCAACCCATGTCTCCCGCATTATTGGCTCAAGCCCATGATATAGCTAAAAAGATTACCGATGCGTTAGGAGGTTGGGGAATTTTCGGTGTTGAGCTGTTCATTAAAGGGAATCAAGTTATTTTTAGTGAAGTTTCTCCTCGTCCTCATGATACAGGAATGGTTACCATGATTTCACAGGATCTTTCCCAATTTGCCCTGCATGTGAGAGCGATTCTTGGGTTGCCTATTCCGAATATTGCTTTCCATGGTCCATCGGCATCTCGTGCTGTCGTTGTAGAAGGGGATACTGATCAAGTGGAATTTTCTAATCTTGAAAACGTATTGTCGGAACCAGATACCCAAATGCGCATATTTGGTAAACCTGAAGTTCATGGTCATCGTCGTATGGCTGTTTTGCTGGCTCGTGGCAAAGATGTTGCCGAAGCACGTGAAAAGACAGGACGAGCATATGCAAAATTGCAAATCGATCTGTTTTAACTTACTCTAACATAAAATAAAAAAGAGAGGACAGCAATGTCCTCTCTTTTTTATTTCAATATTTCGTTATGTCTGTCTGAAAGAATTTGCGATGGACTTATTCTTCCGCCTGCAAATGTTTATGAGCAGATTTCAGTTGCATGGCCAACATAATGGCTGCAATACCGGCAAACAGGAGCGAGATACCTACCCATATGATCACCATTGAGGTTCCAATGACAACGGGTTGCAAAAGAATCCACATCGAACAAATCATTAATAAGATGCCGCAGATAATTGTCCACGTAGCCCCTGGAATCGACAATGTGTACATATCTCCTCCTAATCCGATAGCTCTAAAGCCTCGGAACATCAACCAAAATCCAAGAAAAATAGGAAGGATTTCAGCTGACAGAATGACATTGAATGCTAAAATGACACCCAACATAATCTCGACGATTCCTCCAGCGAGCGTCCATCCTCGGCCAGTAATAAAATGTTTGTTACTCGTTGCAACAATGACGCTGAAGATGCCTGAAATCAGAATCATCCACCCAAAGAGCATGGATAATCCTAAATAACTCATTGCCGGATAGGCAAAAATAATAATAGCAATCACCAGCAGTGCAATACCTGTCAGTAATGTAAGCCACCAATACTTAACAGCCTGTTTTGAGTGTTCGATCAATGACGTTAACAAATTTTCCATAATACATTGATTTATAAATTGGTTTAATAATATTAATGCATAACTGAAAGTGTTTATGGATGTTGTTTATGTGTCCACCAGCGGTACAGAAACATACATCCCGTCAGAATTAATGCTGAGGATAATCCCGAATAAAACACAGCAATAAATCTTAACGGAAGGAGGTGCAATTTACGTACCACGATCCCTAATGTGATCATAAAGATCATGATGAACCATCCTTTAGTGTCAAAGAAAGCAAATGGACAATTTTGTTCTTGTTTTGTACTGATGCGTTGGGCGTGCTTATGAAACATGCGGTTGAATATGCCAAAAAAGAATATGCAGAAAATTAATATTGCCCATCCGATATTAATTAACCATGCATGTCGATCAACCAACCAGGTTTGTATTCCAATGCGCAAAATATTGGTACCGGCAATTACCCAGACCAGTCCAGCAAATAACAATAAGGTTCGGTTTGTGACTTTCCAACGCATGTGATTATGTACTTATAAAAGAAAAGCAGGACCGTGTTGATACGATCCTGTTTTCATGAATGAAGATTTGATTATCGTCCTTCGGTGTCCACTGCGCTGCTTTGTCCTATGCTTCCAGAATACCGCATGGGATCCAATGCTGTTGCACTTGTGGATAAATCAACCCGTCCTGTATAATAAACAGTAAAGCGGAATTTATAGGTTTTACCGCCCGGTTCAGCAGCATTAAACGAAACAGTTATTTTATTTTTCTTACCTTCTGTTACTTGATAATCACTGATTGTACCTTGAAAACGCATTGCTAAATCAGATGATAACATAGCAGATCGTCCATTGCCCCAATAGGGTAGTGATGAAAATATCTCAGATCCATTGATTCGTACGATGGCCGAAATAGAGATACTTCCACCTGATAATCCTGATCCTTGAGTGAGATAAAGCGTATAGTTTTTACTCTCCACCAATGCTTTTTGTCTTGCTGCAGCTTGAGCAATTTGCGTTGCTGTAGGTTTCGCTCCAAAAACGCTTGTCAATCCGATACTCATGACGAACAGACAAGAAAGGAAGAATTTACTTTTCATGGTAATGTGGAGTTAGGTGATTAAGTCTTTTAAAGATAAGAAATTGATTATACAAAAACAATTTCCCTGTTAAATTTTCTTTGTGGATTCAAAATTAAGTTTAATAAAAAAGGTCTTCGAGGAATCGAAGACCTTATATCGAAATTTGTAGGTTAAAATTTATTTAATCTATACCGCTGGGCCTCAATTGTCCGATGTAACGCATCGGATCCAAATTGGTACATGTGGTACTTATAAATGTAGAACCGTTATAATAGACTTCCAATTTGAATGGGTAAATTCTCCCGGTTTATGCTTTCACCTTAAATGCAACCACCAATCGGTCTTTTTTGTTTTCGGTGATTTTATAATCCGTAATCGTCCCTTGGAAACGCATTCCTTCATCGTTGTTGAAGGAATTGTAACCGCTTCCCCAATAGGGCAAGGAAGAACTGGCTTTGTTGCCATTTATGACCAGTAACGAGTTCTCAACAGCAATACTACCGCCTTTCAAAGGGGTGGCATTTTTTACGTTAATGGTATAATCTTGACTTTCAATTTTCGATTTTACCTCTGCAAGAGCCTGTTGAATTTCACTTTGCGATGGTTTTGCAGCCCAAAGTGCTGTTACATTCAAAGCCAGTAAACCGATGACTGTCAAAATCAGATTCCTTTTCATAATGAAACGTTTTAATTGTGGATACTATGAATATGGACCCGCAATGGCTTCAAATGATTCATTAAGAAGCCTTTTATGATAGTAAACGTTTGACTGTTTCTGAAATTGTTCGACCGTCAGCCTGACCGGCTAACTTTTTGGTTGCTACGCCCATCACTTTACCCATATCGGCAGGAGTTTTAGCTCCGACCTGAGCAATGATCTCTTTGAGAATATTTTCCAATTCGGCACCTTCTAACTGTTTCGGCAAATATACCTCTAAGCAAGTTGCCTCGGCTAATTCGTTTTCAGCCAATTCGGGCCGGTTGTTTGCTGTATAGACGGCAGCTGATTCTTTACGTTGTTTAACCAACTTTTGAATGATCTTCAGAATAGTTGCATCACTGATTTCATCAGATCCATCAGCCGTTTTTGCCAAAAGAATTTCTGCTTTAATGGCCCGCAGTGCAGCCAATCTAACCTTTTCTTTCCCCAACATGGCTTGTTTGATGCCATTGTTGATTTCTATTTCCAGACTCATGGTATGTGTATTATGATACTTATTGATTATGCTAATATAGGGATTTTTCAGATGGAGTATTCCTATTTACTTAATATCAAGTGATCTATTATGCTAATTTATTATACCACTTTCTTTAGTGATAGGCCTGTTAATGGTTGAAATTCATGCCCTTCAAACAAAGATCAATGATTAGCTTGAAGAGTACGCTATGTGAATAAGACAGACTTGTCAGACAGTATCAATTCTGTCATGGCCCTTGTGGTTAGCATATATTTATTTTGCTCGCAGTCGTTCTGTCGGATAAAAAGCTTTTTTCTCTTTCATCAGTAAGATGACCGCAACGATCGCAGCCAGTAAATCAGAAAATGGAATTGAAAGCCAAACTCCAGTTAAACCGAGCCACTCTGAGAAAAAGTAAAGGGCTGGGATTAAAAAGATGACTTGGCGTGATAGACTCATAAAAATTGCCTTGCCAGCTTTGCTGATGGATTGAAAGAAGTTGGATACAATAATTTGGAGACTGACAACAGGTAATAGCATGAAGGCAATACGAATGCCTTTAACCGCCATCTCTTTGAGTTCTGGGTCAGTCGTAAAAGCACTAACCAACCAGCCGGGGATAATTTCACAGGCGGCAAACCCGATTGTCATAATCAAGGTTCCTACGCGCAAGGTAAGCAATAGCGTATCTTTAACTCGTTTATACTTTTGTGCTCCATAATTGTAGCCGATAATAGGTTGCATTCCCTGACATAACCCCATAACGCTCATCACGATTAGAATGGCATAACTATTAAAAATTCCGTATGCACCGATAGCGAGGTCTCCACCATGCGTAACGAGGCGATGGTTCATGATCACATTCACACCACATGCAGCAACATTAATCAGGAATGGTGCCATGCCGATTGATGTAATGTTACGTATAATGTATCCACGGAGCTTCATACAGCCTCGTTCAAAATGCACCACATGTTTGGGATTGAAAAAGTGGCTCATCACAAACAGGGTGCTGACAAACATCGAGATTACCGTAGCATAGGCTGCTCCTTTGATGCCCATCTCCATGCCGAAAATAAAAATTGGATCCAGGATCACATTCATGGTGACACCGATCAGCAATGTATACATGGATTTATGAGGATAGCCCGAGGCTCGCATCATATTGCTGAAACTGTAACTCAAATTAATCAATACGCTACCTGGAATCACAATACGCAAATAATCGATAGCGTAAGGCAAGGTCTGCGGACTTCCACCGAAAGCCGTGAGAATTTCAGGGAGATAAATCAGGGCAATGGATGTGACGATGATGGAAAGGATAAAGGTCAAAATAAAGGCATTGCCAAGAATATTTCGGGCCCATTTGATGTCCTTCATACCCAATACGATTGACAAACGTGCTGCTGCGCCGACTCCGACCAACGTTCCGATTGCTGTAAAGAGAGTCATCAGTGGGAATGTTAGGGCTAAACCGGAAATAGCCATTGGACCGACTCCTTGACCAATAAAGACACGATCGACAATATTGTACAACGATGTAACCACCATACCGATAATTGCCGGAATCGAATAGTGGAGCAGAAGTTTGCCTACTTTCTCTTTTTCCAGTTTAGCGGTTGCAAGGTCTTGTTGAGATTTCATAGTGACTATCGTTTTTTCTGTGGAGAGAACTGCAAAGATAGCTCAAATATTGTTTCAGATTCTGAAAAAATATGGCCTAATCGGCTGATTGCAGACAATTGTACAGAATAAACGGACCAACAGAACGTTGCTATTTGAATGGCAAGAATTATAACCCTCGTTTCATAAAAGGAACAAAAAAGAGGAAACAGCTCTGCTTCCTCTTTTTTATTAATATGTTCGGGGGTTTATTCCCATTCAATTGTTGCGGGTGGTTTAGAACTGATGTCATAGACAACGCGGTTGATTCCTTTGACACGATTGATAATCTCATTAGAGACTTTGGCCAAGAAATCATAGGGCAGATGCACCCAATCGGCAGTCATACCATCGGTCGAAGTTACAGCACGAAGGGCTACGCAGTTTTCGTATGTGCGCTCATCTCCCATAACACCGACAGACTGTACTGGGAGCAACATGACGCCCGCCTGCCATACTTTGTCATACAGGTCTGCCTCTTTGAGGTTGTCGATGAAAATTTTATCAGCTTCCTGAAGGACCTTAACTTTTTCAGCTGTTACTTCACCCAAGATACGGATGCCCAGACCAGGACCGGGGAAGGGGTGACGGCCTAAAATATCCATGGGGATATTAAGCTGACGACCTACACGACGCACTTCATCTTTGAAAAGCAGACGCAGCGGCTCAACAATCTTGAGATCCATCTTTTCGGGCAGCCCACCTACATTGTGATGAGACTTGATCGTTGCAGAGGGCCCTTTAACTGAAACCGATTCGATTACATCAGGGTAAATCGTTCCCTGAGCCAACCATTTCACATCCGTCAGTTTCTGAGCCTCTTCATCGAATACTTCGATAAAATCACGACCAATGATCTTGCGCTTCTTTTCTGGCTCTGTTACTCCTTTCAGATCAGAGAGGAATTTGTCACCAGCACGCACTCCGATCACATTGAGTCCCATGGTCTCGTAGGAGTGAAGCACATCCTCGAATTCGTTTTTGCGCAACAGACCCATATCGACAAAAATACAGGTCAGGTTCTTGCCGATTGCCTTGTGCAACAACATGGCGGCAACCGATGAGTCAACGCCACCGGAGAGACCGAGCACCACTTTGTCGTTACCTAATTTTGCCTGTAGCTCTTTAACAGTCGAATCGATGAACGAATCCGGAGTCCAATTCTGTTTGCATCCACAGATGTCGGCAACGAAATGTTTCAACAATTGGGCGCCTTCCGTAGAGTGGTATACTTCGGGGTGGAATTGAATACCCCAAGTTTTTTCACCATCAATTTGGAATGCTGCCACAGGTACATCTTCAGTGCTTGCGATAATTTGGAAATTGTCTGGGATTCGAGTGATCGTATCACCGTGAGACATCCAAACCTGTGAAGTCTGAGAGAGACCGCAGATCAGAGGATTGGCACCTTCCACTTTGGAGAGCATGGCACGGCCATATTCGCGAGTCGCAGACGGTTTTACCTCGCCTCCGAAATGTTGGGCAAGATATTGTGCACCGTAACAAACGCCTAACAGCGGCAGTTTGCCTTTGATCGAAGAGAGATCCACTTGAGGAGCATCCGCATCTCGAACCGATGAGGGGCTTCCAGAGAGAATCACACCTTTGATCGACTCATCCAGTGCGGGAAAGTGATTGTAAGGATGGATCTCGCAATAGACATTCAGCTCACGAACACGCCTTGCGATCAGCTGCGTGTATTGAGAACCGAAGTCGAGAATCAATATTTTTTCCTGCATTGTAATAATGTGGGTTTATGATAAATTGCTCTTTATGGGTGATGAGCGATTGTGCTCATCGACTTCATCTGTAACTAAACGCGAAACGTTTATCGGATTTGCGCGCCAGCTCGACGTTCAAACTCGCGGATCAAGGTTGACATTACACGGTCAATCACCTGATCGGTCAGCGTTTTGGTTGTGTCTTCCAGTACAAAGTTTAATGCGTAAGACTTCTTACCTACGGGTAATTTGTCACCTTCGTAAACATCAAAGAGGGTAACATTCTTCAACAGCTTCTTCTCTACGGAGAAGGCTATTTCACGCAGTTGTGAGAAGGTTACCTGGGTGTCAACCAACAGAGCCAAATCGCGACGCACTTCGGGGAATTTTGACAACTCTTCTACTGTAACTTTGTGGTTCTTCGTAAGTTTTAAGAAGGCATCGAAATTCATCTCGAGATAATATACATCTGCTTTGATATCGAATTTCGAACGGATCTTCTTGGAGACGATACCCATCTCAACGATCTGTTTGCCATTAATCTTATAGGTTACAGCTTCACGATAAAGATCACTCTGCAGTGACTCCATTACTGCACTGTTAAGATCAATTCCGATTCGGTTGAAGAGCTTTTCAACCATGGCTTTCAAGGTATAGAAACTGGTTGGTTGTGCTTTGGTATTCCAGGAAAGAGCGTGATCAGCACCAGTAATCAGAATAGACAAGTGGTTCTGTTCGCTGTATGGTGCTAAGCCTCCTTCCGACGCCTTGTCAGGGTTGTACCAATAGCAGTTACCGAATTCATACAGTTTCAGATCACTGTTACGACGATTGGTGTTCAATTCGACAGCTTCCAAAGCATTAAACAACAAAGTCTGACGCATTACACTCAAATCGCTGCTGAGCGGATTGATAATGCGGACACAATTTTCCGCTTTATATGCTTTCAGATCGTCGTAATAGGCCGCTTTGGTCAATGAGTTACTCATAATCTCATTGAAACCATTTGCCGTTAACAGATCGGCAATGAGATTGGTTACCTTTTCACGATCTGGGTGAGGTGCGTAGGAAAGTGTTGAATGTACGGCCTGTGGAATTTCTACATTGTTGTATCCGTAGATACGCAAAATATCCTCGACCAAGTCAGCTTCACGCTGTACATCGACCCGATATGCCGGTACAGCAACGTGTAATGTTTCACCTTCCTCTTGTTCGATTTTTACATCAAGAGCGGCAATAATCTTACGAATGGTTTCATCAGGAATATCTTTACCGATCAAACGTTTTACGCGATCCAGTGAAATCTCAAAATGGAACGGTTGGATCGGTTCAGGGTAGATATCGGTAACCGGAGAGCTGATCTGGCCACCTGCCAATTCCGTTACCAACAGTGCTGCACGTTTTAAGGCGTAGGGGGCGATATTGGGGTCGATACCACGTTCATAGCGGAACGATGCATCGGTGCTCAGTCCATGACGTTTTGCGCTTTTGCGAATCCAAACCGGATTGAAATAGGCGCTTTCCAGGAATACTTCGGTAGTCTCTTCTGTCACGCCGGAATCGAGACCTCCAAAGACACCTGCAAGACACATCGGTTTCTCTTCGTCGCAAATCATCAGGTCGCGTTCTGAAAGTTTTCGTTCAACGCCATCCAGGGTGACAAACGGGGTTTCTTCAGGGCAGGTACGTACAACAATTTTGCGGCCTTTGATTTTGTTAGCGTCAAAAGCATGCAGAGGCTGACCAATTTCATGCAGGATGAAATTGGTAATGTCAACTACGTTGTTATGCGGATTCAAACCGATAGAACGCAAACGGGTTTTCAACCAATCCGGAGATTCTGCCACTTTAACGCCGGTAATGGTAAGTCCCATGTAGCGAGGGGCTGCTTCATGGTTGAGCACCTCAACCTGAACTGATTTATCTGTTACATTTCCGGCTTGGAAAGCTGAAACATCAGGTAAATTCAGCTTATATGGCATATCATGTGATTGCAGATATACTGCCAAATCACGCGCTACTCCGTAATGCGACATAGCATCAGCGCGGTTTGCAGTCAGGCCGATTTCCAGCAGATAGTCATCTTCGATTTGATAGTATTCACGAGCAGGAATGCCGACCGGAGTATCTTCCGGCAGAAGGATAATACCTGCGTGATCGGTGCCGATGCCGATTTCATCTTCGGCACACAACATACCGAATGATTCTACGCCACGGATTTTGCTCTTTTTGATTTTGAATCCTTCGGCTTCGCCGGTAGGGTAGAGCATGGTATTGATTGTAGCGACAACTACCTTTTTCCCCGCAGCGACATTCGGAGCACCGCAAACGATCTGCAAGGGTTCCTCCTGACCTAAATCAACGGTGGTAACATGTAATTTATCGGCATTGGAGTGCTGTTCGCAGGTGAGTACCTTGCCTATAACTAATCCTTCCAAACCGCCACGGATACTTTCAATCTGTTCCATACCCTCGACTTCGAGACCGATATGAGTCAGAATATTGGCGATTTCTTCTGCTTTTAGAGAGGTGTCAATATAACTTTTTAGCCAGTTCAGCGATATTTTCATGGCATTTTTCGATTTTAACGTGCGAAAGGTACAAAAAAGTTACCACCTTACCAACCGCGTTTTGTTCTCTTTCTCAATAAAACTGCACATCTTGGTCAAACAGATGATCGAGTTTTTGCGTGTGGTACTCATTCGATCCTTGAGTCTGGTCGTATAAAAGCTGTTCAATGAAACTCATTGCAGTAGATACCACATTTTTAGCTCTGTATAATATCTGTATAATAAAAATGGCTGTCACAATAATTGGACAGCCATTTACAGTATTGGAAAACTAACTAATTACAATTTGTCACTGTATACGCTACGAGGAAGATCCCGCAGATTATAACGAGAAGCCATAGCCGATCCGTAAGCGCCAGCCGTGCGAATAGCAAGCAGGTCTCCACGTTTCAGTTGCGGCAGCATGGCAGCTTGATCAAAAATATCAGAGGATTCGCAAACTGGTCCCCCAATCATATAAGAACATTCCGTTCCCTGAGAAGTCAAGCATTCGATTTTATGGTGAGCTTGATAGAGAGCCGGACGAATCAGATCTGTCATGCCGGCATCAACCAAAGCCACATCACGCCCCAAAGCATTTTTCTTGGTGTAGAGAACCCGGGTGATCAATTCGCCACATTGAGCAACCAGTGATCGTCCCAATTCGAACAAAATTTGTTGGTGTGGATCGGGGCGTAAAGTGCGATGAATTGTATCAAAATAGGAGGCAAAATCAGGAATGGGCTCTGCATCCGGATGATCATAATCCACGCCTAAACCTCCACCAAGATTCAGATATTGTATTTCAATGCCTTGATCTGCGAACCATTGTTTAATGGTATTCACTTTTAAACAGAAATTCTCAAAAACCTCCATTTGTCGGATTTGTGAACCGATATGGAAATGCAGGCCAACAATACGCAGATTGGGTAATGTGTGCAATGTCCGGATCGCTTCGTCAATCTCTGTATAAGAAATGCCGAATTTACTGTCAGCATGTCCCGTAGAGATATTTTTATGGGTATGCGGATCAACATCAGGGTTGATGCGTAGAGCTACATGCGCAGTTCGCCCCATTTCAGCAGCCAGCGCATTGATCACCTGCAACTCTTGCAGAGATTCACAGTTAAATGCGAAAATATTTTGCTCCAAGGCATAACGGATTTCCCGATCGCTTTTAGCCACACCGGCAAAAACAATTTTCGAAGCCGGGCAGCCACTCTCAATAGCCGTGCGCACTTCATTTCCGCTGACACAATCCACACCGAGACCGGCCTGAAGAGCCGCCGAGACGATACGGGGATCGAAATTGGCTTTTAGGGCATAGTGGATTTTGTATCCATATTTGGAGGCTTCCGATACAGCTTTTGTCAGCGTATCGTGCAGCAGTTGCATGTTATAAAAGTAGTATGGCGTCTCCAGTTGTCCCAACTGCGAGACGTATGATCGTGCACTCATGTGTTCGTTGTGAGTTTATGGCCCAAGCGGCTCGATTAACGTTTTTCGAACAGATAGTCGTTCAAATATTGCAGGGTCTGTTTTTTATCTGCGGTGTTAATCAACATGGTAATACTATGATGACTGGCACCGTATGAAATCATTTTGAGCGGGATTTGGCGAATGCTGTCCAATACGCGTGCTGCCAATCCGGTAACCGAATGCTCGAGACGTCCTACCACACAGACGATCGAGTTATTACGCTCGATTTCGATTTTACCCAACGAGGACAATGTACCGACAATTTTATCCAGATTTTCATCATTGTCAATGGTCAGTGATACCGCCACTTCAGAAGTGGTAATCATATCGATCGGGGTGCGGTATTGCTCGAATACTTCGAATACTTTGCGCAAGAAACCGTAAGCCATCAACATACGGGCTGAGTAGATACGAATGACCGTAATGTTGTCTTTGGCAGCCACGGCATGGAATGATTCGGCATTTGCGTCTTCGTTATTTGAAATAGTCGTGCCAGGAGCATCGGGGTTCATCGTATTTTTCAGCAATACTGGAATGTTTTGATCCTGGCAAGGCTGAATGGTCGAAGGGTGAAGAATCTTTGCTCCAAAATAGGCCAGTTCGGCTGCTTCGCTGAAACTCATCGTCCGAATAGGGAAGGTGTGATCTACATAACGAGGATCATTGTTATGCATACCATCAATATCGGTCCAAATTTGTACTTGTGCTGCATTAATAGCTGCACCCATCAGAGCTGCACTATAATCGCTTCCGCCACGTCCAAGATTGTCGATTTCACCTTTGCTGTTGGTGCAAATAAACCCTTGCGTGATATAGAACTTGCTTTTATCTTCAATTAAGGAGGTCAGTTTTTCACGGAGTAGCTTGGTGTCAACCTTTTTGTCTGCATCCATTACCATAAACTCAGGTGCCGTCAGATAAAGTGCCTCACTGCCACTCTCAATCATATAATAAGTAAAGATGGCCGAAGTGAGCAGCTCGCCTTGTGAAATGATGGTCCGTTCAGACGTATAAGGATGGAAAAAGGTTGCCGCATTGCGAATCGTAGCCCATGAAAGCTCCATACGTTCCAGAGCCTGCTCTCGATGAGTTTCCAATAATCCTTCGATACAAGTAGTGTATTTTTTACGCAATGTATCGATAACCTTTTCGATTTCGGTTAGATTTTTATCTGCAGCAAGTTTGGAAATTTGTACCAAGGCATCAGTCGTACCAGACATGGCTGACAAAACTGTGATTGTAGCCTGCTCATGACGGACGATTTCGGCTACACGCTTCATATTTTGAGCCGATCCAACGGAAGTTCCTCCGAATTTTAATACTTTAATCATATTGATTACGTTGCTTTATTACAAAGTGGTATAGGATAAAATGTCTGCAACATGACCGTTGCATCTTATATTTATAGCCATATAAAACTATAAAATAAAACATTTAATCCAATTTTCGCCCAAAAGTATATCAAAATGTTTGTTTTTGTCTTTTGCTTTTGTTTTTTTTGCAACAAAATTGAGTAGGGTATAAATTTGTACACCCTTTTATAATGTTTAACAGATAACTTGCAGGAATAACGCTGCATCATCACATTTACCAAACTGGACTTAGCTATGTTGACTATTCCAAATGCTGTAGAAGAGGTAATAAAAAAGAAACCCTTTTTGGAGGGTGCATTGGTCGAAGGATTGATCAATCTTTCGGCATTGGCACGACAGCTTAAACCGGAGATTGAGAAACAGGTAGGTAAATCGGTCAATGATAGTGCTGTAATCATGGCTTTGAATCGTCTTGTGCCACGCCTTGAATTGATGTCAACCATGAAATTCAAAAAGGTGGTAGAGAACATCGGTGATATCATTGTCCGCTCCAATTTGGCAGATTTTGCATTTACCAATTCGGCGACGCTGTACGAAAAACAGGCAATTCTCCTCGATCGTGTGCGCAATATGAAAGATGTATTTTGTACATTCTCTCAAGGAATCTACGAAACGACTTTGGTCGTAAGCAGTTCGATCGTACCATTAGTCGATGAGATTTTCGCTGATGAGCATAAAATTTCACAGACTCAGAATCTGTCGTCGATCACCGTGAAATTACCTGCTGAAAATGCCATCTGTCCTGGAGTTTACTATTACATCTTCAAGGAGTTGGCTTGGGATAATATCAATATTGCAGAAGTTATCAGTACGACCAACGAATTTACAGTCGTAATCAGCGATGACAATATCCATCGTGCATTTACCATCTTGATGGAGGCTAAACGCTCAGCAAGTATTTAATTCACATCATAGTCATGATAGAATAAAGGGAGACCCAACGGTCTCCCTTATATTTATTTTGTATGTGGTTCAACCTGGAGTTGTTCCCATCAAACTTTCAGGTATCGCAGCTCGGTTGAGACACAGAATTCGCTATTTGATCTGCAATCGATAATATGTTAAACAAAGCACACTTAGACGACAGATAGATTAATCGTCCAGTTTCATGCTGTCGGTTTAGCGGGAGTTTAGCAACTGTGGTAGTGTAGATAGAGATCAATAATGGCGCAGACAGCAAAACATACACTGGTTAAGCCATTCAGCAAACCAAATGAGGGCCCGATGCGATCAAAATGTTTAGCTGTAACATAAAGATGTTGAAACAGCAATAAGGCAATAAACAGAGTCGTCCCGATCCAATAAAAAGTTCCTGCATTGTAGGACAGGCCTAACATGATAATTGCATAGACACTGATCAGATGCAATAAGATGCTAATGATTAAGGCGCCGCGAACACCCCAACGAGCCGGGATCGAATGCAATCCATGTTGGCGGTCAAATTCTATATCCTGTAGCGCATAGATCACATCAAATCCGCTTACCCAGGTAATAACCAGGCCGGTCATCAGAATGGGCCAAACCGCAAACAGTTGTCCGGTTACCGCAATATAGGCGCCGACAGGGGCAATACCCAATGCTACTCCCAACACGACATGGCACCACGCGGTAGTTCGTTTGGTAAGACTGTATCCTAACAAAACGATTAATGCGATAGGGGAGAGACAGAAGGCGAGAAAGTTAATCCACCCTGCGGTTAGAACGAAAAGCAGAGCATTTATGATTACAAACCACAAGGCATGACGAGCCGAGATGCGTCCAGCCGGAATGTCTCGTGTAGCCGTACGGGGATTGAGCGCGTCGATTTTTCTATCGGCATAGCGATTGAACCCCATTGCCGTGTTGCGGGCAAACACCATAGCTAACAACACCTTGACCAAAAGCCATCCGTTAAATGGAGTATTGGTACTCCATAAAGCATAGCAATATGCCGCCAAAGCAAACGGCATAGCGAATACCGTATGACTAAATTTAACTAAGGAGGCATATCGAGCGACCGTATTCATGCGAACTTCGTTATTTTTAAAACACGCAAATTTACTTAACTTTGTCACACCGAAAAATTATCTATGAAGAATATCCGCAATTTCTGCATCATCGCTCATATCGACCACGGCAAAAGTACACTTGCCGATCGGTTGCTCGAAGTGACCAATACATTGTCTCAACGTGAACTCCAGGCGCAGGTTTTAGACAATATGGATCTTGAACGTGAAAAAGGCATTACGATCAAGAGTCATGCAATCCAGATGGAATATACTTATAAAGGTGAAAAGTATATTTTGAATCTGATTGACACCCCGGGGCACGTCGATTTTTCGTATGAAGTTTCGCGTGCAATCGCATCTTGTGAAGGAGCTTTACTGGTCGTTGATGCCACGCAGGGCATTCAAGCTCAAACCATTTCCAATCTGTATCTTGCCTTAGGGCATGATTTGGAGATCATCCCGGTGATCAACAAGATTGACATGGAGGCCGCTATGGTTGACGAGGTAAAGGACCAGATCGTCGATTTGTTGGGTTGCAAACATGAAGAGATTTTGGCTGCATCCGGTAAAACAGGTGCCGGAGTTGAAGAGGTGCTGCAGGCTATTGTGGAGCGTATTCCAGCCCCACAAGGAGACGAAAATCAACCGTTACAAGCACTGATTTTCGATTCAGTATTTAATTCGTTTCGAGGAATCATCGCCTATTTCCGAATTTTCAATGGATCGATTCGTGCAGGAGAACGGGTCAAATTTTTCAATACCGGTAGCGAATACGATGCGGATGAAATCGGTGTTTTAAAACTGAAGATGTGTCCTCGCAACGAACTCAAAACGGGGGATGTGGGGTACATTATTTCAGGTATCAAGAATTCTCGGGATGTCAAAGTGGGTGATACAATTACCCACGTTGAGAATCCTTGCCACGAAGCGATTGCAGGATTTGAGGATGTTAAACCAATGGTCTTTGCAGGTATTTACCCTGTCGAGAGTGACCAATACGAAGATTTGCGTGCTTCTCTCGAAAAATTGCAGCTCAACGACGCTTCACTGACCTATGACCCCGAATCATCGTTAGCGCTTGGTTTCGGTTTCCGATGTGGTTTCCTGGGATTGCTTCATATGGAGATTATTCAAGAGCGCCTGTATCGAGAGTTCAATATGGATGTCATTACGACCGTCCCGAACGTTTCGTATAAAGTATATACCAGCAAAGGTGAGATTGTGGATGTTCACAATCCCTCAGGATTGCCTGAACCCACGATGATCGACCACATTGAAGAACCCTATATCATGGCCCAAGTCATTACACATTCCGATTATTTGGGCAATGTCATGAAGCTGTGTATTGATAAGCGAGGCACCTTGAAAAATCAGGTCTTTATTACACAGGATAGGGTAGAGGTCAATTTTGAGATGCCATTGGCAGAGATCGTCTTTGATTTCTACGACAAGCTCAAAAGTATTTCAAGAGGTTATGCATCCTTTGATTATCACCAGACTGGATACAAACCGAGTAAATTGGCTAAACTCGATATTTTATTGAATGGTGAACCTGTCGATGCACTGTCATCACTTATTTATCATGAGCATGCATACGATTTTGGTCGCAAGATGTGCGAAAAGCTCAAAGAGTTGATCCCGCGTCAGCAATTTGACATTGCCATTCAGGCTGCCATCGGAGCGAAAATCATCGCACGTGAGACCGTCAAGGCTGTACGTAAAGATGTGACTGCAAAATGTTATGGTGGTGATATCAGCCGTAAACGCAAATTGCTGGAGAAACAGAAAAAGGGAAAGAAACGCATGCGTCAAGTGGGTAATGTCGAAGTGCCGCAGGAGGCATTTTTGGCTGTACTCAAAATGGATTGATGTCTATGAAATCTGTGTGTTGCTTTACAGTATGAGATTTTTCAGAATCCAGTTGCATATTTCGAGTAAAAAACGGATATTTGCATGGTTGTAAAGAGAATTTTTTACAGCCATTTGCGGAAATAGCTCAGTTGGTAGAGCATCAGCTTCCCAAGCTGAGGGTCGCGGGTTTGAGTCCCGTTTTCCGCTCTCAACCTTAAAACAATGAATTAAGAGCGCTTAAATACATTTAAGTGCTCTTTTTGTTTTATCAATTATCCCATACATCAGGCGCTCATTGTCAGGGGGTATCATTTTATTGATTGATAATTAGTATACACTGTTCAGCGTTTGCATATTCCAGCAAGAATGTACATAGTTCATATCTATTTTCTACAAAAGAGAGGCGACTAAACAGATATCCCCAATATGATTACAAATTATTGGTTTGGTTTGCAAACCATCATCCTTGCCTCATAAACTTACTGTACAAAATTTCATAAGCTATCATAACTCTCGTGATTCGAAAAATGGAAAGAAAAATAATACAATAACTCGTTTCAGCTTTCAGTAACGAAGGTTCAGTATTCAGTTTCCGGCATTGGGTAAATTATCCTGATTGTGGAATGACCTCCATTTTACTTTTGCCACTGAACAAAACTCCTTCCGATGAAAGCAAAAATTTTAACTATTCTAGTACTACTTTTGTCAACAGCGTGTACAGATGGAGGACGAAAAAACGAATCGTCAAGGTATGTCGAAACTGCACGTGTGATGACCGTTGAAGTCGAATCCCCGTTTGAATTTCCTTTTATTGCCAAACCGCTACGCACATCTGTGCTTTCATTTCGGGTTTCGGGATTAATCGATCGTTTCGACGTTTGTGCCGGAAATTATTATCACTCAGGAGAGCTCATTGCCGGAATTGATCCTCGTGACTTCCAACTGCGCTATGAACAAGCGGAAGCCGCATATAGACAAGCTAATGCCGATTTTGAACGTATAGCATCACTTTATGAAAAAGATAATCTTCCTGCCAGCAGTTACGAAGTAGCTCGAGCCACCTGGATTTCAGCTAGGACAGCTCGTGATGCTGCGTTAAACGCACTGAACGACACACAACTACAGGCTCCTTTTGACGGCTATATTGGTGAAGTATTTATCGAACGCTATCAAGATGTGAAAGCTTCACAACCTGTGGTAACATTGGCAGATATCTCTTCATTACGTATTGAAGTATATGTTACACAACAGATTGTCATGCAGATTGGCAATCTTAATGAAGTTGAACTCGAATTCGACCAGCTACCCGGACAGAAATTCCGGGCAAAGGTGATTGATTGCACACGTAGTACCACCCAGAATAATCTCTCATATCTATTTACTGCATTGCTGCCGAATCCTAATGGAACTCTTCCGGCAGGATTGTCAGGGCAAGTACGTTTCAATTTGTCAAACTCAATCGATCGAGTACAAATCATTCCCCGAAAAGCTCTATATCATACCTCAGCCGAAGGAGATTGCGTCTGGACGGTTGATACAACGTCTGGCCGTGTGACCCAACGACATATAATTGTCGACAAATTGCTGCCCGAAGATCGTATTATGGTAAATGCTGGATTGCAGGAAGGAGACATGGTGGTTACAAGTGGTCTTAGTTTTTTGAATGAGAACCAAACAGTTCTCTTCTCGAATTCAAATGATACAAGGATGCAGCAACAATAAGATTATGAAAAAAAGAATCATCGATTGCACTATAGATCAATTCGAGACAATCGGTCTTCGAAAATTTACCATGGATCTCATTGCTGCTAAATTACGAATCTCCAAACGTACCCTTTATTTGTACTTTTCCAGCAAGGAACAACTGATCGAAGTATGTCTAAAAGAGTGGTTGCATCGGAAACGGCTCCTCGAACAAAATGGAGAGACCCTGATAGATGATCTTTGTGCACTATATTTTGGAATCCAAAAAATCGATTTACAACGTGTCGCTTGTTGTTGTCGTGAACTTCGTCAGTGTTACATTTCAGTTTATCAACTGATTGGAAAACACGGTCAAACAGACCCAGTAAGGACGGTTCAAATTGACCCGTTTAAAACGGTCGAAACTGACCCAGTAAAAACGGAGCAAACTGACCCACCTTTGGGTTTGGATATAAAAGTTGCATTCGGAAGGTTTTTAGGGAATCGGATTTTGTTAGCTTAAATCTCATAAGCAACAAAAATCTGCAGATTATGCCTAATAAATCTTTACCGATGAACAAACTAAGAACGATCATCCGTTTGTATACCGAACGTGTCGATTTACGCGCGATTGCGGAGTTGTCGCGCACATCTCGCAACACAGTCAAAAAGTATGTAAATAAGTGGAATGCTCTCAGTATGACCTATGAGGCGTTCCTGGCCAAGAGCGATGCAGAGCTATATTCCCTGTTTTGCATCGACAAGGTTCCGGAGTCCCCTAATCCCCGCCTTGAGGCCTTAGAAGCTTTTCTGCCGTCAGCAAGCAAAGAGATGGCCCGTAAGGGGATGACCAGCCACAAGCAATGGGAACGCTATCGTGCCCTCCATCCAGACGGCTACAGCCTGACACAGTTCCGTGTTGCCCTTCGCCGTTACGAGCGAGTGAGCAACCCTTCTATGCGTATGGAGCATAAAGCCGGCGATAAGCTATTCGTCGACTATACCGGCTCCAAGTTGTGGATCTACCCTCCGGGCGAACAGCCCCGTGAGGTAGAGGTGTTCGTAGCGATCCTTGGGTGCAGTCTACTCACCTATGTGGAAGCTGTGGAGAGCCAGCGCAAGGAGGATTTTATCACCGCCTGCGAGAATGCATTCTATTACTATGGCGGCGTTCCCCGCGCTATCGTTCCTGACAACCTTAAGAGCGCCGTCACGAAAGCCAGCCGTTACGAAGCGCTTCTGAACACTGAGTTCGAGCGGTTCGGAGAGCATTACGGCGTGACGGCTTATCCGGCCCGCGCCCGCAGTCCCAAGGATAAAGCGCATGTCGAGAACGCGGTCAAATTGACCTATAAGGACATCTTCACGGTTATCGAACCGCTTCACTGCCCTGATCTTCGGTCGCTCAATGTAGCTATCCGCGTAGCGCTTGAGAAGCACAACAACAAGAACCTGGATCGTCGCAACTACTCGCGCCGCAGTTACTTCGAGGACGTGGAGCAGGAAGCCCTCGGACCTCTGAACCCGATCCGTTACCAGATGAAAAAGCATATTGTTACAACGATCGACATGTATGGTTATGCACGTCTTCATGAGGATATCCACTACTACAGCGTTCCCCATACCTACATAGGCAAGAAGGTGCAGTTGTCCTATACGGCGACCGATGTTGAGATCCGCTATAACTACGACATCATAGCGCATCATACCCGCGACCGCCATAACTATCGTTACACCACCGTTACCGAACACCTCTGCCCCAAGCACCGCGCCGTGATGGAGTGGTCGCCCGAACGGTTCGTTCAGCAGGCCGCCGCCATACACGAAGATGTGGAACATTATATCCGCCGGATACTGGAGAAGGTCCGTTATCAGGATCAGGCCAATAAAATGTGTTCCGGTATCCTGAACTTCGCCCGTAAGGCAGGACCCGAGCGCCTTGCCGCCGCATGTCGTCTGGCCGACAGCTATGGCAAGTACAGCTTTAGGGAGATACAAGAGATACTTCAGAATAAATCCGAGGCGATAGATCTTCCCGAAGAACTTGCCGACATGCCCGAACACGAGAACATCCGGGGCAAGGAATATTACAAATAATCTAAATCCAGTAAAACTATGAACAATCAGACCTTAGAGAAACTGCGCCAGATGCGCCTGTTCGGCATGCACGACGCTTTTAAGACATCGTTGGAGAATACCATCAAAGAGAAGATGACCCAGGATCAGTTCGTATCACACTTGGTACACTGCGAATGGGATAACCGTAAGAATCGGGCCGTAGAGCGGGCGGTCAGGGCGGCACAGTTCCGTTATAACGCAACACTGGATGATGTCGATTATACCTTCGAGCGGGGTCTCGACCGTAATCAGGTCGAACGGCTTGCGGCTATGGAGTTCATACGCGACCACAAAGACCTTATCATTACGGGACCGACAGGAACGGGCAAAAGCTATCTTGCAACGGCACTCGGATATAAAGCCTGCCAGGACGGATTTAGGGTGCTGTACGCCAGTACGGCCAAACTGATGAGCCAACTTAAAATATCCAAGGCAAAAGGCTCTATTCTGGCTGATCTTAAACGTATCGAACGCCAGGACCTGCTGATCCTCGACGACTTCTGTATGCAGCCGCTCGATACGCAGTCTCGGGGCATACTGATGGATATCATCGAGGACCGGCATCAGCGTCGATCGACAATGGTTACCTCGCAAATACCCGTAAAAGACTGGTACGACGTGATCGGAGAGAAGACCATCGCCGATGCCGTATTGGACCGCATCGTACACCACTCGTTGCGTGTCGAACTCTTCGGTGAATCGATAAGGAAAAGAAAAGCTAAATCAGAGAATGCTTATGTATAGATATGCCTGCTGCAAATACGTCATTGCCCTTTTAGGACGAAGAGTTATCTTTGCAGTGTCGGTCGACACAATCCCGACCGTTTTATAGGCGAGAACAAAGTAGGGTTCTCGCACATAAACAGGGATCAAAGACCTACAAAAAATGTTGTTTAACCCGGGCTCAATCATATCCTTTTAGACCCTATTCCGGACAACAACTTTTTACCAGTTTTGCTCAACAACTTTAGGGGGTCAACTTCCTCCGTTTTTTAGGGGTCAATTTTACCGTTTTTTCCACTTTTAGAGTTTCTATATGACAATATAGAAGTAACTGATGGGCAATATAAAATTAATATTAATGCTTTTATATGTATATTAAAAAATAAGAAATTTACCCATAAAGATATAGCATATCAAACAGAGAAAGAATGGAGATTAAGTGTGTTTTGTCAAGAGTGTAATTGTGATGGGTATAGGGTGAAAAATGGCTTAATCATTCCTTATGCAATTATTCCGATTCCTTTTAATGTCATTAAGGAGATTATGGTAGGACCTTGTGCGCAACAACAACTTTGTGCGAGATCTTTGGCAGGCATGATTAGAAAAAAGACGAGCATCGAAAGTGTTCCGATTACACTGTCCGATGTTCCCTATCGAATCATGTGATGTCCATTTAGTATTATGGTTATTGATACGTTAGGCTTTTGAAAGAAGGTCTATCACTTTGCGATTTGCTCTATCAATAATTGACCAATCTTTGGCAATGTAAATATCCGTTACAGCCATATCCTTATCTACGTGATTCAGGGCGAGATTAATATCGTCCTTGCTTACTCCACAGTCGTTTCGGGCGATAGTTGCCCAGGAATGCCGGGCCCAGTACGATGTAATTGGAGCCTCTAATCTGATCGTCTCTGCAAGTTGCTTTAGCCCGATGTTCACGTTTTTGACAAAATCTGTATGGTTGCCATAGAGTTTGTGGAAACACAGCGCACGTTCTCCTGTAGGGTCAATGTACTTTTCCATTAGCGATTCCGCTTCCGGTTCCACTTTTATCGAGATGAATGCTTCGTCTTCTCGACGTCCGCTGGTCTTACGTCTGTTGTAGCTTATCCGCCCGCTTTTATAGTCTGTGAGATAATACAGATCGATTAAGTTTGTTCCGACAAGATAGAACGACAGCATAAATACGTCACGGGCTAAAATAGCCCGTTTGGTGGCTAATTCCGCATCGGTCGAATCTTTAATCCTCTGTATATCTGAAATGCTAAGATTTCGGTTTTTAGATTGAAACCGGCTTTTAATTTTTAGCTTTCGGAAAGGGTAGTGGGTGATCACTGAGATACCCATATCTTCGTCATTATATCGTTCAATCGCTGCATTAAATAGTGTACGAATGCAGGTCATGTAGTCTGCGACGGTGCGTTCGCTTACTCCTTTGTGTCTAAGTTCAATCCGATCACCGCTTTTACTATGCCGGATCATTTTTTTTATCTGATCGCAAATAGTCAGAAAAATTCTGTAATGATCGGGCAGTAATCTCGCGTATGTAGATTTGTTCCCGGTCAAAATAGTCGATCAAAAGATTTATCGGGGCTTCAAGTTTTTGTGCGTATGCTTCACTACCTCCATTTTGGCGAATTGATGCTATATGTTCTCGCGAAAATTCAATAAAATCTATTGATGTGTCATTGGAAGCCTGTTTCGTTAAGAAGTCTGAAAGTTCACGAGCCGAATATTTTTCGACATTGACACCTAATTTTTGGGTTATCTGTTCTTCATATTCTTGAATCTTGCGGTCTATGGCCCTGGCTAGTGCTCGATCTTTGATTGTACTGAAATCTTTGGATACTTGTGATCGATTTGCATACATGCCCGTTTTCAGATAAACGGACTTTCGGTTGTTTGTGAGTCGGATTGAAAAAGGGAATCGTCCATCCTCGCGTTGCTGGTGCTCGAAAACACATATCTTAAAAGTTGCCATCCTGCTCGAATTTCGTAAAACAATCGTAAAACAAATGTACGAAAATAGGGCAAAAAAGTTCGTAATATTCGCAAAAGAAAAAAGGCTTATCGATTGATAAGCCTTTGTAAAGTGTTGAAAATCTTGATTTTCAAGTGGAGCTGTTGACGAGGATTGAACTCGTGACCTCTTCCTTACCAAGGAAGTGCTCTACCACTGAGCTACAACAGCATGGTAAAAAAAATCCGTGCGAGTGAATCGCTACGGTTGGAGCGGAAGACGAGATTCGAACCCGCGACCATTAGCTTGGAAGGCTAATGCTCTACCAACTGAGCTACTTCCGCAGAGTATTGTGGGCGGAGATGGATTCGAACCACCGAAGTCGAAGACAGCAGATTTACAGTCTGCCCCATTTGGCCACTCTGGTATCCGCCCTAATAAAACAATCGAAGAACTTTGAGCCGATGGAGGGATTCGAACCCCCGACCAGCTGATTACAAATCAGCTGCTCTGGCCAACTGAGCTACATCGGCAGGTTTTACCCTTTCAGCGGCACAAAAGTAAGCATCTTTTTTTATTCTGCAAAACTCTTGGGCGTTTTTTTAGTAAATATTTATAGTTGCGTATTGGATGAAGAACATTTTGATTGCTTAAACACCTGCTGATGAGTACTAAATTGATTTGCGCGCAATGCTGAAATTTTATGCATCAAAATAGTTGAAAGATCTTAAAATTGCTTATGTGTTGTTTCGTGTTTGTGAGAAGTATTCAAAAATAGGCGTTTTTATAATGACAGAGCTATATTGGTAGGGTAATATTGAAGATTTGTAATCCAATGAGAATTAGTTTATCTTTGTAGGACTTAAACATTAAAATTAATTGAAATGTTAAAACGGAGGATAAAACAAGTTAATGTAGGCATATTGTTGTTGGTTATTATGTCTATTTTTGACAATAACATCATGGCTGCTATTCCTCGCCCGGAATATCCACGTCCCCAGTTTGAACGTGAGACTTGGATAAATCTGAACGGTACTTGGGATTATGTTTTTGATTTGGTTGGTTCGGGTATTGAACGGGGATACGAGGCTGCTACTTCGTTTGAGGGGAAAATTACGGTTCCTTTTTGTCCAGAAAGCCAACTATCGGGAATTGGTTACACTGATTTTATTCCATACATGTGGTATCATCGTGTACTGGATATTCCATTAGCATGGCAGAATAAAGATATATTGCTCAATTTTGGAGCGGTTTATAATGAAGCTGAAATTTATATTGATGGTCAGTTTGTCGGGCGGCACTTTGGGGGAAGCACTTCATTCAGTGTCGATTTGACTCCTTATGTACAACCGGGTTCTACGCATCATCTTGTCGTTTATGTATCCAGTGATGTCCGTTCTGTATTGCAGGGGGCGGGTAAACAGAGTTTGTGTTATGCTTCCAAAGATTGTAATTATACTCGAACTACTGGTATATGGCAAACTGTTTGGATGGAGGCTGTGGATCCTGCTGGTTTGATGTCTGTGCATACAGTGACGGATATTGATCAACAGCAGCTGGTAATTTATCCGCGATTCCGACATGAATCGGAGAATCGGTTGCAGATAGAGGTTTACGATGGTTCGAAAATCGTAAGTAAAGCTGATGTCGCAGCATCGAATAGTTCTGTGGCTGTTCTACCTATTCGTAATGTTAAGTTATGGAGTCCCGAATCACCGTTTTTATATGACATACATTATCGTGTAATCAACTCCCATGGTGAGGTAATCGATGAAGTGCGATCATATGTGGGTATGCGTAAGATACATATCGAGGACAATAAGATCTACCTTAATAACAAGCCTTATTACCAAAGGCTGGTATTGGATCAAGGTTTTTATCCGGATGGTATTTGGACGGCACCTACAGACGAAGCTCTGAAAAGGGATATTGAATTGGGTAAACAAGCGGGTTTCAATGGAGCTCGGTTGCATCAGAAAGCTTTTGAAGAACGTTATCATTATTGGGCAGATAAATTAGGTTATTTGACATGGGGAGAAATGGCTTGTTGGGGGATGGATTTGAATAATCCTGTAGCAGGACGTAATTTTTTATCCGAGTGGAGAGATCTGATTATCCGTGATCGGAATCATCCGTCAATAGTGATATGGACGCCGTTAAATGAACAATTTTGGCCCGATCGTTATCATTATCCTCGTTTGGTTGCAGATGTGTATGATTTAACCAAACAGCTTGACCCAACTCGGCCAGTCAATGATGTTAGCGGGGCCGTGCATGTGAAGACTGATTTGTGGACGATACATTGTTATGAACAAGATCCTGATTTACTAAGGGTTAAAATTTATGATAGACAACGAGATGAGTTTTATAAGCACCAATATTGGCCGCAAGTTCCTATGTATAATACGGGTTGTAACCAATTGCCTGACAAAGTCCGATATGAATTTCCCGAATATGATGGTCAGAAGCCATTTATTGTAGACGAATTTGGTGGCATTAAATGGTCATCGGATCAATCACAGCAAGTAGGTAATGATAATACTATGTCATGGGGATATGGTAATGCGCCGCAGACAATGGCTGAGTTTTATGCTCGACTAAAAGGACAAGTAGATGCGGTATTGGTGCATGGAGATAAAGTAGGAGGGTATTGTTATACTCAATTAACCGATGTGGAGCAGGAGCAAAATGGTATTTATAATTATGATCGTACTCCAAAGTTTAACATGCAGTTAATTCGAGAAATTTTTAACCGAACGCCTGAAGATTTTCAGAAAGATTCAAGGTTTGAGAGTAACAGTAAATTTTAATAGAATTGTAATATTCAGTTATAGTTTGATTAAAAAAGCGTATTTTTGCGCCAGCAAAAGGTTGAGAACCGTATAGAACCTAAAAACTGTAAAAAAAACTATACCGAATCATGAAGAGAATATTGATCGTAGGAGCTGGCGGACAGATTGGTTCCGAATTGACTGTTTATCTGAGAAGCATTTATGGGGAGTCCAATGTTGTTGCATCGGATATGCGCGAGTGTCCCGCACTTGGAGAGTCAGGTCTTTTCGAACATCTGGATGCTTTGGATACAAAGGCTTTTGCAGAGATTGTAAGCAAATACAAGATTGATGCGATTTTCAACTTGGTTGCTTTGTTGAGTGCAACTGGAGAGAAGATTCCTCAGAAAGCATGGCAGATCAACATCGGGGCTTTGATGAATTCGCTCGAGATTGCCCGTGAATATAAATGTGCCGTTTTCACCCCCAGTTCAATTGGAGCTTTTGGTCCCTCGACTCCTAAGGATAAAACCCCGCAGGATACTTTGATGCGTCCGACCACCATGTATGGTGTCTGCAAGGTGACAGGAGAGCTGCTTGGTGATTACTATTATACTCGTTTTGGTGTGGATGCCCGCAGTGTCCGTTTCCCAGGCCTGATTTCAAATGTAACGCTTCCGGGTGGCGGAACGACAGATTATGCTGTGGAGATCTTCTATGAGGCGGTTAAGAATGGCAAATTCACCTGTCCGGTTCCATCGGATGTCTATATGGACATGATGTATATGCCGGATGCATTGCGTGCTTGCGTTGAATTGATGGAGGCAGATCCTTCGAAATTGATCCACCGCAACAGCTTCAATATTGCATCAATGAGTTTTACTCCGGAGATTATCTGCGAGCAGGTTAAGAAATTGGTTCCTGGCTTTACGATGGATTACAATGTCGATCCGGTTAAGGAGAGCATCGCTCGCAGTTGGCCCAATTCGTTGGACGATACTTGCGCTCGTGAAGAGTGGGGTTGGGCTCCGAAATGGGATTTGGCTTCGATGTCGGTTGATATGCTCGAAAAAATCCGCGAGAAAAAGGCCAAAGGTTTATTGTAATTAAGGCGGGTTGTGTGATTGAACCTTACTACTTTGAGGAATTGTATTTTGCAAGGGATGTTGGTGAGTCAGCGAAAGTAGATGCTCATGAACAATGGTAATGGTTTGATCACGGAACTTTAAAGAATATCAAAGAAAGCCCCCTGTATCGTTAAGATGCAGGGGGATTTTGTATCGAGTCAGGAGTAAGAAGACTGATGCGGTCTCTTCTTTTCTCTATTTTACGGATCCTATTTTGTTCTGTCCTGTTAGTTCTGTTTGTTCTCTCTGGCCGGTTCTGTTCCGGGGCTGTTGGAAATATTGAGCAATCGGGGGTATTCGATTGGGGCGTGAACCGGTTAGTGTAAACCAGCGTGGTACATTGGTGCTGATCCCTAATTGTTCCGATTGTGTTAAACGTGTTTTGTCCAATACGTTTTATTCGACGTAAAGGACGAGACCTTTGAGATATTCTCCTTCCGGATGGTAGATGTTGACCGGATGGTCGGCCGGTTGGGTGAGCTGGTGCAGGATGCGGACATTGCGACCGGCAATGGCAGCCGCAGAGAATACAGCCATGCGGAACTGTTCCCGATTGACCGCTTGTGAGCAGCTGAAGGTGAAGAGAATGCCACCCGGTTTGATCTGGCGGAAAGCTTGGGCATTGAGTCGTTTGTAGCCTTGCAGAGCATTGCCCAACACTTTGTGATGTTTGGCGAATGCCGGTGGGTCGAGGATAATCAAATCGTAGCGATCATCCATTTTGCGAAGGTAGTCAAAGGCGTCTTGAGCGATAGCTTGGTGTGGGGCTTCTGCGCCGAAGTTCAGAGTAACGTTTTGTGTCGCCAATTGGACAGCCAGTTCCGAACTGTCGACCGAATCTACTTGCAGGGCTCCTCCTGCCAGTGCGTAAACCGAAAAGCCTCCGGTATAACAAAACGTGTTGAGGACAGTGCGTCCTTTGGCATAACGTCTCACCAGTTCACGGTTTTCACGTTGGTCGATGAAAAATCCGGTTTTTTGCCCCTGTTCCCAGTTGACCATAAATCGGTTGCCGTTTTCCAATACAGGTTCCGAACTGGCATCGGCTTCTCCCCACAAGTAGCCGTCTTGTGCGTTGAGCCCGGCGTTGTAGGGAAGGGTGCCGCCACTTTTGTCGAAAATGGATTTTACGCGATCTCTGTACACGTTTCGAAGAGCTGTGCAGATCGCTTTCCGGCTGCGATACATTCCTACGCTGTGACATTGTACGACAGCAGTTGTGCCATAGATGTCGATGACGAGACCCGGTAGGGAATCGCCTTCACCGTGAACCAACCGATAGCAGGTGGTTTGTGGATTATTGGTGAGTCCGAGAGCTTCTCGCATGTGGCAGGCCAGTTCGATGCGCTCGTTCCACCACGATTGATCGATCGTTTCGTCGGCAAATGACAGCACACGTATTGTAATCGATCCGATCTGATAATGGCCCCGTGCGATGAAATCTCCCTGCGAGGTGTACACATCCACAAGATCACCCTCAGCAGGAGTACCCTCCATGCTGTATATGGCTCCGGAGAAGATCCAGGGATGGAAACGCAGCAGAGACTCTTCTTTCCCACGACGTAATATACAGCGAGCTGTCGGGGTGGACGAGGTTTCTGTTATGGATGTTGCAGCAGTTGGTGTCAAAACGGTTTTGTTGCGGCGTTGGTCTTGTGAATGATCAGCTGCGACGTTGTGCATGGTTGCATCTATTTTGGACTGTGCTGATTTAGCTTTTGACATAATCTATCGTTTCTGAAGCAAACTCCTGTTTCAGGGAGGCTTATGTTATGCAGTAGCAGTTGAAGAAAAGGAATTTGAGCTATTTATTACATTACTCTCCGTTCCGTAAGAGGTCACTGTTGTTCGGTCAGTCGGACGTATATCTCCCGACTTACCCAAGCGTCAGTAGCGGCATAGAGCTGTTGGGCTGGAGTCAGATTGGCCGCTTCCCAGTTACTCAGCCGTTGGGCTTTCGAAATTTTGATTTGCAGGGTGATGGCGGCCATTTTACGGAGACTCAATTCACTGATTCCATATTCGCCGACAATGCTTTGCAGATCAATAAAGCCTTTGGGGGTAAAACAGCGTAATTTTTGCAGCCCACGGATATCATCCCGGATGGCTGCTCCGATTTTGATGGTTTTGGGGTTTTCCAGCAGTCGCAGTAAAGGACGTTCGAGAGCCACCTTATTGAGACGGAACAAGAAAGCCCGCTCACCGGAGGAGAGTTGCAACAATGAGATTTTGTTGGAGACACCCTTTGAAAATGAGGGGCGAGTTTCGGTATCGAATCCGATCAAGGGTTGCGAACTGAGGTATTCACACGCTTCGACAATGGCCTGAGGAGTATCCACCACAACGATTTCGCCGTGGAATGCGCCGACTGGAAGTTCATTGACCTCTTCGCTGGTTATACTCTCTTGAAATTTTGGCATTGCGGGTCAAAGTTACCGATTTATCCGCAGTTTTCCATTCAGATCTTCGATTATTTTATCTTCTTCGATCAGTGCGGAGACCTCCGCCAAAATCGTATCGATCGGAAACGGAATGTTTTCGGCAAGTTGTTTGACTCCAAGGTCGGCTTCTTTCAGACGTTCCAACAGTAGGGTACGAATCTGGTTTCGATTATTTGTTTCCGGGGCTGCAGTTCGATGTTTCCGGCGTTCGAGACAGAGGTCGCATCGCCCACAGGGTGTGGTGCTCTGTTCTCCGAAATAGCGTTGGATCACCAGGCTGCGACATTCGTCTTGATTGTTGGCGTATCGGAAAATGGCATCGACATGTTCCCGGGCAATCTCTTCCCGCAGTTTGTAACTTTCCGGAGCGATGCGTACGTTTTCTTCGGACAGACGCTCTTCGGTCAGCATCAATATGGGGCTGCGATTACCTGGAATATAGCGGATGATGTGTAGTTGCCAGAGCTGTTTGAACAGTTCACGGACATGTTCGATCTGGTAGCCCGAAAGGTGGGCGATCTCCTGTTCGTCGATGGGGATGAAGTCGCTGAATAGCCCGGAGTATTGGCGTAACAATACCGTGATAATGTGATCTAGTTCACGTCGGATGACGCGCATGCGATACAGATCGTCCCTCTGTACAATAAAGCGAATGCGAGGAGGATTGTCGGTTTCGTCGGTCGGGATCAGGTAACCGTTTTGTTGTAAAATCTTGAGAGCATTGACAGCGGTGGGCGGGTATAACTTCATCCGTGATGCGAAGTCATGGATATTGAACGAAAAGGAGCGGTTTTTCCCCTCGCCAATAGCCACTTGCAGGTAATTGAAGAGTTTTTCGTATACGGCCCGGATGGTATCAAGCGGAGGAAATTCGAGTCGCAACCGTTGGCCGGCTCGCGACGGATCATCGTCCGATACCAGCAAGACAGCATATGCCGGTTTGCCGTCACGTCCGGCACGTCCTGCCTCCTGGTAGTAGGCCTCCAATGAGTCACAAATATCGTAATGGATGACAAAACGTACATCGGCTTTGTCGATGCCCATCCCGAATGCATTGGTTGCCACCATAATTCGGTTCTGTCCGTTAATCCATTGCTCTTGTTTGAGATTACGGCTCAGAAATCCCAATCCACCATGATAAAAATCGGCAGTGATTCCATTCTGTTGTAAGAACTGGGCAATCGTTTCGCTCTTTTCCCGTGTGCGGACATAGACGATCCCTGATCCGGATACATTATTGACAATGCGTAGCAGGTGTTCGCGTTTATCTTCAGTGTGACGGACCACATACGAGAGATTGGAGCGGGCGAAGCTCATTCGTTTGATGTTCGGTTTGTCAAATCGTAACCGATACATGATGTCTTCAGCCACCTTCGGAGTGGCAGAGGCGGTTAGGGCCAATATGGGGGTATTGGGGCACAGATCCCGCAGCCGTGCGATTTGCAGATAAGAGGGACGAAAATCATACCCCCATTGTGAAATGCAGTGCGCTTCATCTACGGCGATTAGTGCAACATCCATTCGGGCGCAACGCATTCGGAACATTTCGCTGTCGATGCGCTCCGGAGAGATATAAAGGAATTTGACATCGCCATAGATGCAGTTGTCGAGAATCCGGTCGATTTCGCGATGGCTGCGGCCTGCATGGATTGCTTCGGCTAAAATACGATGTTTACGCAATCGGTCCACCTGGTCCTTCATCAAGGCTATCAACGGTGTGATTACAATGCATACACCGGTTGAGGCCAGTGTCGGAACCTGGTAGATGATTGATTTGCCGCCACCGGTTGGCATCAGCACAAGCGTATCCTGTCCCGACGCAATGGATTTGATTGCGTCGAGTTGCAGAGGGCGAAACGAGTCATACCCCCAGTAACGTTTCAGAATGGCTTGATAGCGCGCTTCGACCGGTTCAGACATACGGATGGCGGTGAGGTTATTTGGCCGGGATACCGACCGTCTGGGCAATAACGATATGCTGGTTAGGTTTCAATTTAAGGGTTTTGGCGATGGTGTTGCGATCGATTGAGGCATGTACGACAACGCCTAAATTTTCAGATGCGCCATACAGATAGATGTTTTGGGCGATCAAGCCGGCATCGATGCCTGCCGTCACCTCGTTGGGGTGTTTCATTTTGTTGTGATCGGCTACGAAGATGACGATCCAATCACCGTTTTTTGCAAACTCTTGAGCACTTACCTGGCTGCGGAAATCACCCTCTGCAACCGGTTCAAGAGCATGTTCCGTAGCGTTGTAGAGATAGGCTCCCTGTTTGCCGATCAGATAGAGGTCAATCTCCTGGCAGTTCATGGCTGAAGCTGCGGTGCGGCGGCCATCGGGACGATTGATACCCCAGGCAGCCCACAGCATGTTGGAGAGTTGTTGTTGCGAGAGTGATTTGTCAGGATCGAGCGCTCGATTCGTTGCCCGTGCTGCGAGGGCTTCCATCAGTGGTTTTCCACCTGTTTTTTGAGGTGCAGGAAGTTTCATCTCCTTGTTTTGCGACATGGCGCAAAAGGTCAATAGCAATGAGCACAGACAGGTCAGTGTGATTTTCATGGTTCTTCGTTTTATGATAGTGTTCTCTACAAAATTACACGAAAATCCACAAAAAACACGATCCAGATGGGGAAGAGCAGTAAGACAAGTTTGAATGCAACATTGTTTTTCTTGGGTATGACGCAGAGGTAATGTGTGTAAAGAGTTTTGGTTTGGATTTGTCTTCCCGAAAATATTGAGTATTGTACACGTTGGTTCATTTCAATAAAATGATAATAACTTCTTGTTTTTGGGTGTAATTGTCAAAAGTGTATGACAGAGCAATGATTATGCAATCCGAAGATATGGAAGGATTGTGTGAATGTTGCTATATTTATATCAGCACGCTAATCTGATATCGAATCACGATCATGAACTTAAAACAGATGGATCATATACTCTATTCAACATTTCTGGATGATCAGGATGTTGCAGAACGGATCTATGCTTTGGTAGTGGATTGTCTGTTGGGCCCGGAACAGGCTGAAAAGATCAGACTGCGATATTACGATATGTATCGCAATTTTTTCAAGTACAGCAAAGAGGAGTCCATTAAATATGGCTGTCCAACAGAAGTGTTGGAGTTTAGTAAGGGAGTCGAACCGTTCAAACCTAAAGGATGGGATCGCTACTATGAGGATACGATCACGGTGCCTGTTCCAATTACTCACCCGGACTTCAAGGATTTGACGGAACGCACCGAAAAGAGGGGTGCTATTGGTCTTGATTTACCCACTTGGTTTAATTTGAAAGGGAATGACAAACGGGTCATGCTGATTGCTCAGGATCCGCTGCGAAACAATTGGTGGTATTCGGATGCGGATCCAACCAAAGGGGAGGCGTATATCTGTACTGATGCTTTGTTGGCTTCACCTTTTGGTTTGCATGGAAGAAGTTGGCGGGAGAATAAGCGGGGTGGAGGCAGGATAAAATTACTTGTCGAAAAGCTTATCGTCCATGGTTATGGGGTCTATCTGACCGATTGTCGGAAATATTTTGTTTACGATCATAAAGAGTCAGCGGCATATACTGCAAAAAAGAGGGAACTTTACAAAAGGGTATTGGAAAAAGAGATCGAGATTATCCGTCCGACCTTGATCCTGGCCATGGGAAATGAGGCCTATGCATATTGTAAAGAGTTGTTAGGCGATCAGGCCAAACTAAAATATCTGCCTCATTTTTCGGGAGCTGCGACATGGAAAGCGAAAGCCTATTTTGGAATACCGAAGGAGCAGAAAATGTCAGTGGAGGAATTGGCCGACACGTATGTGAAGGCAATCATAGAGGGACACTGTGGAGATCAGTAAACGTCAGTGTCACTATTTATTCTTACAAACTGATGGGATTGTCGCCATGTGCAGACTAAAAAAAGGTGAGGAGAACCGATGTGTCTCCTCACCTTTTTGATTGGTTATCAGTGTTCACCTTTGTATGGATGGCGTGTCGTTTTTATTGTGGTTTATTCCGGTTTGCGTTTGCCGAGGTAGGTTTTCGATTCGGTATGATGGATCAAACGGCCGATATTTTTGCGGTGTGTGATGAGCAGCAGTACTGCAATAACACAGCTGAAAATCACCAATGAAGTGGAACGTTCTCCGAACAGGAAGATGATGAAGATGGGGAAGGCGATGCCTGCCGTCATGGAGCTCAGCGAGACATAGTGGGTCAACATCAGTACGATGATAAACACCAGCAGACACAGCCCGACTGCCGGAGGGTATACGCCTGCTACTGCCCCAGCCAGTGTGGCGACACCCTTACCGCCTCGGAAGCCGGCGAAAACTGGGAAGATGTGGCCGATGACGGCCGCAGCGACCAGCGCAATTTTGAAGTTGAACAGGGCATCGCTGCCGCTTGCGTAGCTGGAAAAATGGGCCAGCATAACAGCTACAAAACCTTTTAGAATGTCGATGGCAAAGACGGCCAATGCCGCTTTTTTGCCGAGGACTCGGAGCGTATTGGTGGCTCCGGCGTTATGGCTGCCGTGTTCACGTACGTCAATACCGTAGAAGTGTTTTCCGATCCAGACCGCACTGGGAATTGATCCGAGCAGGTAGGCAACGATGATCAGTAAGATGTTGAGTGCCATTTTGCAATATTTTTATGTGTCGAGACTGGATTTCAGCCCCCAGAATATAAGACAAATATACAAAAAGTCGAGAGGAGTGGCAAATGAAAAAACTGTTTTCAGTTTCAGCGTGTATTATGTATAGTTTCAAAGAGTCCATTTAAATATAGATTTATAATGAGGAGAATGTGACGGCCTTGGGTTCTTTCTTAGTCTATTATTATGTAGGAGAATATGAAATTTTTGACGGAATTTGCGAGAACTTTAACTCTAGTGATCTGTTCTTAATCTCTGGAAAAAGATGAATACTGTATAACCTCAATAAAAATGCGAAAAACCTTTCATTGAATAAAATGGAGGCTAATTAATTTTGTTATTTTTGTAGAATCACAGAAGTTCAAGCTTATGGAGCTCTCTTTTACAGAAAAATATGGCCGTTATTTATCGCAGAGACGGATCCGTTCAGCCTTGTGGTTGATTATCGGTTCGATCTTTGTTGCGGTGGCCTTTGCTTTTTTTATGAACCCGTATCGGGTCGTTCCAGGCGGAGTTTATGGTTTGGGTATTGTATTGCATGAACTTTTTCCGTCGATTCAGGTCGGTACATTCGGTCTGATGTTCGATATCCCGTTGCTGCTGATCGCGTTAAGAGTTTTCGGACGAAAGTTTGGCGGTAAGACCTTTGTTTCGGCCATGATCATTCCGATTATCATGAATATCATGACTTGGGCTTTTGGCGAAAATCCAACAACCATGTTTGGCGGGAAAATGGATTTGTCCAATGATCTGTTCTTGGTCTGCGTCTTTGGCGGTGTCTTTTTGGGTGGAGGATTGGGTATGATCCTCAAATCGGGAGCCACCTCCGGCGGAACCGATATTGTGTCGATGTTGCTGGTCAAATATGCACGCATTCCCTTTTCGCGTGGTGTTTTGATGGTTGACTCCTGCGTAGTGATTTTCGGTATTATCGTTTTAGGAGATTGGCGTTTGCCGCTTTATTCTTTAGTCACTATCTTTGTCGCCACTCGGATGATAGACTTTGTGGTCGATGGTGCCAGTTATGACAAATTGCTGTTTATCATCTCTGATCGTAAAGAGGAGATCCGGGAATTTATCCTCAGTGAGATGGACCGAGGAGGTACCAGTATTAAAACGACCGGTATGTATACGGGGCAACCTCGCGAAATGATCTTTTTGGTTGTTTCCCGTAATGAGGTTGCGACCATTGAGGGGATGATCAAACATATCGATCCGGGGTCGTTTGTGGTGGTAGTCAATGCTTATCGTACCTATGGTGACGGATTCAAGCCCTTTCCCGATTAGTTAAACATTAGCCAATGGAATTTAACAAAGCAAATCTTAGCAGCCTGCGCCCGATTGTGGGGGATGGCCGCAAACTCTATATTGAGACTTACGGTTGCCAAATGAATGCCGGTGACAGTGAGGTGGTATTGTCGATCCTTCAGCGCGAAGGGTTGCGCTATACGACAGATCCGGCAGAGGCCGATGTGATTTTGATCAATACCTGTTCGATTCGGGATAACGCCGAACAGCGCATCTGGGGACGATTACGCGAATTGCGCCAGTATAAGAAGAAAAATCGGGGCCTGTTGGTAGGAGTGATCGGTTGCATGGCGGAGCGCTTGCGGGAGCAGCTGATCACGCAGGAGGATCTGGTCAGTGTGGTTGCCGGTCCGGACTCTTACCGGGATCTGCCCCGATTGCTGCGCGAGGCAGAGGGGGGAGCCAAAGCGGTGAATGTCCTGCTCTCGCGAGAGGAGACCTATGCGGAGATCTCCCCGGTCCGTTTGGATAAAAATGGGGTTAGCGCTTTTGTCTCAATCATGCGAGGATGCAACAACATGTGTTCGTACTGTGTGGTTCCTTATACGCGCGGTGCCGAGCGCAGCCGTGATCCCAAGACTATCTTGCGCGAGGCTCGTGAATTGTTCGATGGCGGTTACCGGGAGGTGACGCTGCTGGGGCAGAATGTCAACTCCTATCGGTGGGAAGATGAGTCGGGTGTCACCACGTTCGCTGATCTGTTGGCGGCGGTTGCATCGATTGATCCTCTATTGCGGGTCCGTTTCTCGACCTCCCATCCCAAAGACCTCAGTGACGAGGTGTTGCATACGATGGCCCGTTTCCCGAATCTTTGCCGGGCGATCCATTTGCCGGCTCAATCGGGAAGTAGCCGGATGCTCGAGTTGATGAACCGGAAATATACCCGGGAGTGGTACTTGGGACGCATCGAAGCGATTCGGCGCATTCTGCCCGATTGTGCCATCTCGACCGACCTGATTGCTGGCTTCTGCACCGAGACAGAGGAGGATCATCAGTTGACTCTGTCGTTGATGCGTGAGGTGGGGTACGCTTCGGCCTTCATGTTCAAGTATTCGGAACGCCCCAATACCAAAGCGGCCCGTCATATGAAGGATGATGTGCCGGATGAGGTAAAAACGGCTCGGTTGAACGAAATTATTGCACTGCAGAACGAGTTGTCATTGGAGAGCAACCGTCAGGATGTGGGGTACGAGTTCGAGGTGCTGGTTGAGGGAGAATCGAAGCGGAGTGATGCTCAGCTCTTTGGTCGCACCTCTCAGAATAAGGTGGTTGTCTTCGATCGGGGTAATGTACAGATCGGAGATTACGTTCGGGTGCGGGTTACAGATTGTTCTTCGGCGACACTTCACGGAGAACTGATCTCCTAATCGAGAGTGGCCAATCTTGTATCCTATTCCAGAGCTTAGGCCTCGAAGCAGACGAAGCTGTGAGGTCGTGATGAAGCAGGGTGTGGTGAAGTGATGAAGGGATGGAGTGATAAGGCTCCCAAGCAGCTTAACCTCCTCTCAATATCAGTCTGAAAAAGATTACAATCGATACGGTTCGGATTTAGTTAAATCAGAATATATGTTGACGGACTTCCGACTCAAAGTATTCAAGACGGTGGCGGACCGGCTGAGCTTCACGAAGGCTGCAGCCGAGTTGTTGATCTCGCAGCCAGCTGTCACCAAGCAGATCAATGAGTTGGAACGTCTATTGGGGCGTCCGCTCTTTTTGCGGCATGGGAACCGGATTTCGTTGACCGATGATGGTGTGCGGTTGCTTGGCTATGCCAATCGTATTCTGGCGTTGTATGGTGAATTGCGGGATGCCTTTCTGGATGAACAGGGAATGCTGGCCGGCGAGATTCATTTGGGAGCAAGTACGACCTTGTCGCAATATGTCTTGCCGGGACTGTTGGCCCGATTTCGTAAACAGTATCCCGATATTCGGGTGACACTCTTTAGTGGCAATACCGAGCAGATCGAACGTCAGATTGCCGATGGTAAATTGGATTTCGGTGTGATCGAGGGCACAGCTTCCAATCCGGCCTTACATTACGAACCCTTTATGGATGATGAGTTGGTGTTGGTAACCTCCACGGCTAACCGTGCATTCCCCGATGAGGAGATCTCTGCTGCCGATTTGCCGAAATTGCCGTTACTAATTCGGGAAAACGGCTCGGGAACCCTTGAGGTGCTCTCCCGCGAGTTGACCCGTCATGGGTTATCGTTGCGGCAGTTGCATATTGAGATGCAGTTGGGCAGTACGGAGAGCATCAAACACTATCTCTTCCATTCTGATATGTTTGCGTTTGTTTCGGTGCAGGCGGTATTGGATGAATTGGCCTCGAACCGGTTGCGTGTGGTGGAGGTAAGTGATATGGAGCTGATCCGTCGCTTCAGTTTTGTGACGGCTCATGGACAGCGCAGTCGTTTGACCGACCTGCTTAAACAGTTTTGTCTGAACCATTATAACCAAAAGTTATAGTGCACAACTTTTAGTGATTGGCATGGAGTGATTTCGGCATATATTTTTGCGCCGTCAAATCAAACGAAAATCCTATGTCAGCAAGTTCTGCCGTACACCCTTTTGATGTTGCTGCCCTTCGGGCCAAATCGATCAGACGTTCCAATCGTCAAACTTCCAAACAGACTATTTTGCCACCTGCGGCACGTAAAGCGCTTTTTTTCTTGTGCATCGTTCTGTGTGCAACTCCATATTTATCTGCACCGATTGCTTTGTTGGGTGGATTTCTTTTTACATTCCTGTTGGGACACCCCTTCCCAAAATTGAGCGGTAAAGCTACCGGTTTGCTTTTAAAGGCTTCGGTGGTTGGGCTTGGTTTCGGTATGAATGTCCACAGTGCCTTACAGGTAGGACGTGAGGGGCTGTGGCTGACCATCGCCTCGATCAGTACCGTATTGATTTTGGGTTATGTCATCGGACGCTGGTTGCACATGCGTCGTAAAATGTCTCATCTGGTTGCTTCGGGTACGGCTATTTGTGGCGGTAGTGCGATTGCAGCTGTGGCTCCTGCCGTCAAGGCAAATGAAAAGGAGACCTCCGTATCGCTCGGAGTGGTCTTTTTGCTCAACTCGTTAGCTTTGCTGCTTTTCCCGATTTTGGGACACTGGTTGGGGCTGACACAGCATCAGTTCGGTTTGTGGAGTGCAATTGCCATTCATGATACCAGTTCGGTGGTCGGTGCATCGTCCGCTTACGGCGCTGAGGCATTGAATGTCGCAACTACCGTCAAGTTGGCCCGTGCATTGTGGATCATTCCGGTATCGCTGTTGTCTGCACTGCTGTTCCGCAGTTCAGGTAAGAAGATCTCGATTCCATGGTTTATTGGCTTCTTTATCATCGCTATGTTGATGAACAGCTATCTGCCCTTTGTGAGTGTATTCAATACGCAGGTGGTGGCCATTTCAAAAGCAGCACTGGTTGTAACGCTGTTCTTGATTGGATCGAGCCTCTCGGTTGAAAAGATCCGTTCAGTAGGTTTCCGTCCGTTAGTTTTAGGGATTTTGCTCTGGATTGTAGTATCGGTCGGTTCACTGTTTGCTATTCTCTATCTTGGATAGTTGTATTGACTGCTTCATAAATCCACAACACATTGTTGTCTTCTCCCCGAAGGGCATTTAAGAGGTCCTTCGGGGATTTTTTGACATATAGGTGCTGCCGTAGAGATTGCCAAAGATAGGGAAGGAGATAAAAGTTCGGTAGGGGGAGATGGTATTAGTGGGCGGGACGATTGGAAGTCAGGATGGACGTGCGTTTCCACAATTTGGGTCAGTTCAGGTGTCGGATTGTATGGTATGCGCAGAATTTGTTCGTGTTACCTTGAGTGTGATCAATAGCAAGAATATAATTTGAAACGATATGAATGTGGAGGATAGCATGAGTTGGAATCCCCTACATGAAGAGCCCTCGCTTATTTATTCCGTAGTTTGAGATTGTGGGGGTGGAGTTTCAGTTAGATAGCGATCATTGGACGATCGTTGGACGGTCTGCGGATGTTCTTAGGACGGTTTTGGGTCTAACCTTAAAATTCCATCGTACGGTTCCTTATCAATAAAAACGCTCCACAGAGACTGCGGAGCGTTTCGTACAAATTGTACAGACAAAAAAGTCACCCACACGAGGGTGGCGGCTTTATTGCTATTTAACTGTTTTTACAACTTTTTCGAATGCTTTGGGGTTGTTCATGGCCAGATCAGCCAACACTTTACGGTTGAGGCTGATACCTTTGGCATTCACTTTACCCATAAATTCCGAATAAGTCATTCCGTACATACGAGCGGCAGCATTGATACGCTGAATCCACAAGCTGCGGAATTGACGTTTTTTGTTCTTACGATCGCGGTAAGCGTAAGTAAGACCTTTTTCGACGGTATTTTTGGCGACCGTCCAGACATTTCCCCTTGAACCAAAGTTACCTTTGGCAAGCTTTAAAACTTTTTTTCTTCTGGCTCTTGATGCAACAGCATTGACAGACCTTGGCATAATTTGAAAGTTTTACGAGTGGTAGGCGGCGTGGTTCTCCCACACTCTTTGGGGCACAAACACTCTTGGTTTAACGAGTGGTAAATTAGCGAACTATTTTACCAGAAGCAATTTAACGGCAGCTTCGTTAGCCGGTGCTACCAGACCTGAATAGGTCAGATTGCGTTTTTGTTTAGTGGTTTTCTTGGTCAGGATGTGGCTTTTGTAGGCGTGTTTACGCTTGATTTTGCCGGTTCCTGTGAAATCGAAACGCTTCTTAGCGCCCGAATTCGTTTTCATCTTTGGCATTCTACTAATGTTTTAAAAAAGTTAAACAGTTCGCAAAAGTACGATTTATTCTTCATAATAAAAAATTATGTTCTTGAAAATTCCTGTTTTTTGGCAATGTTCTTGCAAGGAGGCTCCGATAGTATAATTCTGAAAATTTATTGGTTATGGAAAATGTTTTTAAAAAATGGTGGCTGTTGCTGATAGGGGGCTTGCTGTTTTTGATCCTGGGCTTTGTATCCATGGCTCATCCGATGGCGGCTCTTCTTTCTGTGATCATTTATGTTGGCATTGCGGCTGTGGTCAGCGGACTGTTTACGTTGATTTTTGTCTTTTCGAATACGGCGGCTGTCGGTTGGGGTTGGAGATTGGTTGAAGGAGCAGTCGATCTGCTTTTCGGAGTGATCATGTTAGCTCATCCGTTGCTGTCGGCATCGTTAATCCCGGTTATTGTTGGAATTTGGGTGTTCATTCGAGGGTTAATGTATTTGATCGATGCCTTGAAATGGCGCCGCTCTCGTGCTCGTGAGTGGAGTGGATATGCTGTGATTGGCGTATTGTTGATGGTGCTGGGCTTTTTGATGGTGATTGACGACCGGTTCGGTTTGATCCCTGTTGCCTATCTATTGGCTGCTATTTTCCTGTTCCTCGGTTTTGCAGGTTTGACCGTAGCGTTTGGAATGCGCAGAATACAGCGAGATGCCGAAGCTTGATTTTTATTCGTAGCGTGTGAAGTATTGTGTCGAAAACGTAATACCTGTGAAAAAATCCTCTCTACACGCTTGGGTTTAGAATGGATCTCTACTCGGGTTTTGAAAAGTTTTGATATTCAGGATAGAATCTTTTAATATTTATGTTTTGTTATGGTTGGATTCGGACTGATGCCCTTATAATCCTGGAAAACAATTCGAGATTTGTTCATCCATTCATGGGAAGAAAAACGCTGTTATTGATGGTGGATTGATCGTAACGGGTATTGCATAAAAATCAAAGCGGGAAAGAGTCATAAACACTCTTTCCCGCTTGTTTTATCGGTACTATTTAATTGCCGGGAGATGTTGAACTCGGAGCGCCTCGTCGGCCGGATTGTTTTCGCTCAACGGAACTGCTGTTTTGCCCTTTCTTGGAAGAGAGGGTAGCTGTATTTGATGATTGTGTTGTGCTCTCTGTTGAAGAGGAGGGTGCTGGCATGAGTGTGGATGATGGGCGATTCAATAAAAGTTGAACCGGCCCGATCAGCCCAGCTTCGGGATCTCCCTTATAGAGAGAGGGAATGGTCTGATAATGGTTAGCTAATGTGCTATATACCAATATTTCGATTCTGTTTTCTCCCGGACGCAGATAAGGGGTGATGTCGGTTTTAAAGGGAGAGTGGATCAAAATGCCAGCCGATTGCCCGTTGACTTTGATTTCACAACTGGAAACCACTTTGCCCAGGTCCAGTTCCACACCACGTGCAATATCGGTTTCGGTCAGGTTGATGTTGCGTCGGTAATACATGCCTCCAGAATAGTGGAGCAGAGCTCCGTTTTTGCTCCAGTCTCCAGCTTCCATAAGACCGGTGCTGCAGATTAAGCGTATTGGTTCGATGAAGGCGGCCGCTCCATCAAAACCGATTTCAGGAGTTATAAGCAACGTGACACTACTGGTTTGAGGTAGCACTGTAGGCATTACGATACGATAATGACCGGCATTGTCTATCTCTTCGATATTGGTTTTCGCTTCGATTTCTGTGCCGTTGACCCATGCTTTGTCGAGTTTCCCTGCAATGTGCAACTCCATAGCCATAAGTCCGGGGGCTGTTTTAAAGCGATAAACGGTCTTTTGTGGCCGTCCTTCCTGAGTCGTGAATAACAGATGTCCGGCCCATTTCATCCTGATGACCGAATCGTAGGGTGTATGGCTGCGCAAAGCGCTATCGGCAAGCGGTACCAATACGGCTGCACTGCGAGGACGCAGATCGACCATTTTGTTGGGCCGTTGTGAGTCGGGGCGATCAGTGGTATTGGTAAAGAACAGCAATAAGGTGTGCCATCCTTTATGCAGTTGGAGTACCCTGCGGGTCTCGGATTGTCCGTCGGATGTCCGCACCGGAGTAATCTCTTCGGATTGCAGAGGCGCGTTATCAATGTAGATGCCGTTTGGTTCTGTATTGCCCGTAAATAGAACATATTCACCGGTCTCCGGTACGTAAAAATGGGTGCGGAAGAGCATGTTCCGACTTTTGTCAAGGATCAGGAAGTTGTTTTCGAGGCGGCCCTTCAACCCATGGTATCCTTGTGATCCGGGGGCGTTTTCGACACCATACTGCCACGAATAGCTGTAGGGTTGCCACCCTTTTAAAGAACCGTTGGCGACGGCAGCCGCTAATCCATCGACCTTCTGCATCGAAGAGTCGATCAGCACTTCCATTGGGGTGCCGAATCCGTAGGTGGCTTGCGGCCAGCTTTCGTCATTGAAGGTGGGTTGCATCCAGTTTTTGATCTTGCCAAGCGTTTTTTGTGGCATGTAACGGAATTGCCTTACTTCGGGGCCGATCATTTCATCCGATGCCGGTAACCGGAAATCTCCCCACTTGTTGTTCAGTGTTGGAACCATCTCAACCTCCCATTCTCCCTCAATGGGCAGAGTGTCCTGCATGATTGGGGTAGTGTGGGGAGTTGTATCCAGCGTGGGTTCACCAGGAGAAAAGACAATCAGCGAGGAGCGGTTATATGGTGCATTGAGACGGATATAGGTGCCTTTATCTGTCACTTTGGTTACCGGCAGCTCTTGGATCGAACCGTTGAAGGCATCCCATAATTCCACTTTGCCAAAGCTGCGGAAAAAACACTCGGTTCCTGGTTTGACGTTCATGGCCATATAGATGTCTCGATCCGGAGTACGGCGATGCAAGATCTTTCCAGCGCCGTTTGCCGGTTTGAAATCCACGTTGACTGTGCGATGGATCAGAGGTATGAGGTTTTTGGTATCATACATATACATACCCAACCCTCCTTGTGGATTTTTTTGAGCTTTGGTGGTGATTGTTTCGGTTTGAGGGGCAGTCATCCCGAAAATCTCTTTGACCACCTTATCCACCTCCGGGTCATTACTTCCGTTCAGATCACTGGCCTCAGGCAGCTGACCGATGGCAATTACAATTCCTCCATTGCGATAGAAGTCGCGTATTTTGAGCAAAACGTCGTAGCGAATTGCACGAATGTCTTTCAGCAAAAGTATTTTATAGCTTTCGCCGTTTATGTTGAGAGCGTTGTTGCCGATTTCGCACTGAAGCAAAGAGCGACTGTCGATGAAGTCATAGTCGAGCCCAGCGTTAGTCAGGGGTGTAGTGTATGAAAAATCGTAATTTTGATCGATTTTTTCAGGAGAAAAAGCCTGCAAAGTTTCAGTAGGGTAGAGAATGGCAATATCACAGACGTGGTAACCCTGGCTGAGAACGAAGCTGAGACGTTGAGTATATTCGAGCCATTTTTTCATATGGGGCCAGTAGGGCATCCGAAAATGGAAGCTGGGAGGAGCCCATTCCCACCAACCTCCATGTGTCGAGTAGTAGAGACCATGCAGGCAGACAAGGTTCCCTCCGGCCATGAAATGATGATCGATCTGTTCGGTGAGCCACTCGGTTTTGCTGCCCCAACCCATGCTGTGAAAGGCTTCGAGCCATGTGCGTGGGCGATTGTACAGGTGTGCGATCGAGCTGGAAACTTTGGTTTGGATAAAGCTCGATCCACGTGCCGGGGCGTCGTTTCCGGGAGCGGTATGCCAACTCATAGCCCGGAAATAATCCAGATATTGTAATGGTTGAAGCCCACGGCCCAGATTGTCGCAACCGTAGATGAGTCCGTGTGAATCATTCCAGTCGAATTGAGGTTTGAAATATCGTTCTTCGGCTAATGTCATCACCACATCGCAATAATCCAAACGAATCTTTGTGGTGATGGAACCGAGATCATATTTTAACGCAGGCAAATAGGGCCGGATATCATAACCTTTCCGGGCAAGGAACTGTTCTGGCATATCGGCTGACCAGGAGAGAATGGTAAGCGGATAGGAGAGTTCATCTTGAAAAAAGTAGTTCATTCCGTCCCGACCTTTGGCGTTCATGTTTTGTTCGAAACGGTCAAAATAGACTTCGACCAACTCCTTACCGCTATCGGGGTGGAGCAGATAGGCCGGTTGCGTGTTGGTTACATATACCGTATACCTTTTGGCATCGGTGGGTGCTGACCATGTCAGTGTGTCATTAGCAACGGATGGGGCTAGGTCAATCGGTTTGTTATCCCGATCGTTTTGGGGCAGAGCGACGACGCTGACTGTTGAATCAGGCAATTCCAATGTGAATGTTTCGCCACCGGATACGGTGTAAGAAGTAATTTTAAGTTTTCCGGGATAGGTCCGGTATTTTTGTTGGTTGAAAAGTTCGTCGGGATAGTATCCGTTTCCGTACCAGCCGAGGGTATAGTCATCCATTCCCAATCCGAGACCCCGTTCGGCACAGGCTCCCGAAAACCAGTTCCAGAACTCCCACCAGGTATCAGAGAAAAGTTCGGGTTTGCCCGGGTCGGTTTTGCCGTACATGGCATACCCTTTTTTGTGGTCTATCGAATCGACTTCGGGGCTGCGGTGGATATAGCTTGCTGAAAATCCGGAGGTGGCTGATTTTGCCAGGGTATCGAGGATGGCGCTCATGCGATCCCGACGCAGTGAGTCACCGTTCAACCAGAAAAAAGGAACGTTACCATATCCTGCAGGTGGAGTCGCAAAACCGTTAGAAAGCTCCTCTCCGGTGATGTTGGTTGGCCAGCCGTTAAAACGTTGAGAGTCTTGTGCCAAGGTAGAGTGTGACGCTGCAATCGTAAATAGGCACAGTAAAATGAGTCGTGCAGAAATAGGTTTCATGTTCAATGACTTCGGTTGTGATCCGATTTTCGCATAGACAATAACAGTGCCTTAAAATTAATAAAAACCATTGAAAAGGAGAATTTGTAGTAGGGAATATTTGAGGAGTTCTCCCCAATGGAACAGAAAAAGAGCCATCAGTCATGATGGCTCTTTTTCGTAAAAGATTTTGCTTGTATTTGTCTTATGCAGTGTACTGCTCTGATGAAGCACATTACGGCTACTCTCCATTTCTGATACAGCACCAATTTAAGGAACTGTTGTCTGGAATCGATACAGTCTTAGTGGTCTTGAGGGCTATATTCGATATGTCTGATCCGACAGTTATCCCCAACCTGTTGTTTGATTGAAAACGCTTTCAAATCAAACAATTATAATCAAGTTGGGGTGTGTGTAACCTTCTGAGCTTCTTTGTTCCAAACGAATTTATACGTAAGCAGACTAAAAGTGATTAGGCCTCAGTGCTTTCACCTAATTTGGTCAGGATAGCATCTAAACGACGCAGGGTCTCTTCACGTCCCAAGATTTCGCACACTTCGAACATGCTCGGGCCGGAGCTTTGACCGATAATGGCCAGACGGAACGAGTTCATCACCTGTCCGGTTGGATATTCATGGGCTGCGATCCAATCCATAACACACTTTTCGGTGCTCTCTTTGTCGAAATTTTCCTGAGCGGCCAACAGCTCACGCAGACCACGGATACGAGCCGGGTTCTCTCCTTTCCAGAATTTGGCAACAGCTTTGGCTTCGTACTCTTCGGGAGCGACGAAGAAGAAAGAGGTCAATCCCCAAAGATCGCTGACGAAAGTCGCACGCTCTTTCATCAGCCCCATGATCTTTTCAACTTTTTCATCTGAAGCGGTTACACCCTGTTCGTCCAATACGGGACGGAACAATCCGGCCAACTCTTTGTCAGATTTATGTTTGAGGTATTGGGCATTGAACCAGTGAGCTTTTTCGGGGTTGAAACGGGCTCCGCTCTTGCTGACACGTTCCAAAGAGAAGGCGGCAATCAACTCATCCATGGTGAAGAGCTCCTGCTCGGTTCCTGGATTCCACCCCAGCAGTGCCAACATGTTGATAAATGCTTCGGGGAAGTATCCGTCTTCGCGGTAACCGTGTGAAACCTCTCCGTCGGGTGAGACCCAACGCAGGGGGAATACCGGGAATCCCATTTTATCACCGTCACGTTTGCTCAATTTGCCTTTGCCAGTGGGTTTTAGCAGCAGAGGCAGGTGGGCAAATTCGGGTTGAGTGTCGCTCCAGCCGAAGGCACGGTAAAGCAAATAGTGCAGCGGCAGCGATGGCAGCCACTCTTCACCGCGGATCACGTGGGTGATCTCCATCAGGTGGTCATCCACAATATTGGCCAGGTGATAGGTAGGCAGGCTGTCTGCCGATTTATACAGCACTTTATCGTCCAGTGTCGAAGTGTTGACGGTGACATCGCCTCGGATCAGGTCGTGCATGTGGACCTCTTCGTTTTCGGGCATTTTGAAACGAATCACCCATTGGTCTCCACGGTCGATCCGACTTTTCACTTCATCAGCCGACAGGGCCAGTGAGGTGGCCAGTTTTTCACGCACTTCGTAGTTGTAAGCGAAAGTTTTGCCTGCTGCTTCTGCCTCTGTGCGGATCGCATTCAACTCTTCCGGGGTGTCGAATGCGTAATAGGCGTATCCACCTTCGACCAATTGCAAAGCATATTTCAAATAGATCTCGCGACGTTCACTCTGTCGATAAGGGGCATGCGGACCTCCTTCGTTGATCCCTTCGTCAATGGTGATGCCGCACCATTTGAGAGATTCCAGAATGTAGGCTTCGGCGCCGGGAACGAAACGGTGTGAATCGGTATCCTCGATACGCAGAATAAAATCGCCGCCGTGCTGGCGTGCAAACAGATAATTGTACAGCGCCGTACGAACGCCACCCATGTGCAGGGGGCCTGTCGGGCTGGGAGCAAAGCGTACTCTAACGCGTCTGTCCATAGTTTTTCGTGATATAGTTATTTGATTCTGTATTCGATGCGCATGGTAATGCGTGCTTTTTTTGTTCTGGCTCGAAGTGTTGAACGAACCTCCAAGGCTTGATTGTGTAAGGGAGGGGTAACTGTCATACCTTCCTTCATAACACAGGCACCTCCCGTACATGTAAATAGTACTTTTGCGGCAAGTCTGACGTTCGCTGTCTTCCTTCGTCCAGGTGAAACGTGATTCTAAGGAGCGAGTCTCAGTTGTCTATTCTCCTGGAGAGGCATCTGCTTGATTGGGCAATCTTTGCGAGGGCTGAATTGTTGTATAGGTCAATCCTTGCCTGGCTATGTTGCCGTTGCAGCCTCGGGTCGTCTCCGTTTTCAAACCGGCCTTTTGTCCTGCCTCAATCAATCACAATCAGACGTTGAACAGGAAGTGCATGATATCACCATCTTGTACCACATACTCTTTGCCTTCGATCGAGATTTTGCCCGCTTCACGACATGCCTTTTCGGATCCGAGCGATACGTAGTCGTCGTATTTGATCACTTCGGCCCGGATAAATCCCTTTTCGAAATCGGTGTGGATAATACCGGCAGCTTGCGGAGCTTTTGTTCCTTTGGTATAGGTCCATGCGCGAGTTTCATCGGGACCAGTGGTGAAATAGGTCTCCAAATTCAGTAGCTTGTATGCAGAACGAATCAGACGACTGACTCCTGATTCCGTCAGACCCACCTCTTCGAGGAACATCTGGCGCTCTTCGTAGGTCTCCAATTCGGCAATGTCGGCTTCGGTAGCAGCGGCTACAATCAGCAGCTCGGCGTGCTCCTCTTTGATCGCTTCACGTACAGCCTCCACATAGGCGTTGCCGTTTACAGCACTCTTTTCATCGACGTTGCAAACATAGAGTACCGGTTTGTCTGTCAACAGGTGCAGGTCACGAACCAGTTTGCGATCCTCTTTGTCGAGTTCGACGGTGCGGGCGCTTTTTCCCTGTTCGAGTACATTTTTGTACTGTTGGTATATCTCAAAGAGACGTTTGGCACTTTTTTCGCCGGTAACGGCCTGTTTCTGCACCTTGCCGATGCGGCTCTCGATGGTTTCGAGGTCTTTGAGCTGCAACTCGGTGTCGATAATCTCCTTGTCACGTACCGGATCGATCGAACCGTCCACGTGGGTAATGTTGGGATTTTCGAAGCAGCGCAGTACATGGATGATAGCATCCGTTTCGCGGATATTGGCCAGGAACTTGTTGCCGAGACCTTCGCCTCGTGAAGCACCTTTGACCAGTCCGGCGATATCGACGATCTCGATAGTGGTCGGGATCACCTTTTTGGGGTTATCTATTTTGGCGAGGTTGATCAACCGGTCATCGGGAACGGTGATCACCCCCACATTGGGTTCGATGGTACAGAACGGGAAGTTGGCCGCTTGGGCTTTCGCGTTCGATAAAGAGTTGAACAGCGTCGATTTACCGACATTGGGCAGTCCTACGATGCCACATTGTAAAGCCATATGTTGGGATGTTAAGTTTTCAAACTACAAAGATATGAATTTTCTATGAAATGATTGGATTTTTAGCTCTGTTACACATATTCTTGCTTGGCTGGTTGCCGAAGGTAAAGAGAATGTTAAATTTTGTGTGAGAATTTTCCGGAACCTATGCAATATCAGTTTTTTACCTATTTTTGCACCCGATAGATGAATCAATGCGACAATTTGACCAATATCAGGTCGTTATAAAGTTAAAAGAAGTATCTTGACATGTTTCATATATTCAAACAAAAGACCGGTCTCAGATTGTTTTGGCAGGGTGGGGCTGTGGCCTGTTTGCTGGTAGCAAGCGGATGCGTAGATCAACGGTATGATTTGACAGGTGATCTGGATTGGACAATCGGGGTTGGCGGACAGGAGTTGGCCATTCCGATTGGACAGACCGAACGGATTACACTGGAAAAATTGATCGGTGCCAAAGATGATGAGTTGAAGGTGATGCCCGACGGTACATACGCTTTATATAAAGAAGATTCTTTGTATTTCGATGTTAAGGGAGTGGATCCGATTTCCGTTACGGTTGCACCGTGTGCTTTGGCTGACATACGCCCCAGCTTTTCAGAGAGTCAATTGGAGTTGATCAATCGGGTGATTGCCTCTGGCGGAACCATTCCGGTCTCGGAGCTCCCGGTGGTTCCGATCTCCAGTACAGGAACGATGACCAGCTCTGAGAAGATACCTTCAGAGGTAAAACAGATCGATCGTTTGACCTTTCGGAATGAGGTTCCGTTGCGACTCTCCTTTGCCATTTCAGGAACGGGTGGTGCAATCAGTCGGATGCGTTTCGAGAATTTGAAACTGACCTTCCCTGATTATGTACAGTTGGCATCTGGTGGGCACGAATTGATCGTCAATCAGGAGTTTGAGGTCGAAGAGGGGACTGTAATCGATGCGGGTGTGGTTGCTTTGCATTTTGATCCGGCTCTGCAGACGGATGGAGCGATCCATCTGGAGGATGAGGTACGCATTGCAGGTAATTTGCGAATTACGGGTTTGGGAACGGCGACAGGTGATTTTGGCCCCGTGGTACTGAAACCTTTGCTGACAATTGGGACCATGGAGGTACAGATTGTTGAGGGACGGATTGAACCCGATCTGCCTCAGGTCAGTGAATTGTTGTTGCTGGATGATATGCCCGAGTTCTTGCGTGAGGATGGAATCGTATTGGATGTGAATCCCTACATTGACTTAACGACCTCGAATCCGTTGGGCGTTTCGATGGATTTGGCTGTAGGGTTGTTGCCGATAATAGATAATACGCCTAATGATGCAGGTCGCAGTGACATTCAATTCCAGATTCCGGGAACAGAGGTGTCGGGAACATCTCAGGTGGCTCATTTCCGGGTGGCAAGTGTTGAGACCGGATTACCCGAAGGTTATACGTTTGTAGAGGCCGAGAATTTGCCTGCCTTGGTAAGAACGATTCCCGATGCTGTTCAGATTGGGGTGGTTCCGTCTATGGTGCCCGATCGGCGTCAGGTGTTCGATTTGAGCATTCCCTCCTATCGGATGGATATGAAATATGCATTGTGTGTGCCCATGAGCTTCGGGCCACAACTTTCGATTCTTTATCGGGACACGGTAGATAATCTGTTGGAGGATATCGGAGACTTTGTGGACAAAGTACACGAAGTGAAAGTGGAGGCGACCGTGGATAACACGGTGCCGATCGAATTGCAGGCTTCGGCAGTAGCTGTGGATCGGAATATGCAACCGTTGTCAGGCGTTGAGGTTTCAGCTCCGGAGGTGATCGCACCGGGAAAGGGCAACGAACCTGTGGTTTCCTCTTTTGATGTGGTAATTCGGGAGACCCAGGCCGGTGCTTTGGCCCAATTGGATGGATTGATCCTGGAGATTCGGGCTGGAAATACCGAAGAGACATCCGGTATTGCGGCTACACCTCAGCAATATGTGCAGGTCCGGATGACGTTGCGCGTGCCGGGCGGTTTGACGGCTGATTTGGATAATATTTGATTGGAAGAATAGGAATGATTACGATACATAGAGTAAATATGCAAAAAAGATCGGGTTTGTGGAGAGGTTGTTTAGCGGCGATTGCGTTGCTCTCAGTTTCGGGTTCAGCTGTGGCTCAAACTTTGAGTAACTCCTATTTTTTGGAGAGTATGCCGATGCGGCACCGACTCAACCCTGCATTGGTCAGTACGCGGGGATATGTCTCTTTTCCGGGGTTGGGCAATATCAGTGTGGGAACGCAGTCGAATCTTTCGATGACCACGCTGTTTTATCCGATCTCCAAAGGAGGTTTGACCACCTTTATGAACCCCGATATTGCGGCAGACGCTTTTCTGAACCGGATCAAAAATCGGAATCAGATCAATGCTGATGTGAATGTGACGTTGCTTTCATCCGGATTTTATGCCTGGAACGGTTTTAATACGATTGATATTTCGGTGCGTTCAACCAGTGAGGTGAATCTGCCAGGCAGCCTGTTCAAGTTTATGAAATTGGGGATGGATAATCCGGCAGGCAATGTGTATCAACTGCGTGACCTTTCTGTTCAGACTGACAATTATGTGGAGATTGGGTTGGGACATGCCCATCCGGTGAACGATAGATTGGTGCTGGGAGGTAAGTTCAAGGTACTTTTGGGGGCAGGAAGTGTTCGTACCCATATCGATCAAATGCGAGTGGAGATGTCGCAGGATCGTTGGGTGGTGGATGCTCAGGGCTATGCCGATGTGTCGGTGGCCGGTGCCTCGTTTGAACAAAAAAACGGAGGGGAAATCAATGGTTTAAATTATGCCTCTCCCGGTGTGGCTGGATGGGGATTGGCCATCGACTTGGGAATGAGTTATGAATTGGTCGAAGATCATCTGACCCTTTCGGCGGCTTTAACTGATTTAGGTTTTCTCGCTTGGTCACAAAATTTGCGGGGAACCTTGCAGAATGATCCCTATTATTTCGATGGATTCGACAATATCGTAGTGGATGATCCGGATAATCCCTCTTCATTCAAAGAGCAGTGGAACGGACTCAAGGATGATTTGCAGGACCTGTTCCGCCTTTATGATACACCTGCGCCGGGCAATCTGATGAGAATGCTGCACCCGACGGTTCGTGTCGGTTTGGAGTATGCCATTCTCAACCGCAAAATATCGTTCGGATTGCTCTCTACAACACGGTTTTATCAGCCGGGAGTCTGGACCGAAGGAATGTTGACAGCCAATTTCCGTCCCTGCCGTTGGTTTAATGTTACCTTTTCGGGTTCTGCGACCAATTACGGTTTGGGTTGGGGATGGTTGTTGAATTTCTGTCCCAAAGGTGTTAATCTTTTCTTGGGATCGGACTATATGATCACCCGAGTGACTCCGCAGTGGATTCCAACCGGCAAGGCTTCGGCCAGTTTCTGTATGGGCCTCAATATTCCGATCGGCCGACGTCATGTGGATTTCGAACCAGAGTACCGTTATTATCATTAATGATTCGGACCAGTGGCACTATAGAGGACTATTCAATAAAAATCCCGAAGAGCTATCTCCTCGGGATTTTTTTATTGATGATGTATGAGAAACGTTTTGTGCGTATAGAATTACCTTGATTGTCAGGATTGCTTGTTACTTCTGCCTTTGGTGAGATTGTTCTCTCTGTCCCTTCTCTTTCGCAGCCGTGATTTAAACGAGAAGTAGAATTAAATAAAAACTCTTAACGGTTTGTTGAGGTGTATACCCGTTCCTGACCGTGCCCATCAAGTGGAGGTAGAGGGTGTTCGAGACTTTTGTACACAAGGGATCGGGTTATTAGACCATCAGGTTCTTCTGACGGTAAAAGGCGTAACGTAAAAAGAGAATCGTGACGGCAACCGTAATGACACTGGCGATGGCAAATCCGCTCCAATAAGGCATCAACAATCCTTCGGGTGCGATTAGGATATAGAGCGAGACAACAAGCGTCATGAAAATTGCCGGCAACAGGGCAATCCAATAGTTTTTACGGTTTACGATTAAATAAGAGGTTATGGTCCATAGCGTAACGGCAGCCAACATTTGATTGATCCAGGCAAAATATTGCCAAATCACTCCGAAATTCATCATGGTGATAGCAAAACCGACTACAAAAAGCGGAATACTGATATAGAGTCTTTTGCGGATAGATCGCTGTTCGACATGCAGGAAATCGGCAGCAATCAGTCGGGCACTACGGAATGCAGAGTCTCCGCTGGTGATTGGAGCAACCACCACGCCGAGCAGTGCCAAAATGGCTCCCACCTTGCCTAATGTGGTGCGGGTAATTTCGTTGACCGCCCAAGCTGCGTTGTTACCGTGTGCGGCGAGGGTGATGTTGAGTTCAGTCGGTCCTCCCCAGAAGGCCATACCGACAGCTGCCCAGATCAGGGCGATCAGCGATTCGGCGATCATGGCTCCGAAAAAGACCGGTTTGCCCTGTTTCTCATTGGTCAGGCAGCGGGCCATAAGAGGGGATTGAGTGGCATGGAAACCGGAGATGGCTCCGCAGGCGATGGTGATGAACAGCGTAGGAAAGATGGGAAATTCGGCTGCATCGCTTTTGAAATTACGCCAGTTATCGGCACTCAATTCCGGGATGGCATAGTCTCCAAAGATCAGGACATAGAGAATTCCCAGCGCCATAAAGAAGAGAGCTGCACCGAAGATTGGGTAGATACGTCCGATAATTTTGTCGATCGGAAGCAGGGTCGCCAAGATGTAATATATCAGGATGATCCAGACCCAAATGGATTGACTCCACGAGGTCATGCCTTCGAGAATACCAGCCGGACCGACCAAAAATACTGCGCCTACCAATACCATTAGCAGTAGGGTGATGCCTCGCATCGACTGTTTCATGACATTTCCCAAATAGTGGCCAACCAATTCGGGTAGACTTTGTCCCTCTTTTTTCATCGAGATCATTCCTGAAACGTAGTCGTGCAGGCCTCCGATCAAAATACCTCCAAAGGTAATCCATAAAAAGGCTACAGGACCGTACATTGCTCCTAAAAGAGCTCCGAAAATGGGACCTAATCCGGCGATATTCAGCAGTTGGATCAGAAAGGTTTTCCATTGGGGCAATGGCAGGTAGTCCACGCCATCGTAGTGTGTTTTGGCAGGAGTGGGGCGATTAGGGTCGACACCGATAACCCGTTCGAGGTATTTCCCATAGAGGAAATAGGCGACGATCAACAGAATGAAACAGATCGAAAAGGTAATCATGGTGGTGGTTTATTTCGAAAATTTTATTGGAAAATTTATTGGAAGCGAATGAATTGAATAGTCAAAAGTTATTGGAATATGTTGAGGCTGGAATGACGAGTTTGACCGACCACAAAAGTTTATAGCAAACCAATTTGGGTCAGGAAGAGTAGGGCAATGACTACCGGTACGACGAATTTGATCAGCAGTCGGATGACGGGATAACTCCACCGATTGGTAGTCAGGTGGTTGGTTAGTTCATCCCGTAGCTTTTGAGGCGAGAAGAACCAGCCGGTAAAGATGACGATCAACAGTCCGCCCAGCGGCATCAAAATATTGGAGCTGAGGTGATCACAGGCGTCGAACAGGTTGGTGTTACCGATCAGCAGGGTTGAACCTGAGCGTTGGGAAAGCGCGCAAAACGAGCCAGTGCAGAGAATGGTGATCAGGACACCGATAACGGCTTTGGGACGGCTGATGTGCAGCTCTTCGGTCAAGTAAGCGGCGATCACTTCGAACATGGAAATGGAAGAGGTGATTGCCGCCAAAAACAGCAGCGTGAAAAATGCGATAGCGATGTAATATCCACCGGGCATTTGGGCGAAGATGTTGGGTAAGGTCAAGAAGACCAGTTCTGGCCCTGATGTTGGACTGATACCGAATGAAAAGACAGCTGGAAATATGGCAATGCCCGACAGAATGGCGACGGTAACATCGGATATGGCGACAAAGCCACCGATTCGGGGTAGGTTTTCATCTTTGCGGATGTACGAACCGTAGGTAAGCATACACCCCAGTCCGAGACTCATCGAGAAGAAGGACTGTCCCATTGCTTGAAGCAGCGTCCCGGCTGTGATTTTGCTGAAATCGGGACGTAACAGGAACGTGACTCCTTCACGGGCTCCGGGAAGCATCAGCGAGTTGACGGCCAGCGTTGCCAACAGCAAAATAAAGAGTGGCATGAAAATTTTGGTAAACCGTTCGATACCCTTTTCGATGCCGGACCATACGATAAAGGCGGTGGCTAACATGAAGATCCCCATCCACAGAATTGGGCGCCAGCCACTGTCGATGAAGGTGTTGAAGTTGGTTTGGATTTCTGCTGCAGTTTTGCCGGCGAATTCGTTGCCGATGGATTCTTTGATAAATTCGAGAGCCCAACCGGCAATGACGCAATAGAACGAGAGCAGCACAAAGGCACAGAAGATACCCATGTACCCTACATATTTCCAAGGGGTTCCCGGTGCCAGTTTTTGAAAGGCCCGTTTGGTGTTACATTGGGTGCTGCGGCCAAGGCTGAATTCCGAGAGCATCAATGGGATGGAGATCAGGCAGCTGCAGGCTATGTAAATCAGGATAAAAGCAGCTCCGCCATTTTCGCCCGCTACGTAAGGGAAACGCCATATATTGCCCAGTCCGATGACTGATCCGCTTACGGCGGCAATAACTCCGAAACGACTGGTAAATGAACCCCGGTTACTCATCTGTTGTATTGGATGCTACCCCACACTCCTTGAGTGGAAGTGTAAGTTGTATTTATCTTGTTAATTTTGTTGCAGGAGGATTGGGAATAGCAGGTGAAAAACATGATTTTTTTCGCTTTCCTCTCCCTTTCTCTATATCTTTGCCGATATTTGGAACACAAATATACCAAAATCTTCCATATAGCTGTCTGAATCTTTGGGAAATGTCTGCTCCTCAGCCTCGTTTTCTTGAACTGTTGGCCCCGGCGAAAAATTTCGAATCGGGACGTGCAGCTTTGCTGTGCGGTGCCGATGCGTTGTATGTGGGGGCACCCAAATTTGGAGCGCGGGCAGCGGCCGGAGTGTCTGTCGAAGAGATCGGACGCTTGTGTGAGTTGGCTCATCGGTTCAGGGCGCGGGTGTTCGTTACGATGAATACGCTGCTGTACGAACAGGAGCTGGTTGAGGCGGAACGGATGGCTGCCCGGATGTGGCAGATCGGGGCCGATGCTCTGATTGTGCAGGATATGGCCTTTTTGCGGATGGATCTGCCTCCGATCGATCTGCATGCCTCCACGCAAATGTGTACCACCACCCCTGAACAGGTGCGTTTCTTGGCCGATGTCGGGTTTTCGCGTGTGGTGTTGGAGCGGGCTTTGACCCTACAGGAGATTGAAAAGCTCTCTCGGGCAGCGGATGTAGAGATCGAAGCCTTTATCCATGGGGCACTTTGTGTTTCATACAGCGGCCGGTGTTATATGAGCCGGACGATGAGTGCCCGCAGCGGCAATCGGGGAGATTGTTCACAGGCTTGTCGCCTGCCTTATGACCTGCTCGATGAACGGATGCAGCCGTTGGTGCGGAATCGTCATCTGCTTTCGTTGCAGGATATGAATGCCACTGAACGTTTAGAGGCGATGATTGATGCCGGCGTGACCTCTTTCAAGATCGAGGGCCGTCTTAAGGATGAGAACTATGTTCGCAATGTGGTAGGGTGGTATCGTCGCCGGATGGATGAGATCATTGCCCAGCGTCCGGATTTGTGCCGGGCCAGCGAAGGTGTTTCGACCTTTGAATTTGAACCCAATCCGGCCAAAAGTTTCTCGCGGGGTGGCATCTCCTATTTTTTGGATGGAGCACGCAGAGGGGTAGCTTCATTTGATACCCCGAAGGCCTTTGGAGAACCGTTGGGTCAAGTGCGAGCGGTACGTCGGGATAGTTTTCAGATACAGCGAGCGGCTGGGCAAGGGGCCCAATTGAACGCTGGAGACGGGCTCTGTTTTGTGACAGCAGTGGGAGAACCCTCCGGGACCAACGTTAACCGGATTGAGGGGGATTGGATCTGGCCCAACCGCATGGAGGGGATCCGGCCGGGTGTAGAGCTCTATCGCAATTACGATCATCGTTATGTGACGGCTTTGAGTCGAAGCCGTTTGCGTCGGGCGGTGCCGGTGACCGCTTCGGTTCGGGTGACCGCATCGGAGATTGAGTTGACCCTTTCGGATGGTACGTTGCAAGTTACTGTCTCTCGATCCGGGGTTTTCGAGTTAGCTCAACAGCTCGATCAAGCATTGGCTACCATACGCACCCAACTCTCCAAAACGGGGGAGACCATTTTCGATCTGACCGATGTGAAGTTTTCGGATGATGAGGTTCGTTTTGTGCCGGTTTCGGTGTTGAATGAACTGCGTCGAGAGGCATTCCAACGGCTTGATATCGAACGGTTGGAGCATTGCCGTCGTCGGCAACGGCTGCCTGAAGATCCGAATGTGCGTTTCCCGCAGGCGATTCTTGAGGGTGACGCGAATGTGATCAATTCGTTGGCGGAGCGTTTTTATCGGGATCATGGGGTGACCCATATTGAACCGGGTTACGATCTGCGGTCTGACCTGAAGGGGGTGGATGTGATGCACATGCGTTATTGTATCCGCCGAGAATTGGGAATGTGCCTGCGAGACAAACCTGATTATACCGGAAACCTCTATTTGCGTCACGGAACCTTTTTGTACGAATTGCGTTTTGATTGTGCACGGTGCATGATGACGGTACACTATTGTGGTTCAAATCCCGAGTCCATAGCATCGCAGCAGAATCCTGAGACCTATCGACGCAACGGGGAGCATTCAGGGGTGTTTACTAATCGTCCGGGTCAACAAAATGGTCGGCAGAGAGGGGCGCGTGGTGCAACGGCAGAGAGAACTGTTGACAGATCGATAAAAAGAGGAGCAGATTTCCGCAAGGCTGTTGAGCAGGTTGGGCATAGGGCTGATTTTGGTGATGAGCCAGCACGTACCCGTGTGACTCCGGCCCGTCAGAACATAACGCAAAATCGTCGGCAACAGGGGCATCCTGCTATCAAAACAAAAAAACGATAAAAATAAATCATGATGATAACTCCCGAATTAATGACACCCAAAGGGTGGAGCGATTACGAATTGGTCGATTGTGGAGGCTTCGAGAAGTTGGAGCGTTTTGGTCGTTATTTGGTGGCACGTCCCGAGCCGCAGGCGGTATGGGATAAGTCTTTGGGAGACCGGGAGTGGTTGCGTCGGGCCGATGCCTATTTTCGGCGTGATCCCCGAGGATCGGAACGAAGCGGCGATCGGGGTGAGTGGACGCTACGGCCAGGAATGCCCCAGCAGTGGTGGATCGGTTATCGGATCGGATCGTCGGAGTTGAAACTGCGGTTGGGGCTCACCTCATTCAAACATGTGGGCGTTTTCCCTGAGCAGGCGGCCAACTGGGTTTTTATTGATGAGCAGGTAAGGCGGATTGCTCGTTTGGTGAGCCGACAGGATCGTACAGCAGATATTGCCAACCAGACTACCGCTGCGAGTGGGGTGCAGGTGTTGAATCTGTTTGCCTATACAGGAGGTGCGACGTTGGCTGCAAGGGCGGCAGGGGCTGCAGTGACTCATGTCGATTCGGTCAAACCGGTGGTTACCTGGGCCCGCGAGAATATGGAGGCTTCGGGGCTGGATGGCGTGCGTTGGATTGTGGACGATGCGTTGAAGTTTGCCCGCCGGGAGGTGAAACGTGGAAGAAAATATCACGGAATCATTCTCGATCCACCAGCTTACGGTCGAGGACCTGAGGGTGAAAAGTGGATTTTGGAGGAGAATATCAACGAATTGTTGCATCTGTGTGGTGAGTTGTTGGAGTCCCGCCACTCTTTTTTGGTGTTGAATCTCTATTCGATGGGGCTGTCTGCCCTTTTGGCTCGTACAGCGGTCCGGCAGTGTGTCGGCGAGATGTCGGGCGAACAGTTCGGGGAGCTCTATTTCAACGATTCGTTTGGGAAGGCTCTGCCGTTAGGGGTCTATTACCGTTGCTGGCGGGAGTAGGACCTAATGGAGGTTGGAATTATAAAGAAGGCAGAGACCAACTTGCAATAACCTGTACCTGTTCAGCTTGTGCTCAATTTGTTGAGACTTGCTGTGACTATCTGCTCCCCATTCCAAAAAAAAATTATTTTTTTTGATGTCTCTCCCCTCTGCAAAATCAGCAGCATACATCTTTGCAGTCAAGCAGGACATAGAGATACTTGACATATAGATAGCTAAGGAGAAGTTACAGCCCCGGCATATCTGGCTTGAAGATCCTCTCTTTACCTCCTCTTCTTGGAAGAGTCAATCAACTGTTAGAAGTCAGAGTAAGTTTGTATGTGCACGGATCTATTTGGATCAGTGCTGATGCTGTTTGCGGTAGCGCCAAAGCTGGTAGGAGTTGACTATGTTTTGCCAGATATTATACATACAGCATAATATAGCTCTGATTATCAAAGTAAAAGCCCACCTATTAC
>ENA-UERK01000104-UERK01000104.1-human-gut-metagenome-genome-assembly--contig:-NODE-104-length-74162-cov-5.527124_pt1 | contig 74162 bp, 75 predicted proteins | sample MGYA00242957_ERZ507957 | MGnify/ENA primary metagenome ERZ507957 (study PRJEB26167, sample SAMN06115538) | human gut metagenome | host: Homo sapiens | place: China:Heilongjiang | collected 2015-11-06...
GTATTAGAAAATGAATGATACAATATGGACGATTATTGCAGCGGCATTGCTAATTATTTTGATGGTCGGAAATCGAAAAGTTCGGCTGATATCCCTACTATCTAAACAAATTCAAGTATTTAAAAATGCTCGAACCAATAAAATTTCCGTATGGGATATACTTTGTTTTATCGTATTCCCTATTTGTTTAGCGCTAATTTTAGTATATGGACTTGGAATCTGTATTGATGACACATTGAGTGGAATATTAACTACCGTCTTTTCTTTGGTTTTTACGGTTTTATTTGGATTTGCTGCAATAATAGTAGGAAAACTGGACAGCAAAAATGAGCTTGAGAAGAAAGTAGTTGAGGAAACTTTTGTTTCCATAATGTCCGCAACTGTCCTGTCGTTGATTTCAGTTATCTGTTCAATTATTGTGGTGAAGATAGATGCAGGATGGGCTGTTAACCTTGTTTCGGCATTAGTGTATAGCGTATCAATCATGACAATAATGCTGTTGTTGCTTGTATCAAAACGGACCTTTATCATTTATAATGACACGACCAAGAAATAGTTGCTTTTGAGAAGGCATTTTGAGCATCAGATTCACACCTTTGCACGTTTACTACGCTGTCAGTAAAATATAATCAAACTAAAACACGGAGGTTTGATTATGGAAATGACTTACACGAAACACGGCGATTACTATCTTCCCGACCTTGACATACCGGCTCAAGAGAAAGTGTCGGTAAACCGGTACGGGCAGATACACGGAAACTACCTGAAGAAGAATAACCGGATGGCGTACAACGAACTTCTTTTCTCAGGCAGACTGAATCGGTACTTGGCGGAACTCGGCGAGCAGGCAGAAAAAATGCTTGCGTTGTTGACGGAGCAGTACGCCGCAGCAGAGAACGTTACTGAGGAAATGAAGGCGGCAGATCAGATGGGCTGGGTACGCGCTATGAACTCCATCCGCAACCGAGCGGAAGAAGTTGTTCTTTCTGAGCTGGTGTATTGCTGACAAGTGAATAAAACAAGATGAGCGTCTGCTTTCATGACGAAGGCAGGCGCTTTTCTTTTTGAGGTGGTGTCAATTGGCAGCACCTTACTCGCGTTCTTGCACTTTTTTCTTCAATGTCCCATAAAACGGACTATAATTGTGTTACAATTATTTTTGGAAAAGCAGGAACATTATCGGCAAGTATATCACGTTTATAAATAGAGGGCACGATAATCCGACTGCTGAAAAAATATTTTTTGAAAAAATTGCGGATAACAGGAACATTATTGCCGCTCTTATCACGATAATAATTAGAGGACGCGATCCTCGGAAAGGAGATGAAAGAAAAATGCCAATTATGATGAAACGCAAAGACGGTACGATCACGCCGTTCCGCAACGCGGAGTATCTGTCTGCCTACTACTTTATTCCGAAGAGGATACTGGAGCAGTGCGGAAAGGAGCTGAACAGTATTCCGCGCAACCCTCAGAAGCTGATCCGCAATTATAATGCAGTTGCTGTCGTGGAAAGTGATTTGTTTCTTCAGCTTATGATGGATGCCTACGCATATATGGTTTGGCCGTATATGTGTCTCGGTGAGTATATGGAAGTGTATTCCGGTTACGATCCAGCGTGGATATTTGCCCACTCTCCCGCATATTGGGTTCAGGAAATGCTGGAAGAAAACGTGATACCTCCGTCGAGTCGATTGCTGCGGATGAACGGAGATATAGATTGGGTAACAGAGGAAGAAGCGAACGACATTCTGCTTTGGCTTGTTCCGCAGACAATGGCGCACTACGGAATGCGTGAGGTCATTTCAATTGCAGAAGAATACCGCTGCTTTGAAGATTTTGACTTCCGCGCCAGCAATCAGAAAAGGGATTTCTACCGCAAGTGGTACCACGCGCAGACTAAGCATCCGCAGATCTCTCTTGACGGTTTCAAGGATGATTACACCGAAGAACACGACGGTCTGGAGTGGGATATTGAAGATGAGTCATCGAACTTCGAGACCGAATCCACGGTAAAGGTCCTTGCAGAGCAGTTTATGGAAACACTGTCCGAAAAGGACAAGCAGATCCTTCAGCTTCGACTGGAGGGCTACACAATGGAAGAAGTCGCGGAAAAGCTCGGCTACGCCAACCACAGCGGCGTACTGAAGCGGCTCTGGAAGATCGGACAGGCATTTGAAAAATATGCTGATGTCGATTACGGCTTTGACGGAAAAAGAATCATTTAAGCATCTGTTGATGATTATCGGCAGGTGCTTTTTTGATGCCCGGATTTCTCCGGGTTTTATTATTTGATAACTGCTCCCACAAATTCGGGAGCGAAAGGAGGTGAAAATCATGTTGATCAGAAAACAACCCACTCAAAGAAAGGAGATGATGAAGTATGGGAAAGATTCAACTGATCGATGCAGAGACCCCGTATTACAAGCCCCTTGAGCATCCGAAGATGCTCATCGACGGCGTTCTCTCGGACGGCCTTGCGATCATGGCCGGTGATTCAAAAATCGGCAAGAGTTGGATGGTGCTATGGATGTGCCTCCAGATCAGCAAAGGCGAACCCGTATGGGGTCTCCCTACAAGAAAGACGGATGTGGTATATCTCGCGCTGGAGGACCGCGAATGGCGCGTCCAACAGCGTATGCAGGACCTGACGGACACTCCGCCCGACAACCTGCATTTCGGCTTCTCCTGTGGTCAGCTCGGTGCCGAATTGGAAAGCCAGATCGAGGACGTCTTGAAAGACTACCCCTCAACGGGGCTGCTCTTCATTGATACTCTTCAGATGGTAAGGGACAACGTTTCCGCAAAGGTCAATGCCTACGCACAGGACTACAAGGATCTGTCCTCGCTGAAGAAGATTGCAGACAATCATGGTATCTGTATTTTCGTCGTACACCACACTCGCAAGGAACGGGACGGCGGGAATATCTTCAACGATATGACCGGCTCAACGGGAATTATGGGCGTGGCGGATACCGGCATGATCCTGCGTAAGGATGACCGGTTCGGAGACAACGCAACTCTCTGCATCACCGGGCGTGACGTGGAGGAGAAAAAACTGAAAATGCAGATGCGCGGCGTGAAATGGGAAATCACCGAAGAACTCAGTGCCGACGATCTGCGCAAGGAACAGATCCCCGACTTTGTGTTTAAGGTCGTGGATTTTCTTTTTGAGCACAGACGGTTTGAGGGTACTGTTACCAAGTTGCTTGCCGCCGTCGGCAATACCGAGCTGAAGCCGAATGTCGCCAGCAAGTACCTGACACGCTTTTACAGCGAGGTGTTTGCTCCGATGGGTATCTCCTATGAGTACCGCAAAACGGCGGCAGCGAGAATGATCAGCCTTGCGCTGAATGACGGTGCTGACGGTAATGACGATCTTTCTGGGACCGAGAGGCTTGCGTCACTGAAGACAAAAAATGACGGTATATCCTCACTCCCCGATTCACCGTCACAATCGTCATTTGCGTCATGGGAGGAGGTGGACGATGATGAAGAATTACCGTTCTGAAAACTGCGAAGCTATACGAGGTTTTTCTATCCGTAAGGATAGCGAGCATGGGATTTGTATAGCCGTCCGGCTCCCAATTCCCCCGTATATCCAGATACGAAAGGGGCGTACCCCTGTAACCCCGCTGAGAGGAGGTGAATGTTATGCGTAATAGGACTGACGAAATCAATGTGAGGGTCTTCAAGACAGAGAAGAATACCATCCGAAGAAAAGCGAAGAAGTGCGGCATGAATATATCGGAATACCTCCGCACACTCGGAACGGAATCAATGGTGAAGGAAGCCCCGCGTGAGGAACTGATGCAGGCGTACCGGAAGCTGACAAAGCTCCACGACGGTATCCGCTATGAGGTCTCCATGACCGAGTTTAACGATGCCTTTACGGAGATTGAAGGTCTGCTTCTGAAAGCCTACCACGGAGAGGAGGATGATGCCGATGGCGGTAACGAAGATCTGGGCGATCCATGACAGCGTCTCCCGCGTTGTTGAGTATTGCAACAATCCCGAAAAGACAAAGCTGACGGATCTGGAGCAGGTGCTCATCTACGCCGCCAACAAGACCAAGACACTTGATGAAGGCGAACAGAGCTACGCCGTTTCCTGTGTAAACTGTGCGCCCGATACGGCAATCAAAGAAATGACCGCTACGCAGAAACGCTTCGGCAAGACCGGCGGCAATGTTGCCTACCACGCTTACCAGTCCTTCAAGACCGGTGAGGTATCGGCAGCGGAATGCCATCAGATCGGGTTGGAAACGGCTCGAAGGCTTTGGGGTGACAACTATCAAGTGTTGGTGGCAACCCACTTCAACACAGGGACCTATCACAATCACTTTGTGGTGAACTCTGTCGGGATGTGGGACGGAAAAAAGCTGGAAGCCAAATACGGCGTTTATTATCAGCTCCGCACCATGTCGGACCGTATCTGCAAGGAACACGGCCTGTCGGTGGTAAAGAATCCGCAGAAGCACAAAACGGCGCGTTCGGTCTACTTCGCAGAGAAGAACGGTGAGCCCACCCGCTTCAATCTGATGCGCGAGGCACTGGATAAAGCAATGACAATGGCTTCCAGCTGGAACGAGCTTTCGACGGTGCTGCGAAAGATGGGATACGTTTTTGAAAGCGGTCCCTATCACAAGTACGCAGCGATCCGTTCCATCGGCTCAAAGAAAGGTGTCCGGACCTTCCGGCTCGGTGACGAGTACAGTAAGGAATGTATCGAGAACAGGCTGATAGATAACCAACGGGACTACCGGATAACACGGAAATATTTCGAGTTCCTGGAGCCCTACACAAAGGAATACACAAGAGCAAACCCGCCTACGGAAATGTATTACCGCAAGCGGGATTTTTATTTCAAAGCGCCCCGTGTGACCGGTTATATCAGCTTCTTCCGATGCGTTGCTATCGTGCTGGGGATCGCCCCGATGTACGAAAAGGAGTATCAGAAGCCGCTGTCGGCGGAGTGCCGCGAGGCCTGCCGCAAGCTGGATCGGTACACCGATGAGGTGACGTTGGTCTGTCAGGAGCGTCTGGGAACCCCGCAGGACATTCAGGACTATATTGCCCGGATAAACGCGGAGATTGACGAGGTGACTGCCGTCCGCAGCAAGATCCGCAATAAGCAGCGCAACTGCACAGATCCTGCACAGATGGAAGAACTCAAAAAGAAATGCGCGGCCTGCACGACGGTGCTTGCAGACCTACGCAAAAAGAAGAAAACAGCCTGCAACGTGATTGAAGATAATCCGAAGCTCCGTGAGCTTTTGGAAGCTGAATTCGAGGCATGGCTGGAAAACGATCCGTATCTTTCCGACAGAGAGAAACGGGCTATTCGAGAACAATCTTCTCCTCGGAGAGAAGAACACGATTATGAACGCTGATTACAGCAGAAAGGATTGATTTTATGAAGAAAAACCAGGTAATTGATCTGGGATTGACCGGCTACGATGAGCTGTTCATGAACGATCAGGAACGTGCGGATATCCGAAAACCGAAGGTCGAAGAAATTCCGCTGACAGAGCTTACACCCTTTAAGGATCACCCGTTCAAGGTGAAGAACGATGAAGAAATGACTGAGCTGATGAAAAGTATTGCCGACTCCGGCGTTCTTGCTCCTGCACTGGCACGTGCCAAAGACGGTGGCGGCTATGAACTGATCTCCGGCCACAGACGGCTTGCAGCGTGCAAGGCGCTGGGAATGGTGACTATGCCGACGATCATCCGCAATCTCACGGACGAAGAAGCCGTCATCACGATGGTGGACAGCAACCTGCAAAGGGAGCATATCCTGCCGTCTGAGAAAGCATTTGCGTACAAGATGAAAATGGATGCTATGGAAAGAAAACTCGGACGTCCTAAAAATGTGGACCAAGTTGGACCAGATTTTCGTGGGCAGAGTACTGCGCAGATTCTTGGAGAAGCCGCAGGTGACAGTGCTTCTCAGGTTAAGCGGTATATCCGTCTGACAAATCTGATTCCGGATGTCCTCCAGATGGTGGATGACGGTAAAATTGCCCTTACTCCGGCGGTGGAACTTTCGTATCTGCAGGATTTTGAACAAAAAGCGCTCTTCTCCATTATGGATTGCGACGAGGTGACGCCGTCGCTTTCTCAGGCTCAGCGTTTGCGCCGCATGAGCGAGGATCAGACGTTTACTGACAGAACTGCGATGCAGGTACTATCCGAAGTAAAAGGCAATCAAAAGGAATATGTAAAGGTTCCGGTGGATTCGCTGCGGAGCTATTTCCGCCCGGATACCCCTATTAAACAGATGACCGAGACACTTGTCAAGGCTATGGAATTTTACAACAAACACTTGGAACGTCAGCGCAGAGATCGCGACACCCGCTAATTTGAAAGGAGATTAAACTATGAAAAACAATAACGAACTCAACTATTTCAATGAAACCAGAAAGCAGGAACTTGATAAAATGATCGCCGATTTTTCGGACGAGGGGTGCATGTTCCTAGAGGATATGTTCACGGAATTCAACGCTTGCTTCCGTCGCGGCTATGACCGCAGCAACGGCAGAATGACCGTTTCCTTCGGGGACGAGTTTGGCAATGATCTCACCTTTATTCTCAGCCGGGAAGAAATCGAGTATGTCACCGCAAGAGTGACCGAAAAGCTCGATAATCTCGTCTGTGACAGCTTCACTCCCTATGAGGAGGACGATGCCGAAAAAGGCACAATCAGACTTACTCCGGTAAACACCGAAAAAGAGCTTGATATGCTTCTTGCACATGTGCTTGGCGATGATGGGGGTGGTGCTGATGACTAAGGCCGAGATTCAGACGATGTACGAGGTGATGTTTACTGATTATCCCGATATTGTAAATGTGGCGCAGGTGCAGAGCATGCTGAATATCAGTCGTCACCTGGCCTATTCGCTCATCAACGACGGATATATTCCCGGTATCAAGATCGGCAACGCATACCGCGTTCCGAAAGTCAACGTGATCAATTACGCACTTTCGGCGGGTAATTCCGGACCGGCAGCGTAAAATTCTGATTTGAACTGAAATGGCACATTGGACGGGCATTCGAGTAGGCCGTATAATGATTACGGTCCGAAAGGGTGCCCGTTCTTTTGCTATCGACAAAGGAGGTAAAGATTATGATAGCAGGACACCTGCAAATTAAAAACGACTATTACTATATGGTCCTGAGTTATACGGATTCCGACGGCAAACGAAAGCAGCCGTGGATCCCGACAGGACTTCCCATGAAGGGAAACAAAAAACGAGCTGAGAAAATGCTGATAGAAACACGGCAGACCTATGTGCCGCCGGTCAGCAGCGGTAACGGGCATCTCTCTGCGGATATGCTGTTTGCCGACTATATGGAAACGTGGCTTGAGATTATTCGCGGCTCCGTGGAAAAAACTACTTTTTCTTCTTACACACAGATGGTCAAGAAAAAGATTGTACCGTATTTTCGTGATACGGGTCTCACACTCGGTTCCATTCAGGCCAAGCATATTCAGAGCTTTTATCTGTATGAGTTGAAATCTGTTTCCGCCAGCACGGTGATCCACGAACACGCAAATATTCACAAAGCTCTGAAATATGCCGTAAAGATGGATCTCATTCCGTTTAATCCCGCCGATAAGGTGGAACGCCCGAAAAAGCAGAAATATATCGCCGATTACTACCGGTTGGATGAGCTGGAGAAACTTTTTGAAGTGACGAAAGATCATCCCTATTCCTTGCTGATTCAGATGACCGCTTTTTACGGGCTGAGGCGAAGTGAAGCTCTCGGCCTGAAATGGGATGCGATTGACTTTGAGCGGAACACCATCACCATTAAGCACATTGTAACCAACGCAAAGATAGACGGCAAATGTGAAATCGTCTGCGCCGACCGCGCCAAGACGAAATCCAGCCTGCGCTCCCTGCCGCTGGTCAGCAACATCCGGGAAAAGCTGCTGGCGCTGAGGGAGCAGCAAAAGGAGAATCGGCGCGTATGCGGAAATTGCTACAGCAAAAAGTATGACGGCTATGTTTTTGTGGATGCCATGGGCAATATCTTCAACCCCAGAAGCGTTACCGCCAATTTCAGCAAGCTGCTGGAGCAGAACGGTCTGCGGCACATTCGCTTTCACGACCTCAGACATAGCTGCGCCTCACTGCTTTTGGCAAACGATGTGCCTCTGAAGCAAATCCAGGAGTGGCTGGGTCACAGCGACATCGGCACAACGGCGAATATTTACAGCCATTTGGATTACAAGTCCAAGATTACCTCGGCAAATGTAATGGACAATATCCTGACTCTGCCGGACACAAGGCAGACCGGCTGGCACACCTGAGTTCTTGCCGAAAATCATGTACGCCGATGTGACCTTGAGAGAAAAGAAAAGCCCAGTCATATGGGCAAAAGCCTTGATATGACTGGGTTTTTGGCGGAGAGTTAGGGATTCGAACCCTAGGTTCCTTTTGGGAACACGACATTTCGAGTGTCGCACCTTCGACCTCTCGGACAACTCTCCGTATATCTCAAGTGTAATCCTTGCTCCGGAAGAATGCAAGAAAAACACGCAAGAACGATATGAAATTGTGAAATCCGAACCCGCGCAAAGCCCTGTGCGGCGGACATTTTCAGCGGACGAAACGGCCGGAGCTTCCAAAAATTTCGAGTCAGTCCCGTCATGACCACTTCAATACATCTCCATATGATGTAACGCCATTTATTCTACTATACTCCGCAGGAAAATGCAAGGGTGTGGAGAAAGGCGATTGGCAAAAAAGCAAAACTTTTCGCAAAAAACGAAAAAAAGCAATTGACTATTTCCGTTTGATGTGGTAATATAATTAAGCTGTCAAAGGCAAATGCGCTGTTAGCTCAGCTGGATAGAGCGTCTGGCTACGGACCAGAAGGCCAGGGGTTCGAATCCCTTACAGCGCGCCATTCCGCCACAGGCTATCCACTGTGGCGGCTTTTTTATATCTATTGGAGGGAGGGATGTGCGGTGAGTTGGTGGGTGTATGTGCTGGAGTGCCGGGATGGCACCCTGTATACCGGCTGTACCGATGACATCCCCCGGCGGCTGGCGGCGCACAATGCCGGCCGCGGTGCCAAATATACCCGTGGCCGTGGGCCGGTGACGCTGCGCTACCGGGAGGAGACCCTAGATAAATCGGCTGCCCTGCGGCGGGAGGCGGCCATCAAGCGGCTGAGCAGAACTGGAAAGCAAGCCTTGATTGATGTATACAATAAGGAGAACAAAGATGAAATATAACAAATTGTATCATATGGTGGCCGCCCTGCTGGTGGTGATGCTGCTGGTGCTGACCGCCTGCAGCAGCGATGCCCCACAGCCGCAAGCTCCTGATAAAACTACTGTGACCGGCCCCGAAGAAATCGGTGAGATATACCTGTACGGGGAATACCACGCCAATGAACATCTGCTGCAAAAAGAGCTGGAACTGTGGCGGGACTGCTACGCCCGTGGGATGCGCTATCTCTTTGTTGAGGAGGCATACTATACTGCCCAGTACTTTAACTTGTGGATGCAGGCAGAAGACGATACCATTCTGTTGGAAGTTTTTAAAGACTGGGAAGGCTCTCTCTCCTATAATGAGCTGGTTCTGGATTTCTACCGCAGCATCAAAGCGGACTGTCCGGAGACGATTTTTGTCGGCACCGATATCGGGCATCAGTACGAGACGACCGGCACACGCTACGAGGCATACCTGCGGGCCGCGGGACAACTGACCAGCGAGGAATATAAGCGCACCGATGCCTGTGTCATTCAGGGACGGAGTTTCTATCTGGTGAGTGACCCCGATACGCAGGATACCTACCGCGAAAATGCCATGGTGCAGAACTTTATTGCTGCGGTGGAACGCCTGCCAGCCGGGACCGATATTATGGGAATTTACGGTGCCGCACATACCGATCCGGCCGCCCTTTCCTGGGGTGGTACGGTGGATAGTATGGCAAAACAGCTGGCCGCCTACTATGGCGATAAGCTGCACTGCACCGATCTTTCCAAGCTCCCTGCGCCCGCGGTCACTGAGATGGACATTATTGTAGCGGGCCAGCACTATACTGCAACCTGGCTGGGCGGGGAGGATGCCAGCGTGTGGTCGCAGCAGTACCAAAGCCGCACCTTTTGGCGGCTGGAGAATGCCTATGCGGACTTTGCTGATGCCATGCTGACCGATGATGTCCTGCCCTACAATAATTACCCCATCGAGGTAGAGGTCGGTCAGGTCTTTGCCGTTGAAATGGTTCGCAGCGATACCGGCGCCAGCGAGTGGTTCTATTACCGCTCCGATGGCACCACTTGGAACGGCCTCCCCACCACTGTGGGATTTGACCCGGAAGCGTAAATACGAAAGACCCCTGCCCGGCTTTGCAGTACGACAGGGGCCTTGCTTTATTCATCCTCTATTTTGGACAGCCGGTGGCGCACCGCTTCGGTGACCGCAAAAAGGTGAAAATACAGCGCCCGGTAGTCCGGTGTGCCGCTTTGCATGCAGGCTTCCTCGCAGTGCTGCTGTTCCTGCTCTATCAGCCGCAGGGCCTGCGATACTGCGTCATACAGGCCGTAGCTCAACTTTTCATAGTCCAGCATTTTTCTTTCTCCTGCATAAAATTGTTGACTCACCTATTATATGACAAAATGTCATATTAGTCGATTGACAATATGACAAAATGTCATTGGGTGATATGATGCAAAACAATTTGCGAAAGCTAAGAAAAGAAAAAGGTTTATCCCAAATCGCCGTGCAGATGCAGACCGGCATCGAGCAGGCGCTCATTTCCAAATACGAAAACGGCGAGCGGGTGCCGCCCACCGAAACGCTGATGCAGCTGGCCGATTTTTACGGTGTCAGTATGGATTACATTATGGGCCGCACCGACCGCAAGGAAATTAACCGCTGATCTCCCATTTGGGGAGACCGGCGGTACTTTTTATCGGAAAAACGAAAATTTGTTCGAATTATATGGTTCCCAAATGCCGCAAAGTGTGCTAAAATAGGAGAAGAAGGAAGGCTTTCAGCACGGGGGCGCCGCAGGCAAGCCGCGAAGCGGCTTCGGCGGCCGAAGGCCGCCGGCTCCGGCGCAGCCGGAGCGCCTGCGGCGCCCCACCCGGATTCTGCACAGTCCCATCCCAAGGAGGTACCTCCCATGGCAGCACCCCTCGCGGATCGCATCCGCCCCCAGTCCCTCGATGAAATGGTCGGTCAGCAGCATTTGCTGGGGCCGAATGGCCTGCTGCGCCGCATTGCCCAAAGCGGTACTCTACCCAATCTCATCTTTTACGGCCCCTCCGGGGTGGGAAAAACCACCGCGGCCCGCATCATTGCGGCGGGCGCGGGCAAAAAGCTCTATCGTCTTAATGGCACTACGGCCTCCACCGGGGATATCAAAGCCCTCATTGCGGATTTAGGCGGCTTTGATGCCATGGGCGGTGTGGTGCTGTACCTGGATGAGATCCAGTATCTCAATAAAAAGCAGCAGCAGACGCTGCTGGAGTACATTGAGGATGGCTCCATTACCCTCATTGCCTCCACCACCGAAAATCCTTATTTCTATGTCTACAATGCCATTCTCAGCCGCTGCACCGTTTTTGAGTTCAAGCCGGTGGATGCCGCCGAGGTGGAACGCTACCTAGAAAGTGCGATGGAAAAGCTGCGGCAGCAGTCCCCGGGATTACAGGTGGAGGAGGGGGCGCTGGCCCATATTGCCGCCTGCTGCGGCGGGGATGTAAGAAAAGCGGCCAATGCGCTGGAGATCTGTACCCTGGGCGCGATGGCCACTACCGGCCGGCCGGTCATTACGCTGGAGGACGCGAAACAGGCCGCTCAGCGCAGTGCCATGCGGTATGACCGGGAGGGCGATCAGCACTACGATCTTCTCTCCGCCCTGCAAAAATCCATCCGCGGCTCCGATCCCGATGCCACGGTGCATTACTTGGGTCGCCTGCTGGAAGCCGGGGATCTGCTTTCTCCTTGCCGCCGTCTGCTGGTCATTGCAGCGGAGGACATCGGCCTGGCCTATCCACAGGCCATTGTTATAGTAAAAGCCTGTGTGGATGCCGCTGTGCAGCTGGGCCTGCCGGAGGCCCGCATCCCACTGGCGGAGGCCGCTGTGCTGCTGGCCACAGCCCCCAAGTCCAATGCCTCCTACATGGCCATCAATGCCGCTATGGCAGATATTCAAAAGGGCAGGGGACAAGGCTTCCCGCGCTGCCTGCAAAATGTCCACTATGATAGTGCCGAGGTGGAGCAAAAGGGCCAGAACTATCTCTACCCGCACGATTTCCCCAATCACTGGGTGGAACAGCAGTACCTGCCGGATGACCTGGTCGGTACACAGTACTATCAATATGGCGATAACAAGACCGAGCAGGCAGCCCGCACCTATTGGGAAACCCGCAAAAAGGAGAAGTAAGCATGGGCTTTTGGATCTTTATGTTCTGCTGCACTCTGCTGATCCCCATTATCATGATTCTAGCCGGCAATTCCATGCGTCTTGGTAAATTCAAAACCATTAATTCTATCGTCGGCTACCGCACCCGCCGCTCCATGAAGAACCAGCAAACTTGGGACTACGCCCACCGGGAGTGTGGTCTGTTGTGGCGACGCTGGGGCAGTACCATGCTGGTGCTTACCGTCATAGCCATGCTGCTGTTTATGGGGGAGGACACCGACCACATTGGGGTGGTGGGCAGCGTTATTACCGTGTTGCAGATGATCCCCCTGTTTCTTTCCATTGTCATCGTGGAAAAGAAGCTCCGGGAAAAATTTGATGAGAACGGCCTTCCGCGGTGATAGCTGTCGCAAGCTCTACCCAAACAAAAAAGCCCCCATAGGGGGCTTTTTATGATGCAAATGGAAGTGCCCACCAATAAGAGGAGGAACCTCAGCGGCTGGTTCCGGCGGCGCTGCCACTGCATTACCATAAGCATAGCATAAAGTGCAGCATATGTAAAGCGTAAATTACACTAATAAATCAGTGTATAATGTAGCCGCTTTGCCCCCTAAAATAGGGGTGAGGTGATAAATATGCTGAGAATAGAACGAGATGAATATGTGAACCGTACTTTCCGTATCAACAAAAAACTGGTGGATCGGATGGAAAAGGTGTGCGATGCCAAAAACATCTCACTGAATAAGCTAATGGTGATCTGTGTGGAATATGCACTGGATAACCTGGAAGAGGATGACCAGCAGGAATAATGGGCAAGAATAAAGAGCCCCTCGGGGGCTCTTTATTTTATTGGAAATAGAGCCTTATCAGCTTACCCGGGCAAAACGATCCTGATAGACACCCAGCTTTTCGCAGATGGCCCGCGCCTCCTCCGCATTGCTTGCCGGCGCCGCTATGGTGTATTCCTTGTCGTCATCAAAAAGCCCGGTCACCAGGATGTAGCAGCTCCGATCCTGATCGGTAAACAGCCACCCATAGCCCTCCCCGTGGTCTTCGGTATAAAAGTGGTTGTAGAAGAACCCACCCAACAGGCCGTACTCCCGGCCTTCTCCGCTCAGGGTAAAGTCCAGCTCATCCATGCCGTCCCACAGGGTATAGTCCAGCGCGGCAGTACCCACCACGCCCTGGAAGGTCATAGCCGCTTTTCCCATACGCTGTTGGCCCCAGGTGCCGCGCAGTGTCAGTGTGGTAGAATGGATCTCCGCGCTTTCTTGTTCCACCATCATGGCGGGCAGCGTTTCATCCGCAGCTTTCTTTATAGGGACAAACATGATGGCCGAGACACCCAGCAGAATGGCGCAGATCACCGCGACCAGGATCCAGGTCCGCTTTTCCAGCCCGCCGTTTTGATGGTCGGTCAGCCGCTCACCGCTCATAGGCTAGTCACCGTATCCAGTGCCAGCTCCATCATATTGGTGAATTTGGTCTGCCGGTCCTCGGGGCTCAGTTCTTCGTTCTTACCGATGACATCACTGATGGACAGAATGCCCAGTGCGCGCTTGCCGGCATAGGCAGCGTTGGCATACAGGGCAGGCATCTCCATCTCCACACACAGTACCCCCATGGGGCGCCACAGGTCGGTGCGCTCCGGGTGGGCGGAATAGAAGCAATCGCTGGAGAGAACATTGCCGACCATATGCTTCAGGCTCCGTTCCTCGGCCAGTTTGGCCGCGGTGGAAAGCAGCTTCCAATCCGCGATGGGGGCATAGGTGCCGGGCAGCTGGAACTGCGCCATGTAATTGCTGTCGGTGCAGGCGCCTTCGGCTATGACAATATCGCCGAGATGCAGGTCGGGGTGCAGCGCGCCGGCGCTGCCAAAGCGGATAATGTTCTCTACATCGTAGAAATGGAACAGCTCATAGCTGTAAATGCCGATGGAGGGGATACCCATGCCGTGGCCCATAATGGAAACAGGCACGCCATGGTAGGTGCCGGTGTAGCCCAGCATCCCGCGCACTGTATTAAAGCATACAGGGCTTTCCAGGTAGTTTTCGGCGGTAAATTGGGCGCGCAGCGGGTCGCCGGCCATCAGTACATTGGGGGCTATCTGGCCCTTTTGGGCAGCATTATGGGGTGTAGACATAAACAATTTCTCCTTTGCGTTTTAGTTTTTTCTCTATTCGCATTGTACCATATCCGGCTTCGCCAGTCGAGAGTTTTTTGCCGTTTCGCACAAAAAGTCCGGCCCCAGCCGTTGCGAAGCCTGTCGGAATATGATAGAATAAGAAAAAACCGGGGGAGAGAATATTTTATGAATACTATGGTGATCGGAATAGCGGGCGGTACCGGCAGCGGAAAAACCACCGTGACCGAAAAGCTGCAGGAATACTTTGGCGCAGATGTAAGCGTGCTGCACCATGATAGCTATTACAAGCGCCACGATGAGCTGCCGTTTGAAAAGCGCCGGCTGCTCAATTACGATCACCCCGATTCCTTCGATACCTCGCTGCTCATCGAGGACCTTCGCTCGCTCAAGGCGGGGCATACCGTTCACTGCCCGGTATACGATTATTCCATCCATAACCGCACCGACCGCACTGAGGAGGTTCATCCCACCAAGGTCATCATCGTGGAGGGCATCCTCATCTTTGCCGATGAGGAGCTGGCCAGCGAAATGGATATCAAAATCTTTGTGGATACCGATGCCGATGAGCGCATCCTGCGGGATGTACGGGAGCGCGGCCGTACACTCGAATCGGTCGTGGAGCAGTACCTCACCACGGTAAAGCCGATGCACGAGCAGTATGTGGAGCCCAGCAAGCGCCGGGCGGATATCATCATGCTGCAGGGTGGCCACAATCTTGTCGCGCTGGATATGCTCATCGAGCGCATCCGCAGCCACATCGGCCAGGAGATATAAGCGCAAAGCGAAAAACAGGGCGTCCCATCAGCGGGACGCCCTTTCTGCATGTTTTTCAGTCTACCGATTTCATTGACTCGACCATATTGATCTTCTTCAGCCGGTAGTGCATCACCCAGTTCACCAGGAAGGAGAACAGGAAGGTGATGAGCGCCGCCATCAAAAAGCTCGGCCAGTAGATGCTCCGCCCGAACATGATGGAATCCACCTCGGCTGTTGCCACCACAAAGCGGGTGAGCGCTGTGCCCAGCAGCAGGCCCAGTCCGGTGCCCAGTATGGTCAGGATGACGCTTTCCCGGTAGATGTAGGCGGAAACCTCACCATCGTAGAAGCCCAGAACCTTCAGGGTGGCGATCTCCCTTGTCCGCTCGGTGATGTTGATATTGGAGAGATTGTACTGCACCACAAAGGCCAAAAGTCCCGCCGAAACAATGAGCACCGCCACTACATAGCCCAGGTTATCGGTCACATTTTTGTATTGCTCCACCAGCTCCGCATCGCTGGAGATCATCTGCACCGTGCCGCCCGCCAGCAGCTTTTCGCTTGCCGCGGCCCAGTCGTCCCGGTCCGCCAGGTCCACTATCACGGCATTGTATTCCGGCGCCTTGCCAAAGACCTCCTCATAGTATTCCGCGGAGATATAGACAAAGTGTGAGGCATAGTTCTCGCTCACTCCGGCAATGGCCAGCTCATAAGTCCGGTTATCGCCGTCCCGCAGCGTCAGGGTATCTCCGGCTTTCAGCCCCAGCATGGTCGCCAGCTTTTCGGTGATGATGGCCCCCTCCCTTTCGGGAGTCAGCACTCTGCGGCTCACCCGCTCCTGCAGGCTGATAAAGTCGGTCAGCCGGGTATAGTCCTGACTCACGGTCAGGTTCACCTCGTAACTGTGCCTTTCATCCACTGCGGTGATGGCCGCCCGGTACTGCGGCATCCACTCTTTAATATCGGGGTCGCTTTCCAGCTGGTCAAACAGCGCCTGCTCCTCTGCCTCATCCTCGGCGGAATACCCCGCTAGCAGATCATAGCGAAATACCTTCTGAAACTGGTTCTGCACGATGTCGTTGATGGCGTCCTTGAGGCCGTAGCCGGTCAGCACCAGGGCAGCGCAGCCCGCGATACCCACTATGGTCATCAGCACCCGCTTTTTATACCGGAACAGATTGCGTACCGTGACCTTGTGGCTGAAGGAAAGCCGCCGCCAGATAAACGGCACCTTTTCCAGCAGCACCCGCTGCCCGGCGGGGGGTGCTTTGGGCCGCATGATGTTGGCCGGCATCTCACTGAGAACTCCGCGGCACACATTGCAGGTCACCAGGGTGACGCATCCCAGTGCTACCACCACACAGATGGCCGCCACGCCCCAATGGAACGGGGCTTCCACCGGCGGCAGGTCATACATGATGCAGTAGGCATCGTAAATGACGGTGGGGAACAGCTTGAAGCCCACGGCGAGCCCCAGCCCGCTGCCCAGTACCGTCGCGCTCAGCGAGTAGATAAGATATTTCTTTTGGATCTCCCGGTCGGTATAGCCCAGTGCCTTCAGCGTGCCGATCTCAGTGCGCTGCTCCTCCACCATACGGGCCATTGTGGTCAGGCACACCAGTGCCGCCACCGCCAGGAAGAATACTGGGAAAATGGTAGAAATGTTATCGATTCTTGCGGCGTCATCGCCAAATTCGCCCACACCCAGTGCCAGCTCCTTGCGGGTATACAGGTACCACTCTGCCGGCGAGAGCTTTTCCAGCATTTTTTCGGCATCGGCCAGCTGCTGCTTGCCGCGGTTCAGCTCCGCTTTTCCGTCCGCTATTTTCTGCCGGGCATCGGCGCTTTTCTCCTCGAATTCCTTTTCCCCGTCCGCCAGCTTGATGCGGGCCTCGGCCAGCTCCCGCTCGCCGCTGTCCAGCCGCTTTTCGGCCTTTTCCAGCTCGGATTTATAGGTATCCAGCTGTTTGCGGCTGTCCTCCAGCTCTTTTTTGCCGCTTTCGTACTGGCTGGCCGCGCTGGTTATTTGTTTTTCCATGGTGGAAAAATAATCGTTCACTGCGGTCTGGGTGGCCTTTACCGTTTCCGGGGTGACATTGCCGTCGGCATCGTACAGCTTATCCCCCAGGTTCAGCTTTTTTCCGTTGGCGTCGGTCAACTCGTTCAGCGTGGGGGCCAAGCTATCTGCCAGGATGGGCAGCAGCACCGACCCTTCCGAGAGATTCGCCATCCGCCCCAGTATCGCATTGATCTGCGCCTTGCCAGCGGTCAGCTGCGCCTTGGCGGCATCTACGGCCGCCATTTGCAGCTTGGCGGCCTCCAGCTGCTGCTTGCCCTCCTCGTATTTCTTTTCGTATTCCGCATACTGCTTTTTCTGCTTTTCCAGCTCGGCCCGGCCGTCGGTCAGCTCCTTTTCCCCGTCCTCGATCTGCTTGCGGGCATCCGCCAATTCGTTGGCGGCATCGGTCAGCTGCTGCTCGGCATCAGCCAGCTGTTCTTCGGCATCGGCTATTTTGTCCCGTGCTTCCGGTATCTTTTCATTCAGATAGTCCGCCATCTCCTGCATCCGCAGTTCCCCACGGGCTTCTCCCACCGGCTCCAGCGCATCTTTCAGTGCCGCGGCTAGGGTGTCATATTCCTCGGTGTAGCAGTTTAGGTCACCGGAGCCCTCCGCAGTCACATACAGTTCGGTGTAGTATTTAGCGGTAAAGTTCTCCTCCAGTACATACAGGTAGGCATCCAGCGAACCATCCCCCACCGTGGTGCTGCCGCGGCGGGTCATATCCAGGTACATCGGGGAATTGACGATCCCCACGATGGTATATTCGGTGTGCTCCAGCTCATTTTCCAGGTCATCTGTTGGGTCGGCGCTGCCCAAAGAAAGCGTCTGTCCCAATTCAAAGTGGTACTTATACTGTATCTTCTCATCAATGACACATTCATCCGCCGCCTGTGGTAGCTGCCCTTCCAGTACCCGCAGCCGGTTCATGGTTTCGGGACTATCCGGGTTCTGGGGCAGGGAAAACACCCTCGTCAAGAAGTTATCGTGGCACAGGGTCAGGCAGTCCACATATTTCCCGGCATAAACCTGCTTTACGCCATCCACCGCCGCTACGGCGGCCACATCGTTTTCACTGAATCCCAAAGTGGAGAGCACCTTTATATCCATGGCGTTGTAATCGATATAGTAATCGCTGGCGGTATCCCGCATGTCATCACCGGTGGCCCGCACCCCCGCAAAGAAGCCAACACCCAGCGCCACAATGAGCAAAATGGAACAAAAACGGTTCATGGTTTTACGCATGGTGCGCATGGTATCTTTCCGGAATGCTTCCGTCATGAATATGCCCTCCTTTCTTTTTGGTTTCTGCCGGTTCCCGCCTAGCGGACGCCGTAAAATGGGCGATGGCTGCGTTGGCGCCTTGACAGGCATAAGCCCGCCTCCGCTTCGCTCTACCGGGCATCAGCCTGCCTGCGGCCCCTGCCTTGCCCTCCCCGCATTTTCCGCCGCCCGCCTTCTTACCACTCTATTGTGGCAATATCGGCAGGGTGGGGATTATAAATATTGCTGGCGACCTTGCTGTTTCGTATCGTAATGACTCGGTCGGCCATTGGGGTGATGGCGGTATTGTGCGTCACTACGATCACCGTCATGCCGCCCTCCCGGCAGGCGCTCTGCAAAAGCGAGAGGATCTGCTTGCCGGTATTGTAGTCTAGGGCGCCGGTCGGCTCGTCGCACAGCAGCAGCTTGGGCCGCTTGGCCAGCGCCCGCGCGATGGAAACCCGCTGCTGCTCGCCGCCGGAAAGCTGCGCCGGAAAGTTATCCAGCCGGTGCCCCAGCCCTACGGCTTCCAGCGCCTCGGCCGCCGGCATCGGATCCTCACAGATCTGAGCCGCCAGTTCCACATTTTCCAGCGCCGTCAGGTTTTGCACCAGGTTATAGAATTGGAACACAAACCCGATATCATGCCGCCGGTAGCCGATCAGCTGCTTGGGGGTGTACTGCACAATGTCATTTCCATCCACCAGCACCTGCCCCTCATCGGCGGTGTCCATCCCGCCCAGGATGTTCAGCACCGTGGTTTTACCGGCGCCGGAGGGCCCCACAATAATGGCGAATTCGCCCTTTTCTATGGTAAAATTGATGCCATCGCTGGCCGCCGTCACGATTTCCCCAGTGCGGTAGTGCTTATACACATCCTTCATTTCCACAAATGCCATCCTGTCGCCCTCTTTCTCTCTCCCGGCTTATTTCTGGTTGCCTTTTTGTCCGGATTGAATTATACTGATTTTATCACTTTTCATTGGGGATTTTCAACTGCCCACCGGCAGCGGGAACCCAAAAATTTGTTATTTAACGGAAAGTTTACATTCTGTCCGCAAAAGGGAGGAACTTCATCATGGCAAAAAGAGATTTGGCCGCCGAGCTGCTGCGGGAGTTGGGGCAGGACCGTACCCAGTACCATTCCGGGGAGGAGCTTTCCGTCCGGTTGGGCGTCAGCCGCACCGCGGTGTGGAAGGCTGCCTGCCGCCTGCGGGAGCAGGGCTATGCCATTGAATCGGTCACCCGGCTGGGTTACCGCCTTACTGCCCTGCCGGATGGTATGACAAAGGAACTGTTGGAGCAGTACCTGCCGCAGGGCAGGGGAGAGACCGTCATTTGCTACGAGGAGACCGATTCCACCAATACCCGCGGGATGCAGCTGGCCCTGGAGGGCGCGCCCACCGGCACTGTTGTACTGGCGGATCGCCAAACCCACGGCAACGGCCGCCTGGGCCGCAGCTTTGCCTCTCCGGCCGGGCAGGGGGTCTATCTCTCTTATCTTCTCCGCCCGGATTTCGACCCTGCCGCGCTCAGCCTGCTTACCAGCTGCGCCGGATTGGCTGTCTGCCAGGTGCTGGAGCAGCATGGCCTGGCCCCTGCCATCAAGTGGCCCAATGATATCATCCTCGACCGCCGCAAGGTCTGCGGCATCCTCACCAAGCTCACCAGCGATGCCGAAAGCGGCACCATCAATGGCGCGGTCATCGGCATCGGCGTCAATGTCACCCAGCAGCCGCAGGATTTCCCCGAGGAGCTGCGGGATAAAGCCATCTCGGTGCGGGAAGCGGGTGCTGCCGTTCCCCGGGCCGCCATTGCCGCCGGTATCATCACCCGCCTGGATGACCTCTTCCTCCGCCAGCACATTCTTTCCCAACCGGCCGAAAACCTGATTGGGGAACTGACCCGCCGCAGCTGTACCATCGGCCGCCGGGTGGAGGTCATCAGTCCCACCGGCCAGTATGAGGCGCTGGCCGTTGCCATTGCCCCCGATGCCGGTCTCATCGTTGAGCTGCCGGATGGTTCCCACCGCACTGTTTCCAGCGGGGAGGTCAGCGTCAGAGGTCTTTTGGGCTATACTTAATAAAGGAGCTTCTCTTACTATGTCACACCCTACCGAGCGCTGTGAATTGACCAATCTGTGCATGATCACCGATGCCGAGAACCGTATCCTCGTGCAGGATCGTACCGATCCCAGCTGGCCGGGCATCTGCTTCCCCGGTGGCCATGTGGAACCCGGCGAATCTTTCGTCGCTTCGGTCATCCGCGAGGTACAGGAGGAAACCGGCCTTACCATTCAGGATCCCATTCTCTGTGGCGTCAAGCAGTTTCCACGGGAGGATGGTGCCCGCTATGTGGTGCTGCTATTCCGTGCCACCCGCTTCACTGGTACGCTTACTTCCTCCTCGGAAGGTAAAATGCTTTGGCTGACCCGCGAGGAACTGAAAGGCCACCACCTTACTTCCGATTTTCTCGAAATGCTCCGCGTCTTTGAGAATCCCACCCTCAGCGAGTTCTACTATTATCAGGCTCCCGGCTCCGAAGAATGGCGCCACTCCCTGCTGTGACCCACCGGCGGGGGGCCCCTCCGCTTTTGTCGTGCCGCACCCCCGTTTCGCTCCGGGCGGCCCTCCCCGCTCCGGTGCGCCCCGCCTGCCCATTTATCCCAATCCAAGAAAAATCCCCCGACCACACCCGGCCGGGGGATTTCCCTTCTCTATGCTTTATCGTGAAAGGAGTATGCTTAGTCTTTCTTGCGGAACTTTTCGGGCACCACATACAGCCCGCCGGAGCACTCCGCAATCTCCTCCAGGTTCTTGCAGGCCAGCAGGTCCTTGGTGGCCATGGCACGGTCAATGCCCAGATCCTCGGGATAGGCTACCTTGCCCGCCTTGCGGAAGGCCTCGATCTGCTCCTTGGTCACCATCTCGCCAAAGGGAGTGCCCTGGGCGATGGAAGCCAGCATCAGGCGGCGCTCCTCGGCGTCCTCAGCCATGTAGCAGTAGGCAATGCCCTGCTCGGTCACAGTGTGGCTCACATCCTCACCGTAAACCATGATAGGCGGCGCTTCCATCCCGGCGTCACGGCCGATGGCGATGGCGTCCAGCTCCGGCACGAAGTTATTGCCCTTCTTGCCGCTGCTCTTCAGCATCTGAATAACGATCTTCTGACCGCCGTGCAGGGTGTCCTTGCCTTCAACAAGGCTGTGGTAGGCGGGGCTGCTGTGACGGCGTCCGCCGGGGTTGTGGCCCATATTGGGCGCACCGCCAAAGCCGCTCAGACGGCCGGCGGTCACGGTGGAGGAGTTGCCGTAGTAGTCCATCTGAAGGGTGGCGCCCAGGAAGGAATCGATGGCATAAAGCCCCGCCACCTGTGCCAGGGTACGGTTGCTGCGCAGGGTGCCGTCCGCACCGGTAAAGAAGATATCGCTGCGCTCCTCGGTGTATTTTTCCATGCCCACTTCGCCGCCGAAGGCGCAAACGCTTTCGACCCAGCCCGCTTCGATGGCGGGGATGAGGGTGGGATGGGGGTTCAGCACCCAGTTGCGGCAGATCTTGCCCTTCAGGCCCAGCTGCTCGCCGTAGGTGGGCAGCAGCAGCTCAATGGCCGCGCCGTTAAAGCCGATGCCGTGGTTCAGGCTCTGTACGCCGTGCTTGGCGTAAATGCCCTTAATGACCATCATGCCCATCAGGATATCGGCATCCTTGATGAACTGGGGGTCACGGGTGAACAGCGGCTCCATGGGGTAGGGCTTATCGGCAGGGACGATGAAATCTACCCAGCCGCCGGGGATATCCACACGGGGCAGGTTCTCCACAATCTCATTCACCTGCGCGATGACGATACCGCTCTTGCAGGCGGCGGCCTCCACCAGCGTGGGGGTCTCCTCGGTGCTGTAGCCGGTAAACAGGTTGCCGTCCTTGTCGGCCTTGTCGGCAGCCACCAGGCACACATTGGGGATCAGATCCACAAACAGGCGGGCATAGATTTCCAGGTATGTATTAAAGTTCCCGATCTTCACCTTGCCCTCGGCCAGCATCTCGCTGAGTCGCTGCGCCTGCGTACCTGCAAAGGCGAAATCTACCGTGCTGGCAATGCCCTTCTCAAAGTAATCCAGATGCTCGCTGCGGGAAATGGAGGGAATGATCATGGTCAGGTCGTGGATGACCTTGGGGTCGACCTCCGCCAGAGAAGCCGCCAGGAACGCCGCCTGCTTCTGGTTGTCGCCCTCCAGTACCACCTTATCGCCGGGGCGGATGACCGCCTCCATCAGCTTGACGATATCGCCGGTCGCTACTGTTTTGCCGCAGCACAGCGCAGCGGCCGCCTGCAGTCGTTTCGCCTTGGAACGGCGCTGATTATCCCAGGACATAGTTATAGAACCACCTTTCACTTTCACTCTCAACAAAATTCGGCCTAATAGCCCATGTTAAGCTTTAGTATAGCATTGACTTTCTATAATGTAAAATATATAATATGACTAAGATCAATAACACGCACGCTATATGCACATTGCACGAGGTATCTTCATGGAAATCACACATCTGCGTTACTTCAAAAAAACAGCGGAACTGGAACATATCACAAAGGCGGCGCAGGAACTGCATGTGGCCCAGCCTTCTCTCAGCCGCACCATCAGCATGCTGGAGGATGAGCTCAAGGTCAAGCTCTTCAACCGCAAGGGCAAAAGCATCGAGCTCAATGAATATGGCATCATTGTTCTCAATCACACCAACCGCATCCTCAAGGAGCTGGAGGCCATCCACCGGGAGATCGACGATGCCCGGGAAAACAGCGTCATGAATGTCACCTTCTCCATGAATGCCGCTTCCACCCTCATCCCGCGGCTGGTGCGCGGCTTTAAGGAAGAACACAGCGATATCCGTCTGCACATCCTGCAGGAGGACCTGGTAGAGGATAGTGGCCAGAGCTGCGATCTCACCCTCTTCGCGGGCAGCCAGCCGGTTTCCGGCCCCTATTGCACTACCCTTATCGAAGAGGAGATTCGCCTGGCGCTGCCGGTCACCAATCCGCTGGCCCACTTCGATTCCCTCACCCTCGATCAGGTCTCCAAGGAGGAGTTCATCTGTCTGCAAAAGGGCAAAAATCTCCGCAGCATCACCGATGCCTACTGTAAAATGGCCGGCTTCGATCCCAATGTCGTCCTGGAAAGCGACAGCCCGGAAACCGTCCGTGAGCTGATCCGCGCCGGCATCGGCATCTCTTTCATTCCCATCCTCACTTGGCAGGATATGGAGGATGAACACATCGCCCTAGTACCCATTTCCACCCCCCACTGCCGCCGCTACATCAATCTTTCCTGGCGGGAAAGCAGCTACCTTTCCCCGGCGGCCATCCTCTTCCGGGATTATCTCATCAAGCACTTTGCCGAACTGGTCAAATAGCCCTTTGTCCCCGCCGTCCGGCGGGGGCTTTTGTTCCGCATCGCCAAATCTCATCCGAAAAATTCGCAAAATCAAGAATTATTCCTGAATTTATGGTTGATTTTTCAATCGAATTGTCCTATGATATAAGAGTAATATAGTATCAAATGATAGGAGGTGCCGCTGTGTCGCATCTTTCCAAGGTACAGGTCGCCATCCGGGATATCGATGTACTGGGGGAGGCCCTGCGGGCCATCGGCCTGCGCCGCGTGGCGGAGGTTCCGGAAAACTATGAGTTTGCCGGGACCTTCAATACCTGCGATGTCATCGCCGTCAATGCCGTCAACCGCGTTATGGCTTTCAAATTTGTGGATGGCGAGGCCGAGCTCCATTCCAATCTCGAACCCGGCGATTTCGAAAAGACCCGGGATGAACTGCTGCAAAAGTACGCTGTGCTGCTCCTGCGCAAAACTGTGGAACAGGAGGGCAAATTCCAGGTGCGGGAGCAGGAAACCCTGCCCGATGGCACCGTCCGCATCAAGGTAGGAAGGTGGGTGTGACCTATGGCGGAACAGACTGTAACTTACCTCATCGGCAAGGATGGCAAGATCACCGTGGAAGTCAATGGCGTCCGCGGCCCGGCCTGCCGGGAGCTGGTAAAGGAAACCGTCGAAAAGCTGGGCGTGGAGCTTTCCGTCGAGCTCAAGCCCGAATACTTTGACCAGGCGGAGGAAAAGGAGCAGGAGAAAAACCGCTTCTAAGCCAAAGCGTCAGGAGAGGGGGGAGGCAGCATGGCGTCTGCGCTGTGGCTCGGTTCCATGGAACCGCAGTGGCTGGCTCCCTTTTTGTCCCTGCCGGTGCAGGTAATGGTCACGCCGGAGATGATGGTCCCCGTCCTGCCGGGCCAGCGCTTTTTTACTCCCTCGGATGATAGGGAAACGATCGCCGCAGCCATTTCCGGCCGGGATATCTACTACCTCTCGGTCACCAATTGGGAAAGCGTCGTGATCCCCGCAAACCATGGCCGCCTGCTGGCTTTGGGGCAGGTCCCGCCGCCCCCCGGCAGCCCTGTGGGTTTTCTTGCTACCCCGCCGGATGAGCAGTACCCGGCCCTATGCCGCCTGCTGCCCCCCGCCGAACCGGAAACCCTCTACATCGCCGGTGGGGAAGTGCGCTGCTCCGTCTGGGAGGAGGACTACCTCCCCCTGCTGGAAAGGCTGGGCCGCCTATGAAGGTGGGTAAATTCTACCGCAACCGGGAGGAACGCTGCATCAGCGGCGGTACCGGCTGCGGGGTCGTCTATCTTTCCGGCTGCGATATGCGCTGTGCCTATTGTCTGGTTTACGGCATCTCCCAGGGGGGCAATGGTGTCACTTACACCCCCCGTCAGCTGGCGGAGCTGCTGCTTTCCCTCCAGCAGCGGGGCGTCAGTCATATCAGCCTCGCCAATGTGGAACCCTCCGCCGACGAGGTCATCGAAGCCATTGCCATCGCAAGGAAACTGGGCCTTACTGTCCCGCTCTGCAATAATTTCAATGGCTATGCCCCCGCGGAGCAGACCCGTTTGCTGCTCCCTTTCTTTCAGGGCTATGTCATGGATTTCAAGTACGCCGATCCTGCCCTGGGTCAGCGCCTTTCTGCCGTGCCGGGGTACCCGGCCCGCGCGCTTGCCAATCTTTCGCTTCTTGGCCTCCATTACGGCCCCAACCGTTACGATGCAGCCGGCCTGCTGCAAAGCGGCGTGCTGCTGCGCCACCTCATCCTGCCGGGCCTGCGGCAGAATACCGAAGACACCCTCCGCCTGCTGGCCCAAAATAATCCCCGTGGCTACCCCTTGTCCCTCCTCCCGGATTTTGTCCCGGAGGGCAATACCGCCGCTGTACTGCCGCCGCCCTATACCGTCCCCCCGGAATGCCTGCGCGGCTTTACGGATCTTGCCCATTCGCTGGGCCTTTCCCTCCTGTAATTTTCGCGGCTTCGGCCGGTGAAAATCGCAAATGGCCGCGTTGCCCCCTCACGATACATCAGTCCGCCTTTCGCCGGACAAGAGTATCGCGTCGGCGGCGCCTTGCCCTTTGCCGATTTTCCCTCGTCCTCGCCGCTTACATCCCATCGCACTTACACTCCCTTTCCCGAAAGGAGAAAAAATATGAACTTCCGTGAAGAATTCAATCTGTCTATCCGCGCCCGCTGCGCCGTGCTGTATGTCACCACCCGGGAGGAGGAACGCCTCCTTTCGGTAGTGAAGGACTGCGCCGCCGAGCTGGAAAATATGCGGGTCGTCAGCTGGGATTTCGCCTCCGGCTTTGATGTCGGCGTGGCCGTGGGCAAGGGCAATCCCATCGCTGTGCTGGATTTCATCGCCAAAGAACCCGCCGATACCCCCATTCTCTATGTCCTCAAGGATTTCCACCGTTTCCTGGAGGACAATATGGTCTGCCGCATGGTAAAAAACCTTGCCGCCCAGCTCAAGCCCCAGCAGAAGAGCATCCTCATCGTCAGCCCGGTGTATAAGGTCCCGGAGGAGCTGACCTCCTCGGTCAGCGTTCTGGAATTCCAGCTGCCCACCCTGCCGGAGCTGCGGGAGTATATCACCAATATCACCCAGAATGTCGTAGTGGATATGGATAAGGAGGGCTTCGAGCAGTTTGTGCGTGCCTTCCAGGGGCTCACCATCTCCACCGTAAAAACCATCCTCTCCAAGGCACTTGCCCGCAGCGGTAAGATCAGCCTTGATGACCTTCAGCTGGTGCTGGAGGAGAAAAAACAGGTCATTCGCAAAACCCAGGTGCTGGAGTTTTTCAATGCCGAAGAGACCATGGGCTCCATCGGCGGCATGGATGTCCTCAAAAGCTGGATCATCACCCGCGGCATGGCCTTTTCGGAGCAGGCGCAGCAGTTTGGCCTGCCCTACCCCAAGGGCGTCCTCATCGTCGGCATCCAGGGCACTGGCAAGTCCCTCTGCGCCAAGGCCATCAGCCAGCAGTGGCACATGCCGCTCCTGCGGCTGGATGTCGGCCGGCTGATGGGCAGCTATGTCGGCGAGTCGGAAGCCCACACCCGTGAAATGATCCAGATCGCCGAGGCCATGGCCCCCTGCGTTTTGTGGATCGACGAGGTCGATAAGGGCTTTGCCGGCATCGGCGGCGTGCAGGGGGATAGCGGCGCCCAGGCCCGTGTGTTTGGCAGTTTGATCACATGGATGCAGGAAAAGAAATCCCCGGTATTCATCGTCGCCACAGCCAATAATATCGAGCAGCTGCCGCCGGAATTCATGCGCAAGGGCCGCTTCGATGAAATATTCTTCGTCAATCTTCCCACCGAAAAGGAACGGGTGGAGATCTTCCGGCTGCACATCAGCCGCCGCCGGGATATCGCCGTCAAGAATTACGACCTGGCCGCCCTGGCCAAAGAGACCAAGGGCTTCTCCGGCGCCGAGATCGAGCAGGTCATCAATGATGCCATGTTCCAGGCTTTCTCTCAGCAGCGGGATTTCACCACCGAGGATATCCTCGCCGCCATCCACAGCACCATTCCGCTCTCGGTCAGCTTCCGGGAGACCATCAATAAGCTCATTGCCTGGGCGGGCAGCGGCCGGGCCCGTATGGCCAGCAGCCAGCAGGAGGCCAATGAATCCGCCGCGGGCGACCAGCTGTATTACAGCTACCAAAACGGCACAGGGGATGGCATCCAATGAAATCTTTCGCCAATGACCCCTCCCTCGACCGAGTCCTGCTCATCAGCCGGGAGGAAATGGGCGGCGCGGCCGGCGGCTTCGATCCGCTGCACCCGGTCTACACCCAAACCGAAGGCGCCGATCCCTTCACCTACCGCAATGACTTCTGCCGGATGCGCCTGCTGCCGGATGGCACCGTGGAGCTGACCGAATTTGGCCGGCCTGCCCGCTTTGCGGAGGAGTGGCAGCGGCTTTTTTCTCAGCTGGCTGCCTGCCGCACCCTGCGGGATCTGCGCATCTACGATTACGATGGGGATGAGCCGCCCATGGCGGCCGCCCTTACCACCTATGGCCGCCTGCTGCTTTACGGCAACGCGGGGGAGGCGTTTTCTCCGGCTGCCGGGTGGCAGGGTGTTGCCCGTGTTTTCTGGGATACCGATGGCTTCGGCGCCCTTTGCGAGGATGAAATGTTCCGCGCGGTGGGGGCCCTTTCGGCATTGGATGGCATCGGGGAGATCGAGCAGGCGGTCGGATCGGCGCTGCCGGGGCATTGCAGTCCGGTGGCCTATCTGCTGCAAAAAAACGGCACCGTCACCCTCTTTGACCGCAAAAATAAGTCCATCCAGCGCCCGCGGGAGCGTGTGCAAAAAATAGCCCTTGTCCGGTACAATCCCTACGGTGTTTCCACCTGGGTCGCCCTTTCCAAGATCACCGGCCGCTTTTTGTGCAGCGAGCCCCGCGATTCCATCTCGGCCGATTTCTTCGGCGGGGATTACACCGATATCATCGCCCCCAACCGCTTCCGTCAAAAGATCGCGGATTTTGCCGCCGTGCCCCGCCGGTATCTCGCCGTCCTCTATCAGAACGGCTATCTGCGGGTGTTCGGCTCCGGCTACCACAGCGGGGATATCCTCTGCGAGGATGTCCGGGGTATTGAGCTGGAGGGGGAGGAGCTCATTGCCTATCTTCCCGCCGATCTTTCCTACGCCCCCGCCATCGATCTGGAGGAGCCGGAGGAGGGCGATACCCTTTCCCCGGCGGAAAGCATCGTCACACTGGGCCAGCCGGTGGATCTTCCGGCCATTCTCTCCCTGCTGCGGCAGCGGGTGGAGGGTTGGCGCCGGGCTGAAGAACTGGCGCCCCCTGCCGCCAAAAAGCCGGTGCGGGCCATCCGCCGCAGCGAAAGATACATCTACTTCCTGTACCGGGATGGCACCGTGGAAGCCGCCCTGCTTACCCACACCGGCCACAGCCCGCACGGTGAAAACGCCGTTTCCCACTGGAAAAATGTCCGGGAGGTCATCCCCGGCCGCCACCAGACCTTGGCCCTCTGCGAGGATGGCTCTGTACTGGCCGCGGGCCGGGGCTATGGCCAGCCCTATGCCGTTTCCGCCTGGAAAAATGTCACACAGCTTTATCAGTCCTCCGGCCTGGCGGCCGCCGTTACCGCCGCCGGGACCGTATATGCCCAGTGGGCCGATACCAACGAGCCGGTGCAGGGCACCGAACAGTGGCGGCATATCACCCAGCTGGCCCTGGGGGATGATTTCATCCTGGGGCTGACGACCGCGGGCCGGGTGCTGGCTGCCGGCACCAATGAGGAGGTCACCGCCGGGGTAAAGAACTGGGCAAACATTACCCAGATCGCCGCCGTTTCCGAGGCGGCCGCCGCCCTCACCGGGGCGGGAACCGTCCTCTCCTGTGGGTACCCCCGTTTCCTGCAGTACCAGGGGATGGAGGAATGGCGTCACATCCGCCAGCTCATCGCTTTCCAGAACGGCGGCTCGGTTTTTGTCGGGCTGGATGACGAGGGACAGGTGCATTTCAGCGGCAAATGGAGCCATGGGGCTCTCTGCCGCACCGATAGCATCGCCCCCGAAAAATGGTCGGGGCTTCGGCGCATCTGGCAGGAGGGCTACTACCTGCTGGGCGAAAAGCGGGATGGCTCGGTCATCTGGGAAAGCACCCCCACCGAACGGGCGGGGCTGCCCCCGGCTGATGACCACATCACCGACTGGGCCGCCGTGACCGATTGGGTCATCGAGGGGGAATACCTCATGGCCATCTTCCGGGATGGCTCCATCGGCTGGGAGGGCGCCCGCCGCCGCCCGGAAAAGCGCCGCATCACCGAAAGCTGGCGGAACATTCGCCGGTGCCTTTTGTGGAGCATCGCCGGGGGCCGCAGCAACGCCATGGCGGTGGATGCCGCCGGGCGGCTCCTCTCCGACCAGAGCGGCCGGGAGGGCGATTTTTTCCGCCAGTTCGGCGGGGTTCGCCGCATCGCGGTGTTCCAGCCGTTTTTGCTGGTGCAGCATGGGCAGCTTCTCTCCTTCGTGCTGTTTGGCAAAAACGGCTTCGAGCGGCACGACCTGCCCCAGGTGGAGCACCTGCTGACCGCCGAGGAGGGCAAAACCGTGGTGGTCACCTTCACCGATGGCCGGGTGCGCTCCTTTGGCCAGACCCTATATGACAGCACGGTGGACCCCGCGGCGAAAGCCGTCCGCTTCTACGGCGACCGCAGTGATTACCTCGAAAACGATACCGACCCGTTCCGCCACTTTGAGGGGGTCATCGGGCTGCAGGGGGCTGGTACGCCCTTTGTCCTCTCGGCCCATAATTCCAAAGTCAGCGAGAACTTTTACTCGGTGCAGCAGCTCATGTATTTTGCCGGCATCCGCTATGCCGCCGCGGTGGAACCGCTGGGCGACCTGCTTTTAGCCGACGGCACCTGCCGCAGCCGCCGGGGCGATCTCTTTGCCAAGTGGGTGGGCATTATGCAGCTTTCCAGCTGTCCCACCCATACCGTCGGGGTCACCACCTTCCACACGGCCGTGGTCTACGGTGATGGGGAATACGGCAGCTGCAGCGTGGATGCCTATATGGGGATCGTCCAGGCCTTTGCCCTGCCCCATGCCACCGTTCTGCGCCAGGCCGATGGCACTCTGATCTCCCTCTGCGAAAAGCTGAGCGAGACCCCCTACGAGCCGCTGCCGGTCACATCGGGTGTGACCATGATGGCCAAGACCGGCAGCCACTTTGCCCTGCTGTGCCGGGATGGCAGCCTGTGGTGCTGTGAAGCCCAGGCCTTTGCTGATAAGATCCGCTGGCGGGGCAGCAGTGAGTACTACACCCGCCCCTGGGGCCCCTGGCAAAAGCTCTTTACCGATGCCACCCGCATGACCGTCACCGGCGAGGAGATTCGCATTTGGCGGCACGATACCCACTACAGCTACATGGAGCCTACCCTGGAGCAGAATACACTCTCCGGACAGGAACCGACGATTATACAGTAAGTATAAATCCTGCAAGGGGCCGGTCGGGGCGCAGCCCGACGCCCCTTCGTGGCGTCACCCGCCTTCGGCGGGTCGGCCGCTCCGCGGCCGGGGCTGCGCCCCGCGCCCGCCCTCCGCAAAATCTCAAACAAAGGAGAACCCCCTATGGCCCTCAAAGACCTGCTGCAAAGCCAGAAAACCATCCGGGAGCTGAAGACCGAAACCGCCGCCCTGCGGCTGGAAAAGGCCGAAGCCGCCCGCCAAAAGGAACAGCTGGAGGCCCATGCCGCCGCCGTAAGTCGGGAAGCCGACCGGGAAGCCGCCGGCCGCCGGCGGGAGCAGACCGAAGCGGTGGAAGCCGCCCAAAGAGCCCTCTTTGAGGCGATGCGCCCCCTGCTGCTGGCCCTGCCCACCGCCCGGCGGGCCATTGCCCAGAACCCCGCGCTGCTGGCCAGGGATATGATCGGGATGTTTGCCCCGGTGGATGATTTTGTGGGGGCGCTGGGCCTTACCGTCATCGGTACGGTGGGGGAGGAGACCCCCTACGACAGCGCCCGGCACGATTGCCCCGCCCTGCTGGCGCAGGGCACTCCGGTCATTGTGGCGACGGTGGGCTATGCCAAAGGGGAGCAGATCTGGGTAAAAGCAAGAGTAAAGGAAGTGATCTGATGGAACGCTACGCCGTCGATTTCGGCACCAGCAATACCGTGGTGGCCCGCTGGAACTTTGCCAGGGAGGAGCCGCAGACCATGAGCTTCCCGGCCATCACCGCGCCGGGGAGCAGCGCCATGCCGCCGGTCACCCCCTCCGTCCTCTACTACCGGGGGGAGGAAAGCTTCCTAATGGGCTACGAGGTCACCTCCCGCGGGCTGGATGATATCCGCAGCAGCCGCTATTTTTGGGGCTTCAAGCGGGGTCTTCTGCACCTCACCTCCCTCTACGAGGACCGCGGCCGGGAGTTTTCCGCCGACCATATCGCGCGGCTGTATCTCACCCGGCTGCTGGGCAATTTGGAGCTGAACGCCGATACCGTGGTCACCTTTACCGCCCCGGTCAATGCCTTTGATACCTACCGGGAGTGGATCTCCGCCTTTTTTGCGGAAAATTACCCCGATGTCCCTTACCGCCTGGTGGATGAATCGGTGGCGGCCGCCATTTCCTACGGCTCTACCCGGGCCGGTTCGGTGGTGTGCGTGGTGGATTTTGGCGGCGGCACCCTGGATGTTTCGGTGGTCCGCATGCCGGAATCCTTTGCCGGGGCGGCGGCCGGAGAAGCGGCCAAGGGCCGGGTGCTGGGCAAAGCCGGCGCCTTCCTCGGCGGCGATGATATCGACCGGTGGCTGCTGGAGGATCTGCTGATGCGGGCCGGCCGCACCGCCGAAGAGTGCGAGGAGATCCTGCCGCAGCTTACCACGCTGGCCCGGCAGATCAAGGAGGAGCTTTCCGCTCAAAGCGAGAGCAGCCGCAGCTTTTTTGATGCCGAGCATTTCAAGACCTACGAGTTCCGCTACACCCAGAATGACCTGCTGGATCTTCTGGAGGAGCACGATTTTTTTGTCACCCTCAATGATGTCCTCAATAACGCCGTCAACATGGCGGAAGCCGGCGGCATTTCCCGCAGCCAGATCGAGCGGGTGCTGCTGGTGGGGGGCACTACCCTCATCCCGGCGGTGCAGCGGGGCATCCGGGGCATTTTCGGCCGGGAAAAGGTGCAGTGTCACAAGCCGTTTGAGGCGGTGGCCCACGGGGCGCTGGCCTTCTCGCTGGGGCTCAATATCGTCGATTTCATCCAGCATTCCTACGCCATCCGCTACCTGGATTCCCTCACCAAGGAGCCGCGGTACAAGATCATCTTCAAGGCCGGCAGCGAATACCCCAGCGAAAAGCCGGTCACCCTGACGCTTTCCTCATCCTTCCGCAATCAAAAGGCGATCGAGCTGATGATGGCGGAGATTGAGCACAAGCGGATGGGACGGGTCTCCTTTGATGCCGATGGACGGTTTTCTGCGGTGGATGACAGCAGCGATACCGTGCGGCTGCTCAATTACAGCAAAAATTCCGCCAATGCCGCCGTCATTGCCAAGCTGGAGCCGCCCGGCACCCCGCTGGATAAGCGGCTGAATGTGGCCTTTTCCATCAATGCCCGCAAGGAGCTGACCGCCACCGTGCACGATAATCTCACAGGCCAGGATATCTATGTGGATATGCCGCTGGTGGCGCTGCGGTAAAGGGAAAAATCTTGCCTAAAAATTTACCCCGAAACCGTCACTTTGCCCCTCACTTTTTCGCAGCGATTCTGCTATAATAAACCCATAAGCAACCCACTACCCCTCGGGAGGAGGAACCGCATGAAAACCACAAAAACAACCAAGGAAAAACTGGCCGGTCTGGTCCGGGTCATATCCATCCCGCCGGTGATGGTGACCGCCCTGCTGCTCATCCTGTATTTCTGGGGGCCGCAGCCCTTCTGCCCGGTCGGGGAGCTGGTCACCACCATTCTGCTGCTGGGCTTTGTGCCGGTGCTGGCTTATCCGGCGCAGCCGCTGTTCCCCCGCTACCGCAGCCGCGGCCGGGAGGGTCAGCGGGAGCTGGCGTTTGTCTTTACCGGGGTGGGGTATACCATTGCTTTTTTGTGGGCGTTGCTGGCGGGGGTCTCGCCGGAGATCCGCACCATCTGTGCCGGGTATTTTTTCTCGGCGCTGTTCCTTACCCTGTGCAACCGCGTGCTTCACAGGCGCGCCAGCGGGCACGCGTGCAGCGCGGCCGGGCCGCTTTTGTTCCTCATCTACTACTTTGGCTGGTGGCTGCTGCTGCCCAGTATTGTGATCGGGTGGCTGGTGGCGTGGGCTTCGGTGGCACTTAAACGCCATACCCCCACCGACCTGCTGTGGGGCGCTTTGTGCAGCGCGGCGGGCTTTGCCATAGCGGTGCTGTGGTTCTAAGGCTTTTTGAAAGTCCCCCCACTAATACGGCAAAATTGCCCCTTTTTTGCAGCCAAAGGGTTAATATTTCACTTTTTTTAACGAAAAGTTTACAATTGAGCCCCCCAAAGGGGGCTTTTTTGATGGAGAGGTTTTTAATTTTCACCAGCTCGGTGAAAGGACATATTGTAAAGGGAACAAGTAAGGGGGCGCCCCCTCTTTGCAAAATGATCCACCGGATTATTTTGCAAATTCATCCCCCTGCGGAGTGCCCTCCGGTACAGGAAATTTCGCGCTCTGCACAGCGCGACCAAAGACCGCAAGCCTTTTGAAAAAAGCTTGACCGAAAACTTTTGCGGTCAGCTCCCTTTGGGTTTGACTTAAAAGGAAAAAATCCCCCCACCCGATAGAGGTGAGGGGATTTTCTTTATTCTCAGTGGTCGCAGGTGGCGCAGGAGGGGCAGGCACCTTCCGCCTCTTCGCCCTCGTGGACATCCTTTTTGACATGACCGACGATGGGCTCGGGATCGATGCCCTGGCGGGTGTAGTAGTCGGAAAGCGCGGCCTTGACCGCCTGCTCCGCCAGTACGCTGCAGTGCAGCTTGGCGGGAGGGAGGCCATCCAGCGCCTCCACTACGGCACGGTTACTGAGGGCAAGGGCCTCATTGATGGAACGGCCCTTGATCATCTCGGTGGCGATGGAGCTGGTGGCGATGGCAGCGCCGCAGCCAAAGGTTTTGAACTTGACATCGGTGATGGTATCGCCATCGATCTTAAGGTACATCTTCATGATATCGCCGCAGCGGGCATTGCCTACCTCGCCCACGCCATCGGCATCGGGAATTTCCCCTACATTGCGGGGATTGGTGAAGTGATCCAGAACTTTTTCGCTATACATAGGCAATCTCCTTTACTTATCCTTGATTTTTTCCCAGACGGGGGACATGGCGCGCAGCCCCTCCACAATGGGCGGCACCTGGGCAATGATATAATCGATATCCTCCTCGGTGGTGAGCTCCGAGAGGGAAAGGCGCAGGCTGCCATGGGCGACCTCGTGCTTGAGGCCGATGGCCATAAGGACATGACTGGGATCCAGCGAGCCGCTGGTGCAGGCGGAGCCGGAGGAAGCGCAGATGCCGGCCATATCCAGCCGCAGCAGCAGCGATTCGCCCTCGATGCCCTCGAACGAGATATTAAGGTTGCCGGGCAGGCGGTGCTCCCGGCTGCCGTTTAGGCGGGTCCTGGGTAGCTGCAGCAGGGAATCGATCAGGCGATCCCGCATGGCGGTGATGCGGGCCATGTTTTCTTCCAGGCTGGCGGTCGCCACAGTGATGGCTTCGCCCAGCCCCACGATGGAGGCAAGGTTTTCGGTGCCGGCGCGGCGGCCCTTTTCCTGTGCGCCGCCATCCATAAAGATATTAGGCAGGATGCCATTTTTGACATACAAGGCGCCGACACCCTTGGGCGCGTGGAACTTATGGCCGGAGAGGGAGAGCATATCCACCCCCAGAGCCTTGACATCCACCGGGATATGGCCGACCGCTTGGACGGCATCGGTATGGAACCAGGCGCCATGGGCGTGGGCGATAGCAGCCAGCTCCGCAATGGGCTGCACGGTGCCGATCTCGTTATTCGCCAGCATGATGGAAACCAGCGCGGTATCCTCCCGGATGGCCTTTTCCAGCTCGGCGGGGTCTACCAGGCCCTCCGGGGTGACGGGCAGGTAGGTGACCTCAAAGCCCTCTTTCTCCAGCGCCTTGGCGCTGTGCAGGATGGCATGGTGCTCAAATGCGGCGGTGATGAGGTGCTTTTTGCCCTTGGCGGCCCAGCGGCGCATGCTGCCCTTCAAGGCCCAGTTATCGGCCTCGGTGCCGCAGGAGGTGAAGTAGATCTCGCCCGGCTCGGCATTCAGGGCGGCGGCCACCTGGCGGCGGGCCTTTTCCACGGCGGTACGGGCGGCGCGCCCGATGGAATAAATGCTGCTGGGGTTGCCGTAGTTCTCCATCAGCCAGGGGGTCATCGCCTCCAGCACGGCCGGGGTGACCGGGGTGGTGGCGGCGTTATCGGCGTAAACAAAGCGCTTTTCCACAGTGATACACTTCCTTTATCTATATAGTATAGCCGGAAAATGTTCCCGGCTTTTTATCACGGCAATATAATATACCATCTCGGTATAATTTGCAATAGGGTAAGCGGATTTTTTATCAGGTTTTTTAGGGCTTGCAAAAAATCCGGGGCGGGGGCCGCAGGCCCAGCCGCCTGCGGCGGCTGACGCAGGCTTCGCCTGCGTGTTTCGGCGGAGCCGAAACGGCCTGCGGCCCCCGCAAACCCGCGAAAAATAAAATAATCCGCCCAGCAGCGTTGCACTTTGGCCGTCTGGAGCGTTATATAGGGTAGAGCAGCCCGCAGGGGATTGACAATTTGCATAATTTCCTCCGCATATCATTACGCTATATTTACATGATGCACAAAAATCTGGTAGAATGATAGCGAGAGAAAAATGCTTTCGACAAAAAAGGAGGCCCTATGCTGAATCAGGAAACAAAGAGAAAAAACATTGCATGCACATTTCTTTGCATTGTCGCCGTGGCGATCGTGGCTTACCGCCTGTACCAAAGAGAACTGGCAGTCGGGGCGGCCGTGCTGATTATTTATGGGGTTTGCATGTGCTTTTTCTCGCTGCACCTCCAGCGGTTGGTGGCAGAGGGCAAAGCCGATCCCAAACGGCTGCGGTTGGTTCAGTGGGGACTGGTGCTTGTCATTGTGGTGGTAGCGGCGGCCTGGTGCATCGGCAATGCCGTGCTTACCGTTCCGCAGGATGACCGCCACCTTTCCGCTGTGGTAAATGAATTGCAGCCGGGCGCGGCCGAAGAGGAAATTACCGGCCTGCGTATGAAGCGGAACACCAGCTACTGGGCCGAGCGTGATACCTTCGATTTTTCTAACCTGGATTCGATCGCTCAATTCTGCTACCTGGAGGGCGAGGACGCCGATGTCTTGTATCACGCTTTGATGAAGCTGGAACTAAAGCCGGGAAAGGGCCGGTTTATCCTCTCCGCCAGCCAGTTGAAATTTGATCTTTATTTGTGTTGTTCGGATATCTACCTTGGATTTACCCAAAATGGCGATGTGTACCTATTTGGAGAGCCGGAGCTTGACTCACTGGTACCGGCCAACCGCTTTACGCTGGCCGGGAGCGGCTATGTGCAGGTGGAAGCGCTTACCGCACCCTACTTTTCCACCGCCTGATCATTCTGGTACCACGCCACCGCCAGGCGGTCGCAGCGCTCATTTTCCGGGTGGCCGGCGTGGCCCTTCACCCACACAAATTCCACCTCATGATACTTCAGCAGCGGCAGCAGCCTTTCCCACAGGTCCACATTCAGGGCAGGGCTGTTGTCGCTTTTTTTCCAGCCTTTTTTCTGCCAGCCGTACACCCATCCCTTGGTGACGGCATCCACCAGGTATTTGCTGTCGCTGGTAAGGGTAACGCGGCAGGGCTGCTTCAGGGCGCTCAGCCCCTCGATGGCGGCCAGCAGCTCCATGCGGTTGTTGGTGGTCATCGGCTCCCCGCCGGAAAGCTCCTTTTCCTGCCCCTTGTACCGCAGGATCGCCCCCCAGCCGCCGGGGCCGGGATTGCCGGAACAGGCGCCATCGGTAAAAAGCTGCACCTCTTTTTTTTCTGTCATGGTGTTGTTCTCCGTTTCTGTGCCATAATCTATATAAATATTATAGCTCACTTGGGCCGGGATTACAACATAGGGGAGCACAGGCACTGCCCCTTTTGCCGGTCGGCGCGGGGGGCACATTCGGCCGCAGGCCAAATCGTCCATAGGACGATTTCAGCAGGCTTTGCCCGCTGGCCTGCCTTCGGCGGGCGGCCTGCGGCCGAACCAGCCCCCTTGACAGAACCACATTTATGCAGTATAATAAAAACGGAACCAAAATATTTGTGCAAGATGCAATATTTTGTCGTGAATTAGGACACAAGATCGTCGGAACGGAATGGGCGGTCTTACATCATACATTAACTCAAAAATAAAAACAGAACCCAAATTTGAATTGGAGGTACACGAGTGACTGAAAAAAAGAATAATGTACTGGCTTCTGCCGAAGCACCCCGTAAAAAGAAGGACGGGGTCTTTGGGCAGCAGTTCCCCAAGAGCCGCAGCACCAAAACCGCGGCCGAGATGGCGGCGGAGATCGAACGGGTGATGCGCAGCGAGGAAGCCGCCGCAGGGACCGCCTCCGCAGGAGAACGGCCCGTAAAATCCGCGGCCAAAAAGCCCGGCCAGCCCAAGGCTTCCCAGCAGAAGCCAGCGCAGGCCAAGGCCAAGAACGGCCAAAAGGGCCAGGGCGGCCAAACCGGCAAGTCCAAGCCCGCCGAGGAACAGAAGCCCGCTGCCCAAAAGGAGCAGAAGGCTTCTTCCGCCAAGGGCAAGGCGGAGGGCAAGCCCAAGCAGCAGCCCAAGGCCGCCGCGAAGAATGAGCCCAAAAAGCAGACCCAGCCCGCGGCGCAGAACAAGCCCGCCAAAAGCGAGCCTGCCAAAAAGCAGCCCGCTGCCAAGGGCGGCAGCAAAAAGCCTGCCGCTGCCGCGCAGCAGCCCAACCGCAGCGCCCGCCGCGGCAAAAAGGCCGACGGCACCCGCCGCCCCCCGCTGAAGATCATCTCCCTGGGCGGCCTGGGCGAGATCGGCAAGAACCTGACTGTCTTTGAGACCGAGCAGGATATCCTTGTTGTGGATTGCGGCTCCGCCTTCCCGGATGACGACCTGCCCGGTGTCGATCTGGTCATCCCGGATTTCACCTATTTGGAGAAAAACGCGGCCAAGGTCCGCGGCATCTTCATCACCCACGGGCACGAGGACCACATCGGCTCCCTGCCCTTCCTGCTCAAGCAGATCAAGGCCCCGGTGTACGCCACCGCCCTTACCATCGGGCTCATCAGCGGCAAGCTCAAGGAGCACGGCATCCTCAATCAGTGCAAGCTGAATACCGTCAAGCCCGGCGATACCATCCCGGCCGGCACCAGCATGAGCGTCGAGTTCGTCCGTGTCAACCATTCCATACCCGATGCCTGTGCCTTTGCCATCCGTACCCCGGCGGGGCTCATTGTCCACACCGGCGATTTCAAGGTGGATTTCACCCCCATCTCCGGCGAGCCCATCGACCTGGTCCGCTTTGGCGAACTGGGCAGCGAGGGCGTTCTGGCCCTCCTCAGCGATAGCACCAATGCCGAAAAACCCGGCTCCACCCCCAGCGAGCGCATCGTGGGCGAGAGCTTTGAAAAGCTCTTTGAGCGTGCAGCCAATAAGCGCATCATCATCGCCACCTTCGCCAGCAATGTGCACCGCATCCAGCAGGTGGTGGATACCGCCGTCCGGTTCGGGCGCAAGGTAGCGGTATTCGGCCGCAGCATGGTCAATGTCGTGGCCATCGCGCAGGAGCTGGGCTACCTCACCATTCCCGCCGGCGTCCTCATCGATGCCGATAACCTAAAGGACTACACCGATGAGGAGATCGTCCTCATCACCACCGGCAGCCAGGGCGAGCCCATGAGCGCCCTGACCCGCATGAGCATCGGCAGCCACCGCAATATCAAGATCGGCCCCAATGACTGCATCATCATCTCCGCCACCCCCATCCCCGGCAATGAAAAAAGCGTCGGCAAGGTGGTAAACGAGCTGATGAAGCTGGGCGCCGATGTCATCTACGAGCGGATGTACGATGTGCATGTTTCCGGCCACGCCTGCCAGGATGAGACCCGCCTGCTGCTCTCCCTCACCCAGCCCCGGTTCTTTATGCCGATGCACGGTGAATACAAGCACCTGATGAAAAATGCCGGCGTTGGCGCCAGCATGGGCATCCCCGCCGAGCATATCATCATCAGTGATATCGGCAAGGTAGTGGAAACCGATGGCGTGGATATGAAGATCACCGGCATGGTGCCCAGCGGCCGCGTGCTGGTGGATGGTCTTGGCGTCGGCGATGTGGGCAGCGTGGTGCTGCGGGACCGCAAGCTGCTGGCCGATGACGGCCTCATCGTGGTGGTCTGCGCCATCAATGACGCCACCGGCGAAGTACTGGCCGGCCCGGATCTCGTTTCCCGCGGCTTTGTGTATGTACGGGATAACGAGGACCTGATGGCCGATGCCACCGTGGTGGTGCGCAATTCCCTGGAAAAGTGCAAGCTGAACGGCTTCCGCGATTGGGCCACCATCAAGGGGCGCATCCGGGATGAGCTGGGCGATTTCATTGCCAGCCGCACCCGCCGCAAGCCGGTCATCCTCCCCATCATCCAGGAAGTATAACCCCCATCCCCCGGCACTGTCCGGGGGATTTTTGTCAAAATATCTTCCATTATGTTCTATTATTAGAAAATTTACTTCAATTTCCCATTAAATACTTGACATTATTAGAAAATTTACTTCAATTTCCCATTAAATACTTGACATTCGTCTTAAAATGGAATAACCTTAACTTACCAAAATAAAATCGCCCCCGGGGGCGTCGCCGTGTTTGCGTGGCAAACACGAACTCCCTGTGGGCCAAAGAAAAGGAGAGGTTACACAATGAAAAAGTTTTTAAGCCTTGCGCTGGCAGTTTTAATGCTGGCCGTCATGCTGCCAATCACTGCGCTGGCGGATGAACCAAGCGGCAGCATTGATAGTGCTAGTATTACTCATGCTGGCGGCTACTTGAAAAATGCTGTTTCCCTTGAACTGAAAGGTGTTACCTTCACTAAGAGCGTTGCGGTTGAACTATACAGCGGCGATACTCTGCTGACCACTGCCACCTTGCAGAAAGTAACTCCCGGCAGCTATGATTTCCTGACCTGCTGCATCGCTACCGAGACTGCTGACGAGTGCTGGCCTCTGACCCCCTGGACTCCCAGGGATAATGTCGTCCCCAACAAAGCTGTTCTGGTTGTCGATGGCCTCAAGCTGGCTGAAAAGAAATTCGAGCTGAATGCCGATGAGTGGGCAGCCCTGCCCGGCACCTATGGCGGCAGCATCGAGAGCGCCATCATTACTCATGATAACGGAGTCCTGAAAAACGCTGTTTCCGTTGAACTGGAAGACGTTACCTTCGCTGAGAGCGTTGCGGTTAAACTATACAGCGGCGAGACTCTACTAACCACTGCCACTCTGAATACGGGCGTCCTGAATGTTGGTAAAAATTATCCCTTCGTGACCTGCTGCATCCCCACCGAAGGCGAAGATGCCGCCTGGTCTCTGACCTCGTGGACTCCCAAAGATAATATTGTTCCCAACAAAGCTGTCCTGTTTGTCGATGGACACGAACAGGATACGAAGACCTTCACGCTTGATGCCGATGAGTGGGCAGCCCTGCCCGGCACTGCGTTCCCCTATAGCGGCAGCATCGAGCGCGCCGTCATTACTCATGATAACGGAGTCCTGAAAAACGCTGTGTCTGTTGATCTGAAGAATGTTAACTTTAAGTCCAGCGTACAGGTGAAGCTGTACAGCGGCGATACTCTGCTGACCACTGCCACCTTGCAGGGAGTAGATTCCGGCAGCTATGGTTTCCTGACCTGCTGCATCGCTACCGAGACTGCTGACGAGTACTGGTCTCTGACCCCCTGGACTCCCAGGGATAATGTGGTCCCCAATAAAGTCGTGCTGTTTGTGGATGACAACGAAATGGACACTATGGAATTCACTCTGGATGATGCAGAGTGGAAAGCCCTGCCCGGTACCGTGCCCCCCTCTAGCGGCAGCATCGTCATCGTCCCCGACCGCACCGAGGACACCCCCAAGACCGACAATCAGAAGAACCCCTCCACCGGCGCCAATGATATGGTCGCCGCGGCCGCGGCCCTCATGGCCGTCTCCGCCCTTGGCATGGCCGTCCTCACCCGCAAAAAATAAGCCATCCCCCTCATTTTGGGAGCCCCCTCGGGGGCTCCTTTTTCCTGCCATTTTGCTGTAAATATAGCCCAGCATTTAGTCGAATATCACCCATATTTTCCCTCATTCGTAAACTTTTCGTGAAAAAAAGTGAATTATTAACCCCTCATATGCAAAAAAGGGTCGTTTTTGCCGTATTAGTGGAGGGACTTTTCTCCGCCAGGTTTTACGGTTTGTTCACACCGCCGCCCCAAACTGTGGTATAATATTCCCAGAATCCCCCGAAAGGAGCCCCAAAATGAAACGCAGATTTTCCCTTTTCGCCCTGCTGCTGGCCCTGCTGCTGGCCCTCTCCGCTTGCAGCGGGCAGCCTTCTCCCCAGCCCCAGCAGCCCCTCACCACCCTGCAGGAGCTGCAGGAGCTGCTCACCAGGGATTATATCGTCGGCTACCTCTGGTACTGCGATGGCCTGCCGGAGCAGGGCGAACTCACCGAGGATGAGTACCTCCCCGTGGACCCTGCGGGCGGCTATGCCACCCTCGCCGATTTACAGCAACTGGTAGAAAAAACCTACACGCCCGCGTGTGTGTCCGCCCTCCTGCAAAATGCGGATACCCTCGGCCGCCCGCGTTTTGTGGAGCAGGAGGGCCGCCTGTATAAAAGCAGCCGGCCGGTTTTCAGCCGCTATTACTGGGATTACGATGCCGAAAGTGTAACCATCACCGAAGAAACTACCGAAAATCTGACCTTCACCGTGACGATGCAAAACCTGCACACCGGCGAAATGCTGCCCCTTACCCGCACCGCCCAAAAGACAGCCGAAGGCTGGCGCCTGGCCGAAGTGGGCATCCCTGCGGCGGAAGCCGACCTGACCACAGCCGCCGCCGAGGAGACCCGTGCCATCGCCGAAAAATTTGTGGCGGCCTTGGTAGAAAATAACACAGATGCCATCGCGGCGTGCGCGGGCGAGGCCCCGGAAACCTACCAGAACTGGCGCGGCATGAGTATTCCCACCGCCGAAATAACCGAAACGCTGGAGGAATATGACGGCTGTGGCCGGTACCGGGTGCACATGGCGGTAGAAAACGCCTTTGGCGTTTTTGCCAAGGGGGAGGAGGATTATCTCCTCATCGTGCAGCAGGAGCAGGGCCAGGAGGCCCCGGTGGTGTGCTACTACGAGCCGATGGAAAAGATTGCCTATAATTACAGCGAGGACAGGGATGACCCCGCCTGTGAAATGGCCCTATTGTTCCTGCAGGCGGAGGGCGGCATGCGGTTTAACGGCAGCTTTTGGCTGGACCGCGCCACTGCCACCGACTTTGCCCTGACTATGCTGTATGCCGAAAATGAGGGCAAGACCGCCTTTGCCGCTGAGGAAGTGACGGCCGCCGCCCAAAAGTATATGGGGCTGACCGGCTTTGCCCCGGATGAGAGCTATCTTGGTGCCGAGGGGTACATTTTGCCGGGCCGGGCGGCCCGCAGCATGCCCCACCTGCTGCTGTGGCCCAGCTACCAGGACGGCAGCGGCAGGACGCTGGTAAAGGCCGAGATTTACAGCGACCACCTGAACACCCAGAACTGCCAGGGGTATCTTTTCGCCTTCTATGCCAATGAGGACGGCAGTCTGCGACTGTCCTCGGTGACCTGAGGAGGGCGGCAGGGGGGCGAGCGGAGCGAGCCCGCAGAGGGAGAGGCTCCGGATAGGGGCAGGGCGGGCCGCAGGCCAAACCGTCCCCCAGTGGGGGCGGATTCGGCGGGCGGAGCCCGCCGGCTCGCCAAAGGCGAGCGGCCTGCGGCCCGGACCCGCCCTCTGCAGGGGCTGGACGAGGATTCCCCGCGGAAACTGGCGATAGACCGTCCGCCATCAATCTTCATCAAAACTTAAAAAAGCCGGGCGGAAATATGGTGCGAACCGGCTTTACATCCCACCGGCAGGTGTTATAATAGATTTACCTTCGCTTAACAAGAGCACATACGGTTTTTGCGGGCATAAATACCGCCCGACATTGCGCGTCGCGTTGACAGGCGCCAGCCTGCCTACCGCTCCGCGCTTCCTCTGGCGCCATTTCTCCCGCGCAAAAACTCCGCAGGACTTTTCGGCGAGAGAAAACCGGATGATGACAAGGAAGAGGACGCCGGCATACTGGCGTATGCTGCTGCGGGGTCCCCGCAAGGTCGTAAGACCTCGTGGGGAGAGGCGGAGCGACGAAGCGTTGGAGGGGTGCCTATTCCGTAGGAATAGCGCCCCGACATGAAGCGCAGTCCGCGACGACGAGATGACGCAGTCAGCACCGATTTTCGCTGCCGAAAAGCGTGTGTGTCCTTGTTAAACGAAGGTATCGAGATCAGACAAAAAACTGGACGAAAAGGAGACCCGGCCATGAATCGATCCTCGCTGAAGAGCGGCATATTCCTTATCACCTACGGCATTGTGCTGTACCTGGTGCTGTCCCACATCGGGCTGGTGGCAGGGGCCGGCAGCTACATCATGACGGTGTTGCGGCCGGTCATTATTGGGGTGGTCATGGCTTATGTCATCAACCTGCTGATGCGTCCAATGGAAACCAAATGGCTGGCCGGACTGTGGCGCCGCTGCCCCCGCCTGGCACGCGGTAAGCGGGGCCTATGTATCGTCCTTTCCATCCTGGGTGTGCTGGCCATCATTACGGCCCTGTGCCTGTTCATCCTGCCGCAGGTAGGGGAAAGCCTGCTGAGCCTGGCCAACAACATTCCCGGCTATATCACCGATGCCGGTGACTTCTTTAACGGACTGGAAAGCCGGCTGGATATGGAAAACGAGGTCATCAGCTACCTGTGGAAGCAGGGGGAAGAGCTGATCAATCAGTCCGGCACTCTCATCAAGAACTTTGTTGGAAGCGCGGCGACATGGCTGCTTTCCTTTGTCACAGGTCTTGCCAGCGGCATCATCAATGGCTTTTTGGGTATTATTTTCGCCATCTACATTCTGGCGGATAAGGAACACCTCAACTACATCTACCACCGGCTGCTGCGTGCCATCTTCAAGGACAGCGTGCGGGAGCGGATCGAGTACATCGTCCGCAAGATCGATCGGGCGTTCGGCGGGTTTATTTCTGGGCAGCTCATCGAAGCGTGCATCCTGGGGAGCCTGTGCTTCGTCGGGCTTACCATCGTGGGGCTTTTTGTGGGCGGGATGCCCTATGCACTGCTCATCAGCGTGCTGGTGGGCGCCACCAGTATCATTCCCATTCTGGGCGCTTACCTCAGTGCCATTCCTTCGGCGCTGCTCATTCTGCTCATCAGTCCGGTAAAGGCGCTGATTTTTGTCATTTTCCTCGTCGTTTTGCAGCAGTTTGAGGGCAATGTGATCTACCCCCGTGTGGTGGGCGGTTCCATCGGCATTGGCGGGATGTGGGTGCTGCTGGCCCTAACGGTGGGCGGCAACCTGATGGGCATTACCGGCATGGTGCTGGGGATCCCAGCCTTTGCGGTGATTTATGCCCTGGTGAAGGAATTCTGCGATAAGCGCATTGCCGAAAAGGACGCGGCGGCCAAAGCGGCTGCCTCGACGGCGGAGACGGAAAAATCCGCGGAGGGCTGAGCCGGCAAGTGAATACAGCACCGGAGGGGCCTGTGGGTCTCTCCGGTGTTTTGGCGTTTTGGCCTTAGGGAAAGCTGGCGGGGAGGCAGGGGACGGGCCGCAGGCCCGGCGGCGCAGCCGCCGCAGCGGGCGAAGCCCGCTGAAACCGTCCGGAGGACGGTTTGGCCTGCGGCCCGGATCCGGGATTTTGCAGGGGCCAAAAAAGAAAAGCCCGCCCGGCAAAAGCGGGCGGGGCAGATTATTTTTCGGTTAGGGAGCGGCCGCAATGGGGGCAGGTATTGCCCCGTTCCCGGCCAAGATGCTTGCCGCAGTGGGGGCAGCGCAGCACCGCAAAGTGGAAGGCTGTGGCGGCAAGTCCCAGCAGGATCACCGCGCAGCCGAGGAAGAAGTTATTGGACAGGGTGAACAGCACGGCGCACACCAGCATGGCGATGACCAGGCCATCGAACAGGCGGCGGGCGGCGGCAAGGGGCATTCTCTTCATGGGTGCATCTCCTCCCAAAAATCCGGCAGCGAGGGGCAGCAGGCCTCATCGCTTTGGATGGTGAGGGCGGCGAGACGGGTGCCTGCGGCCACGGCCCGGCCCAGGGAAAGCCCGCGGGTGAGCCCCGAGACTACACCGGAGAAGAAGGCATCTCCGGCACCGGTGGAATCCACCATCTCCACCCGGTGGGCGGGGCAGTGCCCGGCATCGCCGGTGATGCTATCGTAGTAGACGCTGCCCGAGGAGCCGAGGGTGACCACCATGCTGCGCAGGCCCATGCCGCGGCCATATTGCAGGATGGTTTCCACGGCGGCTTCGGGATCGGCACGGGAAACGGGGTGGTGCAGCAGCCGTTCGGCCTCGATATCATTGCAGATGAAGCAGCGGGTGTGCCGCAGCAGGTCCGGCCGGCGCTGCACCACGCTCATATTGGCGGAGATGCAGTAGAGATCCTTCCGATACTTTTGGCACAGTGCTACGATCCATTCGCTAAGTTCTTCGCCCATATCCATCTCCAAGCAGACGCTATCCGCCCCGGAGACGATCTCCTCGCCCCTTTCCTGGAGGTAGCGGGCCAGCGGCTCGGTATCCGGCATCTGGCTGGTGCTGCCGGCCAGGTCGCCCTTTTCATCCATCACGGCCAGCCACAGGCCAACGCCGTTCTGCGGGACGCGGATGCTGTACCGCAGGTCGATCTTTTGCGTTTCCAGCCGCTCCATCGCCTCCCGGCTCATGGGGGTGGTATCCCCCAGGGTGACGAAGGTGACCGGGCTGCCGATGCGGGCCATGTCCTCGGCTACATTGCGGGCCACACCGCCGTGGACAAAGCGGATGCTGCCCAAATTGGTGCCGGTGGCGTGGTACTCCCCGAATGGGAAGCCCTTGATATCGACAAAGATGACGCCCATAACGACGGTGCCTGGCATAGCGGTATTCCTCCTTGGCAGGTGGTGGGGTGGATGGAGAGGCGGCGGGACGCGGGAAGGTGCATGGTCAGGCGGCACCCCGCAGGAGTCAGCGCCCAGATGGTTTCCCTAAAGGATGAGCTGGTGGGGGTGTGAAGGGTGTGGAATGCAGGAATGGGTGCGACCAAGTGGGCGCCCCGCAGGGGCGGCGGCGCAGCCGCCGTAACGGGCCCGAAGGGCCCGTACTCCCGCCCCCGGCAGGGGGCGGGAGCCCTGCGGGGCGTCCGGCCTGCGGCGGGCAGGGACCGATGGAGGACACTGCCCTATACTGTGGGATATTGTAGCACATTTTGCGGGGAAAAGGAAAGCCCCGCGGATGGAAAACAGAAGAAAAATGTGAGATTTGGGGGAAAGGATGGGCGGGTGGGTTTTCTTTTGGGCGGGGATATGATAAAATAATAGCCATTGTAAAGCCTAAAAGGAGGAAGGACCGGTGCGAAGCGTATTGATGGTGTGCCACGGCAATATTTGCCGCAGCCCGATGGCGGCCACCCTGATGCGGGTGATGGCCGAAGCGGCCGGCTGGGGCGATGCCCTGTGGGTGGATAGCTGCGGGGTCAGTGACGAGGAGGAAGGCAACCCGATGGACCGGCGGGCGGTGGCGATGCTGCTTTCCCATGGCATTCGGCCGGCCCCGCATGAGGCCAGGCGATTTTCCCGCGGCGACTATGCCATGTACGATGATATCCTGTGCATGGAGGAGCGCAACCGGCGGGGGCTGCTGCGGCTGCTGGGCGGCGACCCGGAGGGAAAGCTGCGGCTGCTGCTGGACTACACCGATGACCCCCATGATATAGAGGACCCGTGGTACAGCGGGGACTTTGAGAAGGCGTACCGGGAAATACGGGAAGGCTGCACCGGCTATCTGAAGCAATTTAGAGTAAAGTAAAAGGAGAACCCCCAATGATGAAAATGAGCAAGAGAATTTTGGCGGTGCTGCTGGCGCTGCTTTTGCCGCTGCTGCTGGCGGTGCCGGCACTGGCGCTGGATAGCTATGAACTATTTGCCCGGTGGGAACAGGATGGCTATCCCGAGGATGTGACTGGTGTTTTTTATAATACCGAGACCAAGTGTCTGGCGGTGGTGCTGACCGAGAACACCGAGGCCCGGCAGAAAGAGCTGCGGGATACCCTGACCGATGGGGAAACGCTGACCTTCTTTGCCGGGGAGTACAGCCATGCCCAGCTGGCGGAGTGCGCGGCGGCCATTACCAAGGATATGGAAGAAAACGGGCTGGCCGGGACGGTGAGCATCGGCTGGGGAGCGAACGGCGGCTACGGCCCGGAGGGGAAGGATTTCCGGGTGGTGATAAAGACTGAAACGGCGGAGGTGGCTGCCCTGACTGAGCGCTATGCCGAGTATGGCAGCATGGTGGCGGTGGAGGAGAATACCGAGCCGGTGGTGCCGGATGCACCCGTGGAGCCTGAAAAGCAGGGGCTTTCCGACTGGGGGATCATTGGGATCGCGGCAATCGTGGCGGTGATGCTTATCATTGTTATCACCGTGGCGGGCAACAAAAAGCGCGCCAGGAAGAACGGGGAGCATGGAAACATCCAGCTGTAAGGATGTGCGGAAAACGAAAAAAGACGGCTTTGCCCGGGGGCAGAGCCGTCTTTCTTTATTTGGGGATTGGAGTGGGGGAGAGGCGCCCGGAAATTCGCAGCGGCGGGTAACAGGCTCCTCAAATTTTTCCACGCCGTTTATACCGCCGCAGCGGATGCGCCCCCGCAAGAACGCATGGGCGGGTGATGACATTTTTGATGCGGACGATCTGCCGGATAGGTTCATTTGGATAGATGCCGGCGGGGCTTGGGCCTGTCATAGAGGCAGTCTCCCTTTGGGAAAGTGAGAGAGGCTTACCGTGTGCTTCGGCGCTCCAGCACAGCGATATTTTCGATGTGCTCGGTGTGAGGAAACATATCCACCGGCTGGAGGAGGGTGACACGGTAGCCGCCCTTTTGCAGCAGGGCCAGGTCGCGGGCTTGGGTTTCCGGGCAGCAGCTGATGTAGACGATGCGGCGGGGGGCCATTTTTACCGCGGCGGAGAGGAATTCCGGGGTGCTGCCGCTGCGGGGCGGGTCCATCAGCAGGATATCAATGGAGAGCTTTTCCGCGGCGGCCGCCTGCATCCATTCGGTGGCATCGGCGGCGACGAACCGGATATTTTCCACCCCATTTTCCTTGGCGTTGCGGATGGCATCCCGGACGGCGGCGGGATTCTGCTCCACCCCGATGACCTCCCGGGCGTCCGCGGCGGCGATCATCCCAATGGTGCCGATACCGCAGTAGGCATCCAGCACCCGCTCCTTGCCGGTCAGGCCGGCGGCTTTGATCGCGCGGCGGTACAGCACCTCGGTCTGGGTGGGGTTGATCTGGTAAAAGGACCGGGGTGAGATGCGGAAGCTCATACCGCACAGGGTATCCCGGATGAAGCCGGGCCCGTAGAGTGTCTGTTCCCGGTCGCCCAGCAGCACACTGGTGCGGCGGTTATTCACATTCTGCACGATGGTGGTGATCTCCGGGTGTTCCTTTAGAAGTGCCTTGATGAAATTCTGCCGGGAGGGGAACACCGGGCTGGCGGTCACCAGCACCACCATGACCTCCCCGGTGTGGATGCCGCGGCGCACCAATACATGGCGCAGGAAGCCGGTGCGGGCGTCCTCATCGTAGGGGGCGAGGCGGAAGGAGGGCAGAAGTTTTTTGATGGTGACGATGATGGCGGTGGCGGTTTGGTTTTCGTTCAGGCAGCTGTTGATATCGACAATGCGGTGGCTGCGGGGCTCGTAGGTGCCGGCAATGACCTTCCGGGAGCGGTCCAGCCCGAAGGCGGCTTCCACCTTATTGCGGTAGTAGCAGGGGTTTGCAGCCCCCAGGATGGGCAGGAGTTTCCCAAAGCGGGAGAGGTGCCGGCGGGCAAGCTCCTGCTTGTGAGCCAATTCCTCCTCGTAGCTCATGGCAAGCAGCTGGCAGCCGCCGCAGCGCCGGGAATAGGGGCAGGTGAGTGATGACATAGTGGGGTCCTCCTTGGGACGGGGAAGGATGGTTGGTACGAGGGGTTGGCTCCGGCGGGCGGCCTGCCCGGCCTCTGGCCGGGCTGCCGGGCGCCACGCAGGGGCGCCCGGTGCGGCGCGGAGCGCCGCGGCCGCCCGCCGTGGCCAGCCCCCTGCGGAAATTTGGCGGGGGCGCTGCCGCGGCAGCGGGTCACCGCAGGGTCTTTAAGTAGGCAGCATAGGCCGAGGGAATGGGATAGCTTGCGAAAAGCTCCGCCACGGGGATGGAAATGTATCCGCCCCACAGCGGGGCCTTGGGCGGCAGTTCCACACGGTAGCCCTGCATCTGCCATTCAATGTGGGTAAAGATGTGGGTGGCCGGGCCCAGCGGGGTCACGGCCTCGGTGGGGACGGAGAGCAGCTCCGCAACCTCGGCGGAGGTGTGCAGACCCGGCAGCGTGGGGAATTCCCACAGGGAGGCGAGCAGGCCGTCCGCGGGGCGCTGGGTGATCTGTACCTCTCCCGGGCGGCACAGCAGCAGTACGGTTTTTTCCTCCTTGCGGCGGCGGGGCTTTTTCTGCCGGGTGGGCAGGGCAAGCTGCGTTCCGGCGGCGCAGGACTGGCACAGATCCCGCACCGGGCAGCTCTCGCACAGGGGGCGGCCATTGGGCAGGCAGATGAGCGCGCCCAGCTCCATCAGGGACTGGTTAAAATCCCCGACCCGGTGCTGCGGCAGCACCTCCCAGACGATTTGCCGGAATTCCTTTTTTACGGCGGTATCCTCTATGTTGCGGGCGTCGTTCATCAGGCGGGCGGCCACCCGCAGCACATTGCCATCCACAGCGGGGACGCGGATATCGAAGGCGATGGAGGCGATGGCACCGGCGGAGTACTCTCCCAGGCCGGGCAGGCGGCACAGTGCCGCAAAATCGGCGGGGAGCTGGCCGTTATGTTCTTGCATCAGCTGGATGGCGGCTTTTTTTAGGTTGCGGGCCCGGCTGTAATAGCCCAGTCCTTCCCACAGCTTGAGGAGCTGCTGCTCCTCCACGGCGGCCAGGGAGGGGATATCCGGCAGGGCGGCGGTAAAGCGTTCGAAGTAGGCAATGCCGGCCTCCACCCGGGTCTGCTGCAGCATCACCTCGGAGATCCAGGTGCGGTAGGGGCTGGGCTTCTCCCGCCACGGCAGGATGCGCCGGTTTTCATCGTACCATTGTAATAGCTGCCCAGGCAGGGCGGCGGGTAATTGCGGCATAGGGGCCTCCTAAATGGAAAGTAATATCATATTGGATAATTGCGGTTAAAAATACAGTATGTATAGTGCAGATGGGCAGGGCTCCGCAAGGGGGAGAGGAGGCCCGGCGCGGGCTTGTCCAGCTGTAATATCTTATTCTTAGTATACCACAAACCCGCTCTTACGGCAACGCCCTGCCAATTGACACCGATGCCGTGAAATGCTATGATAAAAGCGGTATTTTATCTGAAAAACAAGGAGGCAATTTTGCCATGTCTATTCGTGATTCCTATTATTTCGCACTGCTGGAGGTCCATAATGGACGCCCCATCAGTGTTAAAACCTGCTTTAAGGGGCAGCAGGGCGATCTGACCACCCTTTCCCGCACCGTGTGCCGTTGCCAAAAGCAGCCAGATGGCTCCCTGCGGCCGGAATACGGCTTTGATGACGAGGAAAACGCCAATTGCTTTATCGATCCCCTCACCCCCCGGGAGCGCCTGATCATCCTGGGTGGCGGGCATATTGCCCAGCCGCTGTGCGAATTTGCCGCCAGGTGCGATTTTTCGGTAACCGTGGTGGATGACCGCATGGATTTCGCCAATGAGGGGCGCTTCCCCCTGGCGCGGGAGGTCATCTGCGACAGCTTTGAGAATGCGATCAATAAGCTGCACATCACCCCCTACGATTTTGTTGTGGTTATCACCCGCGGCCACCGGCACGATGCCAACTGCCTGCGGGCACTGTTCCAGCAGCGGGAGCCTGCCTATCTCGGCATGATCGGTTCCCGGCGGCGGGTCCGCGGCCTTTTGGATATGCTGAAGGAGGAGGGCCTGGACGAGGAGCGCCTGGGCCGCATCTGTACCCCCATTGGGCTGGCTATTGGGGCAGTTTCCCCGGCGGAGATCGCCATTTCGATCCTCTCCCAGGTCATTGAGTACAAGCGTCTGCACGGCGGCATGAACCGTGCCATCAATACCTCCGACCTGGATCTTTCGGTGGTGGAGCAGCTGATGCAGGTGCAGGAGCCGGTGGCGTTGGTCACGGTGGTGGAAACCAAGGGCTCCACCCCGCGCGGCATGGGCGCCATGATGTATGTTTACCCCGATGGGCGCATTGTGGGCAGCATTGGCGGCGGCTGCAGCGAGGCGGCCATTCTGCGGGACGCTTTGGACATCATCGGCACCGGCACCTATAAGGTCATTGATATTGATATGACCGGCGATGTGGCGGAAAGCGAAGGCATGGTCTGCGGCGGCATCATGAAGGTGCTGGTGGAGGATATCCCGCTGGATGTATACGACGACTAAAAATCCCCCCGGGAGGCTGTGCTGTTTCCCGGGGGAGTTCTATCGCGCAAAATCGAACAAATGTTTCATGTGAAACATTTTGCGGGGAGCTGGCGGGCCGCAGGCCCGGCGGCGCGAAGCGCCGCCGAAACGGGCGGAGCCCGTTTGCCCACCGGGACGGCGGGCGGCCTGCGGCCCGTATCTTGGATTCTGCAGAGATTATCCCAGCAGCTGCCGGAGGACCAGCACCAGGATGACGCCTGCCATCAGGGCAGGCATGGCGGACAAGCGATCACTGCCGCCGGGGGAAGCGGGGATCAGTTCTTCGCAGCTGATGGTGATCATCAGTCCGGCGATGCAGGCGGTGACCATGCCCATGGTATAGGCCGGTACCTGCCGCCACAGCAGCCGCCCCAGTCCGTAGCCCAGCAGGGTGGGCAGGCAGGTGGAAAGGGAGAGCCAAAAGGCCTTTGCGCGGTGATGGGTGGCGTAAAGATAAGGGGCCGCTGTGCAGATGCCCTCTGGGACATCGTGGGTGGCGATGGCCACGGCGATGAGCAGCATGGTGCGGTTTTCGCTGCCTGCTGCCATGGCGATGCCTTCGGGGAGGTTGTGCAGCATAATGGCCGCGACCATAAGGAGTGCGGTGCGGCGCTCCCCGCCGGGGTGGCTGGGCGGTGTGGGGGGCAGCAGGTGGTGCAGCGCCAGCACCCCAAAGACCCCTACCGCTAACCCGGCGGCGCAGGCAGGCGGGGAGCAGGCGGAAAGGCTTTCCGGGATGAGTTCCAAAAAGGAGAGGGTGAGCATGGTCCCGGCGGCAAAGGCCAGCAGGCGGTGCAGCAGGCCCTCCCGGCTGGGCAGCAGCACCCCTACCGCCGAACCGATGAGCGGCCCCAGCACCGCGACTACCGGTACCCACAGTGTTTCCCGCATGGCAAGCCCCCCTTTTTTGGCATATATATTAGCCGGGCGGCAAAATGATGTGGCATTTGGGGAGAAAGTTTGCTATAATGGCAGCAGGAGCCCGCACAGGGCCGAAACGCCCCGCAGGGGCGCCCGCCCGGCGAAGCCGGGCGGGCGGAGCGGCCGTAAGGCCGCAAGGCGCCGCAGGCGGCGCCGACCTGCGGGGCGGACCGGCTCCGGGCAGAATACCAGAAAAGGAGAAGATGATATGCAGAAACCGGCACTTGTCATTATGGCCGCGGGGCTGGGCAGCCGCTACGGCGGGCTGAAGCAGGCTGAACCGGTCGGTCCCCACGGGGAGCTCATCATTGATTATTCTATCCACGATGCGATGAAGGCGGGCTTTGGCCGGGTCATCTGCATCATCAAACCGGAAAACCGGGAGATCTTCGAGGAGCGCATCGGGCGGCGGCATACCGAGGCCAAGATAGAATATGCCTACCAGCGCATGACCGATCTGCCGGAGGGGTATGCCATCCCGGAGGGGCGGCAGAAGCCCTGGGGCACTGCCCATGCGGTGATGTGCTGCGCCGGGATGCTGCGGGAGCCGTTTGCGGTCATCAATGCGGATGACTACTACGGCCCGGAGCCTTTTGAGGAGCTGTATGGCTTTTTGACCGCGCCGCATGAGGAGAACGGTAAGCTGCAGCTGTGCATGGCGGGCTACCGCCTGGTAAACACCCTTTCCGATAAGGGAACGGTGGCGCGCGGCATCTGCACGGTGGATGCAAACGGCAAGCTGACTGATATTGACGAGCGGCTGAAGATCGGCTGGACGGCGGATGGGCGCATTACCGATGTGAGCCGGGAAGCGGAAGTGGAATATGACCCGCAGACCCCGGTTTCGATGAACTGTTGGGGTTGCCCGCCGGAACTGATGGAGGAATTCCAGCCGCGGTTTATTCATTTTCTGGAGCACATGGAGGACCCGCTAAAGAGCGAGTTCCTGCTGCCGGAGATGATAGGCGATCTGCTGCACGAGGGCTGCGCCGAGGTGACGGTGCTGCCGGTACATAACAAGTGGTACGGGGTGACCTACCGGGAGGACCACGAAAAGGTGGCGGCGGCCATGGCGGCGCTGACGGCCGACGGACTGTACCCGGAAAAACTGAAATAACGGCGGAGGAATCGCTGTTTTATGGGGGGCGGCCGCAGGCCGCCCCCTGTGCCGTTTAGAAAACGGGGAGGCAGCTGACAAAACGCCGGAGAAGGACCGTGGACATGGTGAAACATCAAATTTTATTAAAACTGAAAAAGGACCCAGTGCTGGCGGTATCGCTGGTGCTGGCGGTGGTGTCCACCTTTTGGGTCAGGCCCTCAGCGGCCTATCTGGGCTATATAGATTGGCGTGTGCTGGCGCTTTTGGCGGCCTTGATGCTGGCAGTAGCGGCGCTGGGACAGGCCGGACTATTTGATGCAGTGACGGCTGCCCTGCTGCGCCGGATGAGGGATACCCGGCGGCTGGCGGCCGTACTGGTGGGGGTGTGCTTTTTTGCGGCGATGCTGATGACCAATGATGTGGCGCTGATCACCTTTGTGCCGCTGACGCTGATGCTGACCGCCCAGACCGGTACTGAAAGATTCAATATCCCTATTATTGCATTGCAAACGGTGGCGGCCAACCTGGGCAGCGCCATGACCCCCTTGGGCAACCCGCAGAATTTGTATCTCTATTCCCTTTCGGGGATGGGGCTGGGAGAGTTTTTGCGGCTGATGGCGCCGGTAACGGGTCTATCTTTGGTGCTACTGAGCGCGGCGGTATTGTGCCTGCCCTGCCGGCCGTTGGGCGCGGCTGATATCCGCCTGAACCGGCCGGACCGCCGGGGGCTGCTGCTGTGGGGAGCGGTATTTGCGGTATGTCTGCTTTCGGTGCTGCGTGTGCTGCATTACGGAATAGCGCTGGGCGCGGCGGTGCTGGCGGCCCTGCTTGCCGACCGGCGGCTGCTGCGGCGTGTGGATTACAGCCTGCTGCTGACTTTTCTGTTTTTCTTTGTCTTTGTGGGGAATATGAAGGCTCTGCCGACCGTTAGCGAGGCGCTTTCCGGGCTGGTGGCAGGGAGGGAAATGACGGTGGGGATCCTGCTGAGCCAAGTGATAAGCAATGTACCGGCGGCCATGCTGCTTTCCGGCTTTACCGCCGATTACCCGGCGCTGCTGCTGGGGGTGAACCTTGGCGGGCTGGGCACCCTAATCGCCTCAATGGCAAGTCTGATCTCCTACAAGCTGTACGCCGCGGCGGATGGGGCCAGGACCGGAAAATATATGCTCTTTTTTACGGCGGTGAATGTAGTGCTGCTGGCGGTTCTGTGGGGAGCGATGGTTATAATATATAAATGAAATGATATATATTAAGAGAAGGAATTCCCGCTGGACGGCGAAATTTATTGATAGCATATACGCTATAAAGCAAGACAAAAAACGGATAGCAGGGTAAAGCGATGCTTTTTTGAAATGGGACAAGTTGGATAAAATTTTGTCATAGTTGCGCAATTTGATGCTTTTCATTAAAAATAGTTGCGCAAAACTGCCGTAAATTAACGGAAACCAGGCACGGAAGAAAAAAGAGATATTCCTTTTTGGAAATATGGGTAGACTTTTTTGAGATATCCCTTTTCATATTTAGTATGTTATATTAACGGAGCTGAAAGACGCCAGATGCGGCGAATACAGTTTATGAGAAAAGGGGTATAGAGATTATGGAAGCGATTGCTGCCATTGTGATCTTTGTGCTGATGTTCGCACTGATCATACTGGATAAGATTCCGCGGCATTACATCACACTGGGGTGCGCCGCGGCAACACTCATCATCGTCTTTGGTGTATGCATGAAGAGCCCGCAGGCGATAATGGAAACACTGAACCTAAAAACCATTATCACCGGGAATTTCTGGATCAGCTCCGGAGAGAGCAGCTCCAGCGGTATCAACTGGGAGACCATCATTTTTGTGGCCGGTATGATGGTGATGGTGGAGGGCATGGCAAAGGCGGGCTTTTTCCGCTGGCTGTGCCTGACCATAGCCAAGGCGGTAAAATATAAGGTAATGCCTATTCTTATTACCTTTATGGTGATGAGCGCCGTACTGGCCATGTTTATCGATAGTATCACCGTCATTCTGTTCCTGGCGGCGGTAACGGTCGAGCTTTCTCAGCTGTTGAAATTTGACCCGGTGCCTATGGTGCTGGCGGAAATTTTCTGCGCGAACCTGGGTGGCTCCGCCACCATGTGCGGCGACCCGCCCAATATCATCGTTGGGACTGCGTTGGGTTACAGCTTTGCCGATTTTATCACCAATACCGGCGTTATTGCCGGCATCGCCCTGGTGGTGAGCGTGGTGTTTTATGCGCTGGCTTACCGCAAGGAGCTGACGGCCAGCGCGGCGGCCAATGCCGGGCTGACGGTACATTATCCCGACCCGAGCGAAGCCATTACTGATAAGAAGGAATTTGTGTTGAGCTGCGTCATCTTCCTGTGCGCGGTGGTGCTGCTGGTGACCCATGCCCAGACCCATTTGACCGTGGCGCTTATCGGTGTGGCTATCACGATACTGACGCTGATCTGCTTTGCCAAGGATGCCAAGGAGATCATCCGCGGCGTGGACTACCAGACCCTGCTATTTTTCATCGGACTGTTTGTGGTGGTAGGCGGCCTGGAGCAGACCGGTGTACTGGTGATGATCGCGGAATTTATCGGCAAGCTGTGCGGCGGCAACATCCTGGCGATGGTCTACATCGTGCTGTGGATCTCCGCGGTGGCCAGTTCGGTAGTTGACAATATTCCGTTTGCTGCTACAATGGTACCTGTAATAAAGACACTGGCGGCCACCACCGGCGCCGATCTTTCCACCCTGGCGTGGGGACTTTCCATTGGTACCGATATCGGCGGCAGCGCCACCCCCATTGGTGCTTCGGCCAATGTAGTGGGTACCTCGGTGGTTTCTAAGGCCGGTCACCCGGTAAGCTGGGGCCGCTACTGCAAGACCGCCATCCCGGCGACCATTATTGTGCTGGGCATCGCCATGATCGTGATCAAGCTGAGATATTTCTAAGCAGAGAGGGAGGACAGTATGGAACACGAAAAGCAGCAGGTCATCATTACTATTGGCCGGGAATACGGCTCCGGCGGACACCTGATAGCCGATATGCTGGGTGAAAAATATGGGCTGCCGGTGTACGACAGTACCATCATCGAGGTTATTGCCAAGGAAAAGAACCTGAACCTGGAGAAGCTGAAGGAGTATGACGAAAAGCCCCGCAACCGGCTGTTCACCCGCTCCATAGATGGATACAGCAACTCCCCGGAGGATGTCATTGCCTATATGGAATTTGACTTCCTGCGGGAGAAGGCGAAATCCGGCGAGAGCTTTATTGTGGTGGGACGCTGCGGCAGCTCCATCCTAAAGGGCTACCGGGGGGTCATCAGCATCTTTGTGACCGGCGATATGCCGGAAAAGATCCAGCGCGTGGCGACGGAATTCCATGTTTCCAATGAGGACGCGGAAATGATGATCCAGAAAAATAACAAGAGCCGCAAGCTGTACCATAACTTCTACTGCAAGGAGAAGTGGGGCGACAGCCGCTACTATGAGCTGACCATCAATACTTCTAAGATCGGCTTTGACAGGGCTGCGGAAGTCATCGACTGCTACATCAAGGAGCGGATGGGTGACGACTGGGCTGAGCATATTGCCAGATAACAAGGCTGAAGAATAAAAGAGAAGGAAAAGACCTCCGCCCGGGGAAACCGGACGGAGGCTCTTTTTATTGCATGGAGGAGGTTAGCCGCGGAAGGCGGGATTGAAGGCATAGAAATTGCGGGAATTAAGGTCATCCTGCACCATGCGGAGGGCTTCGCCAAACCGCTGGTAATGGACGATCTCCCGCTCCCGCAGGAAGCGGATGGGCGCAATGACATCGGGGTCATCGATGAGACGAAGGATGTTATCGTAGGTAGTGCGGGCTTTTTGCTCGGCGGCCATATCCTCGCTCAGGTCGGTGATGGGATCACCAGTGGACTGCATGGAGGCAGAGGAGAAGGGCATGCCGCTGGCGGCCTGCGGCCAGATGCCAACGGTGTGATCGACGAAGTAGGGTGCGAAGCCGGAATTTTTGATCTCTTCGATGGAGAGATTCCTGGTGAGCTGGTGGACGATGGTGCCGATCATCTCCAGATGAGCCAGCTCCTCGGTGCCAATATCATTGAGGAGACCGGCGACCCGGCGGTTGGGCATGGCAAATTTTTGCGAAAGGTAGCGAAGGCTGGCGCCCAATTCGCCATCGGGTCCGCCGTATTGGCTTATGATGATCTGTGCGGCCTTGGCGTTGGGGCGCTTGATATTGACCGGGAATTCCAAAATCTTATCATAGTTCCACATATTCAACCCTCCCAAGGCCAGGGAGTGCAGCCCCAGCTCCAGTTACGGCTGCCCGCCGCGGCACAGGGGGTCAGCGGGGCGGCCTCATTATAGGCGGTACGGGCGGCATCCAGCTTTTCGCAGGCTTTGGCAAAGGCAGCGGCCGCCTCCTGGCAATCCGGATGGGTATTCAGGTACAGGTGGCATTCCAGTGCGGTAAAGGTCTGCCGCTGGACTTCCCTTGTCAGCTGGCAGAGGTTATTTTCAGCCACGGTTGGCCCCCCTTTCACAGTCGCAGCCGGTAAACGGCAGATCCAGCGCCGGGAATAAGGTCCCCCGGCAGAGTGCTTTCTCGGCATCGTAGGTTTCGCCCCAGCGCTGCCACGGTACATAGGCCATGGCAATGGGATATTCGCTATCGATGATGCGGCGGGCGCGGTTCATCCCCGCAGGGGCATAGCCGGGCTGGGCGCCCATGCAGCCGCCGTTATTGCAGTATCTCATCATGTCACTCCTTTCGGAAAGGTTCATTGGCATACTACGGCCGGGGTGGCTGCGCGGTGATTCGGTGGGATTTACATTGAAAAGAGGCGCAAAAGATGCTATAATAGCTCCCGGACGAGATAAAAAACGAAAAGACCCAGCAGAAGGCCGGCATGGGGCGCAGCCCCGCCCGCCCAGAGGGCGGGCGACACGAGCGGAGCTCGTGTGTTTCGGCGGAGCCGAAACGGGCTGCGCCCCCACCGGGAGCCTGCAGAGGGTCAAAAAGGAAAAGGAAGTAGAGCATGATAACAAATTACCAGGAACTGCCCATCCGCGAGGAGATGAAGAAGGCCATAGCGGAGATGGGCTTTACCGAGATGACCGAGATCCAGCAGAAAGCGATTCCGGAGCTGCTGGCCGACAAGGAGGTCATTGCCAAGGCCCCCACCGGTACAGGCAAGACCTGCGCCTTCGGCGTGCCGATGGTGCAGCGCATCCAGCCGGAAAAAGGCTATGTGCAGGGGGTCATCCTGTGCCCCACCCGGGAGCTCTGCCTGCAGATCACCGAGGAGCTGCAGAAGCTGGGCAAATATATCCCCGGCTTTTCCATCGTGGCCGTGTATGGCGGGCAGTCTATGCAGCCGCAGATCAACGCCCTCCGGAAGAACCCGCAGATCGTGGTGGCTACCCCCGGCCGTCTGATGGACCATATGCGCCGGCGCAATGTCGCTATCGACCGCACCGAGATGATCGTGCTGGATGAGGCGGACGAAATGCTGGATATGGGCTTCTACCAGGATGTACGGTGGATCTTGGACCGGGTGCCGCGCACCAAGCAGATGTCCATGTTTTCGGCTACCATTTCCCGTGAGGTCATGGATATCGGCTGGCTATACCAGCTGGACCCCGTGGAGCTGGTAGTGGAGCCGGTGGCGGAAAGTAAACCCCGCATCACCCAATACTGCATCAAGTGCAGCGGCCGGGAGCGCATTGAAACGCTTATCAACCTGTTAAAGCGGGAGGAATACCGCCGCAGTATGGTGTTCTGCAATACCAAGTACGGCACCGTCAGTCTGGTGACCCACCTGGAGAAGGCGGGTATCCGTGCCAAGTGCCTCAATGGCGATATGGAGCAGGCCGCGCGCAACCGCATCATGGGGGCGTACCGCAATAATGAATTTGATGTGCTGGTAGCCACTGATGTAGCCGCCCGCGGCATTGATGTGGAGCAGGTGGACGCTGCCTTTAACTACGAGATCCCCAATGAAAACGAGTACTATCTGCACCGCATCGGGCGCACCGGCCGTGCCGGCCGGGAGGGCGTTTCCTTCGTCTTTTACAGTGAAAACGAGCGTCCGCGGCTCAAGACCATCCTCAAGTATTCCGGCAACAGCTACCATCCCATTACGGTGAATGCGGACGGCAGCTTTACCGCGTGCGAGCTGTAAGGAGGCGCAGCCATGGCGGGAAAGACCGAAAAGGCGGGCGGCAGCTGCGAGTTCTGTGCCCACTATGAGTACGACGACGAAATGGACTGCTATGTGTGCGAGATGAACCTGGATGAGGACGAGATGGTGTTGTTTTTGCAGCACCAGTATACGGCCTGTCCTTATTTCAGCTTCAGCGATGACTACAAGCTGGCGGGGCGCCAGTAAATAAGTAAAAAGCTGCCGAGGAAAGCGAAAAGGCTCTCCGCGGCGGCTTTTTTGCGGGGACTATTCCTCGAATGGCGTGTATTCGCCTGCCTCCAGCTGCGCCAGCATCCGGCTGATGCGGCGGGATGCCTCGTGGGTGTTATCGCAGCTTTGCACATAGCCCACAATGCGCTCCTGTGCGGCGGGGGAAAGGGAAGTAAAGGCGGCCAGCGCCTGCGGCCGTCCGGCCAGTTGCTGATCCCACTGCTGGTCAAAATAGCTGTTCATAGGGGTACCTCCTATTAAAGATGGAATGGAGCAGGGATAGTATGCGCAGGAATACAGATATTACTTGTTGGCAGAGGGAAAAGGCTGTGCTATAATAAAACGAAAAAATACGAAATTAGGAAGTATTTGGCGACTTTGGATCAGGACGGAAGTGATAACAAATGACAGTCACCGAACCGAATATTACCTCCCCGGTAGAAGAAGCCCAGCCGCAGAAAACATCCCGGTGGGCCGCTTGGCGGGGCATGTGGTTCTTCCCGGTGGCGGTGCTGTGGATGGAGCTGGTGCTGCGGATCTCCACCATCGGCTTTGATTATCCCAAGGGCCTTTTATATACCTTCGGCTTTTCGCTGGCGGCGGGGCTGCTGCTGGCCCTGCTGGGCAAGGCCTTTTCTCCCAAGGCGGGCCGTATTATTGTAACCGCCCTGTGGGGGATCTTCAGCATCTTCTACATGGGCCAGGTGGTGTATTATGCCATCTTCAAGGTCTACTTCACGCTGTTTTCAGTCGGCGGGGCAGGGCAGGTGGCACAGTTTGCCAGCGTCATCTTTTCCACCATATTACAATGCTGGTGGGCGCTGCTGCTTATGCTGGTGCCCATTGCGCTGCTCCTCTGGCAGGGCAAAAAGCGCATTGCTTGGGGCCATGAACAGTGGAAAGAGCTGCTGTGGCCGCTTATCGCAGCGCTGGCGCTGCAAATCATCACCACCGGCGGGGCCCTGCTGGATACCGGCGGTGCTATGAGCGTCAGCCGCCTGTATACCACCGATTTTATCAGCAATCTTTCGGTCAGCCGCTTTGGGCTGCTTACCACCTTCCGCATCGAGGCACGCAATGCCATCTTTGGCCCCATGCCGGCGGTAACGGTGGAGGAACTGGAGCCGGAACCCGAACCTGAGCCGGAGCCGGAAGCTGAAAAGCAGGTGATGGAGATCGACTTTGCGGCGCTGGCCGAAGCGACCGAGGACCAAACATTGGCGGAGATGTACCGCTACTTTGCCAAAGTGACCCCCAGCACCAAAAATGAGTATACCGGCTACTTTGCGGGGAAGAATCTCATCTTCCTTACCTGCGAAAGCCTGTGGAAATACGCCATCGATCCAAACCTGACGCCAAATCTCTATAAGCTGTGGAGCGAGGGCTTTCAGTTCACCAATTTCTATAATCCCATTTGGGGCGTTTCCACGCTGGACGGCGAATATGTGAACCTTTTGGGGATGATCCCCGTTACCGGTACCTGGAGTATGACCGAATCCGCCACCAACTGGCTGCCCTTCTCCTTCGGCAATCAGTTTAGGGCCATGGGTTACACCACCCGCGCCTACCACGACCACACCTATACCTATTATTCCCGCGATAAATCCCACCCGAACCTTGGCTACGACTATAAGGGCGTGGGCAACGGACTGAACATTAAGGCCATGTGGCCGGAATCCGATGTGGATATGATGAACGCTACGCTGGATACCGTGCTGGCGGATGAGCACTTTATGACCTATTATCTGACGGTCAGCGGGCATCTGGAGTATAATTTCTTCGGCAACGCCATGGCCATGCGCAATGAGGAGGCGGTCGCCGAACTTGACCTGCCGGAGGCCGCCCGTGCCTATCTTGCCTGCAATATCGAGCTGGATAAGGCCATCGGTGTGCTGCTGCAAAAGCTTGAAGAAACCGGCCATGATAAGGATACCGTCATCATGCTGGCGCCCGACCACTACCCCTACGGTCTGGATATCGAATCCCTGAACGCGCTGGCGGGCAAGCAGCTGGATCAGTTTTCCCTTTACCAAAGCTGCTTCCTCATCTGGAGCGCCGATATGGAGGGCCCCGTCGTCATTGATAAGCCGGTTTCCAGCCTGGATATCCTGCCGACGGTCAGCAATCTTTTCGATCTGCCCTATGATTCTCGGCTGATGATGGGCACCGATATGCTGAGCGATACCTCCTCGCCGGTCATCTTCCAGGATCACAGCTGGCTGACCGCCTTTGGCTGCTATAATGCCTCCACCGATCACTATACCTCCCTAATTGACACCGGCAGCGATGACTACTATGTCAGCAGCATGAACCGCCTGGTGGATCAGAAATTCAATTACTCCAAGCTTATCCTGCGGAAGGATTTCTTCCGCCACCTGTGGGATGATGCCGGACTGTGGCCCGCCGAAGAGCCTGCCGCCGCCCCCAAACCCCAGGCAACCCCGTGACTCCGAAGGAGGGATCCCCCTGAATGAACCGTAACAATGCTTTGAAAAAGCTGGTGCTGGCAGCGCTGTTTGTGGCGCTGGATCTTCTGTTCACCCGTGTGTTTTGCGTCTACCTTATGGGTGGCGCGGAACGCGTAAGTCTGCAAACCCTGGCCAGTGCCGTGTGCGGTTGGGCGCTGGGCCCCTGGTGGGGCGCCGGGGTAGCCGCTGCCGCCGACCTTTTGGGCTCCGCGGTGGGGACCTCCGGGCTATCGTTCTTCCCGGGCTTTACCCTTACGGCGGCGCTGCGGGGGCTTACCTACGGCCTGCTGCTGTACCGCAAGCCCGTGACCTTTCCCCGGTGCCTGGCGGCCAGTGCGGCGGTCAGCATCCTGTGGGGCTTGCTGCTCAATGCAGTCTGGCTCTCCTTCTATATGGGCAAAAACTTTTGGGCCTGGACAGTGGCCAAAGCTCCGCTCAAGCTTCTGCTGGTGCCGGTCTATGGCTATCTTATCTATCTCACCCTCCGTGGCCTGCAAAAAAGCGGCCTGGAAAAACACCTGTAAATATAACGACACCCGCCCCTCTTCTTACCGGAGAAAGACGGGTGTGTTTTTATGCAGGTTTGGTTTTGTGCGCTTAGCCGGCGGTGACGCCGCCTTCTACCACCAATTCATCCTCATAGTCCAGGCCATAGGTATTGGCCAGGGTGGCCTCGTAGTCTGCGTGGAAGAACTTCTCCTCACCCAGCGCCTTGATCTCCTCATTCAGCCAATCCAGCAGGGTGGTGTTGCCCTTGGTCACAGCGGGGGCTATGGTATCATTGCCGCCCAGTGTGGGAATGCCCACCACATAGCCGGGGTTCTGCATGGCATAGGCCAGCACCTCGGTGTTATCGTTGGCCCAGGCTGCCGCGTTGCCGTTCTCCAGCGCGTTCTTGGCGTTGGCGTAGGTATCGTACTTCTGCAGCTTGATGTTGGGATAATTCTCGGTCAGGTAGGTCTCGGCGGTGGTGCCGGAAATAACGATCATTTCATCATTTTCGTCCCAATTCTCCAGCGTGGTGATGACCCGTCCCTCCGGAGAAACCACACCCAGCGCTACATTCATGTAGGGCAGCGCGAAGTCCACTTCCTCGGCCCGAGCAGGGGTTACGGTAAAGTTGGCAAGAATCACATCTACCTTGCCGGTCTTGAGGTATTCAATGCGGTTGGCCGCCTCGGTGGAGATGAAATTCACCTTAACACCCAGATCCTCCGCCAGCCGCCGGGCAAAGTACACATCGTAGCCCTGATACTCGCCGTTTTCATCCACATAGCCAAAGGGGTTCTTATCGGAGAATACCCCGATATTGATGGTCCCCGCCGCCTTGATCTCCTCCAGTGTGCGATACCCTGCTTTATTTTCATTGGCTGCGTTGCCGCCATTGCCGCAGGCTGCCATCAGTACCAGCATCAGTACTGCCATGATGGCTGCGATCCATTTTCTTGTGCTTTTCATTGTAATTTCTCCTTTTTATCGTCTTTATATCAATCCCCATGGTGCTTGACTTCATCAAATTCAAATGTCTTTAGGAACTTTTTGGCCCGTTCGGTCTTGGGAGCGGTGAAAAATTCCTCCGGTGCCGCTTCTTCCGCTATTTTGCCGTCCTCCAGGAACAGCACCCGGTTGGCAATGGCGCGGGCAAACTGCATCTCATGCGTCACGATGATCATGGTCTTGCCCTCCCGGGCCAGGTCCAGCACCACATCCAGCACTTCCCGCACCATTTCGGGGTCCAGCGCCGCTGTCACCTCATCAAAGAGCAGAATCTCCGGATGCATACACAGCGCCCGCACAATGGCCACCCGCTGTTTTTGTCCACCGCTCAGTTCTCGGGGGTAGCTGTCCCGCTTTTCCCACAGGCCTACCCGGCGCAGCAGCGCTTCGGCCTCCGCCTTGGCGTCCTCCTTTTTGGTCCCAAGCACTTTGCATGGTGCCAGCAGAATGTTTTCCATCACTGTCATATGGGGGAATAGCTCATAGCTTTGGAACACCATCCCGATGCGCCGCCGCAGGGCGGGCAGCCCCGCCGGGCTGCGGTCTATCACCTCGCCGCCCAAGAGAATTTCTCCCCCCTGGATCGGCTCCAGGGCGTTGATACATCGCAGCAGGGTGCTTTTGCCGCAGCCGCTGGGCCCCAGCACTACGATGACCTCGCCCCGCCGCACCGTAAAGCTCAGATCCCGCAGCACGGCGTTTTCACCGTAGCGCTTGGTCAGGTTCCTTATTTCCAGCAATGAGTCTGACATCGCCTGTTACCTCCATTTTCGTTCCAGTTTTCTGGCCAGCAGGCTGATGGGCCAGCACACCAGGAAATACAGCAGAAATACCGTAAGATAGATGCCGAAAGCCGCATTGGGGCTGGCCGTCCGGTTCGCCTCAATGATCTGCTGCGCTACCTTCAGCACCTCCACCACGCCGATCATCAAAATCAGGCTGGTGGTTTTTATCATGCGGGTGATGAGATTGATGGACTGCGGCAGCAGCCGGCGTACCGTCTGCGGCAGCACCACATAGCGGAATACCTGCCCCCGCGTCAGTCCCAGTGCCTCGGCGCTTTCGTACTGGTGCCGCGGGATGGATACCAATGCGCCACGCACCAGGTCGCTCATTTCGGCGGTGCCCCACAGCGCAAAGACAATGATCGCCGCCGTTTCGCCATCCAGGTTCCACCCAAAGGCTCTCGCCGTGCCAAAGTAGGCTAAGAACAGCAGTACCATCTGCGGCATAATGCGGATGATCTCCAGGTAGATGCGCAGGATCGCCCGGATCAGCCGGTTCTTTCTGGTCATCAGCACCCCCAGCAGGATTCCCAGCGGGATGCTGATGGCCACCGAGATGAGGCTGACCCGCAGCGCTACCCACAGTCCCCCCAGGAGCCTGACAGCGTTTTTGCCCTTCAGCAGTACCTCCAGTCCCAGGTCAGGCATAGCGCAGCCTCCTTTCCAGCCAGCTGCCCAGCAGAGAAACCGGCAGCAGAATGAGCAGATAGCACACCACCAGCAGCGCCAGCGCCTCGGTGGTCTTGGCATACATGGCAATGAGATCCTTGGCCGTAAACATCAGGTCCATCAGGCTCACCGCGCTGAATACGCTGGTTTCCTTCAGCAGGAAGATCACATTCGCCATAAAGGCCGGCATGCTGATACTCATGGCCTGCGGCAATATCACATACCGCATGGTCTGCCCACGGGTCAGGCCTAGGCTCAGGGCGCTTTCCTGCTGGATGGGCTCAATGGCTTCCAGCCCGCTGCGGAAGGCCTCCGCCATATAGCTGCCGCCCAGGAACGCCAGCCCCACCACGCCGCATACCGCCGGGTCGGTCTTTATCCCAATTTTGGGCAGACCGTAGTAGATAAAAAACAGCTGGATGAGCAGCGGTGTATTGCGGCTCAGTTCTATGTATCCCGCCACGATCTGCCGCAGCACCGGCACCTTCTCGTACTGGATGGCCGCGCACAGCAGTCCCACTGCTGAAGCCAGCGCCGTACCGCACAGCCCCAACCGCAGCGTCAGCCACAGGGCCTCCCGGTACAGCGGCAGCACCTTCATCATAAATTCCCAGTTCAGCTTCTCCACCGTCTTTCTCGCAATTTTGGTAAAACAAAAAGCCGGGGGCTTTTGCAAGCTCCCGGCAAAAATGGCTCATATCCACACATTTAGCGCTGTGTGCAGGCGCTTTACCGCATACTAAAAGCGCCTGGCCATCATCGATGTCCGGGAGTTCAGTATGCAACAACAAGAGGACGCGGAAATACCCATTACACGGTACTTTGTCATTGTGTTATCCTCCCTTCCGGTTCCATTTGCTTTGGTATGTTAGCACGATAATACACTCCCGCCGGTCATTTGTCAAGGGGGTAGCGTAAAAATATTTTTGCAGGTTTTCTGTCGCCACACTTCATTTTATCAGATGAGGATCCCCTCGCAGTGGTCTATCTCATGCTGAATGATCTCCGCTGTCCAGCCGGTATAGGTCTTAATGCGGATCTCCAGCTTTTCATTTTGCCAGCGAACCTTTATCTTTTTCCAGCGCTTTACGGGGCGTACACCCGTCAGGGAAAGGCATCCTTCCTCGGTTTCATAAGCCCCGCTTTTCTGCAGAATTTTAGGGTTCAGCATCACGGTATAGCCCGCCCCATCCTGGAAGGCGATGATGCACCGATTCACGCCGATCATATTGGCGGCCATGCCCACACATTCCTCATGGTGCGCCATCAGCGTCTCCAGCAGGTCCCCGGCCACCGGCAGGTCGCTTTCCTCCGCGGGCTTCGCTTTTTGCGAGAGAAACATCTCATCCCTGCAAATCGGTCTTACCATGGTATCCTCCGTCCGTGTTTTTCGGCATAGGTGCCCGGCGCGTTCCGGATCTCCCGGCTCCTCCGCCGGCTGTCCTCCGCATCGGCATCCTTCTTTCGGCAAAACAGTCCTTTACCGCCGGTTGTCCTTATCCCGGTGAGAAAGCTCCACCCGGTAGCCCAGGCTCCGCAGGTAGGCGGCCAGCTGGCAGGCGATGGCCACGCTGCGGTGGCGGCCGCCGGTGCAGCCCACGGCCACTACCAGCTGGCTTTTGCCTTCCCTTTGGTACAGGGGAATGGAAAAGGCCAGCAGCTCCTCCAGCTTTTGCAGCATCTCATGGCTTTCCGGGGCGTTCATCACATAGTCGCGCACTGGCCCCTCAGTGCCGTCATGCTCCTTTAGCTCCGGCACATAGTAGGGGTTGGGCAGGCACCGCACATCAAAGACCAGATCCGCGTCCTGCGGCAGACCATTGCGGAAGCCAAAGGACTGGCAGCTGATGAGCATGGGGGTCGTCTCTCCCTCAAAGATGGTCACGATGCGCCCGCGCAGCTGGCTGGGCGAAAGGGAGGTCGTATCAATGATATAGTCGGCGGCGTCCCGTATGGGCTTCAGCAGGCGGCGTTCCTCCCGGATGGCGTCCTCCAGGCAGCCGTCACATTCATCCAGCAGCGGATGTCTCCGGCGGGTCTCCTTGTAGCGGCGCAGCAGCACCTCGGCGCTCGCCTCCAGGAAAAGGATACGGTAAGGGATATGGCGGCAGCGCAGCTCCTCCAGGGCGTGGGGCAGCTCACGGAACATCTTCCCGCTGCGGGAATCCATCACAATGGCGGAGCGGCCGTGGTGGGTCGCCGGGGAGTAGCACAGATCGGCAAAGCCGCCCAGCAATGCCGGGGGAATATTATCCACGCAGTAGAATCCGATGTCCTCCAACGCATTGATGACGCGGGTCTTGCCCGCGCCGGAAAGACCGGTCACAATCAGCAGCTCCATGGGGCCTCCTTCGGGGTTGGTTCGTCATTTTTCATTATGATTATACAGGCTGCGGCCGCCGGTTGCAATACGGCAGCGGATGGATTTTCCCCCGCGGCAATGATTATCCTGCCGGGGGCATCCCATACTTTCCTCAATCGCATCAAACGGAGGAAATCAGTATGAAGATCCTGTATATTGACCACCACGCGGCGCTGCCCTCATCGGGCGGGGATTGCCGGGCGGTGCAGTTGGCGCAGGGCTGGCAGCAGTGCGGCGATGAGGTCACCATCGTGACCGCCGGGTACAGCCACCGCCGCGGCAAAAATCTGACCGTGGAAAAGGAGATGGAGGAGCAGCAGCTGGAGGGCGTTACCTTTTGCCCGCTCCTCTCTCCGGATTATGTCCACGGGGTGGGGGAGTACCGCAAAAGCGTGCAGTCCTTCCTCAAAAAATTGTATCTGAACGCCCCCAAATTGGTAGAGCGCTATCATCCGGAAATCGTCATTGCGGCCAGCGGCTACCCCTACGATTATTTCTGCGCTCAGCGCATCGCCAAGCTGGCCCATGCGAAAACCGTCTTTGAGTTGAGGGAGACCTGGCCGGAGCTGCAGCGGGAGCTTTACCCCGCGGAGGACAGCCGCCTCAATCAGTGCATCGCGGAGTATGCCATGGGCTATGCGCTGCGCGGGGCCGATACCGTGGTCTCCTTCCTGCAAAAGGGGGAGGACTACTGCCGCCAAAAGGAGATCACCCCGGCCCACCTGGCCACCCTGCCGGCGCCCGCTCCGCCGCAGGCATCTCCCCAGCCCCTGCGGGAAGCCGATGCCGAAGCGATCCGGGTCCTGCGGGAACGATATCCCGTCATTGCCGCCTACGCCGGGCACCTCAGTGACCGGCATCTGCCGGAGCTGCTGGTGGGCGCGGCCGGCAGCCTGCGGGAACAGGGCATCGCGGCGGTCATTGCCGGCAACGGCGGCGATAAGCAGCTGCTGCGCCGCGTGATCCGGGAAAACAACTGGGAGAATATCCTGCTGCTGGATGCCCAAAGCGAGCGCCGCCAGCGTACCCTGTACGGCCTGGCGGATATCCTTTACTATGGGGATGACCGCCGCTGTGATGCCCCCTATGGCCCCTACACGCCGCTTTTGCTGCGCATGATGCAGAATGAGAAGCCCATCCTTACCGTCACCCACAGCCCCTTTAATGACGCTCAGCGGGCGGGATGCGCCGTCCCCGCCGGGCAGGTGACGCAGCGCGGGGTGGAGGAAGCGCTGCTCAGCTTTACCATGATGAACGGGGAAAAACGGGCGGCCCTGGGTCGGCAGGCCGGTGACGCACTGTGCATCACTCATGCTCCGGCGCAGGTCGCCCGGGATTACCGCGGCGCCCTTTTGCGCCTATGGGTATGAGAAATTCGTTGGCCCGCCGGGTGCTGTGGGTACATGTCATTTTGCTGCTGGCGCTGTGCGGGGTGCTGCTGCGCATTTTTGTCATTGGCCAGGGGGAACAGTACCGCCAAACCGCCGCGGCGCAGAGCCGCTATACCCTTTCGGCCGGTACGGCGCGCGGCAATATCTACGATTGCCGGCTGCGCCCACTGGTGAATGAAAGCGAAAAAACGGTCTTGGCGGTGGACCCCACCCCGGCGGCTATGACAGCCCTGCGGCAAGGCCTTTCGGCGGAGCGGTTCGAGGAGATCTACCCCCTGCTGCAAAGCGGCCGCCCGGTGCTCCTCCCCAGTGATTCCCCCATCTCCGGGGAGGGCATCACCGCCCTCCGGGTCCCGCAGCGTTACAGCGCCGATCAGTTGGCCCCGCACATCATCGGCTATATCAATGGTGAAGGCCGCGGCATCTGCGGCATTGAATCCGGCTACGAGGAGCAGTTGACCCGCTGGGGTGGAGAGATCACTGTGCGCTACACGGTAAATGCCTGGCGGCAGGCCACCGGGCAGGCCCCGGAGGTGACCGATCCCACCGATCACACGGCCGGCATTGTCCTAACGCTGGATAAGGACCTGCAAACGATTGTGGAGCGGGAAGGCGCAGTGCTGGGTCGGGGTGCTGTGGTGCTGCTGGAAGCTGAAACCGGTGCCATCCGCGCCATGGCCAGCTTCCCGGGTTACGATGTGACCGATGTGGCCGCGGCACTGGAGGCAGCAGACAGCCCTCTTCTGAACCGGGCCACCGCCGCCTGGAATGTTGGCTCCATTTTTAAGGTGTGCGTGGCGGCCGCTGCCCTGGAAAATGAGGTGGAGCTGCCGGAGAACTACTGCTGCGAGGGATTCTACCGCCTGGGAGATCACTCCTACTTCTGCCACGAGCGGGCGGGCCACGGAACGCTGGATTTACAGCAGGCCATGCAGCTTTCCTGCAATCCCTACTTTGTGGAGCTGGGCCAGCGTACCGGTGCCCAGGCCCTGCTGAGGATAGCCCAGCGGCTGGGCTTTGGGGCCGGGAGCCAATTGGCGGAGGGCGTCAATTCTTCCGCCGGGTCGCTCCCAACATTGGCGCAGGCCACTCCCGGGGAACTCGCCAACCTCTCTTTTGGCCAGGGCAGGCTCACCGCCACCCCGGTACAGGTCGCTGGGATGCTGGCTGCCGTGGCCAATGGCGGCTATGCGGTGCAGCCCACCCTTTTCGCGGGCAGGAGCTTTGACGGCAAAATCCTGCAAAGTGATCCCGCCGGTGAGCCCATCCGGGTGATGAACACCGAAACCGCCGAGACCCTGCGCGCCCTGCTGGTAAGCGTGGTGGAGGAGGGCACCGGCTACCGGGCGGCTAACCGCTACTGCGGTGCCGGCGGCAAAACCGCCTCCGCCCAAACCGGCCGGTACCAGGAGGGCGAGGAGATCGTCCACGCCTGGTTCGGGGGCTTTTTCCCCGCCGGGGAGCCCCAATATGTCCTGGTGGTGTTCCAGGAGGGCGGCCGCGCCGGCGGCCAGACCCCTGCCTCGGTATTCCGGGCTATCAGCGAAGCGGTCTACTGCACCGAAAATCCCGGCCCGGCAGATTACGGCGGATAGCCCGCGAAAGGCGCGGGCCCGGGGCGCAGCCCAAACCGCCCTCCGGGCGGTTTCTGCGGACTTCGTCCGCAGCGGCGGCTCCGCCGCCGGGGGCTGCGCCCTTCCCGCCAGTTTTGCTCCCTCCGCAGGCCATCAGCCGCCGCAAATCCGTAAAAATTGCCCTCCGCCACCCTCTGCAAGGCGCAAAAAGACCGCCCCGCTGCCCGGTGCTTTCGGCACCGGGCTCCCGCCCTTCCGGGCGGGGTGCGGCGCCCCCTTTGGGGGCGCCGCCGGCGGGGCGGCCTTGTATCAGCCGCAGGGTTATTTCTTGGCGGGGAAGGCTTTGTTCAGCCACGGCACCAGAATGCAGGCCAGTATCGCGGTGATCACGATCTCCGGCAGCATGTAGGAGCCATTGTACCACAGCGAATACACCGCGGAGGTCATGCCAAACTCGTTGGGCCACAACGCATCCCAGATCATCCACCCGGTAAGGAAGTGGCACAGGAAGCGTAGTCCCAGCGTCACCACCACACCGCCAATGATGGCCGGCCGACTGGAGCCGAACATTGAAGAAAGCCCGATCACGGTGTAGGCAATGATATAGTCCAGCAGGATAATGGCAATCGCCATGCCCACACTGGTGGCGTACTGCACATTATCCACACCCAGGATAAGCTGCAGCAGGCTGTAAACAAAGGCGGTAAAGGTGCCCCATTTAATGCCCCAGCGGTGGCTGATGAGTACCAGCGGCACCATGCTGCCGATGGTCACGCCGCCGCCAAAGGCCCACAGGCCGCCCACCTTCAGCTCCGAAAGGACTGTGCCGATGGCGATCATCAAAGCGCTCTCCACCAGTCGGCGTGTGTTTTCATTTTTCATACGGTTTTCCTCCAAAAAAATAAGATCGTCCCTGATGGACGATCCGGCAAAGAAGCAGCGGAAAAGCTCCGCTTTGGTAAACGCTCCCTCCGCCGGTATGATCCGGATCAGGTAATAGGGATTCGGGCTTTTGCCCATCTCAGCGCCGTAGCGCACTCCCGGTTTGTGCGGCTTTATTGTACATCATGCTGCATTGCAGGTCAAGTGGTTTGGTGATATAATATTGGCATAGCATCAATACTGGAGGAATATGGCATGAGACCTTTGATCTTATTTGATATGGACGGCACCCTGCTGAACAGCGTCCCCGCCATCGGAGAAAGCTGCAACCGCGCCCTGGCGGAAAACGGCCTTCCGCAGTACCCCATCCCCGCCTATAACGGCATGGTCGGCAATGGTATGCGCGTCCTCATCGGCCGGGCCTGCCCCGCCGGTGCCGCCGAGGAACTGCGGCAAAAGGTTCTCGCCGCCTATGACCGCATCTACACCGAGGAATGCCGCAAACCCGGCATCATCTACCCCGGCATCCCGCAGCTGCTGCAAAGACTCCGGGCCCAGGGCGTTCTTACCGCTGTTATCACCAATAAGCCCCAGCCCCAGGCGGATGCCCTGCGGGAAAGCACCTTCCACGGCATGCTGGATGCCATTTGGGGCCAGCGGGAGGGCTTCCCCCTCAAACCGGACCCCACCCTCGCCCAGGAACTTATCCGCGAGCTGGAGGCCCGCCCCGTCGCTTATGTGGGGGATTCCCAGGTGGATATCTCCCTCGGCAAAAATCTCGGCCTGCCCACCGTGCTTATGACCTGGGGCAGCCGCACGCCCGCGGAGCTCCTTGCCGCCGACCCCAGCGCCATCCTGGCGGATACCGCCGCCCAGCTGGAAGCCCGGCTGGAGCAGTATCTGGCCAATCTGCAATAACGGCCCTCTTGCCGCCCTCCGGGGCGGCTTTTTGATGATAAAGTAGTACTCGCCACACCAAGCCAAAGGCTCCCTTGTGCAAGGGGTAACGAAGTGGCGGCGCGGTAGTGAATGATATGCCAGTGGCATATCAGAGCCGCGCCGTGACCGAGCCGCAGCGAGAGGCTGTCAGCCGCAAGGCTGACTGAGGGGTTGACGGCAAATATCAAGGCAATCATTTCATCTCGCCTGTCGGCGTCGCGGAGCCTTTTGCAAGGCTTAGTTAGCACGCCTACCCGGCTGGGGCCTCCTTTTGCACCGCCAAAAAGAGGCAAAAGCGGGTCAAGGAGGACGAATTCCCCCTTGACAAACCCCTTTGACGCTTAGCTGTGCTGGCTACGAATATTGTTTTTCCCTCAATAATCGGGAAAAACAAATCCGTACTGCGCACAGATGCGCTCCAAAGGTAGCCACGGCGTATTTGCCCCCTCCGCCTTGCGGTGCCCGAAAAAATCTTTGCGCTGCTCGCTTGCTCGATTTTTTCGACCGCTACGGGTGCTCCGCCTCGCTGCATCCGCCACTGGCGGCGCTCGGCTCCGCACCCCCTACCCCTCCCCCGCAGCGGGGGAGGGGCCGTCTGGGCAAATAGCTGCTTGTTCAACTCATAGGCTCGACATCATGACTTCCTGCTATTAGTTTGCAGTAACCCCCACATAAAATGCGCCGCAGGCACCTTGAGAGCGTATCTGCGGCGCTGTACGGACGATGCTAAAGCATCGTTCGTATCCAGCCGCAGCTTAGCGTTAGGGGGGTCTTGGGGCACAGCCCCAAGCGTGTTTTGGTTCCTTTTACACGAGTAAAAGGAACGCCCCGCCGGCGAGGCG
>ENA-UERK01000111-UERK01000111.1-human-gut-metagenome-genome-assembly--contig:-NODE-111-length-72397-cov-23.048576_pt1 | contig 72397 bp, 64 predicted proteins | sample MGYA00242957_ERZ507957 | MGnify/ENA primary metagenome ERZ507957 (study PRJEB26167, sample SAMN06115538) | human gut metagenome | host: Homo sapiens | place: China:Heilongjiang | collected 2015-11-06...
ATACATGGAGCAAACAGTTCTTTGCGAAGGCAAGCCGTATTACGGCGCTGGCGGTCAGCTCTGCCGTTATCCGAAATTCGAGCCGGATGAGCACATCATCCTGAAGCTGACACCGTGCCGCCGCGAAGGAAACTGGTACCGCTGGAATCAGGAGATCCCACTGAACAGCCCTCCGGAGCTGGTGCAGGTCGCAGCGGAGTTTTCCAAGCTGAAGATCGGTTTCCGCGGGGATCTGCCGTTCCGAAACGCAGAGGCAATCGATGTCGCTGAATTTCTGCATGGCAGCATTGTTTGCCGAAACGTGCAGACCACATCCGAGCTTTGGAAACGGCTTTCGGAGAAAGTTGAACAGAACTGGCAGACATATCAGAGAAATCTGTATGACCGAAGCCCCGGCGTGCTGATTGGCATAGCAGATGAGATTGCAGCAACCGCAACTTGCTATTCGGAATTTCTGTGCAGCGGCAGTGATCTTTCCCGCAGGGATCTTTCATATCTGCTGCAATTTGAAAATCCATTGGATGTGCTGCGAGATCGCTGGGTACTGGATCAGAGCACGGAACAGGGAACACGGTTTCTCGGTATGTTGGAGAGCTTGCGCAGCGAAGGTCATGCCGAGCAGGATTATCCGCTGGATGAAGCGTATGCGCAAACCCAGAAAAATGAAATGACAATGCAGCTATAGGAGGAATCAACCATATGGACTTTTCTAACATGGAAGTTACAATCGACCACATTGCCGACGCGGGCGCGAAGATCAAAGCCTACGCAACCGTCACCTTTGACGGGATGTTCAAGGTACACGGCGTTCGGCTGGCAGAATCCAAGCAGGGGCTGAACATTTTCATGCCGCAGAAGGCATTCAACAAGAACGGAAAGACACTGTACACGGATGTTTTTCATCCCATCACGTCCGGAGCGCGCACGGCGCTCAAGGAAGCAGTCATCGACGCTTACAGAAAAGCGACGAAATAAAGCAGGAGGTTTCCAATGAAATATCGTACACATTGTCTGCGCCCGCCCTGAAGGTGGGCGCATTTTTCATTGGCAGACGGTTCTGCCCGCCGGAAAGGAGGCTTGACCTCATGAACAACACACCATATCGGGCGCGGGATCAGCCGCGCCAACCGCAGAAAGGAAGAAAATCATGCACAAATTTGAAAAACAGGACGCAAAGTCCAGAACCCTCGTCATTCTCGCCGTTGTCGGCCTTGCCGCCGCGCTCACGCTCGGCATTTTCACTGCCGTTCGGATGCTCCGCAAGCCTGCACAAGATGCGGACGATTCCAAGGCAGGCATCGTCTACGATTCCGCTGCCATTGAAGGCGGCTGGGACAACCTCTCGCCGGAGGAAATTGCGGAAAAACTGAACGCGAAAGTGGCGGAGGGCATGATCAACATCAGCATGAACACCGCGCCGTACTTTGAAAACGGTAAGGCCGAGGGCAATGTCATGATCGTAAACGAGTCGATCAACAACTATCCCCAGCAGGTGGAGTTCATCCGCAACGACACCGGTGAACAGATCTACCAGAGCAAAGCGATCCCCGTGGGCAGCAAGATCGAACGTGCCGCCCTCGATGTGGAGCTTCCGGCTGGCAGCTATGAATGCACAGCCATGTTCCACAATCTCGACCCAGTCAGTGGCGAAATCATCGGCACGGCCGGGGCAATCATCAACATTACCATCAAAAACTGATTATCAAAAATAAGGAGATTTTAACTATGAAAAACACCAAGAAGATTATTTCCCTCGTTCTCGCAATTTGTATGATCGCGTCCCTCGCCATTTCTGCTTCTGCTGCCAACACCGTTGACGCTTCGGGAGGCACCGGCACATCCAGTGTCACGCTCTCGTCCACCGCTGACGGCAGCATCGGCGGCGACCCCGCAGCGACCAAGATGTCCGTCACCGTGCCCACCGTCCTGCCCATCGCTGTCGGCACCGACGGCACCGTTTCCACTGCGACCGACGCGAAGATCGTCAACAATTCCTTCGGCGCAGTCAAGGTCAATTCCGTGAGCATTGAAGCCGCGCAGGGCTGGTCGCTGGCTGCGTTCGGTGACAAGGCCACCCTTGCCCACGAAAAGGTCAACGCCAACAAGTTTGGTTTCTCCCTCTGCCTCGGCGATGGTGAAAAGAAACTGACCGACGACAAGAACGCCAGCAAGCAGACGCTTCTGGACAGCGCGGTCGAGGGCTGCTTCATGTCCGGTGTGGGCGACACCTCTGCAAACAGCATCGGCATTGCCTATGACGCCATTGTGACTCCGGTTTCCGAAGCGGTCACCAACACTGCAATCGCAAGCGTCCTGTTCATCATCGCTTGGGATGCAGTCTAATCTACTCGCTATTGCAAAGGGGAACGCCAAAAGCGTTCCCCTTAAATTCTAACAGGAGGACTTCAACATGAAACACAAACGAATCCTCGCAATGCTTCTTGCCGTGGCGTCCTGCCTGTCGCTGGCGGTTTCGGCATCGGCGGCAAGCACAGCCAGAAAAGCTACAGATTTCAAGGACTTTGACCGCAACGCATGGTACGCGGATGCTGTCAGTGCCGCCGTGGACAACGGACTTTTGTACGGCAAATCCAGCACAATTATTGACCCGAATGGTGCAATGACCCGCGCGGAAATGGCCGCAATCATCAACCGCTCATTCGGGTGCTATAAGGCGGCAGACATCAGCCAGTACAAGGACGTTGCAAAATCCAAGTGGTACTACAAAGATGTAGCCCTCGCTGTCCAGATGGGTACTTATAACGGGCGGTCCAACTCGTCTATGGCACCAGATTCGCCCATCACGCGGCAAGAAGCCATGACCGTTGTGGCAAGAGCGCTGGAACTGGACTACGACGCATATGCCAAAACGGACTTGTCCAAATTTGCAGATGAAAAGAACATTTCCAGTTGGGCGCTGCCCTATGTCCGGGCAATGGTCGGCGCGGATTATATCCACGGCAGAACCAAAGGGCTGGAACCGCTGGATAATATCACCCGCGCAGAATTTGCACAGATTTTTGCAAATATCATTGGCACTTACATTGTGTCCAAGGGAACCTACGACAAAGACATCAAGGGCAGCGTTCTCATTCGTACCGACGAAGTGACGCTCCAGAACATGACCGTGGACGGCGACCTCATCATCGGCTGCGGCGCAGCAGACGGAAAAATCACGCTCGACAATGTAACCGTCAAAGGGCGTCTGCTCGTTTGGGGCGGCGGTACAAAAGCTGTTTACTGCAACGCTGGGACGAATATGCCCGCTGTTGTCGTAGCCCGCGTAGACGATGCAGTCAAGGTCATTTATGACCGTGACAGTACGCTCGCCGTCATCGACACCATCAAAGTCAGAATTACAGAAAGAGCAAAGCAGCACAAGGAAACGGAAGTCATTTTTTACGACGTTTCCGGACTGCGCGAAGCCCAAAAGCAGCTCAACGCGATTGTCTCAGACAATCAGATTGATATTACTGCTCCTGCTCATCTTTACGCGCTTGTCGGGGAAAGCAGCGTGAAAGCCGAGTTCATCAACAATAGCAAGAACGATACCTATAAGGTAGAAATTCGCCGCAACAAAGACAATGCGCTCATTGCCAACGCTTTTGAGCTGGCTGCGGGCAAGAGCATCTCGACGCTCACGCTGTTGGAAGCGCCGGAGTTCGGCAATGTGGACTGCACAGTCATTGTAACTGCGTTCCGTGACGGCAAGCAGATCGGCACACTGAACACGGAGTTGACCTTGCATACAGCGTATTTGTGGCCGAAGGAGGTGCAGTGACATGCTGAAAACCTATCAGAAAGCGGCGGCGCTGCTTCTGGCGCTGGCGCTCATTTTTGCGCTTCCCGTGCCTGCGTCGGCAGCGGAAACGACCGAGGCGCGCGTGCCGGTGACGCTCACCGTAGTCAATACGGTTTCCCCAATCTCATGCACGGTTCCTGCCGCGTTGCCTGTCTCGTTGGTAGATGGCTACGTCGTATGCGCAAATAATGCGGCAATTACCAACACCGGCAAAACCGGTGCAATCCGCGTGACTAAAGTAGACGTTCAGGCAGGCACGTTTGAGATCGGCAGTTATGACGATTTCTCGGCTTCCAAAAACAGTATTGCACTCAGTATCAACGGCTGTGCGACAAAAGGTGCTGGCAGTCTGACGCTTGTCGATGGTGCGTTTCCGGCAATCGCCGCCGAGAAAAATCTCGCCATCCGCTATAAAGCGAAAGTTTCTGCGTCCGAGGCTGTTACGAACGTCAATGCGGCAACAATTGTGTTCACCATTGCCGCTGTGAGTGAAAAGGAGGCTGCATGATGAAGAATTTCAAGAAATTCACCGCATTGCTGCTTGCCCTCTGTATGGTGTTTTCGCTGAGCATTTCGGCGTTTGCAGTCGAAGATCACGAACACACGGTCTATGAAAGCGCCCCTGACGAAGAAATCGCCGTGCAGTCCGTTTCTGGTGAAGCTGCGACCAGCGGCACGATTCCGGGCAGCAGCATCAAATGGTCGCTGGACTCCAAGGGTTGGCTGACCATCTCCGGCAGCGGCGAAGCGCCGGTGTTTACAAGCGCAGACGATCAGCCGTGGGCGGCTGTGCGGGAGCAGATCACCGAGGTCTGGTTCGAGGATGTGGAAACCTTGAGCATTTCGGATTTGGCATACTGGTTCGAGGGCTGCGTCAACCTGACCACCGCCGAGCTGCCGCTCGCGCCGACCATTGGCAAGCACGCTTTTTACAACTGCCCGAAGCTCTCTACGCTGACCATGTACTACGGCGAAACGGTTCTGAACAGCATCGGCGAGGATGCGTTCTGGCGCGAAACGGATTCCGGCGACACGCTCTATATCGCCTACATCATCGGCTACCCGGAATCGACGGTGCCGTTCTACACCTACGATTGGGCGGCAAGCAATCGAAGCAGCCGGTATTTCTATGATCTGTACGGCGTGTATCCCAATGCGGACACTGCAAACACGGCAGTCAATACCGCATCCGTGTCCGGCATCCAGAAAGCCCCCGGCATTTCGCTGACCGCTTCTACCGGCATTGTCGGCACCTGCCCAAGCTGCAAACAGTATTCTTTGCAGGGCACCTACGTTTCCACAACGCACACCTCGCGCGGCCATGCCGAGTACTACGAGTGCTATAAATGTCATTACACAAAAAATCTCGGCACTTATGTGTATAAAGATCATGGTTCCGGCTCGTATGGTTCTTGGACTTGCCCGGATTGCGGAAGCCATTCGTGGGTACTGGATTACGAAAGTGATGCAACCTGCACACGCAACGGTTATCGGGAGTATAGCTGTGCCTGCGGTCAGACCAAGAACGAAACCATCTACGCAACCGGTCACAGCTATTCTTATGGAAGCTGGGAGCAGTATTCAGCCTCGCAGCACCGGCGCGAAGCCTATTGCCGGAACTGCGGCGATTCGGATTACGAATACGCCAGTCATAGCATGAGCTACGGAAGCTGGAACAATTACAGCAGCAGTCAGCACAGCCGCACAGCAACGTGCCGCACCTGCGGATATTCCACAACGGACTACGGCAATCACAGCTATTCCACCGGTTCTTGGAGCAAGTATTCTGACACCCAACATCGCCGTACAAAGACCTGTTCCGGCTGCGGCGCATCAACCTATGACTACGCCAATCACAGCTATTCCTATGCTTCGTGGGTGTCGGACAGCGAAACGCAGCATAAGCGCACCAAGACGTGCTCGGCCTGCGGCGATTCTGGCTATGAATACGCTGACCACACCGACGCGAACGGTGACGGCAAGTGCGACGATTGCGGTGCAACTGTCAGCCTGACGATCAAGTGGGACGCCGGAACGAACGGCGGCACCATTGATGGCAAGGCCAGCATCACCACGACAGGCAAGCCGAATGCGACGGCAACCGCCCCGACGAGCACGCCGGTCAAGGCCGGTCATGCGTTCAAGGGCTGGTACACCTCCGCTTCTGGTGGCAGTCTGTACAATACCGTGACCATCACAGCGGCAAAGACGTTCTACGCACAATTTACCGCCAACAGCTATACGCTGACGTGGGATCTTGGCAATGGCACGACAGAGGAAACGAAGCAGACCTATGGGGAAAAGCTGACGTTGCCGACTGAGCCGACGCGCAAGAATGCCGAGTTCCTCGGCTGGTTCACGGAAGCGAACGGCGGCACACAGGTCGATGCCAACACCATCTACAAGACAGATGGTGACAGCACCTACTATGCGCATTGGGAGATCACAGAGGTTTTCTCGGTCACGGTTCCTGTTACACTGCCGCTCATCGTAGACGAAGGTGGAGAAGTTCATGTTGGCGCAGCGGAGATCATCAATGCTTCTACCGGTGATGTCATCGTGTCCAGTGTTTCAATTTCTACCAAGAATGGCTGGCAGCTCGTTTCCTACACGACCGATATGGCGCACGCGAAAGTCGATGCGAAACAGCTTGGTTTCAAGATCAACGATTCTGTGACGACGAAAACCGGTGATGCAGAAACGTTCTCGCTGACCTCGCCGTGGACGATTGCAGAGAACGGAAAACTGCCGCTCACCTATGATGCCGTCGTGTCGGCAGTCTCGCAGCCCGTTACCGAGCAGGATGTCCTGTCTGTCGTATTCGTGCTGGAATGGAAGGGGGAATAATTTATGATGAAAATTCTGAAGCGCGGAAAGCTGCTCGTTTTCTGCGCACTGCTCTGCTTGCTGTTTGCAACGGTCGCTTCGGCGGCCGGCAGCGGCGATGTGGCATCCGCTGTTGAAAGCACATGGACCACAGCATCCACACAGATCAAAACTGTTGTGGATAACGTGGTTTTTCCGGTAATTGACATGGTTTTAGCCATTGCTTTCTTCGTGAAATTAGGCACCGCATACTTTGACTATCGGAAATCCGGGCAGTTCGAGTGGACCGCTCCCGCCATCCTCTTTGCTTGTTTGGTCTTTACGCTGACCGCGCCGACCTACATCTGGGGCATCGTCGGGCTGTGATCAATTCAGAAAGGAAAGGCAGGTGACACGGCTTGTTTATCTGGGACTTTGTAGCCTCCACGATTCTGGAGCAGATCATGGACTGGGTCTACAAGCAGATCATCGGCTTCCTTGCAAACTTCTTTGCAGAGATGGGCAACATGGGAGCCGAGATGTTCGAAATGAGCTGGGTGCAGAGCATCGTCCTGTTTTTCTCGTATCTTGCTTGGATTTTGTATGCGGTCGGCTTCGTGGTCGCCTGCGCGGAATGCGGGCTGGAATATTCGTCCGGCAGGGCCGACATCAAAGGAACCGCCATGAATCTCATCAAGGGATTCATGGCGGTCAGTTTGTTTTCCGTGGTGCCGGTAAAGCTCTATGAGCTTTGCGTATCTCTGCAAGCGAATTTTGGCTACGCCATCAGCGGCGCGGGGGCGAGCTTCGGCACGGTTGCCGGAAATATCATCGACGAGCTGACCGTTGAAAACTTCGTGGATTTTGCTACGACGCACGTCGGCGGCTTCGGTTCGGTCACCAGCCCGATCATGGTGCTGTTTTGTATCATTCTTATGGCATACGCCGTGATTAAAGTTTTCTTTGCAAATTTGAAGCGTGGCGGCATCCTGCTCATCCAGATTGCAGTCGGCAGTCTGTATATGTTTTCTGTGCCGCGCGGATATCTGGACGGATTCTACCAGTGGTGCAAGCAGGTCGTGGGGCTTTGCCTCACGGCCTTTTTGCAGGCTACAATCCTGATCGCGGGCTTGTCATTGTTCAATGAACACGCGCTGCTCGGCTTGGGGTTGATGCTCTCTGCCGGAGAGATCCCGCGCATCGCGGGCGCGTTCGGCTTGGACACTTCAACCAGAGCGAACCTATCGAGCGCAGTTTATACCGCACAAACGGCGATCAACATCACAAAAACCGTCGCAAAGGCGGCTGCGGCATGAGTGAACTTACAATGGGCAGCCTGTTCGACGGCATCGGCGGCTTTCCGCTGGCTGCGGTGCGAAACGGGATCACACCCGTGTGGGCTTCGGAGATCGAGCCGTTCCCCATCGAAGTCACGAAAACACACTTCCCCGACATGGTTCATGTCGGAGATATTACAAAGCTCAACGGCGCGGACCTGCCGCCCGTGGACATCATCTGCGGGGGCAGCCCGGGTCAGGACTGCTCTGTTGCGTCCGGGACACGCGCCGGTTTGCAGGGCGCGCGTTCCGGACTGTTTTTTGAGCAGATACGAATCACAAAGGAGCTGAGAGATGCAGACATACTTCGAGGGAGAACAGGCAAGCTTGTTCGCCCCAGATACTTTTGCTGGGAGAATGTTCCAGGTTGCTTCAGCTCAGGCTCGTCGCACGGGGAGGATTTCCGGACTGTCCTGGAGGAAATTGTTAGACTACATCGCCCCGGATTATCAATTCCTCGACCTCTCTTCGGACGCTGGAAACCTGTTGGGGCAATACGAGTGGACGATACGTTCAGCCTTGCATGGCGGGTGTTGGCTGCCCTGTTATGCGGAGCATCACATAACAGGGTTTCCCGCTGGGGTGGACAGATATCCCGTCCGCGTCGGACTCTGCCAGATACCGTGCTCTCGGCAACAGCATTCCTGTGCCGTGCGTGGAATTCATTATGAAAAGCCTGCAAGCAGTTGCCGCAATGGAGGCTGATGTCATGCAGAGTCAAGTACAAGGAGAGCATCATGCAGAAGAATGAATTTGAAGTCATGGTCAAGGAACTGCTGCCAGTCGTGACAGAGCAGGCCATGGAAAAATGGACGCAGTATGCGCAGGAGCTGGAGCAGGACGGCACGGAAAAGGAATGTGACCTTTACGATGCCGCCTATGTGGAACTGCGTCTCATCAAGGAGCATCAGGGTGAGCCGGCCGCAGCGAGCCTGTTCAACTACGGGGAGCATTTCGTGTTCAATTATTTTGAACTGCGCGGTGCGGCGGCAAAGCTCACCGAGGGCTGGACGATGGAGCAGATCCGCGACTATACCATTGAAAACGGATGCGACCCCACCGACGAGGAATACCGGGAATCCGCACAGGCGCTGCAGGCGTTCCGCAGCCAGCAGGCACATACATTTTCCGGCGAGATGTGCTTGTAATATGCTTCGTTTTGCGGCGCTTCTTTGTTGCTTATTGTGAATAGCTTTGTTCCGGCGCTTACAGTATGCTTGCTTTGCAAATCAAAAAGGAAAGGACGAAGCCCAATGGCAGACAAGAAAAACCTCTGCGCGCAAATCGACACAGCGCTCCATGCGCGTGTGCGGCAGGAGCAGGAACGATCTGGAAGAACACTCAGTGAATTCGTAGAACAGCTTATCACAGATTATTACAAAATGAAAGAAGGAACAAACATGACAGGCGATATGAGAACGATGGCAATCCAGCTTCCGGAGGAACTCTTCGAGCGGCTGAAGGCATACCTCAAGAAAAACGGTCTCAAACAGAAGCAGTTCATCATCGGACTGATCGAGGACGCGCTGGAGCAGGACGAAGAAGACACTACAGCACAGGCAGGCAGCGAAAACGCCTCGGAGACAGAAGAACCCGATGAACCGGACATGGATGCCGAAGAAGAATAACCACCCAGTGCCGCTGCAGGAGAATCTGCGGCGGCGCTTTTTTCGTTCATGGAGGTGATCGTATTTACATTTACCCCGATAACCTGAACGCCAAAGCCACGCTCTGGCTCTGGCAGCTACGGGACTTGGCCGTCATCGGCATTGGACTGCTCATTGCAGTTCTTGCGCTGACGCAGCTTGGATTGTTTCTGCCCATGGTGCTGGTGGCGGCGTATGCGTTTTTGTCCATCCATCTGGACGGACTGAGCGTGCTGGACTTTCTCTCGTTCGTGGTCAGCTTTTACATCACGGAACAGCAAATCTTTGAATGGGAGGACCCGACATGAAAAAGCAGAAGAAAGATAAACGGCGGCAGTCCACCCAGCAGCTCATGGGCATCAAAAAGATCACAGACTACTGCATTACTACCGACGCGGGGGATTTGGTGTTTTATATCATCAAGCCCACAAACATCAGCGTGCTTCCCGCAGGCGCAGTCAGCGCGAAGATCCGTGCGCTCCAGAACACACTCAGCGCGCAGGCCGGTGTCGAGCTGCTGGCAATGAACTCCCGCGAGAGCTTCAATGCCACCTGCCTGTTCTACCACGACCGAATGCAGGAGGAAAAGAGCCCTGCAATCCGAGAGCTGCTAGAACAGGACCGTGCATTTCTGGACGAAAAGCAGGTGCAGATGACGCTGGCGCGGGAATTTTATCTCGCCGTCCGACTGAAAAATGAGAAGCCCGACACGGCGTACACCTTACTTTCTACCATTGAAACGAAATTCCGAGACAACGGCTTTACCACGCGCCGCGCTGGGAAAGAAGACCTCAAGCGCCTGCTTGCCATCTATTTTGAACAGAACACCACGACGGAGCGCTTCGAGGACTACGACGGTCAGCGATTCATGGAGGCGACGGGATGAGTATTTTCAGAAGAAAAAAGCAGACCGACGCGGAAACAGAATCTTTGAAATCCTTCCTCGACATGATTGCGCCGAGCATCGTGAAATTTGAAACCGGCTACTACATCTGCGGCAACACGTTCCGCTGCATTTGGGCGCTGCGCGAGTATCCGACATCGACCGACGATCTTGCCATCCTGCGGCATTTGGGCGAAAAGCACGGCGTGACGCTGCACATCTATACACGCATGGTCTCGCCGCTCGAAGAACGGAAAATCGTCCACAATGCCGAGATCCGTAACCGCATGAACCGCGGCAGCTCACAGGATTTGCAGCGGTCAGTGGAAGCGGAGAGCAATTTGCAGGACGTGGCGAACCTCATCGGCTCCCTGCATCGGAACAAAGAGCCGCTCCTGCACTGCGCCGTCTACATCGAAATGATCGCGGGTGATATGCAGGAGCTGCAAATTTTGCAGACAAATGTGGAGGTCGAGCTCATGCGCTCGAAGCTGAATGTGGACAGGCTGAAGCTCCGGCAGCAGGCAGGCTTCTGCGCGGTCAGCCCGGTCGGTTTCAACGCTTTCGGCACGGAGTATGAGCGTGTCCTGCCAGCCAGCTCGGTCGCAAACCTGTTCCCGTTCAATTACAGCGGCAAAACGGATCGAAAAGGCTTTTACATCGGGAAAGACAAATACGGCAGCAATATTGTGGTCGATTTCGACCAGCGCGACGAGGATAAAACCTCGGCAAACGTGCTGATTCTCGGCAACTCCGGTCAGGGCAAGAGCTATCTTATGAAGCTGCTTCTGCTCAACTTTTTGGAAGCAGGAAAATCGGTCATCACACTGGATGTGGAGCACGAGCAGTGGGAGCTGTGCCAGGCGCTCGGTGGGTGCTTTGCGGACATCATCGAGGGAACGTATAAGATCAATCTGCTGGAACCCCGCTTCTGGGACACCGATGCAGACCCATACGATGTGGATGCACCGAAAGCGTTCCGGCAGTCCACCAGACTGGCGCAGCACACGTCTTTCCTCAAAGATGTGTTTCGCACCTACAAGGACTTTACGACAGCACAAATCGACACGATTGAAATTATGTTAACCAAACTGTACACCGAATGGGGCATTACGGAGGACACGGACTTTTCACAGATGCAGCCGGAGGACTACCCGATTTTATCGGAACTGTATGATTTTATTGAAATCGAGTATGAAAATTTCGACGAAACGAGGCCGCAGCTCTATACGCGCGAAACGCTCCAGCAGGTTCTGCTGGGGCTGCACTCCATGTGCCGCGGCGCGGACTCGAAATTTTTCAACGGTCACACAAACCTGACCTCGACACGCTTTCTGGTGTTCGGTGTAAAAGGTCTGCTGTCCGTGGCGCAGAATGTGCGCAGCACAATTCTTTTGAATTTGCTGTCGTATATGTCGGACAAGCTGCTCACCGAGGGCAATACGGTCGCGGCGCTGGACGAACTCTATATCTGGCTGTCCAATCCCGTCGCTATCGAGTACATCCGAAATTCGCTCAAACGTGTGCGTAAGAAAGAATCCGCGCTGGTGCTGGCAAGCCAGAACCTTGAAGATTTCGACCAGCCGGGTGTGCGGGAAATGACAAAGCCTCTGTTCTCCATTCCGCCGCACCAGTTCCTGTTCAACGCCGGTTCGATTGACCGCCGCGCCTATATGGATATGCTCCAGCTGGAGGACAGCGAGTTCGACCTTATTAAATTTCCGCAGCGCGGCGTGTGCCTCTACAAATGCGGCAACGAACGCTACCTGCTGGAAGTCCACGCGCCGCCGTACAAGGAAGCCCTGTTCGGAAAGGCTGGCGGACGCTGATGGCAGTATCTCCGATGCTCATAAAGGTCGCCGCCGCACTGCTGACCAGCGAAAAGGGGCGCAAAGGCGTCGGCTTTCTGCTGGTCGCTATTTTCGCGCCGGTCATCCTGATCGCAGCCATCCTCTGCTCAAACACGGCAGGTGGGGCCGACCACAACAATCTGACAGTCGAAGCGTCGTTCTATGGAGTCAACTTTACGGATTCCGTGCCTGCCGAGTTTCAAACGCACATCACGGATATGCAGACGGCTTTTTCTCTTCTGGATTCGGCGGTGGCGGAAGCCAACGCGACTATGACCGACGGCAATCGTCTTGACCCGATACAGGTCAAGGCGATTTTCTATGCGCTCTGCTTTGGCGAAAGTACGCCGAGCCAGCGCGCGGCAGACCGTTTTGTGGACTGCTTTTATGTCACCGAAGAACGGACGCGCATTGTGGTCACGGAGCTGGAGGATGGCAGTACGGTCGAGCATGAGGAATCCTACATCGCCGCTGTGCCGCTCTCGCTGGCGGCAGCGTATGAAAACCTTGCCGCGAAGCTCGGCAGGACTGTCACCGACGAGGACAAGGAAAACGCCGCGCACATCTACACGATGATCGCGGGCAATGCCAATGGCAGCGACGGCACTGGTGCGTCGGGCGGTACGATCCAAATCGACTACGGCTACGGCAGCGGCAGCACAGAGCTGGATACGTCCGGCTTCACGAACCCGGCTGGCAAGAACGCCGACGATCTGGTGCAGTACGCCATTCACGCCTATGAAGAACACTGGGGCTATGTGTGGGGTACGTTCGGTCTTGTGCTGACGGAGGGTCTGTTTGAATCCAAGCTGGCGCAGTATCCAGATGCTCTTGCTGGCAACGCAGATTTCATCCGTCAGACGTGGGTCGGCGGCAGAACGACGGACTGCGTCGGACTCATCAAGGGCTACGGCTGGTTGGACGCGGAGACGGAAGAGATCGTCTACAACACGAACGGTATGCCGGATATCACGGCGAATGAGATGTACCATTCCGCGACCGTCTCCGGCCCCATCGATACCATCCCCGAAACCCCCGGTCTGGCAGTCTGGCACGACGGGCATATCGGCGTGTATATCGGAAACGGCGAGGTGGTCGAGGCCATGGGAACGCGCTACGGCGTGGTCAAAACCAAGCTGGAGGGCGCAAGATGGACACACTGGCTGAAAATTCCGTATATCAGCTACGATTGAGGATTCTGTGCTGCGTCTGCCGCGCCAGAGTTCCATCGCTTCAGAATCCCGGATATGACCGACAGCACCGGCAGTTCAATGAGCGGTCCAATTACAAGCGCCAGCGAAACAAGCGGCTGCTGCGGGAAGGTTGCGACCGCGATCGCCAGCGAGAGCGGCGAGTTGCGCGCCAACGTTGTGAAGTTCAGCGCTATGGTGTCGCGCTTTGAAAAGTGCAGCAGCCTCCCGGCAAGCTGCGCCAGAAAAAACAGCACCGCGAAAAAGATCAGAAGCGGAACGAACAGCTTCAGCAGCAGCGCGGGATTCTCCCACAGGCTTCTGCCCTCAGAAGCAAACATCACGACCACCGCCAGGCACAGAAACAGGAGCTGGAGGTTATCTCCCTGTGCGGACAGGAATGCGCGGAAACCCGGTCGGTTTCTGAAAAGACGCTTTGTCAGAAGCGAGGCGACAAACGGAATGGCAAGCACCATCACGACGCTCTGCAGCAGCGCCGCGGCGTCCATCTGCACCTCGCTGCCAATGAACAGCAGCAGATAACCCGGCAGCAGAACGATCTGCAGGAGCAGGTTCAGCGGCAGAATGGACATTCCGAGCTCCACATTGCCGTCTGCCAGACCGGTGAATACCAGATACCAGTCTGTGCAGGGTGTGACGAGCAGCATCAAAAGACCGATGCGGATATCCGGTGACTGCGCAAAGAACAGCTTTCCCAGCAGCCAGCCGAGGATAGGCGTAAAAACGAAATTGATGGCTGCCGCAGTCAGCGTGAAGCGCAGGTTTGCAAAGGATGTTCTGATTTTTTTCAGGTCTACGGATAGGAAAAGAATATATAACAGCAGCATCAGAAAGACTTCGATCAGACCGGAGCGGATGCTGCCGGGCGGCGCCCATGTGCCGAGCAGCAGACCGAGCAGCGCGGCGGCAAGAATGATAACAGGCTGGAGTTTTCCAAGAAGATTCATAAGCGCCTCACAAAAGAAAAAGTTTCTGAACACAATGTCCAGAAACTATTTTACAGAAACTCGCCGCGAAATACAATGAACAGGATCCGAAATGTGTTGAGGAAGTCATTTCCGATAGCGCAGCAGACCGCTCTGAATGAACCCGCCGATCAGGTCACGGCTTTCTTCCCAATTTGCGCCGCCGCTGCGGAAAATCTGCCGGTTGACCGCAAGGCAGCCGTTGAGCTGGAAGTAAAAAATCGTCTCAGCCTGCGCCGGGGTAAGCGTACACTGACCGGCCAGCGCGGAGATATACCTGCCGAGCGAATGCTCCGCGATTTTCCGGATCACGCGCTCGTGCAGCGTATCATCGAAAAAGAGCGCGGCATAGTCCGGATGGGTGCGGATCTGGTCACAGATGCCGTAGGGACAGGCATACCGCTCGGCGGTCAGGCAGCAGACATATGGCTGCGCACCGGCGTTTTCCGTGATGACCAGCTCCACCAGATCCTCCACCACGGCAAGCAGATCCCGGTAGTGCAGGTAGAACGTGCCCCGGTTGATCCCAGCGCGGGCGCACAGTTCCTTGACAGTAAGCTTGGAAAACGGAGCTTTCTGCAGCAGCTCCAGCAGCGTTTTGCGGATCAGCGCTTTGGTTTGCAGGGTGCGCGGGTCTGTTGGTTTCGGCATGACGTCCTCCCTGAACGGCTGTTTCTTCCAATGCTGCGGCAGCTGGATCCGGCAGCGGTTATTTTTTATTCCGGTCATCCAGCTGCGCCTTATATTTTCTGCCTACGCGCTTCGTTGCGTCGGTGACGCTCCCGCGCGAGATGGCAGTTACGCCGAACTTGCTGCGCAGCTGATCGACAGTCTGGTCGAGCTTCCGGGCGCGATCTTTTTGATCGTCCTGAAACATGGAGAGCTGAACCGTCTCGTTGTCGGAAACGTCGCCCAGCGTCACACCGAGCAGACGCAGCGGCGTATAGCCGTCCCACAGCTCTGAAAACAGCGTTTTGGAAAGCGCGAAGACCTCGGCAGTCACGTCGGTCGGCTCCGGGAGCTTTCTCTGGTGGGATTTGTTGCGGAAATCGTTGCCGCGGATGGTCACGGTTACGCAGGAGCATCGCCTGCCATCCGCGCGCATCCGGGACGCAACACTGTCGCAGAGCGCCAGCAGAATTTTGTTTGCCTGCGCGGTGTCGGTCACGTCCTCTTCCAGTGTCACAGAGTTGCCGTAGCCCTTGACCGCTTCCGGTTCCGCAAGCACCGGCGTGTTGTCAATGCCGTTTGCGTAATCGTGGATGAGCGCTGCCATCCTGACACCGACAAGCTTTTGCAGACGAAGAAGGTCTGTCTGCGCCAGATCACCAATCGTGCGGATTTGAGAAGCGGTCAGCTTACTCGCCGTCGCGCGGCCAACCGAATACAGCGTGCCCACCGGCAGCGGCCAGAGCTTCTGCGGAATTTCGTCCGCAAACAGCGTGTGAACCTTATTTGGCTTTTCAAAATCACTTGCCATCTTCGCCAGCAGTTTATTGGGCGCGATGCCGACGTTGACCGTGAAGCCAAGCTCAGAAAAAATCGTGTCCTTGATCGTGTGCGCAATGGCGATGGGGTCCGGATACAGAAGACCGGTGCCCGTCATATCAAGAAAGCATTCGTCGATGGACACCTGCTCCACGACCGGCGCAAAGCGGCGGCAGATGGTGATAAACGCTTTGGAGTTTCTGGTGTAAAGCCCGAAGTCCGGCTTTGCCAGAACGAGCTGCGGGCATTTGCGCAGCGCCATCGCGACAGGCTCTCCGGTCGTAACACCGAACTTTTTTGCGGGGATGGATTTGGCAAGGATTACGCCGGTGCGCTTGTCGCGGTCGCCGCCGATGGCAGAAGGAATGAGACGAAGATCCGGTTCTCCGGCTGCCACACGCCGTGCGGCCTCCCAGGATAAAAACGCGCTGTTGACGTCCACATGGAAAATAAGCCGCTGCACAAAATCACCTCCGGTAGCTCCAGTATAACACACCCGGAGAGAATCACAAACAGAAAAGGAGAGGAAAACTTGAACGTCTTAATGGTGGAGCCGGGAAAGGCTCCGTATGAAACGCAGATCGGTGATGATCTGCAAAGTATGCAGGCTCTCGTCGGCGGATATATCCAAGCCGTGTATCCCTATGAGGAACCGGTGGCACTGATTGCGAACGAGTCCGGAAAGCTGGATGGTCTGCCGCTCAACCGCGCACTGCGCGATTCGGATGGTGATATCTATGACATCGTCGCGGGAAATTTCTTTATCGTCGGACTCGGCGAATCGGATTTCACCGACCTGCCGCACGAGCTTGCCGAGCGGTTTGCCGAGCAATTTCGGCAGCCGGAAATATTTATGCACGTGGATGACAAAATCGTTGCCGCGCCGATGCCGGACGAGCAGGTGCAGGGCGGTATGTCGTACTGACAGGAGGATATATGAAACAGGCAACAATTCAAATCACATTTGAAGAAGAAAAGCTCCGCGCTCTCCGGCGCTACATTGCCAAGCGCGATTCGACGCTGGAAGCGGAGCTGCAAAAGGCAGCCCAGCGACTCTACGAAAAGGTCGTGCCGGCCGCTGTGCAGGAATACATCAGCGACTGTACGCAGGACAATCCAGTGCGCAAACCGCAAAAGAAATCGGAGGCGCAGGTATGAGCACGGCGGGCTTTCACATCACGGAGGACTGCGCGGAAGTCTATCTGCAAAACGAATCCGGCACGGAGTTTTTGCAGCTTGCCAGACGGCTCCATGATTATCTCCAGCAGGGACAGCATCTGCCAGTACGGAGCCTCTTTGAAGCGACGGACGGCTGCAAAGAGATCAGCCGAGAGGCTTTCGATACACTGGCGAAGCGCCGCATGGAGAACACCGGCGAGGTCAGCGGAGTGTTTGAGCTGGACTTTGATGCGCGGACGTTTTCGGCACTCAACATCATGGACGGCTGGAAAGTCTACGCGATGCAGAATGTGGCGGATGCGGCAGCGCAGGCATATCAGGAAGCGGAGATGTCCGAGGATGACCGCTGGCGCATCTTTCTTGACCGGCTGGATGGACAGGAGCTGACTACGCCAAGCAGACTCACCGCGCGGAATTTTTATTTCGAGGATAGCATCGAGGCGATGGATGACCGAATACTGAATTTTTACGTCGTTCCGTGTTTCAACGTCGACGAAGCGTTCAGTACGTTCGTGGAAACCGATGAAAACGACCATGCGCTGAATATCTATGCCAACTACGATATGCAGCGCCAGCAGGTCTGCGACACGCTGGAGATCACGCTCTATGGCAGCGGAATCGATGATCAATCTCTTACCTATCACCTGAATGCGGCAGAGAAAGAGGTGCTGCGTGAAAAGATGGAAGCCTACTGTATGCAGCGGGAGCACAAACCGCTGAATCAGCTCTGTCAGGAGATTTTGCAGGAGCAGGATGCGCCCACGCAGGAGATGCAGCTGTGACCGGCAGCGCGTTCCGCGCCGTCGCGCCCGTGTCGGCGATTTGTGCGGCTTTCCGAGTGCAGTCGAGCGCGTACCCGCCAAGTACCAGAAAACCGGACGTTGCGCCGACGTGCGGGAGCGCTGCAAACACGAAAAAGGAGTTCAAAATGTCTACGGAATTTTACTGTGAAGAATTTCCGGCAGAGCAAAACGGCAAGCAGGTGCAGACGCTCAAAGATCTGCTGGAAGCCTGCCCGGAAGATCGTTTTCATTTCATGACGCCCTTCGGCTATGTTGACCTGAACACCCATGACGCCGGGCAGCTCCGGCAGGGCGCAGCGATGCCCGCACATGCCGGAGAAAGCGGATGGGAGATACCTATTCCGGCAGAAAAGCTGCTGCAGCAGGAGCTGGTGTCCGTGAGAAAGGCTGAGAATGGTCAATGGTACGCGATTACCACTGATCCGCAGCCAGAAATGGCGGAATCGGAGCAGATGCAGGAGATGCAGCTGTGACCGGCAGCGCGTTCCGCGCCGTCGCGCCCGTGTCGGCGGTTTGTGCGGCTTTCACGACCCAGCCGAGCGCGTACCCGCCGAGAGGCACAAAACCGGACGTTGCGCCTCCGTGCGGGAGCGCTACGAAAGCGGCAAGCACGGAAGAAGATCGCCTGCGGGCGGTTTTCGGCGGAGAGAGAAGCCGCAAGCGGCGAAGCAGGAGAAAAGGCTTGGCGCTTTTCTGCGCCAGAGCGTCCACTTCTGCCCGCAGTGCGGGCAGTTTTGGGCGGTAAAAACGGCGCTTTTCTGCGAGGGTGAAAAGCGGATTGGCGCTGATTTTCGGAAAAAGCCAAGATCGTGCCGTTGTTGCAGGCACTATTTTGGCGCTTTTTGTTTTTGGAGGGGGTGAACGCCATAAAAGCAGAGGAAAAACGCCGACATTCCGTCTGGCTGGATGACGCGACGTGGAGCAAGGTGCAGTACCACTACAAGCTGGACGGCTGCACGACGCAAAATGACTTCATTGACAAAGCAATTCAGTTCTACTGCGGCTATCTGCAAAGCGAGTATGCAGGAGACTTCTTACCGAAAATCCTTGGCGAAACGCTCGAAGCCATCCTCAGTATGTTCGGGGATCGTATCGGCAAGCTGCTTCTGAAGCAGGCTGTCGAGCAAAACGTCTGCAATCATATTCTCGCGTCAGATACGGATATCGACGCGCAGACGTACCAGCAGATGCGCGGAAAAAGCTATCAGGAGGTGCTGCGGACGAACGGCCAGATCTCGTTCCCAGAGGTGCTTCGGCAGCAAAGACGGTGGTAACGGATGGCGCGGCTGATTCAAAAAACCGGCTTCATCAGCCGTAAAAGCGCAGGCGGATACATGAAGTATATCGCCACGCGCGAGGGCGTCGAAGTCTTGACCGGCAAGGGACCAGCAACCGAAAAGCAGAAAGAGATGGTCGCAAAGCTGCTCAAGGACTTCCCAGATGTGCGGGATTCTTTCGAATACGAGGACTACAAGCAAGCGCCGACGCTGCACACTGCGTCGGCGCTCATTTCTGCGGCATTGGATTCACATATGCAGAATCTTCAATCCGAAAACGGCTATCTCAAGTACATTGCTACGCGCCCCGGCGCGGAGAAGCATGGCGCGCACGGCCTGTTCGGTCGGCAGGAAAATACAGATCTGACCGCGGCGATGCACGATTTGACCGCGCACGACGGCAACGTCTGGACGATCATCTATTCCCTGCACCGTGAGGACGCGGAACGGCTTGGTTATAACAGTGCCGCCGCATGGCAAAAGCTGCTCGTGCGCCAGCAGAGCAAGTTTGCAGAAGCGTTTCATATTCCAGCGTCGGCACTGCACTGGTACGCAGCTTACCACGATGCGGATACGCACCCGCATATTCACATGATGATCTGGACAGACCAGAAGACGGTTTTGAAGCGGGATGCTGTCGTGAAATTGCGCTCTGTGATGACAACCAGCATCTTTCAGGCAGAATTAGAAAATCTCTATATTCGGAAGGACGCAGCCTATAAGGACGTGAGCGAAGCGGCGCGAGAAGTCATGCGTGAACTCGTTGACCGTATGGAATCCGTCTCCGCCCAGCCCGCGTCCATCCAACAAAAGTTGTTGGAGCTGGCACTGGAGCTGCGCACGGTCAGTGGCAAAAAGCAGTATGGCTATCTCAAAAAGTCGCTCAAGGACAAGGTTGATGAAATCGTGGATGAACTCGAAAAGCTGCCGGAGGTGGCGGCGTATTATGCCGTCTGGAATGGTCTGCGCGACACGCTGGAGGGCTACTACAAGAACCGGCCCCGTCAGCACAATCCGCTCTCCCAGCAGAAAGAATTCCGCGCGATCAAGAATGCCATTATTCAGGAAGCGGAGCGTCTGCGGCAGCAGATAGATCAGGCACAGACAGCATCAGAGCAGGAAACTTCGCAAGAGGAAGAAGCTCCTTCGGAAGAAACTTCTCCGGACGCTTCTACAAATCCGACGCTTGCAAACGAAAATACTTCGTCCACAGCCTCTCATTCTGTGGGACTTCCGTCCGAATATCTTCTGAATTCAACCATCCGCCTGTTTCACCAGATTGGACAGATCTTCCGCGAGACTGCCGCGCCGCCCAGCAATCCGATGGGAATCCGTATCGATTCCAAGCGCCGCAAAAAGCTCATGCAAAAACGGCTGGCGATGGGTCATAAGCAGGATGACCATGAACAAAATTACGGTCAAACATTACAGTAACAGGAGGTGCATTTTGGCACAATACATAGAATTTACTCCAGAACAGAAAGAACACGCCGCGTCCGTCGACCTCGAAGAATTTCTCCTCCGGCAGGGTGAAAAGCTCATCAAGTCCGGACGTGAAAAGCGGCTCGCCAGCGACCACAGCGTCACGGTTCGCGGCTGCGAGTGGTTCGATCATGCCTCGAACGAGGGCGGCCGCGCTGTCAGCTTTATACAAAAATATTACGGCAAGAGCTACGTCGAAGCCATGTCCATGCTGTTGGGCGAGAGCATGGAGCCGGTTTATCCGCAGGCAAAAAAGCAGAAACCGGTCGATCAAAAGCCCTTTGCGCCGCCTGTTCCGAATGCAAATATGCACCGCGTATTTGCGTATCTTCTTAAAACGCGCGGGCTGGATGCCGACGTGGTCTCATTTTTTGCGCGCCAGAAACTGCTCTATGAGGATACGGCACATCACAACGCGGTCTTCATCGGGACAGACGAGGGCGGCTGCCCGCGACACGCCCATCTGCGCAGCACGAACAGCTTCGGAAAAGCCTTTCGCCTGAACGTCGAGTCCAGCGACCCGCGTTACAGTTTTCATCATACCGGCACAGACGGGAGCCTTTATGTGTTTGAAGCGCCCATTGATATGCTCTCGTACATCTCCATGAACCCGCACCAGTGGCAGGAGCATAGCTACGTCGCCTGCTGCGGCACGTCGCCAATTCCGGTGATGCAGATGCTGAAACCGGATACGGAACTGGTTTATCTCTGTCTGGATAACGACGATGCTGGGCACAAAGCCAGCGAACGGATGGCAGAACAATTACGCGAACGCGGCGTTATGACAGAGCGGCTTGTGCCGGAACTCAAGGACTGGAACGACGATCTTCTTCATGCTCAGAAGGAGGATTTAGCCCCATGCCTGAGTCTATGACTCCGTTGATCATACTCGGCGTGGTGGGTGCATTGTTCATTCTTCTGCTTTCGCTTCTTACCAACAACTACTCGCTGAACAACATCAAATCCAAAACCGTTGGCGACGGCCAGTACGGAACCGCGCGTTGGGCAACGGATCAGGAGATCCGAAAAGCCTACGTCACGGTGTCCTTTGACGTTGCAGCATGGCGCGCCGGGAAGAGACGCCCGACTGTGCAGGGGCTGGTCCTCGGTAGTGTGCAGCGCGGCAAACGGCTGGAGGCGTTGGTGGACTGTGACGATGTGCATTGTCTCATGATCGGCGCATCTGGTGTCGGCAAGACTGCGTTCTTCCTGTATCCCAACATCGAATATGCCTGCGCTTGCGGTATGAGCTTTTTAATTTTGGATACTAAAGGTGACCTCGCGCGCAACTGCGGAAGGATCGCGCAGAAGTACTATGGCTATCGCGTATCAGTGGTCGACCTGCGCAACCCGATCCGCTCGGATGGAAACAACCTGATGACGTTGGTCAACCGCTATATGGACGTGGCGCGTGAGCATCCGGACAACCTTGCAGCACGGGCGAATGCAGAAAAATATGCAAAGATCCTCGCCAAAACCATCGTCAATCCGGGCGGCGACGAGCAGGATCGCGGACAGAATTCGTACTTCTATGACGCAGCAGAGGGCGTGCTGGCAACCGTGATCATGACGCTGTCGGAGTTCATTCCGCCGGACAGTGCGGGGCATGACAAGCGGCACATCATGTCCGTGTTCAAGCTGGTGAAGGAACTGATGGCTCCCATGGGCAAGAAGAATGGATTTCAGGTTCTGATAGACAGCCTGCCGGATACGCATAAAGCAGGCTGGATGGCGACCGCAGCAACCAGTTCCTCCGAACAGGGCATGGCTTCCGTCATGTCCACGGTGCTTTCCCGCCTGAATTCATTCATCGATTCCGAGCAGGAACAGGTGCTTTGCTATGACAGCCCGATCGATGCGGAGCACTTTGCGTCCGAGAAGTGTGCAATTTTTCTAATCATCCCGGAGGAAGACCCGACGAAACACTTCATGGCAGGACTTATGATCCAAAACTTGTCGCGTGAGTTGTTTTCTATTGCAAACGATAACGACGGCAAGCTAAAAAAGCGCGTGGTATTTTACTGCGACGAATTCGGTACGATGCCACCCTTTGACGTTCTGCCGCTCTTTTCCGCAGGCCGAAGCCGCAAGCTGACGCTCGTGCCGATCATTCAAAGCCTTGCGCAGTTAGAGAAGAATTACGGCAAGGAGGGCGCGGAGATCATAGCCGATAACTGTCAGGACACGATCTTCGGCGGCTTTGCGCCAAACAGTCAGACAGCGGAGACGCTGTCCAAAGCGCTTGGCAGCCGGACAGTCCTGACCGGTTCCGTCAGCAAAGGGAAAGACAGCAATAGCCAGAGCTTGCAGATGGCGGAGCGTGCGCTTTTATCGCCCGATGAGCTGAAAAGTCTCCCGAAGGGCGACTTCATTGTCATGAAAACTGGCACGCACCCGATGCGCACGAAGCTGCAATTATATTTCAAATGGGGCATCAAGTTTGAGGAACCATATCAGACACCGGAACGCGCCCAGCGCGAGGTTTACTACGCGGGAAAGGAGGAATTGCTGATGAATATCAAGAAAAGTCTGTATTCGAAACCGCAGCAGGTCGCAACGCCGAAAGCGGATGACTATATGAGCAGCTACGGCGAGAAATGAGCTTCTTCTGTGAAATCTACGCCGATCCCGACCTGCCGCACCGGGCGCGAACGGTCTATATGTACCTCCGTGACCGTGCAGGCGGCGGAAGCTGCTGGCCGGGTGTGAAAACCATTGCCCGTGAGCTGCGTCTCTCGCCCCGCACAGTACAGCGGGCGCTGAACGATTTAGAGCGCGCCGGGTATATCCGCCGCGAAAACCGTTACCGTGAAAACGGCAGCCGAACATCAAATTTATATGTAATAACCGAGGACAAATAGCAAAGCGGACGCTCCCCGCCAAGGGGAATGTCCGCAATTTTGCTGTCAGGAGTACCGCGACAACGCGGCGCGGCTTGAAGGGAACACTCTAGCAAAAAATCAGTACAGAGAGAAGAAAACTACGATGGAAAAGAAATATTATATGAAAATAAGCTTAGAATCCGGAGTGGATTTACTTGGATTGGATTGGATAGCGGAGGCAAAAATTTAAGCAGAGAAAGACAACGATGTGTAATTATTTTCAGAAAACGTAGAAAAATCATAGAAAAGCAGGCGATAGCTAAAATATAATGCGGGTGTTGCCGGAAAGCTTCCGGCATTTTAAGAGAAAAGGATGATGAAGTATGAACGGATATGAGCGTACCTGTAAATTCGTCCGCGGCGAACCGGTCGACCGGCCGCCGTTTATGCCGCTTGCAATCGAGTGGGTTGCAAGAAATCAGGGGATGACCTACCCGGAGTTTATCTATGAGCCGGAGAAGCGGATTGCGGCATACAGTGCCTGCGTCCGAAAATACGATTTTGATTGTGTGCTTCCGGATGCGGATTTCTACGAGCAGCTTGAGGACTTTGGCGCAAAGCCGGTATTTGACGGCAATGGCTACTCCGCCGCTCCGATTATTGAGGACGTGGAGGAGACCGGTCATCTGCGTCTGCCGGACTATGCGGAGGGGAGCAGAGAGGGAAACCGGCTTCTGGTGCTGCGCGAGCTTTCCAAACAGTTCAAGGGCGAAAAGTATATTTTCGGAATCTGCATCGGGCCGTTCACGGAATTCTGCAATGCACGCGGCGTGGAGGACGGCATGTGCGACCTGATCAGCGATGAAGAAGCGACGGTCGAGGCAATGCAGATTTTCTTTGAGAATGATCTCCGTTTTATCGACGCGCAGCTGGAGGCCGGAGCTGACGGCATTCAGATCGTGGAGCCCTGCTGCTCCCTGATTGCACCGGCGCTCTATGAGCGCACAATCCTGCCGCTGCATCGGAAGCTTGTGGCGCGTGTGCAGAGAAACGGTGGCTTTGCAAGACTGCATATCTGCGGCGATACGAACCATCTGCTTCCGCTGACGCTGTCCACCGGCACACACATCCTGGATGTGGACAGCGCGGTCGATCTGAAGGCTGGCGCGAAGCTTTTGGGAAGGGAGCAGGTCTTTTGCGGCAATCTGGACTCGGCGGCCGACGTGCTGTCCGGCACGCTGGAGAGTTTTGCGGAAAAGGTCCGCAGCGTCGCCGCGCGGAGCCAAAACCGGACAATTCTGGCTGCCGGATGCGACGTCCCGCCGACAACGCCGGAGGAAAATATCATTGCGTTCCACGACGCATGTGAAGCATTGAAGAAAGCGTAGGAGAAAGAGAAATGAGCGAAAAAAAGGAACAGACGCTGAAAGAAAACAGCGTCAGTATGCTGGGCGTTGTGATCATGTCCGTCTGTGCGGCGGGGCCGGCAATGTGCCTCGGCGGCTCGTTCGGAACCATCATGCAGGGAGCGGGCTCCGCGGTGGCGCTGGCATTCCTGATTGCAACGATTGTAATCGTCATGGTCGGCATCAGCTACGGCCAGCTCAGCATGCGCTACAACTCTGCAGGCGGCACATACGCTTATGTGCGAAGCGTGTTCGGCGCAAAGGCCGGATTTACGTCGGGCTGGGTATACATGGGCGTGAACGTCTGTACCGGCGTAATCGGCGCAATTTTTGCCACCTATCTGCATGAGCTTGTACCGGCTATCCCGATGTGGCTCGGCGTGCTGATTCTGTTGGTGCCGATCTTCTTCGTCGGCTGGAACGGCGTTGAGATGACGACAAAGGCGCTGGTTGTCGTGTGGCTGATTCAGATGGGCCTGATGATTTATCCGGCGGTCAAGGTCATTCTGCTTCGCGTAGGTGTGATTGAAAACGTGCTGGTAAGCTCCATGCAGGGCTTCCGTCCGTCTTACGGCATTTCCGGGCTGATGCTCGGCGTTCTGGTCTGCGTCTGGTCGTTTGTCGGCTTTGAGGGTCCGGCTTATATGGGCGAAGAGCTGAAGGGCGGCAGCAAGTCTGTGAAAACCGCGGTGACCATTTCCGCAGTTGCAATCGGCGTTGTCTATGTGCTGGTGTGCTGGCTGTGGACGGCAGTGATGCAGAACGCGGACATGGAAGCGATTCAGAACTCCCCGACGACGCTTGCGGACTATGCGGCGCTGGTCGGCTACACCAGCGGCGGTACGCTGGTCTCCATTTCCACGCTGGTCTCCTGCAGCGGCTGCTTCTTCGCGTTTTCAACGACAACCCCGCGCTGCCTGTTTGACATGGGCCGAACCGGCTATCTCCCAGAGGCGTTTTCCAAAGTCAATAAGCATCAGACACCGCACATTTCTCTGATTGCGTACTGTATAGTCTGGACGCTGGTGGCGCTGTTCGGCGCATATGTTTCCACGGATGTGCTGTTCACGATGATGGCACTATTCGCAAGCGTGTCCTACGTCCTGATCTGCGCAGCCAATGTGAAGGATCGCTGGACGGAGAAAGGCGCAGGCGCGGCCATCGTCAACAAGATCGTGCCGCTGATCTCTTCCCTGATTCTGGCGTACATGATTTTCTCCTCCAATCCTGTATACATTGCGGTGACCGCCGTCTGGACGCTGGCGGCGTGGCTTGCATCTTTGATCTGGAGCAAAAAGCAGAATAATCGGTAACATCAAACATTCCGGTCAGAGGCTGTCTCTGACCGGATTGCTTTATGCTATAGGGGATGGATGGAACTGGACTCAAGAAACTCGCTTGGCGTAACACCGGTGTATTTCTTGAACACTGTGGAGAAATACTGCGCGCTGGAAAAGCCGAGAATACTGGAAACCTCAGAAAATTGCATCCGCTCCGAAGTGATATAGCTGATGGCGCGGTCGATTTTGGCGATGCTGATGTAAGCGTTTACGGTGATATTGACGCTCTTTTTGAAGACCTGTGATAAATAGCGCGAGGAGACGTGACATTCCTCGGCAATGCTTTCAAGAGACATTTTCTGCTCAATGTGGGAGTTGATATAATTGATGGCCTGGATTGCCAGCGGATTATCAATGGTGAACACCTGGCGATGCGTCTGGGTGATATCGCGCGAGAGCAGAAAAATCATTTCTGCAACATAGGTGTTTGCCAGCGCACGATGGTAGGGCACGTCCCGCGCTCCGGTTTCGTGGCACAGGCGCTGCATGCAGCCCAGCAGCTCCGGCGTGTACGGGCGCAGGAAGTAGGCGCTGCGCTCGTCGGTCATATGACGGATGAAGGGGAGCTCCTGCGCCACATATGGCTCCATATCCAGAAAATACTGGGGATAAATGTGCGCCTGAAGAAAATGACATGGGACTTTCGAGCGTACAGCGAACCCGTGAATGGTGTGAGGGAAGATGATGCATAGCTCACCAGTGTTGACCGGCAGCGGTTCGTTGTTGCCCATAAAGTCACAGCTGCCGTCCAGGACGAGGGCAATCTCTACGGTTTCATGGCAGTGCGGACAGAAGGAGTAGCCGGGAGGCAGCTTACGCTCAAGCGCATTATGTACAATTAGCTGATTTTGCTGAAGGTATAGATATTCTACGGGATTTTTTTGCATAAGTTTGCCTCCAATTCTGAAATTCCTGTGCTTTGAGTATAACCCGGGGAAGGGGAAAAAGCAAGCTGAAAAGTGAAAAAGAGTTCCGGATTTTATACACGCAGGGAGATTGACACCCGATTTATACGGCGGAGTGCGTTCTGGCGCTGACGGACTATGTGGAATCCCTGGTGGAGTCTGGCACGCAGATGGCAAAGAAATACTATGGCAAGAGCGTGGAGGGCTGGACGGTCCACTGCAACAGCAACATCTTCGGCCTGATCGCGCTGGGCTGGCAGTGGTCCTGGAGCTGGTCGCCGGCGAAGAATGCCCGTCCGCAGAAGCTTGCGACACTGAAGAGCGGCGAGGCCAATCAGTTCGTCAACAGCCCGAATATCTGGTATGTCTGCAACGAAGGCAGCTACAACGCCGGTTATCTGACATATCCGGACGGCAGCAGTCTGAACAAGGCGCTGACGGCCGGCGAATGGACGGTGCTGAAGTTCCGCTTTCAGGATGGAACGGTCCAGATCTCGGTCAACGGCCGCTCCAATGAAGCCGGTCACTACGGCCTGCGTGTCTGGACGAAGGACTATAACGGACGCCGGACGCTCTATCTGGACGATGTAATTTTTACCCCGGATCAGCTGGATACCGCGGCATGCAGACGCCGGAGCATCCGGACGCACTGCTTGGCTTTGCCGATCGGGCGAGCGTCAGCAGCTATGCGGTGAAGGCAATGCAGTGGGCCGTCGGCGAGGGCCTTATGCAGGGCAGTTCAGGCCGCCTCACGCCGGGCGGCAGCACGTCGCGCGCACAGGTCGCAGCGATTCTGCATCGCTTCTGCGAAGGCAATTCCGAACGCTCTGTTGCACATGCAGAAAATTAGTTCCGTATTTTGTACGATTGCCGGGTTCTGCACTCAAATTTATACGCGCAAAACCGAGCGGAAATCTATAATAAAATTTATCTTCAGATTCTGCGTAATCGAGGATATAAGTGAATGTGGAGACAAGGAGGAATTATGAAAAAGATAATGGAAAGACGACTGCTGTCGCTGATTCTGGCGGCGGTTCTCATGCTCTCTCTGCTTCCGGCCGGCGTTCTGGCGGCGAATGCGGAATCGGTGCGCATTGAGGATTCCAACCCGGCGGTCAGCTGGTCGAAAGAATGGAAAACCTGGACGTATGATGAGTCCAGCGGCGCGACGACACACTATGCAAATGATGTCGGCGCGAGCGTTACGGTGCCTTTTGAAGGGACGCAGATCACCGTCTACGGACAAAAGTCGTTCAACGGTCCGATTATGACGGCCAGCGTCGACGGCGGAACGAGCCACGACGCGGACTTCTACGGCAACGACAGCTCCGGGAATGAGCAGCAGATCATCAGTATCACGGGTCTGACCTCCGGAGAGCATACGCTGACGATGCAGTTTACGGATCGTCATAACGAAGGTTCGAAGGCCCCCGACGGCGGGATGTTCCAGGCGCAGATCAACTATTTTGTTTCTGCGGATGATGGCACACAGGAGGAGCCGACGGAATATTTCGACGGCGCGGTTTATGACGAATGGGTGCAGGATACGGCGACGAAGCTCGGCACGGGCGCGGTCTGCGAACTCAAGGACGGCAAGCGTCATCTGAAGGCAGGCAGCGGCAATGCCAACGGCAATCCGTATCCGGCGGTGTTTATCAACAGAACAATGTCGGATGCGCTCGCAAAGCTCGGCAATGAGGAAACAGCTTTCCTGGAAACCACGCTGGAATCCTATAACGATGGCTCCGATACGCGTTACGGCGTGTATCTCAACTATGCCGGTCCGAATGCGGCCTTCTTCGTCGGTGCGGACGCCGACGGATGGTTCTGGCAGATTCTGGACGGCAGCTCCAACCCCTGGTATCAGGGAACCCGCGTGCCCATCAGCACTGCGGGCGAAAAGGCTGTGCTGAGACTGGAGTGGACGGGCACAACCCTGACAAAGGCGACGGTAAACGGCAAGGAGCTGTTTGGCAATATGCCGGTCGATTTCAGCACTGCCGCCGGAAATGAGACGGCAAAGGGCACCGTCGGCTTCAAGGCTGCAAAGTTTGAATCTGCAATTACAGAATACAATGTCAGCAAGTTGACCTACACTGGTCAGAAGTCTGTGAAGGCCTATGCGGTGAGCGGCACGGTAACGGACACGGACGAAAATGCCGTGGCCGGTGCGGTTGTCACGGTCCGCGAGTTGGGCGTGTCTGCGGTAACGAGCCGGAGCGGCAAGTTCACGCTCAAGGGCGTTCCGAACGGCAAATACACATTGGATGCCGTATGCGACGGCTATCTGAAGGCATCTGCGGAGGCGACGGTGCAGGACGGCAATGTGGAGAATCTCCGCATTTCGATGACACCGGAAGCGGTGGAGACCTTGACGCTGCACACGGACAAAATGGACGTGATTGTGGACAAGGCATTCCCGCGCGTCCTTCGCTATGAGATGCAGGGTGAGCTGGCCGGAAAGCGCTTTGAAGGTCAGAGCAAGACGCTCAGCACAATTGAGATCAATGGGGAACAGCTGACGCCGACTGTGACGTCGCAGATGGACGGCAACAGTGCGGTCAACTATACCATGCGCGTGGCAAGCGGCGAGCTTTCCGCCAATATCAGCGCGCGTCTGGAGGCGGACGGCAATGTCCTGACCTTTACGATCACGGACGTCTCTTATCCGAACAAGAACCGCCTGGAGCATCCGGTCGAGAGCATTTTCATTCCGGAGCACAGCCTGATCTCCGTGAACAGCACGCAGACAGATGCGAAGGTAAAGGCTGCAACGCTTGCTTCGAGCACCATCTCCAGCGGCGACAGCGATTACGCCGTGGATGAATCTCTGAAAGTTTCCTCCGTGAACGGCAAAAGCTTCCGGTATGTGTTCCTGTCCAATAACGAGCTGTGTGCCGGTATTTCCAGCAACTCGGACATTGGCGGCAGTACTGCCGCAAATGATCGTCTGAGCCTCTCAGCGGTGAAGCAGGGGGCGAAACGCACTGTCGGTGTAAGCAGCAGACAGTGGTCTTATGATCGCAAGGTTAACTCCGGTTCTCTGACAGACGAACAGAAAGTTGTCGGCATCCGCAAAGGAATTGATGAACAGCCGTATGTTAAAGTTGTCATTACCGGTGATGAGAATGGAGACAAGGTTGTAGATTGGCAGGATGGCGCGATTGCAGCCAGAGACCAGCAGGTCATTCATATCCCAACTGGCAGTGAATCCATTCCAGATCTGGTCACCACCAGAATCGCAATGAACTTCCAGAGCCAGGCGACGAATCCGTTCCTGACTACCCTGGACAATGTCAAGCGGGTGGCGCTCAATTCCGACGGTCTCGGGCAGTCGATCCTGCTCAAGGGCTACGCCAATGAGGGACACGATTCCGGACATCCGGATTATTTCGACATCGGCACGCGCATGGGCGGCGCGGAGGACATGAAGACGATGCTTGCCGAGGGCCAGAAATACGGCGCGGAGTTTGGCATCCATGTCAACGCGAGCGAGTTCTATCCCGAGGCCAAGTCCTTTAACGAGGCTATGGTAAATCGCAGCGGCAGCAGCCTCAGCTACGGCTGGAACTGGCTCGATCAGGGCATCTATATTAACCGCATTTATGATTTGGCCAGCGGAAATCGTAACAATCGCTTTCAACGGCTGTATGATATCGTTGGCAAAGATCTGGATTATGTTTATGTAGACGTCTGGGGTGGCCTTGGCGAGAGTGCATGGGAAACTTACAAAATTTCCAATGAGATCACAAGCAGAGGCTGGCGGATTGCACATGAATGGGGCTATGCCAATGACTGGGATTCCACGTTCCAGCATTGGGTCAGCGATTTTGCCTACGGCAACTATGACAATAAGGGCAAGTACAACAGTGAGGTTTTCCGCTTCCTGTTCAACAGCAGCAAGGACAGCTTCGCGCCGGACTTCCCGACCTATGGCGGCGCGGCCAATGCACCGCTGCTGGGCGGCGCGGTGATGCAGGGCTTTGAAGGCTGGCAGGGCGATGTGGAATACGACCTGTTCATCAAGACGCTCTACAACCAGATGCTCCCGGCAAAGTTCCTCCAGCATTACAACATCATGAAGTGGGTCGACAGCCCCAACGCCGTCAGCATTCCTTACGGAAAAACATCCGGCGGCTTCAGCTGGAACCAGAAGTCCTCCTGGACTCCGGAGGCACAGGTCACGCTGCAAAACAGCGACCGTACCGATACGATCGTTGTCACGCGCGGCTCCGACGCCGATGTCAACGAGGCATATGCCTATGGGACCGCAGAGGAGCAGCTGGAATACCGTTCGCGCTATATGACGCTCAACGGCCGCGTGATTCTGACCGGCGCTTCTGACCCCGGCGACTTTACCTCCAACGCAGTGGACGGCGATCTGAAGTATCTCATTCCCTGGTATTGGGACTGCAACGGAAACCGTCTTTCCGAACAAAAAGAGAAATTGTATCACTACAGCCTGACCGGCGGCGAGAGCAGCTGGGAGCTTCCGGAGGGTTGGAAAAGCCTTCAGACCGTCAAGATCTTTAAGCTGACAGATACCGGCCGCACGGAAGAGCAGACAGTCAGCGTAAGCAATGGCTGGGTCACGCTTTCGGCAGAGGCGGATACGCCCTATGTGGTCGTCAAGGGCGAGAACGGCGCGCAGGCGCCCGCTGTGAGCTGGACGGCACAGGGCATGCATCTTTCCGACGTGTCCTTCAACGGCGCGCTGGAGGAGAACTGGACGGCAGAAGGAACGGCCAGCGTGGTTTCGACGGATCATAAGATCCGCATGCTGAAACTCAGCGGCGAATCCTCCGTCCGCCAGCAGCTCACCGATCTGAAGGCCGGAACGCCCTATGCAATCTATGTGGGCGTTGACAACCGCAGCGACGCCAGGGCGAGCATCGCCGTCCTGAACGGCGAGGGCAGCACGGTTGCGTCCAACTATACGCTCCGTTCGCTCGGCAAGAATTATGTCAATAGCGACATCCACCGCAACGGCCACAGCACAGAAGCCGGCACGAGCTATTTCCAGAACATGTATCTGTTCTTCACGCCGGAGGCGAGTCAGACCTATACACTGGTGCTGAGTCGCGAGGCGGGCAGCGGAAACACCTATTTTGACGATGTCCGCGTGGTGGAAAATGCTTCGCAGAACTTTACCTATGACGAAGACGGCAATGTGACTGCATTTACGCAGGACTTTGAGCATGTGGCGCAGGGCATTTATCCGTTTGTCATCGGCCCGGCACAGGGTGTGAACGATGGCCGCACGCATCTGTCTGAGCTGCATGCACCGTACACCCAGGCTGGCTGGGACGTCAAGAAAATGGACGACGTGCTGAATGGCAGCTGGTCCGTCAAGATCAACGGCCTGACGCAGCACAATGGCATTATCTATTATACGATTCCGCAGAATTTCCATTTCGAGGAAGGCAAGACCTACACGGTCAGCTTCCAGTATCAGATGGGTTCTGAAGGGACCTACGAAGTTGTCTACGGCAGCGGCGAGTACAGCAGCGCCGCACTGAATGTGGTGCCGCTCAAAAAGTCGCTCGGCAGTACAGAAACCTGCACCTTCACAATGATCGGTGATGAATCCGGCCAGAGCTGGTTTGGCATCCGCTCGACCTCGAAGGCGGCCGACACGCAGGGAACCTCCGGCGCAGCGGCAAACTTCGGCGGCTACAACGACTTCGTTCTGGACGATCTGTCCATCCGTCTTAGCAGCGCGCAGAAGAAGATTCTGTCTGAGCTGGTGCAGAAGGCAGAAGAATACGCCGAGGAAGACTACGAGGGCGACTGGTCTGCATTTGAGAGTGCGCTGGAAGAGGCGAAGAAAGTGCTCGCCGACCCGAATGCAACGCAGGAGGAAGTCGACGCGGCGGCTGATGCGCTGGAAACAGCCATGAATGCACTCCGCCGGTATCAGACTGCGCTGAAGGTCACCGTCAGGGATGAAAGTGGGAAGACGCTTTCCGGCGCAGCCCTGATTCTGGAGGATGAGAGCTATATGCCGACCGGCAGCCGCGGCGAGTCCGACGGCAGCGGCGTGTATACCTTCACCGGCCTGAAGGCACGCGCCTATCAGCTGAAGGTCGTTTGCAACGGCTATGATGTCACAACGGCAGCCGTGGAGACGCTGACTGCCGATCAGACAAAGCAGATCACGGTGACGCTGCACAAGCAGCAGGCCGCGACCTATACCAACGACTACAACACTCGCGATGTGTCCATGATGAAGCCGATGGACGGCAATGCGGGCGACGGCCAGAGCGAGACGGTCGAGCCCGTGGACTTCGACGGCAGCGGCGCGCTGAAGGTGACCTACCAGAATATAGAGCGCAATACGGTTGTGGACGAGCATGCAGTGCTTCAGAACGGCACGGTTGAGTTCGACGTTACGCCGTTGGTCAGCGGTGTCCGCTTCGGCCTGACGCTGCGCGGCAAGGATCTGAACAACCGAATCTACGTCGGCCCGTTTGACGACAGCAGCAAGTATGGCTGGAACTGCTTCGTCGGCGGCGAGGAAGCCTGGAGCGACGAGTTTGCCGGTCCGCAGCTGGCGAAGGACGTAACGCGTCATTACAAGGTCACGCTGCATGACAACAGCCTGTCGCTCTGGATTGACGGCGTGCTGGTATTTGAAAACAAGACCATCAGCAGCAACCCGACAGACGCAGGTTTCGTCGGCTTCAATGCCGGACGCAATCCGGGTACGCAGTTTATCTTTGACAACCTGCGCATCATCTCGGACGATCCCGGCACCGTGATTCCGGTCACGGACGTGACGGTTGCGCCAGAACGCCTGACGCTGAAGGTGGGCGAGACAAAGCATCTGGAGGCCAAGGTTGAGCCGCAGAACGCAACCAACCGGAATGTGAGCTGGGAAAGCTCCGCTCCGTCGGTCGCAGTTGTCGATGAAAACGGCGTGGTGACGGCTGTTGGTGAAGGCACCGCGCGCATCAGCGCAACAACGGAGGACGGCAGCTTCACGGCATCCTGCTCGGTCACTGTAAACAAGGCGGACTGCATGCACAACGGCGGAACCGAGATCCGCGGCGCAGTTGAGGCTACAATTCTCAACGATGGTTATACCGGAGACATTTACTGTGTGCTTTGCGGCGCACTGCTTGAGAAAGGCCATGTGATTCCCAGACGTCTGAACGATCTTGTCGGAATCATCATGGGCGGCAGCGACGACTTCCCGTTCCGCGATGTGGAGCGGCATGCTTGGTACTATGAGAGCGTCCGCGAGGTCTGGAGCAACGGCCTGATCGACGGCGTGACCGCCACTGAGTTCAAGCCGGACAATCAGCTGACCGTGGCGCAGGCCATCAAGCTGGCGGCGGCGCTGCACCAGATGCAGAAGACCGGCTCGGTCACTTTGACAAACGGCAGCCCGAACTGGTATGACAGCTACGTTGCCTACGCGGTAAACAACGGCGTCATCGAAAAGAGCTATCTGAATTACACCAAGGCGCAGATGAACGCCCCGGCGACGCGCGGCGAGTTCGTACACATCTTCTCCGGCGCGCTGCTGGACGCGGCGGCGATCAACACCGTTGCGGACAACAAGATTCCGGACGTAAAGACGACGGACAAGTACGGCGCGGAGATCTACACGTTCTATCGTGCGGGCATCACCGTCGGCTCTGACGCAGCTGGTACGTTCCATCCGGCCAGCAGCATCAAGCGCAGCGAGGTCGCGGCCATTCTTCAGAGAATGTACGACACTGCTGCAAGAAAAAGCATTAGCCTGAACTGACAATCTGAAAACTTGCCGCCGCCCCACCGGTGGGGCGGCGGCAGAGGACCGCGCGAACAGCCGCACTTGGAGACAGACTCCGGCATGCCGGACACAGGTGCGGCTGTCTGCATGAAGAAAATAGAAATTCAAAGGAATTGGGGAAACATTCATGAAAAGAACGAGACAGCTTGTCACGCTTCTTCTGGCGCTGTGCATGCTCCTTCAGGTGCTCCCGGTTACGGCGCATGCGGCTGAGACCGCAGCGGCCGCAGCGGAAACCGTGGAGATCGGAAGCAACATCGCGCCGACGCCGGACATTCCGCGCGCAGCAAAGGAAATCCCCGGCGTTTCGCAGACAGAGGTCAAGCTGAATGACACCGTGGGCAGCGGCAGCTGGAAGTTCCTGCTTGCGGTACCGGATTATACGACGTCCGGCATGCCGGCTCCCGGCGCTGCAAATCAGGATTTCAATTTTGACAAGTGGAGCACCCTGGACTGGGAGACCATCAAGGTTCCCGGCGAGCCAACCATGCAGGGCTTTGATATCAAGGCAAACAACGAATATTATTATCAGACGACCATCACGGTTCCGCAGGATTTTGCGGGCCAGCGTGTCCTGCTTCGCTTTGACGGCGTATACTGCAACGCGCGCGTCTGGATCAACGGCAGCTATATCAAAACGCATGTCGGCGGCTTTACGACCTGGGACGTCGATCTGACGGAACTGGTGCAGCCCGGCAGCAGTGCAGTGCTGACGCTTGGCGTTGCCAATATTTACTCGACAACAAAGGGCATCTGGAATCCGGACGGCAAAGCGGTGAACAACCCCGCGAACGCCGATGAGTATGCCCATCATAATATCGGCGGCATCCTCCGCGATGTCAGCCTGGTGGCGATGCCGAAGACGGCCATCGCACGGACCTATATCAACACGGATTTTGATGAGCAGTTTGTCAACGCGACGCTGGAGCTGACGGCGCAGCTGACGATGGAAGACCAGAACGCGCTTCTCACTGCGGAAATCCTGGACGGGAATTCCGTTGTGGCGGAGGGCAAAATCGACTTCACAAAGAAGAGCGGTGAGACGCTGTCCGACGCAAAGCAGATCAGAATTCCGGTAACGGCGCCGAAGCAGTGGGACGCGGAGCATCCGAACCTGTATACGCTGCGTACCACGCTGACGGTCGATGGCGTGACAAAGCAGGTCAACGAAGAGAAATTCGGCTTCCGTGAGATCAGCTATGCCGCCAAGGACGGCACCGCGGCCAACAAGATCTTTGTCAACGGCAAGGAAGTCAAGCTCCGCGGCACCTGCCGCCACGATGTGTCGGAGGATCTCGGCCGCAGCATGACGGAGGAAGAATGCTGGGCGGAAATCCTTGCCTATAAGAAGGCAAACATCAACTTTATCCGCACCTCGCACTATCCGGTTTCGGAATACACGCTCGACGCCTGCGATGCGCTTGGTATGTATGTGGAACAGGAAACGGCAGTCTGCTTCCAGGGCCCGTGGGGCGACGTTGTCAGCAAATATGAGGATTATCTCCCGCAGTTTGCGGAGATGATCGAACGGGACAGAAACCGTGCGTCCATTCTGATGTGGTCGCTCGGCAACGAGTCCTATGCGGGCAAGATTCAGACGCAGTCCGGCGGCGACGCGATTGGCGATGAAGGCCAGTATGTCAAGGCTGTCGACCCCTCCCGCCCGATTATCTTCAGCTATCCCAATCAGGGAGAGACCATTGATCTCGACATCTACAGCATCCATTATGCGTCCGTAACAGGCAGTCTTGGCAGCAGCACGACGCCTGTGCTGCATGATGAGTATGCGCATGTCCCGTGCTACGATCTCGACGAGCTCCAGCGCGACACCAACGTCCGCAATGCCTGGGGCGAGAGCCTGAAGCTTGCCTGGGAGAACATGTTTACAACGGACGGCGCGCTCGGCGGCGCAATCTGGGGCGGCATTGACGATGTGTTCTATGTCCCGGATGGCATTTCGCAGTTCTGGCAGAGCCATTCCACCGGCCAGACGACCGGCTATGGCGAATGGGGCGCGGTTCTCGACGCATATCTGCGCGAGAAGCCGGAAGCATTCCTGACCAAGAAGGCGTATTCTCCGGTTCGTGTGGACGAGGATAATGTTGCGTTCCAGAACGGCACGCTGCTGATTCCGGTGAAGAACTGGTTCGACCACACGAATTTCAATGAGCTGTCCCTCCGCTACACGATCGGCGGCGAAGCGACGACCGTCCCCGTCCGGGAGAGCATCGCGCCGCATGCATCTGGTATGCTCCGCATCGAAACGGGCGCACAGAGCCTGTCGTCCGTTATGCTGGAGTTTCTCGACGCGAGCGGCATGGTGATTGACACCTTCGATGTGAAGCTCGGCGAGAGCAGCTATTCCTTTGCACCGATCGGCGACACTGCACCCGAGGTGCAGGAAACAGAACGGGAACTGACGCTCAGCGGCGAAAATTTCGCGATCACCTTCAGCAAGCAGACCGGCCTGATTACCAGCGCGGTTTATCAGGGCGAGACGCTCCTGACCGGCGGCCCGTATCTGCATACGACCGGCGGCGCCGACATGGGCGCGTGGATGTTTGCCGACATGCAGCATTCGTGCGACGGAAAGCAGGAACGGATTACGCTGAACGGCAGCTATGAATCCGGCGTTGCGGTCCGGTTTGAGATCCGCGTATCCGGTGACGGCGTGATCGATATCACCTATACGGTCACCTCCGGCAGCGCGCAGGGACTCAGCGAGCTCGGCGTGCGGTATGATATTCCGGGCGAGGTCTACAGCGTGGACTGGCTGCGCGAGGGCCTGTACAGCTATTATCCGGAGGATGCCATCGGCCGCAACAGCGGCACGGCCCTTCGCGTGCGCGAAAACGCAGAGAGCGAGCCAGATCAATACGGTGTGACGCCGTCCTGGTCCTGGAAGGACGATATGAAGAACTACTTCGTCTATGCGACCAAGGACCCGAACAACGGCATCCAGACGAACGATTTCAAGGCGATGCGCGAAAACATCCGCTACTACAACGTCAATTTCTCGGCGCAGGAGAATGCTCCACACATCAGTGTGGAATCTGCGGAGGCACAGGACGCCGCGCGGGTGCAGCTGACGTGCAACGGCGGCTACATCGATGATACGGACGAGAGAGTCCGGTACACCGGAAGCTGGTCGCCCTACAATGTCAGCAGCGATTATAACGGCACGGAGCATTACAGCACTGTGGCCGGCGATGCGTGCGAGGTTACCTTCAACGGAACCGGCATCCGCTTCATCGGCGCCAAGCAGAACAACACCGGCACGGTCGACGTTTATATTGACGGTGAAAAGAGGCAGACCGTCGACACCTACAGCAATCTCGGCAGCAGCCTGAAGCAGACTACGATCTATGATATCGATAACCTGGAAAAGGGCGAGCATACGCTGCGGCTGGTCACGGGTAGCGACTCCTTCCACTGCATCGTTGTGGACGCATTTGAGGTCTATGGCAGCGAAGAGAGCAGTAAACTCAACTCCTCGCTGATCGTCAATCAGTTCTGGTCGTATCCGAGCATGAACTGGGGCAACTTCACGCGCGGAGAGAAGACCATCAGCGCCGGCACTTCCGGAAATGTCCGTATTCGACTGACCAACACCGAAACCTATTCGGAACAGAAGATCGAATCTCTGAGCGGCCTGGATATCAGCCAGAGCGGCAATACGCTTCGGGCGGAATATACCGTCCAGAATGCAACGGCGGAGACGGTGCCTGCGGAGGTTGCATGGTATCGCGTCAAGATCGGCGATCCGGCGGATAAGGCCGAGCAGGTTGGCACCGGCGCATCGTATACGATGCGTGAGCTGGTCGGCAGCAGCTATTACTGCACGGTCAGCCTCAAACGGGCAGACGGCAACGTGATCCACAAAACCAGCGAGACGGTCACGCCCAATGAGAACCTGGTTGGCTATTATGACGTTGTGACGGACGATCCCATGTTCACCTTCAGCGGCACGGCGGGCGTCGATTATACGATGGACAAGGATCAACCCTGGACGCAGACCGCTTACGGGAAGACCGTTGTCTACCTTCTGGACAGACCGAACGACGGCTCCGTCTCTTTCACCTTCACCGGCAAGACCTTCCGCTGGGTTAGCGCCAAGGAGATGAACATGGGCATTGCGACCGTTCAGATGGACGGCGGCGAGGCGGAGAAGGTCGACCTTTACGGCAGCGCAACCACCGGCGAGCAGATCAGCGAGATTCTCTATGAAAAGACATTTGAGACGGCCGGAACGCACACCGTGACGATCACCCGCACGAAGGAAAAGAATCCGGATGCCAGTCAGGCCAACATCAGCCTGGATCTGTTTCTGGTGCTCCAGGAGGCTCCGGCGGAAGATCAGGCCGTCAAGGCGGTTGAAAAGCTGATTGACGACATCGGCGAGGTTACGAAGGACAGCGGTGAAGCCATCAAGGCTGCCCGTGACGCCTACGATGCACTGAACGAAGAACAGAAGCGCGAGGTTTCCAACGCCTCCATGCTGACGGAGGCTGAAAAAGCCTATGCGGCCCTGCTCGACGACGAAACTGCCATCAAGGCGGTTGAAGAACTGATCGACGCCATCGGCCCGGTCACGCTGAACAGCAAGCCCGCCATCGACGCGGCCCGGAACGCCTACAATGCGCTCTCTCCGGAGCAGCAGGCGAAGGTTTCCAACTATCCGACGCTGACGGCTGCGGAAGCCGCCTATGCGGATCTGCTGAAGCCGGTGACCCCGGTGAAGCCAAGCACCCCGGCGCAGAAGCCGTTCAACCCGGATGCAGGGGAGAACGTGAAGAAGTTCCCGTTCGTGGACGTCCCGTCCTCGAGCTGGTACTATGAGAGCGTCCGCGAGGCCTGGAGCAACGGCCTGATCGACGGTGTGACCGCCACCGAGTTCAAGCCGGACAATCAGATGACTGTGGCGCAGGCCATCAAGCTGGCGGCGGCGCTGCACCAGATGCAGGAAACCGGATCGGTCACTTTGACAAACGGCAGCCCGAACTGGTATGACAGCTACGTTGCTTACGCAGTGAACAACGGCGTCATCGAAAAGGACTACCTAAGCTACACCATGGCGCAGATGAACGCCCCGGCAACGCGTGGAGAGTTCGTACACATCTTCTCCGGCGCTCTGCTGGACGCGGCGGCGATCAACACTGTGGCGGACAACAAGATTCCGGACGTAAAGACGACGGACAAGTACGGCGCGGAGATCTACACATTCTATCGTGCGGGCATCACCGTCGGCTCTGACGCAGCCGGTACGTTCCGTCCGGCCAGCAGCATCAAGCGCAGCGAGGTCGCGGCCATTCTTCAGAGAATGTACGACACTGCTGCAAGAAAAAGCATTACCCTGAACTGAGCTTCCTATTTTCCTTCCAAATATCCTTAAGCAGAAAGCCGGGCGGATTATCCGCCCGGTTTTCTGCGCCGGAACATGGGAATGCGGCATTTACAGAAGACGTGCTTTACAATATAATACATAGGAAAGAAAAACTGTTCCGTATTTTATACGCTTAGGCTGAAAATATCCGAATCGTGAACGCGAAAGATGGGAATGCAGTGCTACAATAAGCATTGTCAGAAATGACAGAAATCAATTCCACGCAAAGAAAGACGTTGCGGCGGAAATGAGAAAAAATCAATTGGAGGAAGCAAAAATGAAAAAATGGATCGCATTGATTCTTGCGCTTGTCATGGCAGTTTCTATGTTTGCCGGCTGCGCAAAGCAGGCTGAGCAGCCTGTCAATGACCAGCAGCAGAGCGAACAGACGGCAGAGCAGCCGACTGACGCGGAAAACGGCACGGAAGAGCAGCCTGCCGACGAGCAGACCACTGCACAGAAGATCACCGTTGCCGCACTGGAAAGCGCATACGGCGCTGACATGTGGACCAAGGTTGCAGAGGCGTTCACCGCGCAGACCGGCATCGAAGTCGAACTGATCGTGGACAAGAACCTCGAAGATGTGATTGGCCCGTCCATGAAGGCCGGTACCTATCCCGACTTTGTGCACCTGTCTGCCGGTCGTGAAGACGCCCTGACGGAAGCCTTCATCAAGGAACGCGGTCTGGAGAATGTGACTGACGTTCTCAGCATGACCGTCCCCGGCGAAGACGTGACTGTTGGCGAGAAGATCTCTGCTGGATTCACGGATTCCACCGTTACCAACCCCTACAACGACGGCGAGACCTACTTTGCTCCGATGTTCTACAGCCCCTGCGGCCTGTTCTACAATGCCGGCCTGCTGAAGGAAAAAGGCTGGGAAGTTCCTACCACTTGGGATGAGATGTGGGAGCTCGGCGACAAGGCCAAGGAAGAGGGCATCTCCCTGTTCTGCTACCCGACTGCTGGTTATCTGCAGGAGTTCACCTTCGCTCTGGCATATGCCGTCGGCGGCCCCGACTTCTTCAACAAGATGGTGAACTATGAAGAGGGCGTCTGGGAGACCGAAGAGGGCAAGACCGTTCTCGACATCATGGCCAAGCTCGCTACCTACACCGATCCCTCCGTCCCGGCTTGTGCAAACAACCAGGACTTCACCAAGAACCAGCAGCTGGTTCTCGACAACAAGGCGATCTTCATGCCGAACGGCACCTGGGTTATCGCCGAGATGGCCGAGGCTCCGCGCGCTGACGGCTTCGAGTGGGGCGTCACCGCGATTCCGTCCACCGAAGCAGGCGGCGCAGGCTACAGCGTTGCATGGATTGAGCAGGCCTGGATCCCGGCAGCTGCCGAGAACAAGGACGCTGCGAAGCAGTTCATGGCCTTCATGTACAGCGATGTTGCCGCTGACATCTTCGCCGAGTCCAACGCAATTCAGCCCATTGCCGGCCTGACCGATAAGATCTCCGGCGACGAGGCCAAGTGCTATGCCATCTATGAGAACGGCGCAAAGCCGGCTCTGGGCAGCTGGGCCGCTACGAACGCTGTGGAAGGTGTCAGCCTGATGGATACGTTCTTCGGCGCTGTCAACAGCCTCGTTTCCGGCAGCATGACCAAGGACGAGTGGACTGCAAGCGTCATCAGCCTGTTTGACACGCTGCGCGCCGCAAAGCAGTAATCCAAGCCTACAGCTTCAGAGCTATCTAGAAGACGGAACGATGGGCTTCGGCCCATCGTTCCGCGCGGCTTGCCCGTGATGCGGCAAAAGCATCGGAAGCCGATCTGCTCCGACACGAACCGGAGCGTCGCTGAGAATCAAACGCATTGCCTGTGCCCTTCGGCAAGGCCCGGAGACAGCCATGCGGCAAGGAGGAAGAACAATGGAAAAGAGAAAGGGATACAGGGCGTTTATCGCCCTTTGCCTTGCCCCGGCAGTCATCCTGTTTCTGATATTTATGGTTGTGCCGACCGTGGAAGTGTTTCGAATGTCGCTTTTCAAACGAAGCGCCTATTCGCAGACGGAAACCTTTGTCGGCCTGCAAAACTTCAAGATTTTGCTGACGGATGCCAACTTTATCCGTTCCATGCAGAACACGATTCTTCTGATCGTGGTTGTCACGATTGTGACGTTTGCCTTTGCCCTTGTATTTGCAGGGATTCTTACCCGCGAGAAGATCAAAGGACAGAATTTCTTCCGCGTGATCTTCTATATCCCGAATATTCTTTCTGTGGTTGTGATTTCGGCGATCTTCTCCGCAATCTATGACCCGTCAAACGGAACGCTGAACGGACTGCTCTCGCTTCTGAGCGGCAAGACGATCACCGTTCTCTGGAAAGGTGAAAAGCTGATCATGCTGAGCCTGATCATTGCGATGATCTGGCAGGCAATCGGTTATTATATGGTAATGTATATGGCGGCCATGGCCAATGTGCCAGCGTCGCTGTATGAGTCGGCGGACCTGGACGGCGCAAGCCGCATCCGGCAGTTCTTCCAGATCACGATTCCGCTGATCTGGACAAATATCCGCACGACCCTGACCTTCTTTATTATCTCGACCATCAACATGGCATTCCTTTTTGTGAAGGCCATGACCGGCGGCGGCCCGAACGGGGCAAGCGAGGTCGCGCTGTCGTATATGTATAAGCAGGCATACACCAACTCCAGCTATGGCTACGGCATGGCGATCGGTGCGGTTGTATTTGTATTTTCCTTCCTGCTGTCTGCACTGGTCAATCATGTGACCAAGCGGGATGTTCTGGAAGTGTAAGGAGGGACAGAGATGGAAAAGAAAACTGAACGCCGGGCCGGCTCCCATGTCCTGATTTATGCCATTCTGATTGTTCTGGCAATTTCCATTATCCTGCCGGTCGCATGGGTCTTTATGGCTTCCATCAAACAGAACAGTGAATTTTACCAGAATCCGTGGGCGCTGCCGCAGGGCATCTATCTGCAAAATTTTGCCGACGCCTGGACGAAGGCACGCATGGGCGACTACATGCTCAACTCGGTCCTTGTGACCGCGCTTGCGCTGGTCCTGCTGCTGGTGATTGCGCTTCCGGCAGCATATGTGCTCTCGCGCTTCCGGTTCCGCTGCCGCGGACTTGTGCATACGGCCTTTATGGGTGGCCTGTTTATCAATGTCAACTATATCGTGGTGCCGATTTTCCTGATGCTGGTCGACGGCGACAAGTGGCTGAGCAAGGTGTTCGGAAGCGGCTTCCTGCTCAACAATCTTGTGGTGCTGGCCGTTGTCTACGCCGCAACCGCGCTGCCATTTACAATCTATATGCTCTCGGGTTATTTTGCGCCGCTTCCCCACGACTTTGAAGAGGCCGCCTACCTTGACGGCGCGGGCTACTTCAAGACGATGACGCGGATCATCTTCCCGATGGCAAAGCCGTCGATCGTGACAATCATCCTGTTCAACTTCCTGTCGTTCTGGAACGAATACATCATTTCCATGACGCTGCTGTCCGCGCCGAACGGCGCGCGGACGCTGCCTGTGGGTCTGATGAATCTGACGCAGGCGCAGCAGTCTGCGGCGCAGTATGGGCAGCTGTACGCGGGCCTGGTGCTGGTCATGCTGCCCACGCTGATTCTCTACATCTGCGTGCAGCGGAACCTCACGCAGGGCATGACTGTCGGCGGACTGAAGGGATAAGGAGGAGCAGAATGAAATTCTGGAAAGAGCATACAAGCTTTCGGATGATTCTGATTGCGCTGTTTTTCTGCGCTGGTCTGGCTGCGGTCATTTATGGCTGGACGATCACGGGCAAACTTAAGGGATTGCTGATTATGATCGTTGGTCTGATTCTGCTGCTGACGGCCCTTCTTGTGTACAATCAGGGCTATTCCGACCGCAGCGGAGGACGCTGACCGGCGCTGCCGCAGTACAAAGCAGTACAAAAAGGAGAGAATTATGGAGAATAAAAAAATGATGGGGCGTGTGACCGTTCCGACGGATACAGACGTAGTCCCGCAGACGCTTGAGATCATGAAGCGCTGGGGCGCGGATGCTCTGCGTGACTGCGACGGAACGGATTTTCCGGAGGAACTGCGCCAGACCGGCGCAAAGGTCTACGCGACCTATTATACAACAAGAAAGGACAATGCCTGGGCAAAGGCAAATCCCGACGAGGTGCAGCAGTGTTACATCATGACCGGATTTCATACGGCGGCGGATGGTCTGCTCAGCATTGCGCTGATGAAGGGCGTCAGCCCGGAGCTGATGCAGGTCAATACGCATGACGACTGCAAGCGATGGTGGGAGGTTATGGACCGCACTACGGGCGAGCCGGTGGACCCCTCTCAGTGGGACTATCAGCCGGAGAGCGGCTGCGTCGTTCTGCCGCGCCCGGTTCCGTTTCATGAATATACGGTCAGCTTCCTTGCATATCTGATCTGGGATCCGGTCCACATGTACAATGCGGTCGTGAACGACTGGAAGAATTTCGAACACCAGATTACGTTTGATGTCCGCCAGCCGAAAACGCATCGCTACACGATGGAGCGGCTGCGGAAGTTCATTGAAGAGCATCCGTATGTCAATGTTCTGCGCTTTACGACGTTCTTCCATCAGTTTACGCTGGTCTTTGACGAGCTGAAACGGGAGAAGTATGTCGACTGGTACGGCTATTCCGCCTCGGTTTCGCCCTATATTCTGGAGCAGTTTGAGCGTGAGGCAGGATACCCCTTCCGCCCGGAGTATATCATTGACCAGGGATACTACAACAATCAGTATCGCGTGCCGTCCGGGCAGTATCTGGATTTCGTTGCATTCCAGCGCCGTGAGGTCGCAAAAATCGCAAAGGAAATGGTCGACATTACGCATGAGTACGGCAAGGAAGCGATGATGTTCCTCGGCGATCACTGGATCGGCACCGAGCCGTATATGGATGAGTTCCGGACAATCGGCCTGGATGCGGTTGTCGGCAGCGTCGGCAACGGCTCTACGCTGCGCCTGATTTCCGACATTCCTGGCGTGCGCTATACCGAGGGGCGGCTGCTCCCGTATTTCTTCCCGGATACCTTCCACGAAGGCGGCGATCCGGTTCGTGAGGCCAAGGAAAACTGGGTCACGGCGCGCCGCGCAATTCTGCGCAAGCCCGTTGACCGCATCGGTTACGGCGGATATCTGAAGCTGGCCTTCCAGTTCCCGGATTTTGTGGATTATGTCGAGGACGTCTGCAAGGAATTCCGCGAGCTCTACGAAAACGTGAAGAATACCACGCCGTACTGCTGCAAGACGGTGGCGGTTCTGAACTGCTGGGGAAAGGCGCGCTCCTGGGGTTGCCATATGGTGCATCATGCGCTCTATCAGAAGCAGAACTACAGCTATGCCGGCGTAATTGAGGCGCTCTCCGGCGCGCCCTACGACGTCCGCTTCCTGAGCTTTGACGACATCCTTCTGAACCCTGCGTGCCTGGATGATGTGGATGTTATTCTGAACATCGGTGACGGCGACACGGCCCACACGGGCGGCGCATACTGGGAGAATCCGAAGATCTCCGCGGCAATCCGCAGATTCATTTACGGCGGCGGCGGCTTTATCGGCGTGGGCGAGCCCTCCGGCCATCAGTATCAGGGCCATTACTTCCAGCTGGCCGAAGCGCTCGGCGTAGAGCGGGAAAACGGCTTCACGCTGAATTATGACAAGTACAACTGGGAAGCGCATCCGGAGCATTTCATCCTTCAGGACGCCTGCGGCGACGTGGACTTCGGCGAGGGTAAGAAGAATATCTATGCGCTGCCCGATACGCAGATCCTGATCCAGCGGGAGAAGGAGGTGCAGCTGGCGGTGCATTCGTTCGGCAGCGGACGCTGCGTCTACATCTCCGGTCTGCCGTATTCGTTCGCAAACAGCCGGCTGCTCCATCGTGCGGTCCTGTGGAGCGCAGGCGCGGAGGCGGAACTGCACACCTGGTTCTCCTCCAATTTCAATACGGAGGTGCATGCCTTCCCGGAAAACGGGAAATATTGCGTTGTAAACAATACATATGTGCCGCAGACGAGCGAAATCTACATGACGGATGGAAAGCACTTTACGGCAGAGCTTGCAGCCAATGAGATTCGCTGGTATGCGGTCAGGTGACTGCCAGAACGGCAAGGAGAAACTGTATGACACCAAGAGAGAACTTACTCAGCCTGCTCCGGAAACAGGGCTGCGAATGGATTCCCTGTGAATTCTTCTTCTGCAAAAGCCTGGAGGACAAGTTCCATGAGCGCTTTGGTGCAGACCAGAATTACATGGATTATTTCAAGATTCCGATGCGCCGCCTGCCGGACCTTGTGCCGGACGACGATGACCGCAGCCGGTTCCTGAAATATCATGCGCCGGAAAACCACATTCAGCTCTCCGAGCTGGACGAGTGGGGAATCGGACACAGAGCAACGCCGACCTCCATGCATATGACGGAGATGTTCTGCCCGATGCGTGACGCCGAGGAAGTGGAGGAGCTGGAGGAATACCCGCTTCCAACCTATTCTGCCAAGAACAATCCGCACCTGCGTGAGCAGGCGGAGGCACTGCATCAGCGCGGGCTGGCTTCCATCGGCAATATGCAGTGCACCATCTGGGAGACCTCATGGTACATCCGCGGCATGGAGCCGTTGATGATGGACATGCTCAGCGATGAGGATATGGCGCAGGCAGTTTTCGACAAGGTGCTGAATATGTCGCTCCAGCGCGCAAGCCTTTATGCGGAGGCCGGAGTCGATATCCTGTATCTGGGCGACGACGTCGGCATGCAGCAGAGCCTGATGATGAGCGAGGACACCTATGTGGAGTGGATCAAGCCGCGTCTTGCAAAGGTGATTCAGTGCGCAAAGAAAATCAAGCCGGATATCATTGTGTTCTATCATTCCTGCGGTTATGTGGAGCCGCTGATTCCGCATCTGATCGAGGCAGGCATTGATGTGCTGAACCCGGTGCAGCCGGAATGCATGGATTTCGAAGAGATTTTCAGGAAATACGGCGATCAGGTGGCGTTCCACGGTACGATCGGTACGCAGAGCACCATGCCGTTCGGAACCCCTGCGGACGTAAAGGCAGCGGTCAAGCGCAACCTGGATATTGCCGGCCCAAAGGGCGGACTGCTGGTCGCGCCGACGCATCTGCTTGAGCCTGAGGTGCCGCTGGACAATGTCGTAGCCTATGTTGAGGCCTGCAACGACTACCATTTCTGATACAGATCGGAACTTACAAGGCGCGGCCCGGATTGAAATCCGGGCCGCGCGGTTTTTGCCGGGAAGCGGAAAGGCGCACCGCCGGAAGACTTCCGGCGGTGCGCGTTGCGGGGATGCTCAGAATTCGGAAACGGCTGCAAAGAAGGCGTCGATATTTTCCCATGGAGAGATGGGCGGAATATCGCAGCCGGAGGAGATCATGAAGTTCGGCGCGTGGCTGCATGCCTCCAGAACCGCGCGGGTTGCTGCCTTGACGGACTCCGGCGTGCCGTGGCAGATCTGTCCTGCGGGGTCTACATTGCCCAGAACCAGACGGTCCGGCGGAATGAGCGGGAGCATCTTGGTAAGATCAATTGCGTTGCCGAAGTGGAAGGCGGCAGCTCCGGTGGATACAATGGAGTCGGACATCAAAAGCACGTTGTTGCCGCAGTTGTGGTAGATCACAATGAAATCGTCGGACTGAACGCTTTCAACGATGCGTCTGACATAGGGTGCGGAAAACTCTCCTGCCAGCGTCGGCGAGAGCATGCCGGTCAGGGGCTCGGCCATCACGACACCGCTTGCACCGACGGCTTTGTAGGCACGGATGTAGTCGATCAGGAATTGCGTGGTCTTTTCGAGTACCGTGTGGACCATGTCCGGCTCGTCGTAGCAGAGAACCATGGCCTCGCTGACGTCCAGAAGACGGCCGGCCAGCGAGTACGGCCCGATCACGCCGCCGAAAACAGGACGGTCGGTAATCAGCTGAACGGCCTTTGCAATGGCGTCTACATAGATGCCCGTCCGCGCAGTCCCGACGGCGGGGATGGCCAAAGCCTCGGCATCGGTCTCGTCCGTGACGATCCGGCCCTGCACGGTGGGAACCTCGTCATCCGAAAAGCGGATTGCGGAGCCGAAGGCCTCCGCTTCCACAGACAGGTCCATCAGGCTGACAGAGGCAGCAGAGGGAACACGGTCAGCAATCAGCTTCATGCCCTGGGCCTGAGAATCGCTGCTGGAGATCAGGTCGCGAACCGTGATTCCCATCAGTTGAATGGATGGAAAGGAGAGAACGGGAAGTGCTTTCTTCTTCGGGGTGGCAATAACATTGGCGATCCATTGCTTCATGTTCTGTTTCATTTCGTAGGAATCCTTTCTGATGAGGGAATTTTGGATTATTGTGCGTTGCCGCCGATTTCGCAAAGCGCTTCGTGAATGGCTTTGACGTTTTCCAGCGGCGTTGCGGTCGGAAGCTCGCAGCCGGGCATGAACATGGCGCGATAGCCAGCGGCCAGCTCGGCGCAGTGCAGAATTGCGGCTCTGGTATGCGCAGCGTCACAGGAAAAAACATCTGCAACTGGGTCGATGTTTCCGTTCAGCACGCAGCGGCCGTTTACGGTCTCAAGCGCTTTGCGGAAGTCGGTTGCATGATCAACGTCAATGATGGCTGCGCCGCAGGTGCAGCTGTCGGCCAGGAGCGCCGCAGTATTGCCGCACATATGCAGCCGTCCGCCGATGCCGTACTTTTTCATTTCGGCATAGAGCTCCTGATGAAGCGGGAGAATGAACTCCCGGTAGGCAGACGGGGAGAGAAGCGAAGCGACAGGGTCGGGAACGTAGATGTATTTCGCGCCGACGCCTGCCAGCGCGCGGATGCTGTCGAGCAGGGTATCGGTGGCAAGCCGCAGAAGCTGCTTGACGCAATCCGGCTCGTCGAACAGATCGACCATCAGATCCTCAACCCCGCGAATGTTGCCGGCGACGGTGGCCGGACCTACGACGGCCGACATGGGATAAATGGCCGGCTCCTTTTCCAGTGCATAGGCAGTCGCTGTGACGATGTCCTGAAGGCGCGGCACGTCGGCAACGCGGCGGACAGTCAGCGTATCGACCTCGGTGATGTCCTGCAGAACCGGCTTGATGACGGTGGGCAGGCCGGTCTTGCTGTACTTCAGCTCCGTGCCGTAGCCTTCCGCTTCCCGCGAAAGATCGGACGCAATCTGGACATAATCCAGACTGAGATCGTGCGCTGCGGCAATGGCGGCGTCGGCCATGGCAATGGGGTCCTTGCAGTACTGTTCCAGATCGATGCCGGTGTACCGGGTAACGACACTGCCGACGATCGTCAGGTTCGGAAGCCGGTCAACGGGCCGGCCGGCGTAGAAAGCGTCCAGACGCTCTTTTGCATTCATTGGGAATCCCTCCGTAAATATGTCTGATTACACATCACCGAACAGCATGTTCTCGATGTAGGTGTCGTTGAACAGCGGGTCGCCCGCCAGGGGAACGTGTTGCGAGCGCCGGACGATTGCCTGCGTATCCGCAAGCAGCGTCTGATCCAGCAGAAGCTCGGATGCACCGGCAAGCGCCGCATTTCCGAGGACAACCGCCCTGTGGACAAGCGCCTGCGGGAGCAGGCCGATGGTCGCGGCGCTTTGCAGATCAAGATGACTGCCGAAGCCGCCTGCAACATACAGGCGGGAAACCGCGTCCGCATCGATCTGTGCATGGTGCAGCAGCAATGCAATTCCAGCAGCGATTGCTGCTTTTGCAAGCTGCACGGCGCGAATGTCGGCCGGCAGCAGGCGGACGGAGCCGCCGAGCGGAATTCCAGCCGGCGCAATGGCACCGGTCGGACTGATTTCGTCAAGGGCAAGCAGCGCGGCAACTGCATCAATCAGCCCGGAGCCGCAGATCCCGACGGGAGGCGCATCCGCAATGGTGTGGATGCAGAGCTGCCCCTGACCGACATGGACGCGATCGATTGCGCCCTGCACGCTGCCGCAGCCGCAGGAGATGCCTGCGCCTTCAAAGGCGGGACCGGCGGCGGTCGAGGTGACATAGAGCGTGCCGCTGTGCCAGAGCGCAATTTCTCCGTTTGTGCCGATGTCGCACAGAAGTGCGGTTTCGTTCCGTGTGCACATCCGGCTTGCCAGAACGGCGCAGGTGATATCAGCGCCGACAAAGGCGTTCATGCAGAGCGGCAGGTAGGCGCGGCGGTCAAGCAGAACGGTATCCGCACCGAAGAGCGTATCAGCCTGAAACGGAGCCCGGGCCAGGGAAACAGGGTCACGTCCGGTCAGAAGATAAAGCATTGTGGTGTTTCCGGTAAGGAGCAGAATGTCGGCCTCGGAGGCCGGACGCCCGGCTTTCTGGCAGGCTTCCTGTAAAAGCGCGTCTACGGCGCGGAGGATCTGCTGCTGAAGCAGAGGAAGCTGGCCGTGCAGCGCCGCGTCGATGCGGCCCATCACGTCGGCAGCGACGGACGTCTGCGGATTCAGCGCGGAACAGGCAGCCAGCAGGCTGCCGGATTTCAGATCATAGAGGCGCACGGCAAGCGTCGTTGTGCCAATGTCGACGGAAAGCCCGAGTCTGCCTGCCATTGGCGTTCCGCTGCTGACGCAGACACGGCCGTTGGTTTCGATTTGCAGCCCGTTTTCCGTGTCGGGCAGCGTAACCACCGCATCGCCGAGAATGACGGCCTGACAGGAAAGGCGCAGACCGCGCAGGCGCTCCTGAGCGGAGGGCTCGGAAACCTTGCCGCGCAGCTCCACGGCGCATTTTCCGCATTGACCGCGTCCACCGCAGGGATGCTGCAGCGGACAATTGGCCTGCTGAAGCAGCGCGTCAAGCGGCTGGGGCGGGACGAATTCGAGTCGGCGGGAAGTACCGTTCTGGTAAATGGTGAGTGTGGACATGTCAGCTCTCCCGAAACAGAAGTAAGCCAAAATAGGTGACCGTATTCTGACCGTTGATGTAGTGAAGCGGCGTGGATTTTGTGGTGCTGTAAACGTCGACGCCGCAGACCTCAAGCGGAAGCAGCGGTTTGCCGGGAAAACGGCAGGGCAGTCCGTCCTGCTTTGCGCAGCGGTCACACAGATGGCAGCCGCCGCAGCTCATGTGAAAGTACTGTGCGCCGTTCGGCTTCAGCGCAGCATTGATACGCTGGCCGAGCTGCGCATGACCGTGTGCTGCGGCCTGCATTCCCTCAATGTCGAAGCTGTCTTCAAGCGGCGTGATCGTCTGATAGAGAATGCCAGCCTCATAGTGCTGCACGCGGGCTATCAGCGCATGGATATCCCCCGCGTCCGGCGGGCAGACCCAGCACCGGTTATACATACCGCATTGATTCTTGCGGCATATTTCAGAGAAAGTATCGTTCAGTATGATCTGATCCTGCGAAACTACGGCGGCCTTCTTTGCCCCGCAGCGCAGTACAAGCTGTAAAAGTGCAGCGGCATCCATTTATCGACTCAATCTCCTATCGCGGCAGGACTGAAAAAGCCTGCGCAGAATCAGCGGACGCATTGTGCCAGAGCGGCATCAGCAGCAGAGGCAGCGTCCGGTGTATAGATATCGGCACCAATCTGGTCGCAGAAGGCCTGGGTAACGGGAGCGCCGCCCACCATGATCGTGACCTGGTCGCGGATGCCGGCCGCCTTGGCGGCTTCGACGACATCTTTCATGACGCCCATTGTGGTAGTCAAAAGAGCAGAGCAGCAGATGAGCTGACAATGCTCGTTAATTGCGGTCTGAATGAATTTCTCGGGAGGTACGTCGACGCCGAGGTCGATTACCTCGATGCCCTTGCTCTCAAGCATCATTTTGACGAGATTTTTTCCAATGTCGTGCAGGTCGCCCAGAACTGTGCCCAGGCAGGCCTTGCCGACGGATTTGTTTCCTTCGCTTGCCAGCAGTGGCTTCAGCACGTTGACGCCCATATTCATGGCACGCGCGGCGACGAGGACTTCGGGAACAAATACCTCGTTATTTTTGAACTTCTCACCGATGATGCTCATGCCTGCCATCAGACCGTCGTTGAGGATGGTGTCGGCGGCATAGCCTTCATCGACTGCCTGCTGAACAAGCGTTTTTACGATTTTAGCTTTTCCGGATTGAAGATTTTGGGAAATGTCTTCAAGAATCATGGTATAATCCCCCTATGCGTTTTGGCCGGAACGACAAAATGACCTTCCGACAGTTACAAGTATATCGGGATGGAAAGGAATAGTATTGTATCTGTTTCCTGAAAAATGTAAAAATTTACGATAAATCGGGAAGGAGACAAAGACGCTGCTTCAAAGAAAAAATGCATGGAAAAACATGAATTGACAAAGGGAAGCGTGGAGCATATCAAAAACGGCGCAATTTTCAACCGGTAAAAAGGAACTTGACAATTTGAAACCGGGATTGTACACTTTCATTATACAGCCCCGGAAAACGGATGTATTGAAAAAATATACGATAATTTGTAATTTATTTAGCGGTGAACGACAATGGCAAACGGAATTTTTACCCTGATTTCAGAAGAGAAGCTGGAAGACGTGCTGTCCACGCTGCACGCGCTGATGGACATCCCAATCCGAATGATCGATACGGATGGAAATGACCTGATTGCGCTGGGAACGCCGACACAGTATTGCCGGATGCTTCAGAAATCCGCGTTCGGGTCCGAGGGCTGCCGGCGGCAGGCGGTCGATGCCGGTGTGCGGGCGCAGGTGCTCGGGGAAGCCTATGTGTTTTCCTGTAAGGCCAATCTGAACCTGATCGCGTTTCCGCTGATCAACCGCAGCCAGCTGCTCGGTACGATTCTGATCGGACCGTTTCTGATGGACACACCGGACTCCACGCTGGTCAGCGATCTGGCGGATGGCTATACGATCTCGCCGCGCAATGCGCTGGAACTTTATGACGAGCTTCAGGGCCTGCGTATTCTGCCGCCGGAAAAGGTCAACCACCTGCGGAAGCTGACCGAGCATCTCCTTGCGCCGCTGCTTCCAGCGGAGCGGGTGCTGCTGATCAAATCCCAGGAAAAGCTGTATCAGCAGTCAAAGATCAACGAATCAATCCAGCTTTATAAAGGGGAGAAGCCCTCCGGCTCACAGCGGTTCTTCTACGAAAAGGAGTCAGAGCTGCTGCTGAAGGTCCGGACGGGCGATATCCGGCAGGCGAAGGCGGTACTCAATGAGCTGCTGGGCCACGTCCTGTTCAGCGAGGGTGGAAAGCTTGAGTCTGTCCGCGTCCGAGCGATCGAGCTGACCACGCTGCTCTCGCGCGTTGCAATCGACGGCGGCGCGAACGCCGCGTTTGCCTTTGAACTGAACAATAAATTCATCTCCGTGATGAATCAGGAGCAGAACATGGACGAGCTGTGCTACCTGCTTCAGGATATGGTGGAGAGCTTTATGGACGCCATGTTCAATGCCAAAGACAAGGGAAACGCCTATGTGCGCAAGGCGCTGCAATATATTGCATCCAATTATGAAACGAATCTGACGCTGACCGGGGTGGCGGCTTATCTTGGCGTGAGCCCGAATTATTTCTCCACGCTGTTTCACAAAACCGTGGGAGAGAGCTTCCGCGAGCATCTTTGCAGGGTGCGGATTGAGGAGAGCAAGCGGCTGCTGCTGTCAACGGATATCTCACTCAATCAGATCGGCTTGGCGGTTGGCTTTTCGGACCAAAGCTATTACAGTAAGGTGTTCAAGCGTATTACGGGGCTGACGCCCGGAGAATACCGCACATAAGGAGAGTAATGCAGCCATGGAGGCGCGGAAGCGGCTCCATGGCTGTTTTTATTGCAATAGAGAAGTAAAACGGACAGCCATGAGGCGATTCATCGCAGCGTCCGGACATATTCAGACGGCGTCATACCGGTAACGGCGTGGAACTGCCGGGAAAACTGCTGCTGGCTGGAAAAACCGAGTTGTTTTGCAATCTCGCCCATTGACAGTACGCCATCGCGCAAGAGCAGCTTGCTCTCCTCCATCCGAACCTTTGCCAGATAGGCTCCCGGCGTCATGCCGAGCTGCGTGCGGAAAATCCGGTGCAGATACGTCGTGCTGATATGTGCGGAATCCGCGAGCTGCCGCAGAGAGAACTTTTGCCCCGGCCGGGCGGAAACGGTTTGAATCAACTGATCCAAGATGCGTTGCTCGGTATGACCTGTGGAGGGGAGGGGCTTTTCCGGCTGGGCAGACTTCATTTTTTCGCTCCGCAGAAGACTGATGAGCAGCAGCCGGAGCAGGCTTTCTGTGCTGTCGTGGGCATATTCCGGCGCGTTGCTTTCAGCCAGCATCTGCCGCAGCAGCGCGAGCTGCGGTCCCGTCAGATCGAAGCTGTGTCCAGACAGAGCAGCGCAGGGGGAGGCGGGCTCCGTGCGGAAGGATACCGTCAGAAAATTTACCGGCAGATCGGCATACTGCATGTGCCAGACATTGCTGCCGATCAGCAGGAGCTCCTGCTGACGGAGTGTAATATCCACGCCGCCGGCCAGATTGTGCAGTTCCCCACGGTCGACATAGACCAGCTCCATGGCCTCATGCTGCTCGCCGCGGAAATAAAAGTCGCGCGCGCATTCCTGATAGAAGAAGGTACAGAGCCGGTTTAGCTTCAGGCTGTTCGTGCCGGTTTGAAATTGTCCGTCAGGGTGCTGCGCAACAGAAGAGAGGGCGCTGCCGCCGGAGGTGTAGCAGTCGATCAGACAGGTATCCTCCAGCGCAGCGACCGAAAAATGAACACCCGGATGAAGTTCAACAAGACGATCAAGGTAATATACGTCAAAGGAACCCTCTTTGTAAATAACAAGCAGGGACATCCCGGAAACATAGTCCAGAACGACCGGCGCTTCGGCACAGAATTCCTCAATGACAGCCCCGGAATGAAGCTCCATCTGTTGGACGGAGAAGCCGGATTCCGGGACGGCGGACAGAATCTGACCAAATCGCCGAATGTGGGATGAGGAAAGATTTTTGATTTGCATGCTGGCACCTCCGTTCAGTCTGGTTTTATCATATTCCACTCTGCGTTGCAAGAACATTTTGCAAATACTACATGAGATTTATCAAATCCTGCACAAAATACGCGAAAAACTTGCCTTCTTTTTTCTGCCTGCTATGATGGAGACAGAAACAAAAAATAGGCAGCAGGAGGCCAGAACCATGAATCAAAGAAATCCGACGCTTGTCATTATGGCAGCCGGGATGGGCAGCCGTTTCGGCGGGCTGAAGCAGATCGAGCCGGTCGATCCGGAAGGACATATCATCATTGATTTTTCGCTGTATGACGCATGGCGCGCGGGCTTCCGCGACGTGGTGTTCATCATCAAGCGCGAGATGGAAGCAGAGTTCCGCGAATGCATCGGTGACCGCATGGAGCAGTATTTCCATGTGTCCTACGTCTATCAGGAGCTTGACCGCCTACCGGAGGGCATTGCCGTGCCGGACGGACGCACAAAGCCGTGGGGGACAGGGCATGCGCTCGCGTGCTGCAAGGGCGTGGTAAGCGGCCCGTTTGCCGTCATCAATGCGGATGACTTCTACGGACGGACGGCATTTTCTGAAATTTATGACTTTCTGGCTGCTCAGACCGACGAGAGCAAATACGCCATGGTCGGCTACCGCCTGAAAAACACGGTGACGGAGTTCGGCTCTGTGGCGCGCGGCGTGTGCGAGATCGAAAACGGCATGCTGACCGGCGTGACGGAACGCACAAAGATCTTCAAAAAGGGCGCGGACGCGGAATACACCGAGGATGGGGAGCATTTCTTCCCGCTGGCAGGCGACACCATCGTGTCCATGAACCTTTGGGGCTTCTCGGCGCACGTTCTGGACGAGCTGTGGAGCCGCATGGGCGCGTTCCTGACAGAAGCAATGAAGACAAATCCGCTCAAGTGTGAATACTTCCTGCCGTTTGTGGTAAATGAGCAGCTTGCAGACAAGTCCGCAAGCGTGCAGGTGCTGCCGTGCGAGGAAAGCTGGTACGGCGTGACCTACCGCGAAGATCTGGCGTCTGTCAAGCAGGCCGTAGCCAAGATGAAGGCGGAGGGTATTTATACGGAGGAGCTTTGGAAATGAACGAAAACCTGTTTGAAGTACTGCACGCCTTCCGGCTGGACGCAAAGCCGGTTTCCTGTGAGCCGTATGGCTGCGGGCACATCAATGTGACCTATCTTGCCGTGACGGAAAGCGGCCGGCGCTATATCCTGCAAAAAATCAACAACAACACGTTCCGCGACGTGGCAGGGCTGATGGAAAATATCACTGCCGTCACGGAGTTCCTGCGGACAAAAACAGACGACCCGCGCGGCGTCCTGACGCTTGTAAAAACGCATGACGGCGCAAGCTATCTGCATGCGCAGGATGCCTATTGGCGCGTGTATGACTTTGTGGAAGATTCGATTTGCCTCCAGCTTCCCGAGACGGACGAGGACTTTTATCAAAGCGCCGTGGGCTTCGGCACGTTCCAGCAGCTTCTGACGGAGTTCCCCGCGGAAAAGCTTCACGAGACCATCCCGAATTTCCACAATACGCCCGACCGTTACCGCGCGCTTCTAGAGACATTGGAGCGCGACCCCATGCACCGGGCGGCGCAGGTTCAGCCTGAAATTGAATTTGCGCTTGCCCGGCAGGCAGAAATGGCGACGATCCAGAACGCGCTGACGGCCGGCGAGCTGCCGCTTCGCGTCACGCACAACGACACGAAGCTCAATAACGTCCTTCTGGACGCAAAAACGCGCAAAGCGCTTTGTGTGATCGATCTGGATACGGTCATGCCCGGCTCGAGTCTCTATGACTTCGGCGATTCCATCCGCTTTGGCGCGGCAACTGCCGCAGAGGATGAAAAAGACCTCTCCAAAATGGAGATGAGCCTTGACCGCTTCCGCGTCTTTACGCGCGGCTATGTCCGCGCCTGCCCCGGCCTGACGGCAAAGGAGCTGGAGCTGCTGCCAATGGGAGCTAAGACCATGACGATGGAGTGCGGCGTCCGCTTCCTGACGGACTATCTGGACGGGGATCATTATTTCGCCGTTCACCGCGACGGCCAGAACCTCGACCGCGCCCGCACCCAGTTCAAGCTCGTGGCAGACATGGAGAAGAAATGGGACGAAATGCAGAAGACCGTGAAGGAGGAATCGAGATGAACGTACTTGTGACCGGCGGCGCCGGATATATTGGCAGTCACACCTGTGTGGAGCTGATCGAGGCGGGTCATACGCCGATTGTAATTGACAATCTCAGCAATTCTAACCCCGAAAGTCTGCACCGCGTGGCTGAAATTACCGGCAAGACGGTGGAGTTTATCGAGGGCGATGTGCGCGATGAAGCGCTGCTGGAAAAAATCTTTACAGAGCATGAGATTTCCTGCGCCATCCACTTCGCGGGACTCAAGGCCGTCGGCGAGTCCGTTGCCAAGCCGATGGACTATTATCAGAACAATCTCGATGCCACCTTGATGCTCTGCAAGGTCATGGCAAAGCACAATGTCAAGCGCATCATCTTTTCCTCGTCCGCGACGGTCTACTCCGGCGACAACGAGATGCCGCTGCGCGAGACCTCCAAAACCGGGAACTGCACCAATCCCTACGGCTGGACCAAATACATGGGCGAGCAGATCCTGCGCGACATTGCAAAGGCTGACCCGGAATGGTCGGTTGTCAATCTGCGCTACTTCAATCCCGTCGGTGCACATGAGAGCGGCAGAATCGGCGAGCATCCGAACGGCATCCCGAACAATCTCATGCCGTATATCTCGCAGACTGCCATCGGCAAGCGCGACCACCTGAATGTCTTCGGCAACGACTATCCCACCCCGGACGGCACCGGCGTGCGCGACTATATCCACGTTGTCGACCTTGCCAAGGGCCACGTTGCCGCTATCCGGTATCTGATGACCCACACCGGCGAGGGCGTGTTCAACCTCGGCACCGGTCACGGCTACAGCGTGCTCGATATGGTGCATGCTTTTGAAGAAGCCAATGGCGTCAAAGTTCCCTATGAGATCACCGCCCGCCGTCCCGGCGATTTGCCCACCTGTTATGCAGACCCGGCAAAGAGCCTGGAGGTGCTCGGCTGGAAGGCAGAGCGCAATCTGGTCGATATGTGCCGCGATACATGGAACTGGCAGAAACAAAACCCGAATGGCTATGAAAAGTGAGGAGAAAGAACTATGCTGCATCTAAATATCATCAAAGTCAAAACACCTGAGGAAATGGGCAAGGCCGCGGCAGACGAATTTGAAGCCGTCATCCATGCAAAGCCCGCCTGCGTCATGGGGCTTGCCACCGGCTCGACCCCGCTACCGCTCTACCATGAGCTGATCGCGCGTGAACAGGCAGGTCTCATTGATTTTTCTCGCGTGCGCTCGGCAAATTTGGACGAATACAAGGGGCTTGCGCCCGACCATCCGCAGAGCTATCGCCGGTTCATGCAGGAAAACCTGTTTGACCACATCTCGATTAAGCCCGAAAACACCATCGTGCCGGACGGTCTGGCAGAGGATATCCCCGCTATGTGCGCGGCCTATGAGCGCCAGATCGAGGACTGGGGCGGCGTGGACATTCAGCTGCTCGGCATCGGCCACGACGGTCACATCGGCTTCAACGAGCCGTGCGACCATTTCCCGGTCATGACGCACGAGGTGAAGCTTACCGAAATGACCCGCGAGGCGAACAAGCGCTTCTTCTCGTCCATCGATGAGGTTCCGACCGCAGCCATCACGATGGGCGTTGGTACCGTCATGGCGGCAAAGAAGATTGTCATGGTCATCACCGGCGCAGACAAGGCGGACATTCTCTACAAGGTCTTCTTCGGGCCGGTCACGCCGGAGGTTCCGGGTTCCATCCTGCAATTCCATTCCGATGTCACGCTGATCTGTGACGAGGCGGCGGCAGACAAAATGCCGCAGTGAGGGCTTGAATATGCAGTATTTGGGCATTGAATATTCGATCAAAAACCGGCCTGCGCTCGATGCGGACTTCATTCCGTTCGGCGTGTGGGCAAAGGCGTATCTGAACGGCGCATCGTGCCCGTTCAAAATTGCGGTCGAGCGCGAAAACGGCCTTGTCTCCGTGTTTGAAACGAAGCTGCGCGGCGCGGAATTTGCCGAGGCCAACTACCGCTATGCCGAGCGCTTTGTGAAGATGCTCCTGTGGAGCGTCGGCGGATGGAAAGTCTATCTGTGCGGCGATGACGCGATTGCCAAGCGGATGCAGGACGAATACCGCATGGGCGGCAAGCGTGAATTTGACGTGCAGTTCATGCAGGATGTGTATGAGCGCCCGTTTGAAATTGTCATTTGTGATGAATCCCACTTCCCGCAGGCGCATGAGCAGACGAAAAAAGCCGGCGGTCACACGAACGGCTGCCGCATCGGCTTCGACGCGGGCGGCTCCGACCGCAAGGTCTCGGCGGTCATTGACGGCGAGACGGTCTACTCCGAAGAAGTCGTCTGGCACCCGAAGACGAGCGAAGACCCGCAGTATCAGTATGACGGCATTGTTGCCGCGTTCAAAACGGCGGCAAGCAAGCTGCCGCGCGTGGACGGCATCGGCGTGTCGTCCGCAGGCGTGTTCATCGGCAACGCGCCGATGGTTTCCTCCATCTTCATCAAGGTTCCGCGTTCCCGCCGCGAGGAGATCAAGACGATCTATGACCGCGCAGCAAAGGAGCTTGGCGACATTCCTATCGTCGTTGCCAATGACGGCGATGTGTCCGCACTGGCCGGTGCGATGAGCCTGCATGAGGGCGCGGTCATGGGCCTTGCCATGGGTACGAGCGAAGCGGTCGGCTACGTCAACCGCGAAAGCAATCTGCTCGGCTGGTTCAGCGAGCTTGCCTTTGCGCCTGCTGACCTGAACGAACACGCCATGCGCGATGAGTGGTCGGGCGATATCGGCGTGGGCTGCAAGTATTTCTCGCAGGACGCGGTTTCCAAGCTGGCCCCCGCCGCAGGCATTGCGCTCTCCGAAAGCCTCACGCCCGCCGAAAAGCTCAAGGAAGTGCAGAAGCTGGCAGAGCAGGGCGTTTCATATGCGCAGGACATTTTCAAATCCATTGGCGTGTATCTGGGGCATACTCTGTGCCTGTACGAAATGCTGTATGACATTCGGAACCTGATCGTTCTGGGGCGCGTTGCGTCGGGCGTAGGCGGCGATCTGATCGTCGCGGAATGCCGGCGCGTTCTGAGCGAAGAATATCCGGAGCTTTCTCAGAAGCTCCGCGTCATGCTGCCGGATGAGAACTTCCGCCGCGTCGGCCAGTCCATGGCGGCCGCCAGTTTGCCGGAGGTATGAGGATGCTGTTCAAAAATGCAAATGTTTTCGTGGACGGACGTTTTCAGCACGGCGCGTTCCGCGTGGAAAACGGCAGATTCACGGAAGTTTTGGACACCGTCCCTGCAGAGGACGGCGTTGATCTGGAAAACCAGTATGTCATTCCGGGACTTGTGGACGTCCACAACCACGGAAATTCCGGCGCGGACTTTTCGGACGGTGACTATGACGGGCTTGTGAAAATGGCGCGGTACGTCGCGCAAAACGGCGTGACGAGCTTCGCGCCCGCGTCCATGACGCTGCCGTATGACGTGCTGGAGGCGGCATACAAAACGGCAGTTCGGCTCAGAAACGAACAGCCGGAGGGTTGCGCACGCATCATGGGCATCCAGATGGAGGGGCCGTTCTTCTCCGAAAAGAAAAAGGGCGCGCAGAACGGCGCGTACCTGAAAAATCCGGATTTTGACGCGTTCAAGCACCTCTATGACGTCTCCGAGGGGCTCATCCGCATTGCGGACGTGGCGGCGGAGCTGCCCGGTGCGGCAGAATTCACCAAACAGGCGTCCAAGCTCTGCACCGTCTCCATTGCACACACAGACTGCACCTATGAGGAAGCCAGCGCCGTCTTTGATGCGGGTGCCAGCCATCTGACGCACCTCTATAACGCAATGCCCGGCATCCACCACCGCAAGCCCGGACCCATCGGCGCAGGTTCGGAGCGCGAAACCGTCATCGCGGAGCTGATCTGCGACGGGCAGCACATCCATCCGAGCGCCGTGCGTATGGCGTTCCGTCTGTTCCCCGGCCGGATTTGCCTGGTTTCCGATGCGCTGCGCTGCTGCGGGATGCCGGACGGACAGTATACCCTCGGCGGGCAGGACGTGTTCCTCGCCGGCGGCGTAGCGAAGCTTGCGGACGGCACGCTCGCAGGCTCCGCGACAAATCTCTATGACTGCATGAGAAAAGCGGTCGAATTTGGCATTCCGAAGGAGCAGGCGATTTTGTCCGCGACCATCATTCCCGCGCGGGAAATCGGACGCGACGATGAGATCGGTTCCATTGAACCGGGCAAGCTGGCCGATTTTGTGGTCTGTGATGAGACCCTTGCCCGACAGGCGAGCTATCTCGGGGGAAATCTGCAATGAGAAAGTATACCATTTTCAAGACCAACGGCGTTCCGGATTGGAGCGCCGTTCCGGCCATATCGGTGGACTGCATCCTGTGGGAACCGGACTGCAGCGTCCGCATGGTGCAGCAGCTCTGCTACGATGAAACCGCGCTGTATGTCCGGCAGCGGGCGAAAGAATCCGCAGTCCGCGCGGAGTATACCGCGCCGCTCAGCCCTGTCCATCAGGACAGCTGCATGGAATTCTTCTTCGCGCTCGGTGAGGATGACCGGTATTTCAACTTTGAAATCAACCCGAACGCCTGCTTTGAGCTCGGCTTTGGCCCGAACCGGCAGAACCGCATCCGCCTCTGCCACAAAAACGAGCAGGAAGCGTTCCGGGCGCAATGCGCCCGCACGGCGGATGGCTGGACGGCGGAATACCGGATTCCGATGGACTTTCTCCGCCTGTTCTATCCGGACTTCCGCCCGGAGCCCGGCGTCCGCTTCCGCGCAAACTGCTATAAATGCGGCGACCTGACCGAGCACCCGCATTATCTCGCCTGGAACCCGGTCACATCCGAAACGCCGGATTTCCATCGGCGGCAGGATTTCGGAAGCATGTGTCTTGCGTGAATCAGAAAAACTGAAATAAGGGATGTGTACTTCAAATATGATAAGAAGTATCTACGCGGCGGTAGATTCGCTGCTGGACTACGCGAAGGGCTGCGGTCTGATGGACGCGCTGGACGAGACCTTTTGCAGAAACGCACTTATGTCTGAGTTGAAGCTGGAAAGCTATGAAAAGCAGAAGGAACACTACGAGTTCCCGGAATGCCTGAATCTGCTCTGCGACTATGCGGCGGAGCAGGGCATGATCGTGGACACGATTGCGGAGCGAGACCTGTTTGACACGCGCCTGATGGGTTGTGTCACGCCGCGGCCGTCGGAGGTCGTGCGGAAGTTCTGGTCGCTTTATGCAGAATCGCCGAAAGCGGCGACGGATTATTTCTATAAGCTGAGTCAGGACTGCAATTACATCCGCCGCGACCGGATTGCAAAGGACGAGCACTGGACGGCACAGACAAAATACGGCGAGCTGGAAATTTCCATCAATCTCTCGAAACCCGAAAAAGACCCGCGCGACATCGCGGCGGCGAAGCTGAAAAAGGCGTCCGGGTATCCCAAGTGTCTGCTCTGCGTGGAGAATGTCGGCTATGCGGGCACGATTTCGCACCCGGCGCGGCAGAATCTTCGCGTGATGCCGGTGACGGTGAATGACCAGCCTTGGGGATTCCAGTATTCGCCGTATGTCTATTACAATGAGCACGCGATTGTCATGAACACCGAGCACACGCCGATGGTCATTGACCGCGCTGCATTCGACAAACTGTTTTCGTTTGTCGAGCAATTCCCGCATTATTTCCTCGGCAGCAACGCTGACCTGCCCATCGTGGGCGGCAGCATTCTGGCGCACGAGCATTTCCAAGGAGGGCATCACACGTTCCCGATGGAGAAGGCCGAAAAAGAGTTCGGATTTGAAGTGCCGGGTTATGAAACGGTAGACTGCTGCGTGGTCAAGTATCCGATGACGGTGCTGCGGCTGAACAGCGCGGACAGAAAACAGCTCTGCGATCTTACGGGCAGGATTCTGGAAAAATGGCGCGGGTATACCGACGAAGAAGCGATGATTTTTGCCGAGACGGACGGCGAGCCGCATAATACCATCACCCCCATCGCACGGATGCGCAAGGGCCGCTACGAGCTTGACCTTGTGCTGCGGAACAATCTGACGACGAAAGAGCATCCGATGGGCCTCTATCATCCGCACGAGGAGCTGCACCACATCAAGAAGGAGAACATTGGCCTGATCGAGGTCATGGGCCTCGCGATTCTGCCCGGCAGACTCAAAAAAGAGATGGCCGATCTGAAGACGACGCTGCTGAACGGCGAGAACTTGCGCGAAAACGCGGAACTTGCCAAGCATGCGGACTGGGCGGAAGAATTTATGCCGAGGTACCCGGAATTCAGCGCCGAAAACGCCGAAGAAATTATCAAATATGAAATCGGGCAGGTCTTTGCGCAGGTACTGGAGTGCGCGGGTGTGTATAAATGCACGGCAGAGGGCCGCGAACACCTCAAAAAGTTCCTGTCGGAGGTTCAATATGGATAAAACCTATCATTTTTCCGCGCCGGGGCGCACCGAAATTGGCGGCAACCACACCGACCATCAGCACGGATGCGTAATCGCGGCTGCGGTCGATATGGAGACAACGGCGGAAGTGACTCTTAACGGCACGAATGTCATCCGTGTGGACTCCGAGGGCTACAAGCCGGTCGAAATTGACCTTGACGACCTTACGGTCAAAGAGTCCGAAAAAATACTACGGCGGCGCTGATTCGCGGTGTGGCGGCGGCGTTTGCCGCGCGCGGCTATGTACTTTCCGGCTTTGATGCGAAGGTAAAATCTACCGTACTTCCGGGTTCTGGGCTGTCCAGTTCGGCAGCATTTGAGGTATTGATTGGGCGCATCCTGAACGGTCTGTTTGCAGACGGCGCGGTTTCCACCATTGAAATTGCGCAGATCGGGCAGTACGCCGAGAACGTGTACTACGGCAAACCGTCCGGCCTGATGGACCAGATGGCATCGAGTGTCGGCGGGCTGGTGTTCATCGACTTTGCTGACCCGCAGAAGCCGGTTGTGGAGAAGGTGGATTATGACTTTGCGCACAGCGGCTACACGCTCTGCACGATCGACTCCGGCGCAGATCACGCCAACCTGACGGATGAGTACGCGGCGATGCCGATCGAGATGAAGAACGTGGCAGCTTTCTTCGGCAAGGAAGTCCTGCGCGAGGTCGACGAGACGGAATTTTACGCAAAAATTGCGGAAGTCCGCAAGCAGACCGGCGACCGCGCCGTGCTGCGCGCCATTCACTTTTTTAACGAAAATAAGCGCGTGCAGATGCAGATCCGGGCGCTGTGGAATGACAATTTTGACGTGTTTTTGCATTATGTCAATAAGTCCGGGATGGCATCTTGGACGCTGCTGCAAAACGTGACCCCGGCGGGGTACGTCGAGAAGCAGGACATGGCGTTCACGATCGCGCTCTGCCAGCAGCTGCTGGCGGGCGAGGGCGCGGTGCGCGTCCACGGCGGCGGCTTCACCGGCACGGCGCTGGCCTTCGTACCGAACGAAAAATTCGCGCAGTTCAAGGAAGGCGTGGAAGCTGTCCTCGGCGCGGGTCACTGCCACAAGCTCCAGATCACCGAAAATAGCCCTGAATTGGCATAAAATTTGCCGAGAATATCCCTTTTCGAGTGTTTACAGATAGGAGGAAATGTGTCAAACTGGTGATAGCAGATGGTATCCTATAAAGAAGAATTTGTTCAGTCAGATCATTTGTTATATGCACAGCTTGGAAAAAATGTGCGCGAACTGCGAAAGCAGTGCGGATACAGACAGGAAGAACTGGCAGCACAGCTTGGCATTGAGCAAAAGCAGATATCCAGAATCGAGCGCGGCGAGGCGCGACCGAATCTGACGCTGTGTCTGAAGCTGGCGAATGCCTTTCAGGTATCTGTGGATACTCTGCTGGATGGCGTTGTCGAGCAGGAAATGGTATATACCATGCTGAACGAGTCATCGGAGCAACTTCTCGCACAGGAGCTGCTGCAAGTAGTAAAACGATATATCCGATAGACAAAAATAGCGGTGTTCCGGCGAACACCGCTATTTTTAATCCCCATATTGTTCATCCTGAAGCATACGGATAAATCCAATGACCATTCGCTTTTGCCGCTCCGTGCAGGACGCAGCCATGTGCGTGATCTGCGACAGCGCCGGATCGTCTTCGGACAATTCCGGATAAAACACCCGATCAGCAGGCAGGCCAAGACTGCGCAGGAGCAATTCCAACGAGTTCATGCTCGGCCCTTTTTCGCCAAGCTCAATGGCGGAGATCTGTCGGTCACTGATCGTACTTTTTTCAGAAAGCTGCTGCCTCGTCAGTCCCTGCGCCTCTCGGTTTTCCCGCAGGATCCTGCCGATTCGTTCGGAAACCGGCTCATGTAATTCTACCACCGATAGATCACCTCCGTCGACGATATTCTACATGAAAATCGAATCCCGGAAAATGCTCCATAGATGGTGAATTATCACCACCAGTAGAGCATATACATAAACGCTTCCGTTCCTGCCATATAAAAAAACGGCAGAACTGGGAGTCTATCAGTATGACCGTAAACACTCCATTTCTGCCAGAAATGGAGTGTTTATGCGTCAAAGGGGAAAACAGAAGCGGCTTGTCTGCTTCTTGCGGTGACCAGATAACAAATATGCTGTAGCACGATTTGTAAACATACAACATGGCACTCGCTACAGCAATCATATCGTACATTCAAGATATACACTATTAGATGTAAATAGCAACAGCTATTGGTGGATTTCTGCTAGAAATGGCAGAATCACACCAATAGTTGTTTTTTGTATCCAACCTCGCGCACCTCCGCTTTTGAAATTTTGGTTTTCTCAAAATTTCAAAAGAATGGAGGAATCCGTATGGGATTCAACTGCGCCGCAGAGAAGGCAAAATTTGACCGTGAATGGGCAAAGCTGCGAAAAGAATACGCCAGTGCAGGAATGAGCGAGGAAGCCATTCAAAAGATATATGAGTATGACTGGCACTGCTTCTGCCGGAATCGTGCGTATGAACGCAGGGCAACGCAAATGCCGTCAATGGAGATTGAATCTCCAGACGACGAACGACGCTCAACATTGTTCAAGAAAAGCAGCGCCCTATCATTCAGTTTTGACGAAAGCAGTTTTCCAAACCGATACGCATGGATTGACACCTTGGAGAATGAACGTTTAATCCGTGCGGTGATGAAACTGAACGACAAAGATCTCGAACTGCTTACCTATGTCACGCTTGAAGGACATGGTCAGAAAGAACTCGCCCAAAAGTGGGGATGCACACAAGCCGCAATTGCCATCCGTATGCAAAAAATTAAAAAAATCTTTCAAACGACCTTATAAAAAGCTCGTTCCCGTGGCCTATGCATTGAGGGGACATTTTCAGTTCGCCTCGTGCAGCTTGAAAAGTACATATCCAGCGACTTAAATGACATCAAGCGGACAAGCCTGAAAAGGAACAGCGATGCGGAGGATGCGCGAAGACCACCTGTGCAGGAAATACATTCTGCATAAAGACGGCCCAATAAGGTGACGAGCGGTACCCATCCATCCAAAAGCAGCTTTGGCAAGCTGTTTTGCCGTGACCTTGCCCGCAGACAATGGTACTCCTGCCCAGCCACAACGGAACGTAATGGGGGCAGCTCGGAGAGATCCTCGGAGGGGTGCAAGACCCGTGCGCGGCGCCAGCCGCCATTCAACTCGCTGCCCTCGCCCTGGGAAGTAGTGTCGAATTCGGGCAAACGATCAGAATTTCAAAAGCAGGGGCGGCTCTGCAATTTGCAGAGCTGCCCCGTGGCGAAAGGAGACCGTCATGAATCCAAACATTGATTTTCTAGGCATCTGCCAACTCTTAAAAGCACTCCGGGCAATCGGCTTCTCAGAAAGTGAAGTCCGAAAAATCGCCCGCAGGATCGCCGCCGAGCTTGGCGCAAATCTGACCATTTACCCTTGATTTTTCTCCGTTTTGGTCATAGCTATTTTGAAAACGTTGTGGTACTGTGTGTTGCTACAGGAGGGAGGGAACGCAATGGCAACGCAAGCGCAGACGAATGGCACACTTGCCTTAGAGCAGAAAAATCGCGTAATTATCATTCCAGCGCAGGACGAGATCACCGCAAGAAAGCTGCGCGTCGCAGCCTACGCCCGTGTCAGCTCCTCAAGCGAAGACCAGCTCAACTCCTACCGCGCGCAGAATCAGTATTACTCCGACCTCATTTCCGGCAATCCAGACTGGGAAATGGTCGATATTTACGCAGATTCTGGCATCACAGGCACGTCCGTAGACAAACGCGAGGACTTCAAGCGCATGATGGCAGACTGCCGGAAAGGGAAGATTGACCGCATTCTGGTCAAGTCCATCTCCCGCTTTGCCCGGAACACAAAGGACTGCCTTGCAGCCGTCCGGGAACTCAAGGAACTTGGTGTGAGCGTTCTGTTCGAGGAACAGGGCATCGACACGGCCAGGGTGTCCAGCGAGATGGTCACGGCGATCATGGCATCGCTGGCGCAGAAGCAAAGCGAGTCGATTGCCGGGAACGTGCAATGGGGAATCCAGCGCCGGATGGAAACAGGCGAATACAAGCTTCGTACAGCGCCATACGGTTATACGGTGAAAGATGGACTTCTGGAAGTCAACGAAGCACAGGCACCGATCATCCAGTATATTTTCCATGCATATCTGGCGGGCGCAAACACGAAAGAAATATGCGATTACCTCAACAACCAGCAGGGAAGTGACCGCAAATGGCTGCGTAGAGAAATTGATTATATATTAATGAATGAGCGGTATGCCGGAAATGCGGTTTTACAGAAAAAGTACACCACAACAGCATTGCCGCGGACTGTGAAGCGCAACCGTGGAGAACGAGCAATGTATTATATTTCAAATAGCAATGAAGCAATCATTTCGCAGGAAGTGTTTGAACAGGCGCAGACATTGCGAAAGCGCAGGACTGTGACACGATCCGAACAACCGAAGCTGTATTCCGGGAAGATCCAGTGCGGATGTGGTTCAAGGTGTCGGGCAAAGCTCTCAAATCAGGTGTGGTATTGGTCCTGCGTCACGCATGAAGAACAAAAAGACGCCTGCCCAGTTAAGCAGATCCCGGAGGAAACCATCAACGCGGCCTTCTGCCGTCTGTACTACAAACTCAAACACCACGGCGAACCCATCTTCACGCAGATGCTCTCCAATCTCCAGAAAATCCGGTACAGCCGGATGCTTTGGAGCGAGGACGTGATCTCTCTCAACAAGAAAATATCGGACATTCTCAGTCAGGTTCAATTCCTCGCCCAGCTTCAACAGGCTGGCGGTGTTGATCCTGACACTTTTATATCGTCCAACAACAAGCTCAGCGAACAGCTCCGCAGGCTGAAGCAGGAAAAAGCAAGGCTTCTCGACACCGACAGCGACGATCTGGCAGATCGCACCCGCGATCTCATGGACGCGCTGGCGGATGGACCGGATTTCCTCGACCGGTTTGATGCGGAGCTGTTCGATGCGCTTGTGGAGAAAATCATCGTGGACAGCAACGAGAGCCTGCGCTTCCGCCTGAAAAACGGCTTGGAGCTGGCAGAACAGATTGAAAGGACGAAGCGGTAATGGGCAACAGAAAACTTCCCTTTGGCTACCGGATGCAGATGGGCGAGATCGTCCGCAGCGAACCGGAGGCGAAGGCTGTGCAGGACATCTTCCTGCAATACACGCTCGGCGCGTCGCTGAAAGAAATCGCGGAGCAGCTGAGCAAGGCTGGCCCCGCCTATGACGCGGGCAAGGGCTGGAATAAAAACATGGTCGCACGGATTTTGGAGAATCCCAAATACACCGGAACAGACAGCTATCCGAGATTAGTTGACATAAAATTATTTGAAGCAGCCGCCGAGAAGCGCCAGACCAAGCAGTGCCTGCCGGAGCGGACACCCGCACAGAAAGCGCTCAAGCGTATCTGCACCAAGCCGCCTACCCCGGAGATCGAGCAGCAGGTCACGAACCTGCTCGGCAGGCTGGGTGAACAACCGGAGCGCATCACGCAGCCAGAAATAACAAGCGTACCGCAGCATTCCACAACGCAGGCAGATCTGGACGGCGTTCTGAACACCCAGCCGCTCGACGAGGACACTGCCAGAAGCCTGATCTGCAAGCTGGCACAGGAGCAGTACGATGCCATTGGCAATGAAGAATACGAAACCGAGCGCCTGCGGCGGCTGTTCGCGGCGTTCGAATGCACAGCAGAGCTCAACGCGGAGCTGCTGCAAAGCGCCGTCTCCGCCGTGCTGGTGACGCGCCAGACGGTTCGCTTGCAGCTCAAGAACGGACAGATCATTGGAAAGGAAGATCTCGGATGAACGAAGAAAAGCCGCGTGTCATTATCATCCCCGCTAAGCCGGAACTGGCACAGGAAGCGGCCGTCAAGCGGCAGCTCCGCGTGGCGGCGTACTGCCGCGTATCGACCGAGGAAGAAGAACAGGCCAGCAGCTACGAGGCGCAGTGCCAGTATTATACCGACAAGATCATGTCCAACAAAGAGTGGACGATGGCTGGCATTTTTGCAGACGAGGGAATTTCTGGAACTTCCACAAAAAAGCGCACAGAGTTTCTGCGCATGATTCGTCAATGCAGGCAGAAAAAGATTGATCTCATCCTCACGAAATCCATTCAGCGGTTCGCCAGAAATACGCTCGACTGCATCAACTACACGCGCATTCTTCGGCAGCTCGGCATTGGCGTCCTGTTTGAAAAAGAGAATATCAACTCCCTGCCACCCGACAGCGAGTTCATGATCACCATGTACGGCGCGATGGCACAGTCCGAGAGTGAGTCTATATCAGGCAACGTCAAATGGGGCAAAAAACGTGCGATGGAAGCCGGGAAGGTCTCCATCGCATACAAAAATCTATATGCGTATGAAAAGGGCGCGGACGGAAAGCCAGCACCGATTCCGGCGCAGGCCGAGATCGTGCGGGAGCTTTACACGCGCTATCTGGCTGGCGCAAGCCTCCGTGAACTCAAAGACTGGCTGGAAAATGGAAACCATCCTACCGTGGCAGGCGGCACGGCGTGGTCGATCACCGCGGTCAAGGGCATCCTGACGAACGAAAAATACTGCGGTGATGTTCTGCTGCAAAAGACGTTCAGCACGGATGTTATCAGCAAGAAGATCGTCAAAAACACCGGGCAGCTTCCGAAATATCTGATTCAGAACCACCACGAAGGCATTGTGACGCGAGAGCAGTTCCAAGCGGTGCAGGCAGAACTGGCGCGGCGCAGCTCTTTGCGAAGCGATTCCAAGCAGGCGGCGACAGGCCGCTCCTGCTACACCAGCAAATATGCCTTATCCGACCGCCTTGTCTGCGGCGAGTGCGGCAAGCTCTATCGCCGGAAAACGCGGAATATCAAGGGCAATATCTATCACGAATGGCGCTGCATCAGCCGCTTGGACTACGGAAAACGATATTGCCACGATTCGCCAACCCTGCGGGAGATCCCGCTGCAAAACGCGATTCTGGCAGCCATCAACGCAGCCATGAGCGAGAAGCCTGTCCTGCTTGACCGTATCAAATCTGCCATGTCATTGGAGCTGCTGCCGGTGCAGGGGCAGGCGATGAGTCTGGCTGACATTGACCGCCAACTGGCGCAGCTCGATGCACAGTTTCAAAGCCTTCTGGCAGAAGCCATTGACGCAGAGAATAAAGAAGCCTGCAACGCGAAATTCGCTGAAATTCTTGCTGAGCAGACAGAACTAAAAAAGCAGAAAGAGGGAATCCTGCAAAGCAGCACCGACGCTGACCGTACCTGCGCCCGTCTGGTGCAGGCAGAGCAGGCGTTAGAGAACGCCGCGCCCACGGTCACGGAATGGAACGAAAGCACCGTCCGTCAGCTCGTCGAGCGCGTGACGGTCCTGTCCGCAACTGAGGTGCTGGTTCATCTCAAAGGCGGGAGAGAAATACACGAAAGATTGGAATGATAGAGGGTATTGTAACTTTGCAACGTTGATTCACTTGGCTTTCGGGTGTATAATATAATAAAAAGCAGATATTTGAGGTGATGCAAATGGGAAATTCTGAACTCACTCATCCGGCGTCAGAAATCGTGGCATTTGAAAAAACAGACGATATTCTGCAAGACGTGCGTGGGATCATCAATTCGTCCCGCGATGCGACTTACCATGCCATTGACACAGCACTGATCCGACGGAATTGGCTGATTGGGTATCGGATCTCTGAAGAAGAAATGAACGGAGAAAACCGGGCAGAATATGGCGCAAATGTAATTGCAAAGCTGGCAAAGGCATTGTCGAAGGAATACGGTAAAGGCTTTACAAAACAAATCTTTACAGCTTTTACTCGTTTTATAAAACCTATCCGCAGATTTTCCAGATGCCGTCTGGAAAATCTCAGTTGCACCTGACATGGTCACACTATGCGGTATTGCTTCAGGTTCCGGACAGCAAGGCTCGCGAGTGGTATGCAAAAGAGGCATCTGAGCAGACATGGAGTGTTCGGACATTGCAGCGGAGTGTTTCCTCGCAGTATTATTACTGCATGCTGCAAACGCAGCGTCCGGAGCTTGTGGAAACAGAAATGAAAAACAACACGTCTGCATATGCAGAGCGTAGGCTGGAATTCATTAAAAATCCTGTTGTTGCAGAATTTCTCGGATTGTCTGACAACACAGATTTTACTGAAACAGATTTGGAAACCAGCATCATCTCCAATTTGCAGAAATTTTTGATGGAACTTGGAAAAGGCTATGCCTTCGTTGCACGACAACAGCATATTCGCACTGAGAAACAGGATTATTACATCGACCTGGTCTTTTGCAATTACATTCTCAAGTGTTTTGTTCTGCTTGACCTGAAGACCGAAAAAATCACGCATCAGGATGTTGGGCAAATGGATATGTATATCCGTATGTATGATGAGCTGAAACGCAGCGAAGGCGATAATCCGACGATTGGTATTGTACTCTGCTCGGGCACAGATAATTGTTTTGCAAATCGCTCCCAAGCAAAATAAG
>ENA-UERK01000113-UERK01000113.1-human-gut-metagenome-genome-assembly--contig:-NODE-113-length-71997-cov-12.330770_pt1 | contig 71997 bp, 59 predicted proteins | sample MGYA00242957_ERZ507957 | MGnify/ENA primary metagenome ERZ507957 (study PRJEB26167, sample SAMN06115538) | human gut metagenome | host: Homo sapiens | place: China:Heilongjiang | collected 2015-11-06...
TACTCTAAAGAACAAGGTTACTACTAGCTTACGCTAGTAGTTTTTATCACAGCCAAAAGAAATAAAGACAGAAAGAAAAAATTATAAAAAAGAAAGAAAGAAAAAAGAAAACTCATTATACTAATGGCTAAAAATGCTAAAATTTTCACCCCCCTGTGCAAATTTTTTTAGAAAAATATTTTTTAAAATTTTTTTTTACTGAGGGGGTGAAAAAATCGCAAAAAAAAGCCATTAGTATAGTGAGAGGCAAAAACAACACACTCCCGCCTCTTGCCGAAAGCAGAATCCGGATATACAAGTAGGCGCATGGGAAAAAAATACAAAGGAGCTTTTTGATATATGCTTGTAACAAATCCCCGCAGAATTAATCATGAACAGCTGCGAATCTTGGCTAGAAATGCCAAAGGCGGTATCACTCACATCTATCTGCATTGGACGGCAGGAACCTACGAGCAGGTTTTTGATGATTACCACATCAACATCGGCGAGCAGGGCGAGCTTTACCTCACCTGCAATATGCTGCGCGAATATAAATCGCACACCTGGCGTCGCAACAGTCGCTCCATTGGCGTCACTCTCTGTTGCGCTAAGGATGCAATCCTTGCCTACAAATGCAATCCTGTGTTTGGCGCATATCCACCCACAATGCTGCAGGTGGAACAGATGGCGATGGTTGTCGCTATCCTGTGTCATGAGCTGGAGCTGGAAATCAATAATGATACAGTTCTGACTCATGCCGAAGCAGCCAGTCGCGACCAATACGGTCCCGGTCAAGGTGATCCTGATATGCGCTGGGATTTGTACATGCTCAAAGGCATGCCGGAAACGAGGGCACTGCGCCCGGGAGGCGTGCTGCTGCGGAAAAAAGCTTTGGCGTATTTGCACAGTATGCTCAGGGACAAGCTGCTGCAGCCACATGAAGCTGAAGTAGAGCAGCCTGAGCTACTGGCGGCGTAAGGGCACAACGCCTAGCGCCGACAAAAAAGCCTCTCCTTGGGGAGAGGTGGCATCGCGAAGCGATGACGGAGAGGGGTTTAATTGCTAAGCATAATGACAGCAGTCCCCTCTCAGTCGCCTACGGCGACAGCTCCCCCCTAGGGGAGCCTCTCATCTACCCATCATTTTTTTCATCATCGAAAGGAGTTTTAATCTATGGCAGAAATCAATCAGGAAATTTTGAAACGCACTCTGGTAATCAACGTTGAGGATGGCACCGGTTCCGACGGCACTACTAAGTATAAGGCGAAAAACTTCAACGGCATCAAGAGCGACGCTGCACTGGACAAGGTGTACGAGGCAGGCACTGCCCTCGGCGGTCTGATGGAGAAGCCTTATAAGGATATTGAGCTGACCGAAAAGAGTGAGCTGGCGGAAGCATAAAAAAAGGCTCCCCTCGGGGGGAGCTGGCGCCCGTCATGGCGACTGAGAGGGGACTGAAAGCAACGTTGCTTTAGGCAGAACCCCTCTCCGCCTCGACAAGCTCGGCACCCGCCCCAGGGCGCCCTCTCTTGCCCTGCGGGCAATTCACCTTGTCTCCCCAAGGAGAGGCTATCTTCTACCGAATTTTTATCTTTCACAACCCTTCCGTCTACTCGCTACGCTCGTAGCCACCTCCCCTTTCAGGGGAGATATAACCTACTTGCGAAACGTAATTCTTAAAACCACCACTAACCCATATATGCTCCCTGAAAGGGAGCTGGCAAAATCACGCCAGTGATTTTGACTGAGGGTTGTATCATCATGACACAAAGGAGCAATCACCAATGGAAAAATCTTTACAACTCGTCTTTAAAAACGCCGCAGGCACCACCAAAATCATCACCATCTCCAACCCCAAAGAAAACCTCTCCAAAGCCGAAACCGACGCAGCCATGCAAAAAATCGTCGCAGCCAACGTTTTCAACACCATCGGCGGTGACTTGGTACAAGCTGTTGAAGCTCGTGTTGTCAATCGTAACGTCCAAGTTCTGGCGTAAAAAGCACTAAGGAGTGATCCTCATGGAATTTGACAGACTTCTCTCCGCTGCTGCGGATTACGGTTTCCCCATGCTCGTCAGCTCGTATCTTTTGGTCCGTATGGAAGGCAGAATTGAAAAGCTGAGTGCCAATATCGACACCTTAACCCGTGTGCTGCAGGAAAGACTTGTGATGCAATTTCCATATGTACAGCAGTAAACAGTATATACAAGCAAAAATATACTAAGAACTAATCATATGGTACAGGGGCTGTCGTACACAAAGTACGGCAGCCCATCTTTATAGAAAAGGAAAATAATATGCGCTATAAAATAATCACCTATACTCTCTTTCTTCTCTTTGCACTCGGTCTTATCGGCATAGCCTCCATAGTCAGCGCACAGGCGAGGCCTGCCAGTACCTATACAGCATATGTGGTACGCATTATAGATGGTGACACCATCCATGTACGCGATACAACAGGCGAAGCACACCGCATCCGCCTTGCTATGATAGATGCACCGGAAAGAGAGCAGCCCTTTGGCACGGAAGCAACAAAAAAAATAAGCGAACTGTTACGCCAAGGCACAGTCCGCTTGAAGGTTAAGTGTATTGATAAGTATAACCGCGAAGTTGCTTTTGTATATTGCGAAGGAAAGGACGTGAGCGCCGAAATGCTGAAGGAAGGCATGGCACTGCATTACCACATGAACTTCGATAAATGCGAAATATATGATAAATTCGAAGCAGCAGCAAAGCGCTGCCGCCAAGGCTTGTGGTCACAGGAAAAAATTGAAAAGCCTTGGGATTTTAGAAGAAAACATCGGAAGGAGAATGAATAATGTTTATCAGAACTTTTACAGCACCTAATTGGCCATCTGACTTTGCTGTTTCAAATCATTCACTGGGAGATAATTGCACGGAAGAAAATTATTATGATAACCAATGGGATTATATGAACCGTTTGCCGGATTACATCAACAGCGATACAATTACTAATCTGGTATATGATGTTGGTGATTGGTATTTTTCTGCTGATGGCAAATACAAAGATTATTATTATGTGATGGCTTTCGTTAACTGGTCTAAGGCACCGGTCATTCTTTCGATGCACCAGACGGAAGAAGGAGCACAGGAGCAAATTAAACTTTTGGCAATAGAACTCAACAGTAAATAATAAAATGCTCCGCCTACCCTAAAAAAAGAGTAAGCGGAGCATTTTTATTGTTGAAAAAAGGATATTTTAAGAAATAAAATATATCAAGCAGTCTGCAAAAGTTGCTGCATCTGTGCTAGGAGTTTAGACATGAATCTCTCATACTTGGTTGATTGTTTGTTTCACTTCTATTGTACCAAGTTTTGATGCTTTACGCATTTTTTATCTTCTGAAATATGCCGAGCAAGTGGACAGATCATGATCTGGTGGAGTACTGTATTCGCGAGAATTATCTCAGCAATCTGGCATTATTGTTGACAAAATTAAGTTAAGTAACTACCCAACCAATTATTTATCTGCCGTATTACTCAGATAAATTATATGATAAACGCAAGCAGGATAAACTATCTTCAAATTTCTCCTGCTTATTTTTTTGCTTCAGGGGGTGAGTAAAAAGGCAAAAAAAGCCATTAATAGAGTGAGAACACAAAAACAACCGCTTAAGCGCTTTTCCTCCAAGCACCCAAGCGGTCATTCACAGCCTTATTCACTTCTCGTATTTAAACTCAAACACGCCAAAGCCTTTTCCCTGCGTCAGATGACTAACGTCATTCAAGCGAAAAACAGCATGCTCATGCCATTTGTTAATCCCCAGAACAGTTACGCTGGCAGGCTGCACATCAACCGAAAAGTTAAACGCCGCCACCTGCTGCATATCCATTCCCAGCCAACGGAAAATAATATTTTGAATTGTGCCCTTATGCGCAACAATCAGCAGATTTTCCTTATCGACATCCGCACAATGCCACAGACCGTGTACATTACGGCGATAAAATTCATTGCGCGTTTCACCGCCGGGATAGTTGCGGTGATCCAGCTCCTGCTCGGAAACAGGCTTGCAAAAATGCTTCTTGGCCTCTTCCTCTGTCATGCCGGCAGCAATGCCGTTATTCTTTTCCCTCAGGAAACGGCAATGCTCTATTTCGCCCTTAAAGCCAAGCTCCTCGGCAATAATCTGCGCCGATGCGGAAGCACGCTGCAAATCACTTGCCAGAATCCGCAGCTTGCAATTACGTCCGGCAAAATCCTTCGCCAGCTTTACCGCAGCAGCCTTTATCTGCGCCCTTCCCTTTTCGGTCAGCTGCGAATCCGTCCAGCCGCCGGTCAATCTTTGCGTGTGATGCGTTGCTTCACCATGCCTCACTAAGATAATCATCATTCAGCCTCCGACTATTCTTCGTTATGACTGGCATAGTTTTTGAGCAGCTCAACCTGCGTTTCCAACAGATGCAGCATATTTTTTCGATGCAGCGCCGCCTTTTTCACCTGCTCGTTATAAGCCTGTTCGGCCATAGCAGCCTTGGCATCAGCCTCAAAAATAATTTTACGGCTGCGTTCCTCTGCATCCCCCACCAGTTTACGATATTTAGTATTTGCATCCAGCATCATTCTGCCGGCTTCGCTGCGTGCATCCTCCAACAGCTTGTTAGCCTCGCTGGCAGCGCTGTTGGCGCGTTTTTTGCAGACATCCTCGGTAGTAATACGCAGCTTATCGGCATCTACCTCGGCACTGCTGCGCAGCTTTTCGGCATAGGACTTCGCTTCCTCGCGCAGCTTATTGCATTCAGCCATCGCTGCCTGCAGCATGTTATCGGTTTTGTTCTTCGTCTGATTATACAAATCCTCGGCATGCGCCATGGTATCGTCGTGCAGCTTCTGCGCCGCAGCCTTCGCTTCGCTCAGCTGCTGCTCGCACTTCACTGCCGTTTCCTTCTCCAGCAGTGCCGCCTTCTTTTCGCTGGCGTTCTTCACCTCGTCAGCAGTTTCCTGCGCCACAGCCAGTGTACTCTGCATGGTAGCCTCCATCTGCTGATAATATTCCAGCTTGGAGCTGACGCGTTCGATAGTTTCCTTCTGCTCCAGGTTATCCAGATAAAGGTATTCGTATTCCTTAATCAGCTTGGCAAGAAACTTGTCTACCTCTTCTACCTCATAGCCACGAAAACCCTTGGTAAAAGTTTTTTTCTTTAAATCATCCGGATTAAGCATGGTTTATCCTCCTAGATATAACGCTTCAGCGTTACGCTGATGCGTCCTTTTTTAGTAGTGCCGCGGATTTCCTCAATCTCCACTCGACCACGTCCGCGGAAGGAAATTACATCGCCCTCGTTCACCGGCTGTGCCGCCTTCTTGGCTTCTTTCCAGTTTACCTTGACATTCAGGCTTTTGATTTCATCCGCCATACGGCTGCGGCTTACGCCATAGCCTGCCGCTGCCACGGCATCAAGACGCAAATCAGCGACTGTCGCGTTAATCAGCTTAACCTTTTCTTCCTTCTGCAGCAATTCCTCGCGGGGAATTTCCGTAAGCGTTACCGGCGCAGAACCAATCTGCGTCAGATTACCGGTAAGATAATTTACCAGTGATTTTTCTACTACGAACTGCGCTCCCTCGGGCACAAAAACGATATCGCCCAAGGCCTCGCGCTTGCAGCCCGTGCCCATAAACGCACCTAGGATATCGCGATGCGACAAATCATAATAGCGCTTATCCCAGGCCGCCAGAAAATAGGCCATTCCGAAATCCGGCTGACCGTAAAAATCATCGGCAACAAAGGCAGCCTTCACCCTTTCGGCATTACTGAAGCCGCCGTCGCTTTCCAGACGCACATTTTCGTAGTTCGCCGCAATGATTTCCGCAACGTTATAGGCATGAGGATCAAGAAACTCGCTCACACGGAACTTGCGTGATTTATTGGCGCCCTCGGCCAAATCCAGCAGCTTGGCCGCCAGCTGTTCATCACCGCCAGCTTTAAAGTAACGCAGAATTTTTTCTCTGTCTGCCATAAATTATTTCCCCTGTAATTCCTTATCTCTTTGCAGCACTGCCTGCACCGCATCATAAAAAGCACCGCGCACGCCATGATTTTCCAAGGCATGGATACCGGCAATAGTCGTGCCGCCGGGGCTTGTTACCTGGTCGCGCAGCTGTGCCGGATGCAGGCCGCTTTCTACGCACAGCTTGCCGCTGCCTGCCATTGTCTGTGCTGCCAACTTAATAGCCAGCGCACGCGGCAAACCGGCACGCACGCCTGCGTCAGCCAGTGCATCGATAATCACAAAGCAATAGCCCGGTCCGCAGCCGGAAATAGCGGTAATCGCCTGCAATGCTTTTTCATCAACAAATTCTATTTCACCGCAGCTGCTGAAAATTGCTGCCGCAGTCTGCTTCATCGGCTCGGTTACGGCCTCATCGCAGCAGATGGCAGTCATGCCGGCACCTGCTGCCAGCGGAGTGTTTGGCATCGTGCGAACTACCGGGAACCCCGGAGCATAGGCATGCAGCTGCTCCAGCGTAACACTGCCCATGATAGAAAGCACCCAGGCATCTTTTTTCATCGCAGCTATCAGCTCGGGCACCAGCGCCACCGGTGCTACCTGAGGCTTAACGGCAAAGATTACCAGGTCAGCATCCTTTACCGCCTCTTTATTATCAGTAGTGACATTTACGCCAAAGGCTTCATGCAGACTGCGCGCATGTGCCTCAGTTGGCTCACCTACGGTAATCATCTCCGGCGCAATCAGGCCGCCGCCGATAATACCCTTGATAATGGCTTTGGCCATAGCGCCGCCGCCGATAAATGCAATCTTCTTTACTGCTATTTGTCCCATGGATTATTTCCCCTCTCGTCAAGCTCGTGCTCTTCGCCCGCATCTATATCTACGTTTTTCGGGGCGCAGATAACAATATTACGTCCCAGCTTTTTCATGCTGCCGCCGATAGCATAAACAGTACCGCTGATAAAATCGGTCATACGCTTGGCAACAACATTGTCTGTCTTATCGTAATTAACAACTACAGCCTGATTATCACGCAGATAATCGGCAATCTTAGGAGAATCATTGAAATCGACAGGCTCCAACAGCACAACTGTCATCAGCTTGTCGGCAATAGGCAGGTTAATGGTTTTGCTGCCCATTTTTTCATTTTTAACCGGCTCCGGCTTTGCTGCCGAACCCTTAAAGTTCAAAATGGATTTGCGTTCACGCTTAGGCTCCTCTGCCGGTGCCGGAGCGGCAGGTTCCTTGCTGCCGAAGAAACGCTTCTTGGGTTTAGCCGGCTCCTGCTCGGTCTTGGCAGGCTTTTGCTCCACTTCTTCCTCGATGATTTCTTCCTCGTCATAAAGACTTAATGCATTCATAATTTTATCAATAATATTCATTACGTCACCAACCTTATCTATGTCTTAAAATTTCAGACTATAATCACGCTGTCCGAACAAGGCTGTGCCCACACGCACAATATTGGCACCTTCTTCTATTGCAACTGTGTAATCATTGCTCATACCCATAGACAGAATATCTGCCTGCGGATACTGCTGCTTTAAGCGGGCGAACGCACGGTAGCCTGCCGCAAATACAGGTCTTGTCTGCTCAATATCCTCGCATTTTTGGGCAATAACCATCAGCCCGCGCAGACGCACATGCTTGTATTCGGGCAGCTTCGGCAACAGCGCCAGATAATCCTCTTTATCCAAGCCGGACTTCTGCTCCTCATGGGCAATATTCAGCTGCAAAAGAATATCCTGCACCTTACCGATGCGTTCTGCCTCCTTATCAATCGCAGCCAGCAAATGCTCGCTGTCTACCGACTCAATAAGATCAAACAAGGCAACAGCCTGGCGCGCCTTATTCGTCTGCAGATGGCCGATAAGATGCCAGTAGCCGTGTTTGCCCAAGGCCTCCTGCTTATGCTTGGCCTCCTGCACGCGGTTTTCGCCTACGTTGGCAATGCCCAAGGCTTCGATATCTGTAATAATTTCGGGCGGATGATTTTTCGTCACCGCCACCAGCGTTACCTTATCTCCTGTGAGCAGGTCTTTATTTTTACGCTTGTCCAAAGCAGTCGCTATCTGCTCCTGAACCTGCTTTAAATTATCAGCTAACAATGTATTTGCCCCCCAATTCTCAGCAAAATGATTTGTGGCAAAGATTCTGCTTTTTATTATGCTTTAAAAGCTCTTTATCTTTATATTTTAGCATACGTGTAAACCATTGTCACGAATAAAAACAACAAAGAGCTGCCGCACAAAAGTGCAGCAGCTCTCAATAAATTTATCTTCGTTATGATAGCTATTAGTATAACAGCTTGTTGGCAATAACCAAACGTTGAATTTGGTTGGTGCCTTCGTAGATTTGCATGATTTTAGCGTCACGCATCATCTTCTCTACAGGGTACTCTTTGGTGTAGCCATAGCCGCCCATTACCTGAACAGCGTCGGTAGTTACCTGCATAGCGGTATCAGCAGCATAGCATTTAGCCATAGCAGCCTCTTTGGAGAATTCCATGCCCTGGTCACGCATCCAGCAAGCCTTTTGAACCATGAGGCGAGCGGTTTCAACCTTCATAGCCATGTCAGCCAGCATGCCTTGAACCATTTGGAAGGAAGCAATCGGTTGGCCGAACTGACGGCGCTCCTTAGCATATTTAACAGCGCAATCCAGAGCAGCCTGAGCGATACCTACGGAAACAGCGCCAACGAACGGACGAGCGCTGTCTAAGGTGTTCATAGCAATACGGAAGCCTTCGCCTTCGCGGCCTACGCGATAGGACTCAGGGATAACAACGTCTTGCAGAACCAGCTCGGTAGTATTGGAAGGACGGATGCCCATTTTGTTTTCTTTCTTGCCAACGGAGAAGCCCGGGGTGTCTTTCGGAACGATGAAAGCAGTCAAACCACGGATACCGCCGGTTTTACGGGTGTTAGCGAACACCAGGAAAATTTCTGCCAGGCCACCGTTGGTGATGAACATTTTGGTACCGTTCAGAGTGTAGGTACCCTCTTCCTTGTTGTGTACAGCACGGGTAGAAACACCGCCTGCATCACTGCCTGCACCGGGTTCGGTCAGAGCGAAAGCAGCCAGACCGCCGTTGTTCAGGATATCGCAATACATTTTCTTTTGCTCATCGGTGCCTGCCAGCAGAACAGGTACAGTTGCCAGGCTGTTGGCAGCCAAAGAGGTTGCAACACCTGCGCAGCCTTTGCCCAGCTCTTCATAAATGGTAGCAACAGAAATACTGTCTAAGCCGGGGCCATCTAATTCTTCTGGAACAATAACGTTCAGCAAGCCCATTTCGTTAGCCTTGTCAATCAGGCCGTCACGCATATGGTTTTCTGCATCCATTTCAGCAGCGTAAGGGGTAATTTCTTTTTCAACAAACTCCCTTACCATTTCCTGTAATTCTAATTGTTCCTCGTTTAATGCAAAATCCATCATATCCTCCTTGATATCAAGCGGTCTTCCGCGTCATTTCCCTTCCAAATAAACTCAGGTAAGCTCACCATTTGGCGGGTATCTCTTTAAATCTGTCGACGACAAACATTGTTGTTAAAATCGTCCCAATTAAATGCTCTTTGCTGTCAGTCATTTCAGCCTCTATAACCATCGTAGAATGTCCGGAATGCTTGATATGGCTTCGTACCGTTAAGGTAGTCGGCTCATGGACACCTTTGATAAAATTCATGCTGAAATTAAGAGTTGCCACTACAGCGCCCACGCTTGCACCGGTAACACCCAGAACGGAGTCTGCCAAGGCCAACATCACTCCGCCGTGACATATGTCACGATGATTAAAATGCTTCGCCGGATCAACGTCAATGTTGACTTCAGCACTGCCACACTTTATCTCACCAATATGCACACCGAATTGAGTCATAAAATTATTATCTGTGTACATCTGGCGAATATAGGCAGGAACATCCTTGACCTGCTCCACAGCTATCATCGCCTTTCTTCGGACAGCAGAAAATATTACTGTCAATATATCTTTGATATTTTACCACAAAACAGCGCTTAACTCAACAGTTTCATGCAAAAAAATAAGCTGAAAGGAAAGTTTTAGGGATAATTTTTTCAATAATCGCACTTTGGTATAAGCGCGAAACAAAATGGCTGCCGCACTTTGAGTACAGCAGCCATGCAAGAAGCAGATAAATTAATCGATAATATTTTGCTTGTAATCGTGATACAGAGTCTTGAGCTCTTCCATAGTTGCTCCCATCTCAACTTTAAGCTTGGAAACAGTATCGTAGTCGCCTTCGGCAACAGCTCTGCGGATAGCGGTGAAGATGCTCTTCTCTTCGAAGGAATCCTTAGCCAGTTTAGCACGCAGGTTCTGGATTTTACGCCACATTGCCAGGTCGCAGTCGGTGCAGGTTTCCTGGTTGTGCAAGCGCTTCATATCGATAACAGCCTGATAATTTTCCGGAATCAGACGAGTCAAAAGCTCGGTTTTCCAGCGAATCAGCGCACCCTGCATGAAGGAGTCGATATATTCCTTCTTCAGGATATTGCCTTGAGTGAGCACGGCAACTTTTTCCGGATATTTTTCGAAAGCGCAGAGATTTTCCCAAACGGTAGCAGGCGGTTCACCGAACAGCTTGCTGCGTTCTTCAGCACTGAAATCTTCAAACACATCTTCCTCAGTACGGTATTGACGGTCGGTATCCAGATAGAAGCCCTCTTCGCCGGCCTTCTTGGAAATCTCCTTTTCCAAAGCCTTCAGGTCCTTGCCGGATTCTACGCAAGCCTTAATGCCGTCGAGGCAGGACAGGTAGAAGGCTGCAATGGCAATGTAGGTATTGGTGTACGGGTTCGGAGAACGCATTTCGATACGGGTAGCCTTATCGTTGTCCAGATCGCGGATCAGGCCTGCAAGAATTGTTCTGTTACGGGACGGGTTATCCGGGCTCAGACCGAGGCTGGTAACAATGCAGACAGGAGCTTCAAAGCCGGGTTTCAGACGGTTCAGAGAGTCAATGGTGCAGGAGATAAACGGATTAGTTACCTCGTAGTTTTTCAAAAGGCCCATGAGAGCGCCGTAGCCGATAGCGGACAGGAAGTCCTCATGCATATCCTTCGGCGAGAACAGGTTGACAATCTTGCCGTTTTTCATTTTTGCGGCAATGCCCACATGCGTATGCTCACCGCTGCCTGCAACGCCGGGAATCGGTTTAGCCTGGAAGGAAACCTCAAGACCGTTCATACGGAAAATCTCTTTAACGATGATACGCGCCAGCAGCTCGTTATCTGCAGTCTGTACGCCGCTGCTGAATTTCCAGTCAACCTCTAGCTGCTCCATAACGTGAGTCATATGGCCTGCGCCGTCAATCTGACCTTTAACGCCGCCACATTCCTTATGACCCATTTCAGGCTCCAGGCCGTACAGCTCCAAAGTCTGAATAGTCTGCTCCAATGCAGTACGCACGTTGCCGCGGGTACGCTGCCAATATTGCTCCTGCATTACCTGAGAAGAGCTCAGAGCCTCCAGCGGTGCGTCTTCACGCGGAGTTTTTACCCAAAATTCCAGCTCGGTAGCACTGGTGAAGAGCAGCTTTTCAATCTCAGCAGGATTTACATGCTCCAGACCGGCAATTACCGGATGCTTAGCAAACAAATCCATGATTTCTTTTTCTACATAAGCCAGAGTATCATTCAAAATAGAGCGGGAATCAACATGATTGCCGTTATGAATCAAATAGCAGGGAATGCGCAGAGTACCGATCATGCGGCCGCTTTCTGCGTCAAAATGCTCATAGTTATAATCAACAAACCAGTTAACGGTTTTATCAACCTTCATATCAACGCGGGCATCGTTCAGAGTAGCGATACCGGTCAGTACAACGGAGGAGCCGTCAGTCTGTGCTGCGCTGCCTGCCAAAAAGCCATCGATATCCTCGAGGAAAATCTTCATCGGGATTTTTTCGTCGGTATCATTACCGGCAAAATCCACACCCATCAGAGATACAAACTGAATCTCCGGATGCAGAGTCAGAAGCTCACGCAGAGTGCTTTCGTTTTGTTCTTCGGGTTTAATTACGTACAGTAAATCTTTGTTGTTCATGATCAGTGCAGCCATAAGGCTGCCTCCTTTCTCAATACTCCCTAATTATCATGCTGCAGAAACATGCTCCCTACATATTTTCTGCAAGATAAACGAAAAAGGACCTTTTTAAGCATGGACACACTACTTCCTTACTCAAAAAAGTCCTCGTTGACTGTCTTACTATTATAGCAGATATTAAGTGCTTTTGTCCAGCTTTAATTTCTGATAATGAACTGTCAGGCAAGCAGGCGGACAAGAATTTCCTCCAGCTTTTCGTAGCCACGTCCGCCCTGACGCAGCTTGATATTCATATCAGATAGTCCCAGCAAAGCTTCCGTCAGACGCTTTTCATCAAAGCGCCTGCTGTCGCGCTCCAAAAATCTGTAGGCATATGGGCTGCGCATCCCCAGCTCATCCATAATGCCCTTCTGGTCGTAGCCTCTGCGCTTCAGCTCCAGATAACGCAGCACCTGACGCAGTTTAAAAGCTACGGTTGCACTGAGCGGCAGGATATAGGTTCCGTGCTTGCGTTCGCTCGCCAACAGCTCCAGGCACTGCTTCAGCTTGCCTGCCATAATATAATTGGTCAGCGCAAAAGATGAAGCGTTTGGCAGCAGTGCAAAAACATTCAGCACATCCTCTTCCGTCCATTCTCTGCGTCCTGCGGCATAAACTGCCAGCTTGCCGATTTCCTGCTGCAGCAAATCCAAGGGAATTTCTTCCTTTACCGGTTCGATATATTCACTGATGGCGGCCAGCGCATCTCTGGTAAAATGCGCGCCGTATGCTGCTGCCTGCGCGTACAGCCAGTCATCAAGATCTCTTTCCTTAATGCGCTCGCACGGACAAATCAGCGCACTTGCTTTAAGCTGCTTATACAGCTTGGTCCGCTTATCCATTTTCTTACTGCTGATTACAAGCAGGCAATAATCCGGTACGTCGCTGACTATCGCCGCCAGCTGCTCCATTTTCTTGGAATCGGTATCATCCTGCGCATCTGCAGCACTGTTTGCTTTGGCAGGCTTTGCTGCCCACAGCTTTTCGTCCTTCAGGAAAATCAGCGATTTGCCGCAGAAGAAGGGATAGCTGTTGACGGCTGCCTGCAGTCCAGATAAATTGGTGTCCTTGTCAAAGACCGTTATTTCGCGGTCAGCCTCCGGTGTATCGCCAAAAACATATTCCGGCAGCGCGGCAATAATGCTGTTGCGGTAGTAATCCTCCTCGCCGCACAAAAGCAGTACCTGCGCCTGCGGCAGCGGCTTATGCTGTTGTAATAATGAAATCAGGTTTTCCGGTTTAATATCCATCTGTATTCCCTCTTATTATTTTTCTAACGGTACAATAGCTAAGGTCTTGCCTAAAGGTGCAAGTATTTTTAAGATTGTACTGATTTTAGGAATAGAGGTACCGTTTTCCATTCTGGCAATTACAGGCTGCTTTACTCCGCTCAAAAGCTCCAATTGCTTTTGGGTTATTCCCTTATCCTGACGTGCTTTAATCAGTTCACCTATTAAGGCAACGCGCAAATCACTTGCAGAAATTTCTTCCGGTGTAAAGATATTCTTTCTGACATCCTGCCATTCATAGCCTACTGCACTATTCTTCACTTTCCTCACTCCTTAATTTCTCTCCTTTAATTATAACTTATGAGTTATATTTTGACAACATCTTCACTGTAAATCAGCATAGCCATAGCATTTTATTCCCTCTGCGTCAAAAACAACTTTAATGCACCCCAGCTCATCTGTTCTGACAACCTTGCTGCCTATTGCCTGCAAACGTTCCAGCGTTTCCTGATGCGGATGGCCGTAGCGGTTGCCGCGTCCGCAGGAAATTACCGTCAGCCTCGGGCGCACCTGCTCCAGAAATTCCATACTGCTGCTGTAATGCGAACCGTGGTGTCCTGCCTTCAGCACAGCGTATTGCTGCAACTGCAGCCCTCGCTCGCGTTCTTCCCCCATGTCGCCTGTAAACAGCACGCTGCCCTGCGCGCTCTGCAGCGCCGCCAGCGTGCTAGCTTCGTTTCCCGGCACGGCCTGCTGCGGCACATCAACCAAAAAAAGCTCTGCATTATCATCCAACGTATAGCGTTCACCGCTCTGCACAACATGCGCCTGCGTCCTGCCGGCCTGCGCCAAAATTTCCTGCTGCACCCTTTGGCTTTCCTCTGTAAGTGCTTCATTGGGCAGGAGCAGCTTTTTTACCCGCAGCTGTCGCAATAAATCCGCCGCAGCACCGACATGGTCAAAATCATAATGGCTTAAAAGCAGGATATCCGCCTCACGCTTGCCAAGATAGCGCAGAAATGGTGTTATCACGCGCGTTGCTGTCGAAAGATTTTTTAAGCCGCCGGTATCAATAATTGCCACTCGCTGCGACGGCGTGACGATAACAGCGCAGTCCCCCTGCCAAACGTCCAGAAAATAGCAGGCTAACGGCAGCGTGCAATACTGCTGATAAGCAAGCGTCCCGGCAAGCAGCAAGGCATGCAAAAGCAGGATACAGCGACGCTCCCTATTACTCCAAAATTGCAGCCAGGGGAAATCTGCCCACACAAACAGCGCTGCATAATAGATTACAAAGCAATAAGCAGGCAGCTTGCCAATAACTACAGTGCTGTACGGCAGTTCGGCAAAAAAACGCGCTTGCGTCAGCACCTGCGCCGCAAGCCAGGCAGCAAGCTGCAACAGATAATCACCGCAGGCAGGCAACAGTGCGCCCACGAGTGCCAACTGCGCCGCGATTTCCAACACCGGCACCAGCACGATATTGCTTATCAACGCAATCAGCGAAATTTGATGAAAATAATAAACCTCCAGCGGCAGTACAGCCAGCTGTGCTGCCAACGAAACTGCTGCCGCCTCGCCTATCGGCGCAGGCAAAGCCTGGGGCAGCAGCCTTTGGCATGCAGGCAACAGCCACAAAAGACCGGCCGCCGCCCCGAACGATAACTGAAAACCGATATCTGCCAGCCATAACGGCTGCAGGCACAACAGCAGTGCCGCCACCAGGCACAGCAAGCGCCCGCGCTCCGCACCGCTGCCGCCAAGCAGCAGAACGCTGCTCATAGCCAGTGCTCGCAGCACCGGCGGACGCAAGCCGCAGAGCAAAGCATAGGCAGCCAGCAAAATGATAACAATAACCTTACGCCAGGGCAGCGGTACCCACTGCAGCAAAGCAAGCAGCAGGCCTGTGAGCAGCACAATATGCGTGCCCGAAACAGAAAGAAGATGTGCCAGCCCGTTATCCGTAAACAGCTCGCGCGTTTCTTCGTCCAGCCTGCTGCTGCCGCCAAGCACCATGCCGCTCAGCAGCGCCCCATATTCAGCGCCGGCTGCTGCCTCTATGCGCTCGCTCAGCTTTTTGTTCCACAAAGCAAAACGCTGCCACCACAAAACCTGCGGTTCTATCTTTAGTAGCTGCGCCTTGCGCAAACGTCCGCCAAGTTCCTGCACTCTGTTGTAGCTTGCAGCATCAAAGCCTCCGGGGTTACGCAGGCTGTCCAAGCGCTCCAGCGTCCCCTTAAGCACCACGCAGCCTGCCTGCGGCAGCTCGCCCTTCACGCTCACGCGCAAACGTCCGCTGTAAGCAAGCTCCGTATCGCTATAAACCTTTTGACAACGCAGAACCGCACTGCTAAAGCCATCCTGCCTGCGCACGCTCAAAGGTTCCACCGCACCCTGCACAACCAGCTGCCGCCCGAAGCAGGCAGCAAGCTGCTGCTCGGCGGACGGCGGCACGGTTAGCAGGCGAAAGAACAGCACGGAAAGCAGTACGCATGGTAAAAATAAGCGTAAATAACGTGTTTTTTGCTGCACTAGTCTACCTCCACATAATCACGCAGCTTTGCCAGCTTAGCTTTACCGATTCCCGGCACACGCAGCAAATCATCCGCACTGGTGAAACGCCCGCCTTTTCTTGTCTCCACAATGCGCTGCGCCAACGCCGGGCCGATACCGGGCAACTGCTGCAGCTCGCTTGCGCTCGCGCTGTTGATACGTACTCTTGGCATCTGGTTATTTTTCTTGCCTGAGCCTGCTTTAGCACTGCCGTACTTTCCTGACGCACTTTCACATAAACCGGACTTTGCCTGAGCGTTTTCCCTCTGTGTTCTGCTTGTCCGTACAGCCTTTTGCACCGGTACTCGTATCTGCATACCGTCGCGTACCTTACGCACCAGGTTTACGCGTTCACTGTCGGCATTTTCCGTCATACCGCCGGCAGCAGCAATGGCCTCTTCCACTCTGCAGCTGGCAGGCACATCGTAAATTCCCGGCTCCAGCACGGCGCCGCTCACCTGCACGCGCACTGTTTTTGCCTGCGCTGCTTTGGATGTGACAGCACTTTGCGCAGACTGCGGCAGGCTGCTGACGGGCAGTGTTTTTGCTTCGTCGTTGGTGCTTATAAGGTTGGTGATGATGCAGCCTGTGAGGAGAACGGCGATGAAGATGATTTTTTTAGCTTTTGGTTGCATGGGGATACCTCCTGAGGGTGTTGATAAATTAAATTTAGCATTCAAGCTCAATATTTACTTCTTTCGTCCCCGAAAGAAGTAACAAGAAAGGGGCGCGCTTTGCGAAAGCGCGGGAAACAGTCGCTTTTTTGCTCGCACAAAAAAGCTTAGCAAAAAATGCTTTACCATATTCTCTTTGCTTCGTAGTAAGTTAAAGGTTACTACAACATAACAACGAATGTGCAAACATTTTTTAGGCTTGGACTAACGCGAAGTTTAGTCATCCGATCCAAGGCTTAGACAAACCACAAAATACATCATGGGTTACGAAGAACAATTAAAAGAACTTCGAACAGGCGCTAGTAACAGCAAAGCGACCCGATTTAGAGAGCTTTTTGGTAAAACTTTTTCTCCGGAAAAAGTTTTTGTTTTGCCGCGCTTTACAAAAAGCGCGAACCTTTCTTGCCAACTTCTTTCAGTTATGAAAGAAGTTGAATAAACTGTCACAAAAAAACAAAAAGAGCCCCCAAGAATAACAATTACGTTATTCTCAGAGACTCTGAAAATGTAAGCGTTATTTAGTACTACTAAATAATGTCATTGCTGACATGCACTGCTTATTTTTTTGTCCGCGCTACAGTCTGCGGAAACTGCCTGCTGCAGGACAGCTGTAACTGCGGTGGTCGCAGTTAGTTATTAGTGGTTAGTGGCCAGTAATACTAAAGCTTGCGACAAATTTTATTTTTACTTTTATTTTTCCCCTCTTCTTGCTCCCTGTTCGGTCGCAACGGGGATTCGTTCCACCTTTTCGATTTCTAACTTCACTTACGCTCGTTACAAATCGGGTGTCACTTCTCCCCTCTTCTTGCTCGCTATTCGCTCGCAACGGGGATTCGTTCGACCATTTCAATTTCTCGCTTCGTTAACACTCGCGACAAATTGGGTCTCAATTCGCTACGATGTTTACCAGACGGCCGGGTACGCAGATAACCTTGCGTACGGTTGCATCGCCGATGTGAGCCTGAACGTTAGCGTCAGCCATAGCAATCTTCTCCAGCTCTTCCTTGGTAGCTTCAGCCGGAACAGTCAGACGACCGCGAACCTTGCCGTTAACCTGCAGAACGATTTCTACATTGTCAACCTTCAGGGCTTCTTCATCGCACTCAGGCCAGCTTTGTTCATGTACGCTGCTGTTGGCATCAATAGCACCGCGCCACAGCTCTTCGGTGATATGCGGAACAAACGGGCTCATCATCTTGATGAGGTCGGAAATTGCTTCGTAAATCAGACCTGCATTCGGCTCTTTGGCAGCTTCTTTATAAGCATAGAGAGCGTTAACCAGTTCCATCATAGTGGAAATAGCAGTGTTGAAGTTGAAGCGTGTTTCGATATCGTTGGTAACCTTCTTAATGCTGCTATGCAGTACACGGCGCAGGTCCTTGTCTGCTTCGCTCAGGTTGCTGTGATCATATTCGGTAACCTTTTGTGCCAGAACATCTTCAAATGCTTGTACAATACGCCAGATACGGTTCAGGAAGCGGAAGGAGCCTTCAACGCCCTGGTCGCTCCACTCCAGCTCTCTTTCAGGCGGAGCAGCGAAGAGGATGAACAGACGCGCGGTGTCGGCACCGTATTTGGAAAGAATTTCTTCCGGAGAAACAACGTTGCCCAAAGATTTACTCATCTTAGCACCGTCTTTGATTACCATGCCCTGAGTCAGCAGGTTGCTGAACGGTTCATCGTAATCAACCAGGCCTGCGTCACGCAGAACCTTTACAAAGAAGCGGGAATACAGCAGATGCAGAATAGCATGCTCAATACCGCCGATATATTGATCTACAGGACCCCAATAGTTGTTGACTTCCTTGTCAAACGGCATCTTGTCGTTGTGTGCGTCTGTATAACGCAGGTAGTACCAGGAGGAGCACAGGAAGGTGTCCATGGTATCGGTTTCACGGGTTGCGTCAGCACCGCATTTCGGGCATTTGCAGTGAACGAATTCTTCGGAGGTTGCCAGCGGAGATTTAGCACCGGCAGTAAAGCTTACATCCTCAGGCAGGCGAACCGGCAGCTGGTCTTCCGGAACCAGAACCTCGCCGCAGTGCGGGCAGTAAATGATAGGAATCGGAGCGCCCCAATAACGCTGACGGCTGATCAGCCAATCGCGCAGACGATAGTTTACACGGCGTTTACCGAAGCCTTCAGCTTCAGCCTTGTCCATGATAGCGCTCATAGCCTTGTGCATTTCCATGCCGGTGAATTCGCCGGAGTTAACCAGCATGCCTTCTTTTTCTTCGTAAGCGCAGGTCATTTCTTCCAGCTTCAGCTCTTTGCCGATCGGGCAGATGGTAACGATCTTTTCAATGCCGTATTTGTCGGCAAACATCCAGTCACGTTGGTCACCGGTAGGAACGCCCATAACAGCGCCGGTACCGTAATCATACAGTACATAGTTGGTTACCCAGATTTCTACCTTGCGGCCGGTGAACGGGTTAATGCAGTATACGCCGGTGAATACGCCCTCTTTTTCGGATTCGCTGGAAGTACGTTCAATTTCGGACTGATTACGAACACGTTCGCAGAAAGCGTTGATTTCGTCAGCCTTCGGATTGTTTTCGCAAATCTTTTTAATCAGCGGATGCTCGGCAGCCAGAGCCATGAAGGTTACGCCGTAAGCAGTATCCGGACGGGTGGTGTAAACAGCAACAGTATCGTTCAGTGCCGGGATTTCAAAGGAGAATTCCAAGCCTTCGCTGCGGCCGATCCAGTTGTGCTGCATGGTTTTTACGCGCTCGGGCCAGCCCGGCAGCAGGTCAAGATCCTTCAGCAGCTCATCAGCATAATCGGTGATTTTGAAAAACCATTGGCTCAAATCCTTTTTAACAACCTCATGGTCGCAGCGCCAGCATTTGCCGTCGATAACCTGCTCGTTAGCCAATACGGTGTTACAGGTGTCGCACCAATTTACAGCAGATTCCTTTTTAACTGCCAGACCGCGTTTGTAGAACAGCTCAAAGAACCATTGAGTCCATTTGTAATAATCTTCCTTGCAGGTGGTAACCTCGCGGTCCCAATCGTAGGACAGACCGAGAGCCTTCAGTTGGCGAGTCATGTTGGCGATGTTTTCCAGAGTCCATTTTTTAGGCGGAATGTTGTGTTTGATAGCAGCGTTTTCAGCAGGCATACCGAAGGAGTCCCAGCCCATCGGATGCAGCACATTGAAGCCCTTCATAGTACGAAAACGTGCGATTACGTCGCCGATGGAGTAGTTACGCACGTGGCCCATGTGCAGGTTGCCGGACGGATAGGGGAACATTTCCAGAACGTAGGATTTAGGCTTATCCTTATCCATCTCTACTTTAAAGGTTTTGTTTTCTTCCCAGTATTTTTGCCATTTAGCTTCAATATCATGGGGAGCATACTTTTCTTGAATCATTTCATTACCTCCCAGGTATTATTGTTGGTCGAAAATAAAAAATCCCCGACCTTAAAGAAGGTCAGGGACGAAAAATTCGCGGTACCACCCTGATTGCGGCTACAGCCGCCACTCAATTAGCCTTAACGCAGCATCACGTCCGCACATTTCCTTGCAGCTTCTTCACGGTGAGTTCATCTGCCATAACTGCCGGCTCGCATCAACCGCCGGCTTTCTGAAAGATACTGCAGACTACTGCTCCGCTTCACAGAATTTAAATAAAAATATCTTGTATATTATATAACGCCAAACAGGAAAAGTCAAACTTCTGTGTCAGCGTTTATTTTTTCTTTTTCTTCGGCACCAGCTTCTGTCCCAGCTGTCCCTTGACGATAATCAGCTGGTCACGCAGCTCGGCCGCCGCCTCGAAGTCCAGCGCCTTCGCCGCCTCCTGCATCCGTCTTTCCAGCTCGCGTGCCAGCGTGTTCAGCTCCTTGGCAGATTTCTGCTTCAGCTTCTTGCCGCTGCCATAGGCTTCGGCTTCTTCCGTATCAGCCACCTTTGTCAGCTTAATAAGCTGGCGCTGCTCCTTGTAAATCGTTTTCGGCGTAATGTGGTGCTCCTCGTTGTATGCCTGCTGCTTTTCGCGGCGGCGGTTGGTTTCGTCAATCGCGCGCTGCATACTGTCGGTAATGCGGTCGGCATACATAATAACGCGACCATGCGCATTACGCGCAGCACGTCCGATGGTCTGAATCATCGCCGTATCACTGCGCAAAAAGCCTTCCTTATCCGCATCCAGAATCGCAATCAGCGACACCTCCGGCAAATCAAGACCTTCTCGCAGCAGGTTGATGCCTACCAGCACATCAAACTTACCGGCACGCAGGCTGTCAATAATTTCCGCTCTCTCAATCGTGGCGATTTCCGAATGCAGATAGCGCACACGCACACCTGCCTGCTTCAGATATTCTGTCAGGTCCTCCGCCATGCGCTTCGTCAGTGTAGTCACCAGCACACGCTCGCCCGCGGCGGCAACCTTATTGATTTCGCCCAACAAATCATCAATCTGTCCCTTAATCGGGCGGATTTCAATCTGCGGGTCCAGCAGTCCTGTCGGGCGGATAATCTGCTCAACAACATTGTCCGCCTGCTCCAGCTCATACTTCGCCGGCGTAGCAGAAACATAAATCGCCTGCTTGATCTGCGCCTGAAATTCGTCAAAGGTCAGCGGTCTGTTATCATAGGCAGACGGCAGACGGAAGCCATGCTCCACCAGCATCTCCTTACGCGAGCGGTCACCGGCATACATAGCGCGAATCTGCGGCAGCGTCACGTGCGACTCATCAACAACCAGCAAAAAATCCTTAGGGAAATAATTTACCAGCGTAAACGGCGGCTCACCGGCCTTGCGTCCTGCCAGATGGCGCGAATAGTTTTCGATGCCGGAACAATAGCCCATCTCCTGCATCATCTCCAAATCGTAATTCGTGCGCTGCTCCAGACGCTGTGCTTCCAACAGCCTGCCATGCTTATTCAGCTCATCAAGACGCTCTTCCAGCTCCTCGCGAATATCATTCATAGCGCGTTCAAGATTCTCACGACTCGTTACATAGTGGCTCGCCGGGAAAATCGCCACATGGTTGCGCTGCGCCAGAATCTCACCCGTCAGCACATCAAATTCCACAATGCGGTCAACCTCATCATCGAACATTTCAATGCGCACAGCCTTTTCACCGTAGGCTGCTGGAATAACCTCAATCACATCACCGCGCACACGGAAGGTGCCACGCTTGAAATCAATATCATTGCGTGTATATTGAATCTCCACCAGCTTATGCAAAATCTTCTGGCGGTCGATAATCTGCCCCAAGCGCAGCGACAGCACCATATCATAATACTCCTGCGGAGCACCTAAGCCGTAAATGCAGGAAACACTGGCTACGATAATGACATCCTTACGCTCAAACAAAGCACTGGTCGCACTATGGCGCAGCTTATCAATCTCGTCGTTAATCGAAGCATCCTTCTCAATATACGTATCCGACTGGGGAATATAGGCCTCCGGCTGATAATAATCGTAATACGAAACAAAATATTCCACCGCATTCTCCGGGAAGAACGCCTTCAGCTCACTCGCCAGCTGTGCCGCCAGCGTCTTATTATGCGCAATCACCAAAGTCGGCTTACGCACCTTATTGATTACCTGCGCAATCGTATACGTCTTGCCCGTACCCGTTGCACCCAGCAGCACCTGCGTGCGCAAGCCCTGCTCCACGCCCTCCGCCAGCTTGGCAATCGCCTGCGGCTGGTCGCCAGCAGGCTCAAACGGAGCCTGAATTTTAAAATCCATGTTCATCACCAACTGTAAAACACTAAAAAACAAACCGTAAAAATTAAGTATAAAACGAGCAATTGCTATATCGTGTAATGAATAGCAATTTCAGCAAATGAGTGTCTGGATTCACAGAAACAAGGGTACGTAACATTCTGTTACCGTCTGGCAAATTTTACCGAAGTTGCGTCTTGAATCCACACGAAATTTGCGTTAAAAAATTGCTCTAATTGGAACGATATATAATTGCGATGCCAGAATTAAACCTTTACATATCCAGCTCAACACTTACCTTGCAATGGTCGCTGTCAACGAGCAATTGCTATATCGTGTAATGAATAGCAATTTTAGCAAATGAGTGTCTGGAATCAAAGAAGTGTCGCAACTGTTTGAGCGCTATGCTTAACTCATGTTGAAAAATCTTTCAGCTTCGTGCGAGTTTTGCGGCACTTCGTCTTGGTTCCACACGAAATTTGCGTTAAGAAATTGCTCTGATTGAAACGATATAACAATCGTGCCGCTAACTAACCCTTACACATCCAGCTCAACACTTACCGGACAATGATCGCTGCCAAAAACCTCATTGTGAATTTCTGCACTCTGGAGCTTAGCCGCAATCCTGTCTGAAACCACAAAATAATCAATACGCCAACCCGCATTCTTCTCGCGCGCCTTAAAGCGGTAGCTCCACCAACTGTACTTAACCTCCTCCGGATGCAGATAACGGAAGCTGTCCGTAAAGCCCGCAGCCTTCAGCTCACGGAACTTAGCGCGCTCCTCATCCGTAAAGCCTGCATTCTTGCGGTTAGTCTTAGGATTCTTCAAATCAATCTCCTCAGCCGCCACATTCAGATCACCGCAGACAACAACAGGCTTCTTTGCATCCAGCTCCTGCAGATAAGCACGGAACACATCCTCCCACACCATGCGGTAATCAAGACGCGCCAAGCCATCCTTGGAATTAGGCGTATACACCGTCACTAGATAAAAGCTCGCAAACTCCAGCGTAATCACACGCCCTTCCTTATCGTGCTCCTCCTGCCCCAGGCCATAGGTAACAGCCAAAGGCTTAACCCTCGTAAAAACAGCAGTACCGCTGTAGCCCTTGCGCTCCGCACTGTTCCAATACTCCTCATAGCCGGGGAACACAAAATCCGCCTGCTCGCGCTGCATCTTCGTTTCCTGCAGACAAATAATATCCGGTGCTGCCTCCTGTAAAAATTCGGCAAAGCCCTTCGTCATGCAGGCACGCAAACCGTTAACATTCCAGGAATATAATTTCATAACTTCAACCTCTTTTCCGTAAATTTATCTGACACCGCAACGGCAAAATCACCGTGCGGTTTTTATACTCTATCTGATTATTGTAACATTCCATGACCAAAAATAAAAGAGCTACCCTCAGCACAGCCTCGTCATCAGCGATGACAAAATGCGCATGGCAGCTCTTAAAATTAAAATTTAATTTGCGACGGCTCGTAATCAACCGTTGTCTTGATGAAAGCAATCTCATTGCAGTACGGATACTGCGGACAATAAACGCATTCCTTCCATACCTTCTGCGGCAGCTTATCCTTCGCAGTTTCAATATAATCACACTTGGCAAAAAATCCCGGCTGATAGGTCAGAGTGAAAAACATCGTCACTCCGCGCTCAATGCCCTCCTTTTCCAAATGCTCCACCAGCTGACGGCCTATGCCCGTTTTCTGCAGGCTCGGTTCCACGGCCAGCGAGCGGATTTCCGCAAAGCGGTCCCAGACGAAATGCAGCGCACCACAGCCCAGCAGACGGTTGTTTTCCACCGCTAAAATATAATCGCGCAAATTCTCGTAAATAGCATTGCGCGCACGCGGCAGCATCAAGCCTTCCTTTGCATAATAATTCAGCAATTTGTGTATATGTTCTACATCGCTGAAAGTTGCCGGTCTAAAAACAATCATTTTTCAAACCCCCTCATTTTGTTTCCCCATATCAGTTTATCGAACGTAACTGATTTTCTATATATTATCACGAATTACAGCTGAGTACAAGAATAAAAATACAAAAAAAGGAATTAACCAGTGCAATAAAATACTGATTAATTCCTTTATAAAATATGTTTACATTCTTTCCTTCAGCATATCTGCCGCAGCACACAAAGCCACAATAATCGCAGCCGGTCGCGGCGGGCATCCGGGCACGGCAATATCAACCGGCACAACGTCAGCTGCACGTCCCACAACAGCATAAGTGCTGCCATAGGTTTCGCCGCCGCAGGCACAGGCACCGCAGGCCATCACCATTTTCGGCTCAGGCATTGCGTCATAGGTCATACGCAGCGCCTGCTCCAGATTGCGCGTAACAACGCCGGTCACCATCAGCATATCCGCATGACGCGGAGAAGCAACGAAAGCGATACCGTAACGGTGCAAGTCATAAACAGGGTTACTCATCGCACCCAGCTCAAAGTCGCAGGCATTGCAGCTGCCAGCGTCAAGATGACGTACATGCAGAGAGCGTCCCAGCTTCGCTGTGACTGCTTCGCTTACCTGCACGGCACTGTCAGCCAGAATCTGCGCCAAAGCATCATGGTTCGTGTGCACCAGCGCCTTACGCGCGCAGGCCTCTACACAGCGGCCGCAGAAAACGCACTTACTGTAATCTATTTTTGCTTTACCTTCAGCCACACTCACAGCGCCGACCGGGCAGGCAGCGGCACAGGCACCGCAGCCGTCGCAGCTGCCGTCACACTGCAGCTGACCGCGCAGACGCTTGTGGCCCGTAGTATCAATATTTTCGGTAGCAATCTTTCCGTGAAGAATTGCCTCCAGCATTTTTAACATCTTGCCACCTCCTTAGCGGTCTATGCAGGCATAGCATAACTCAAAGCTCTTATTTATTAACGGGAAGTCCGGAATGATGTCGCCCTGTACTGCCACAGTCAGCGCCGGCCAGTTAGGATAGGAGGCACTGCGCACAAACAGGCGGTCTATGCGGCCTTCCTTATCCAGCAGCAGGCAATGCAGATTGTCACCGCGGGCAGATTCACTGATGCCCCAGGTAAAATGACCTTCCTCCTGCTGCAGCTCGCCCAGCTCTACCGCCAGCTGCGTTTCCGCGTTGCGGCGCAGCTTGCTGATAAGCTGACGCACCAGCTTCAGGCTCTGGGCAACCTCACCGATACGCACCTTGATACGTGCTTCGACATCACCCGCTGTTTCCGTAATAACCTCAAAATCAAGCTCATCATAAATACCGTAGCCGATATCCTTACGGCTGTCACGGGTACTGCCGCTGGCACGCGCGCCCACGCCTACCATGGCCAGATCAAAGGCAGTTTCCTGACGCACTCTGCCGGTGGTACGGATACGATTGACGAAGTTCGCCTGCTCCCACATGATATGCACCATATCGGCATAAACAGCTTCTACCTCACGCAGAACCTCTTCGATTTCCTCCAGCATAGTGTCGGTAACATCGTACTGCACACCGCCGGGGATAATCAGACCGCGCAGGAAGCGGTTGCCTGATATCATTTCGTTAAGCTGCATCAGATACTCCTTCAGACGTGTGCCCATGCTGATTACAGGCGAGAAGCCGACACCGGCGCAAATATTGCCAGTATCGCCCACATGGTTATACAAGCGCTCCATCTCCGCAGCCAAGGTACGGATTAACCACGCACGGTAAGGCACCTCTGCCTCCGAGCATTTTTCTACCGCCTGACAGAAGCTCAGCGTATTAGCCACACTGCAGGCACCGCAAATGCGTTCTACAATCGGCAGTGCCTCCATCGGTGTCAGGCCTTCGACAGCCTTTTCAATGCCGCGGTGGGTAAAAAACAGCTTGGCATCAAGCTGCAGCATAGCCTCACCGGCCTGGCTGAAGCGGAAATGACCCGGCTCGATAATGCCTGCGTGAATAGGGCCTACAGGCACCTCAAAGAGGCCTTCGCCCTGAGAGGTAAGCATTTCATACTCACGATGTCCGCGTGCATCGTAATCCTTGGGATATTTTTTCAGCAGCGGATGAAAGCCTTCGGGAAAGCTTTCATGCAACACCAGCGGACGCATATCGGGATGTCCCTGCGGCTCGAAGCCGAACATATCATGCAGCTCGCGCTCATACCAGGCAGCAGCCGGCAGCAGCGTAGTCAGCGACTGATATTCCAGCGGACCGTCCGCCGGGAACGGCGCCTTCAAAACATCGATATCACGTTTTTCAGCATTATAGAACAGGCAGTAGATGGCCAGACCGCCGCCCTGCAGCGTTTCGTCTGCACCGAACATAGCAGCTAGCGGACGCTTGCCGCTGTCGCTGCAGATATTGGCAGCACCACGCAAATTTTCCGGTTTAACTAGCATTATCTCAGCCTCCTATAATCCGCACAGCCTGGTTCAGCAGATTGTTGAGCCAGGGAATATTTTCAAAGCCGGCGCCCACTACGCAGGTCAAAAGCAGCAGCGCTGCCAGCACAGGCACGTCGGTTGCTCCCAGCAAATCGCCCAAGGGCTGACGCTTGGATTTATCGCACAGCATACGCATGCCGTGGTACAAAATACCGATTAAAACGCCGGCCAGCAGGATAATCAGCAGACTGCCTGCTACCCAATGTCCCTCACGGAACATAGACGCCATAATGTAAAACTTACTGAAGAAAAGTCCCATCGGCGGCAGGCCCAAAATACCCAGCATACCGGTAAGCCAGAAGGTTGCTGTATGCGGTACATCCTTAATCATACCGTGAATACGCATCATATTACGAGTCTGATATTCCTGAATAATCGTACCGGCAATATAGAACAGCACGAACTTAATCATCGCATGACTGTACATATGCAGCATCACAGCCTTCAGGGAAAAAGCAGAAAAGACGCCGATACCGGCAACCATAATGCCGATGTTTTCCATAGAGGAATACGCCAGAATACGTTTAACGTCACGCTGTACAACAACGAACGGCACGGCAATCGCCACAGTCAGCACGGCAAAGAACAGCAGCATGCTGCTCATCATCGCAGCGCCTGCTGTCGGCAGCAGGATAACCAGATTACGCAGCAATACATAAATAGCACAGCTGCAGAGCGCACCGCTCAGCATACCGCTGGTCAGTGACGGAGCCTCGGCATAGGCATCAGGCAGCCAGGTGTGCATCGGCGCCATGCCTGCCTTGGTACCGTAGCCGATAACGATAAACAGCAGCGCCAGCTTGGTCATCGCCGGGTTCAGGCTGTTGGCATGCTCATGCAGATACAGCCAGCTGAGCGCCTTTTCGCCGCCCAAAGCATCAAGCTGTGCGTAATACAGCACCAGTGTACCCAAAAGCGCCAAGCAAATGCCGACGGTACAAACCATAATATATTTCCACGTTGCTTCCAGAGCAGCGCGGGTAAATTTAAAGGAAATAAGCAGCGCACTGATTAAGGTAGTCGCTTCGATGGCAACCCACATCAGGCCCAGATTTTTTACCAGCAGTACGATAAACATTGTCCAGCAGAAAAGCTGCATCAGCGCAAAGTAACGGCCGGTCTGCAGCTGCTCGCCCTTGAGCACGCCGCAGCGCTCCTCACGTGTAAGATAATTACGCGCAGTCCAGGTTGCTGCCAGATAAAGTGTGGTAATAATAATGATTACCCACATATTCAGTGCATCAATGTAAAAATAATCATCAACATAGGGCACAGCAGGATTAAAGGATTTTGCCATCAGCGCCACGCACACACCTACCGCAGTTGCCGTCAGGCGGTGCAGCCAATGCAGGATACTATTGCCGAAGCCCGCAGCCAATGCCAGCACCGCGCACAAGGGTGGCAGGCATAACAGTATCAAAATATATGTTAACATTACATCCCCTACCCTTTCAGCTTGTCCAGCACATTTGTATCCGTAGTTTTAAACGACAGACGCAGACGCGAGGTTAAAATAACAAGAATAACAACAGCAATCAACACATCAAGGAAAATACCCAGCTCGATAATCAGCGGCAAGCCCTCCGTCATAATCAGACCAAGCAGATAAATGCCGTTTTCCAGAGTAATCAGGCCAATCATCTGCATAATCGCACGGCTGCGCATAACAATCAGTGCGAGCCCTGTCATAATCATAAACATAGAGGTCGCCAGAATATCGCGGCCCTCTGCCTGCGGCAGCAGACCGTCAATTACCATGTAGCCGAGTGCCAGACTGCAGGCTGCAAAGGCAGTAGAATAATTTACATTGATATCGCTGACAATTTCACGCTCATCACGCAGCTGATTTACCACGCGTAAAATAGCGTAAGGAATAAAGAGCACCTTAACGGCAATCGTCAGCACACCGGGCAGCCAGGCATGCAAACCGCTGCCATGGCTCATACCTACGACAAGGCAGGCCGCCGCAATCAAGGCAGATTGCAGCGCCAGACACAGAGTTGCACGGCGCAGCTCCACAAAGCGCGTCTGCAGGAAAACGATAAACATTAAACTTACAACCAAATATTCCATCGTTACCTCCTTACTGTGCCACTACTGCCAACAGCAGCATCAGTCCTGCTGCGGCCAGATATACACGCACCTTGAAAAGGCGCATTTTATTGTTCAAGGTTTCAACCACGCCTACAGCTACCGCACCGATAAGCACCTTCAGCACTACAGGCAAATCCAGCGGCAGATACAGCATAGCGAAAAGCACTAAGAATACCAGCAGCTTGAGCTGGCTTGCCCAATGGATGAGAGCCAGCAGACGGCCGGAATATTCCAGTGTCATACATTCATGGATCATTGTCAGCTCCAGATGCGTATCAGGGTTATCAACCGGGATACGGCTGTTTTCTGCAAGCAATACAAGGAAGAAAGCAATGCAGGTCAGCACGCCTGCTACCGTCAGGTTAACCTCATCCGTACGCAGGCTCATGCCTGCCAGCGAAGTGCTGTTGGTGTGTAGCACGTTGGAAAGCACAGCCAGCATTACCACAGGCTCAACGAAGGCTGCCACATAAACCTCACGGCTGCCGCCCATACCGCCGAAGGCGGTGGCTGCATCCATCGAGGAAACTGCCATAAAGAAGCGTCCCAAGGCCAACAGATAAACAAATACAAAAACGTCGCCGAAGCCGGCCTGACCGCCTAAGAAACCCGGCAGCATGCAGGCTGCCGCAAAGGTCGTCAGAAAATATACGCAGGGTGCCAGACGGAAGGTGATGCTGGTATAAGGAGTAAGCATAGTAGGCTTGCCCCACCATTTGCGGATATCGTAATATTCCTGCCAGATGCTGCTGCCGATACGGTTCTGCATCCAGGCCTTTACCTTTTTAACAATGCCGTTAACCAGCGGAGCGCACAAAAGCAGCAAAACTGCCTGCGCCATACCGAGGGCCAGCTGTAACAATTCATTCTCTAAAATCATTTATAAAGCGCCCCCCATACCAGTACCAACATCATTGCCACCATAACATAGGCAACATATAAACGCACACTGCCATGCTGCAAACGGCGCAGGAAATTGGAAATACTTACAAAATGCTTCTGCAGCGGCTGATAAAGCTTTTCCGTAATCATATCGGGAATTTCCAGCTTGTAGGAAAGCTGACGGCCGAAGTAAGCATGCTCCTTGCGCATGTAGGTTACCTGACGCTTTGGCTTCAGCAGATAATCAAACGCACGGCGTACAGGCTTACTGAAACCGGTTGCGGAATACTGCTGACGCTGCGTCGGATAGGTACCGCAGTTCCAGGTAACGTCCTCCACAACAAAGCAGTCCTTAACAGCAAGCCACAGCACTGCGCCCAACACCAGCAGCAAAGCCAAGAGCAACAGCGGCTTGTAGCAGACAGCAGTACCAACACCGGCCCACGCCAGATTCATACCGAAGGCATCAAGAGCAACAGGCATGCCCAGCGCCAACAGCGCTGCGCGTACTACCGGCAGCGGATAAAGACCGCAAGCAACAACTAAAATAGATGCTACGCCCATAGCAGCGAGCATAAATTTATCGGATTCGTGCGCATGCTCCACGATTTCACTGCGAGCACGGCCGAGGAAGGTGATGCCGAAAAAGCGTACAAAGCAGCCTAGAGCCAAAGCTCCGGTAAAGCCCAACAGAACGAAGGACACTGCCGTCCACAGACGGATATCCTGACCTGCGCAGCTTGTACCCAGGCTGATAAAGCTCTGCAGCACCAGCCATTCACCGGTAAAGCCGTTCGTCAGCGGAATAGCGGCAAGCGCCAGCGAGCCGACGAAAGCAAAGACAGCGGTATACGGCATTTTGCGTGCGAGGCCGCCGAACAGCTCCAGGTTCTTGCTGCCGGTGCCGTGCATAATGCTGCCGGCACACATAAACATCAGCACCTTCATGATGCTGTGGTTAAAGGCATGAACCAACGCTGCCACAAAACCAAGCATATAAAAGCTGCTGCCGGAAGCCTTCATCAGCATACCGCAGCCGAAGGCAGCAAAAATTACGCCCATATTTTCTACAGAGGAGTAAGCAAGCACGCGCTTGATATCCGTTTCCATCTGAGCATAGAGTACGCCCAAAAATGCGGATACTACGCCTGCCAGCAGTACAACAACGCACCACCAGTAATTCCAGGCAGGCAAAAAGCTGAACATAAAACGACCGAAGCCGTAAAGCGCAATCTTCAGCATAACACCGCTCATCAGCGCGGAAACGTGACTGGGTGCTGCCGGATGCGCCTTAGGCAGCCAAACATGCAGCGGCACCAGACCGGCCTTTAAAGCAAAGCCGGCAAAGGCACAGACAAAAACAAGATGCTGCCAGCTGCCATCCAGCGTGTTCTTGGCCATAGCAGCAAAGCTGAAGCCCTCGCTGGCAGAGCCTGTCAGCAAAAAGGCAATCATAATCGCCGCCGTACCGACGCTAGTCATAACCAGATACTGATAGGCAGCATTCCAGGTAGCGCGCTTTTCGGATTCATGGTTAACCAGCATAAAGGAGGCTACAGCCATAATCTCCCAGAAAAGCAGGAAGCTGAAGGCATCACCGGCCAGCAGCACCAGCACCATAGACATGATGAACAGGCACCACATGCCGCCCAAAAGACGCAGACGGCTGCCCTCATAGCTACGCGCATAACCGAGCGCGTACAGGCTGGTAACAACACCGGCGATACCGGTCAAAAGCAGAAAGACTGCGCTCCAGCCATCGCAGCCTAAAGAATACGAGCCCCAGGTCAGGGGTGCAGGGCTCATGCCGCCAAAGAGCTGCAGGCCTGCTGCATAAGCGCAGACAGCGCTGCCAAAAAGGGCAGCGCTGTTAGCAAGCCAGTGTGCAGCACGCTGCATGCCGTGAGGAAGCAGCATGGTTAATACGCCGATGCCATAGAAGCCCACAGCCACTAAAAACATTTCCATTTCATCACCTACACATAAAAATTTCAACTTCTTCACAAAAATGACATGTATCGTTAATTATAACACATTTGTTGACTGCGTAAAAGAAAATTACTGTTAAGAATACAAAAAATACACCGGGCCTGCAGAAATTCCACATGTCCGGTGGTTTTATAATAAGGCTTCGGCATCAAATGAGCTTCCGGCAGATTATATTTTTGCTCTTACTCCTTCGCCCGCAGCGCCAGCTGCTTACGCAGCCTACAGCGCAGCAGCTCAATAAAGCCTGCCGGCTCCTGCACCCGCAGCAACGGACCGAAGGATAAAATACGGATAACCATTTCCGTTTCGTCACTTTTGTTATACATCAGCTGCAGCCTGTAATGCTTTTCATCCAGTCGCTCCGTTATCTTTTCCAAATGCGAAAAATGCAGCATTGCCCGCTCCAAAGCATTGCGCTCATCCGTCAGCAGGACGGTAACCGCACAGCGCTCCGGCTCCAGCAGCATACAGGCTTCTTCTTCCATCGGCTCCAGCATTTTACAGCTTTTGATGCGCCCCACATTAACGTAATGCAGATGGCGCTCGCACACCGCCTTCAGGCGAAACTTGTCATCCTTCGCCGAATATTCCAGCTGCAGCGGCAGATATTCCTTCCGCACGCTTTCGTTTTTGCCGCTGATAAAGCTGATTTCCACCCTGCGCTTTTCCGTTATCGCCTGCAGCAGCAAGCGAAAATGCTGTTTGTACTGCGGAGCATCATAATCGTCACCGTCGCTGTAACGGTCGAAATACACAAACTGCTCCTCACTGAACAGCGGCTCCACATTCTCCAGCCCACTGCAATCTACATCAAAAAGCTGTAGCCGCTTATCCGTCAGCAGGCTTTTCAGCCAGCGACGCTGCAATGTTGTCAACGGCATCGCCGGTGCATGCCGCAGCGGCGTAGTCATATCCTTCTGCAGCAGCGGCCAGCTTCCGTCCTGCAGTGCCTTGGGAATGGTCAGGCAGCTGTCAGCAAAGGCCTGCTCCCGCACCAACAGCTCCAAGCTGTCCTTCGTCAGCTGCTTTTCCTGAGCCTGCCGCAAAATGGAGCTCACAACATTAAAATAGGTGCCGTATATTTCGTTAAAAAAGCTGTCATTTTTCGCCATCCGCTTGCACCTCCTGGAGATAATAGGCTGCCGTCTGCTCCAAATCATCATAAAAAATGCGCTCTATTTCCTCGTTACTGCAGCTAAAAGCAGTAATACGCCCGATAAAGGTGCGTATCCACGGCAACAGCTCACGCGCATCATACACGGCAGCACTGAAGCGATAATGCTCCGCATCCAGCTGCTGCACTGTTCCGCAGCGCTTTTCGCGCTCCAGGCGCTGCACAATAAACTGCTCGTCAGCTGCCGCCTCCACCGTAAAGCTGATTTCCTCCAGCCGGTCTGTCCTGAGCATGCCTGCGCCCCAAATGTGCGGCGCCGCCTCCTGTGCCAACCGCAAAAACTCCTCATAGCGTCCTTCGACGCGTTTAACCTCAATACTTTCGATATGGTCCAGACGGTTGAACAGCAGCTTTTGCGCAGCATAACTGTAGCTCAAAAGATACTGTCGTCCTATCCTCGTGCTGCAGTAAATTTTCAAGGGGCAAACATATTGCGGTATGCTGCTACCGTCCTTGTCACAGCGGTAAAGCGTTACGGACTGCCTGCTGTTCATCGCCTCCAGCAGCTCATACAGCAGCTTGCTGTCCATCGTATATAAAATAAAATGATGCTTAAAGGCAAAAACTTCGCAGTCCTCGGCAAATTTATCCAGCAGATAGGAGCCTGCCTCTCCCAAGGGTGCCGCCTCGGAAAAGAAGGCACAGGCAAGCTGCCAGCTGCGCCAGTTCACCTCATCACGCGCCAGGCAGTAAAGATTGCGCCGTCCCTGCTTCACCAGCCGCAGCATTCCCAGCGCAGTATATTCATTCAGCTTGTTGCGCACCGTTGATTCATCGGGCTGACGCAGCTGATTGTCAAAGCAGTTGAAATAACGGCCACTCAGCAGCTCCAACAGCTCTGCCGCCGAATAGGCCTTGCCGTCGGCAAGAATATCCAGCAGATAAAAATGCAGCGTAATATCCATGGACGTAAAGCTCTTGGCCTTCCAGCTTTTATACAAAGGATTATGACTGATACTGCTGCTGTCGAAGGAAATGCGGTAGGCTCTGCCGTCCGCTTCACTCTTGAAGCTCATGTAATCCTCCAGCCAGCTGTCCAGACGCCGGCGATTATCATCGTAGCTTCTGGAGCTTTTGGCGGTAAAATCCTGCCGCTTTTCAAAGCCGTATACATAAAAGCGCCGCATAAAATTGCGGATATCACTGTAATTTTTAAAAAGCTCGCTATAAGCCATCTGCTTTTGTTCCCCTTCCGCGCTAATTTAATATTAGTATAACATAAGCAGCGTATCTCTGTAATTACAAAAACGGCGCAGCAGATTTTTACATCCGTTACGCCGTCAATTTTATTTTTATTCAACTGTTACGCTCTTGGCGAGATTACGCGGTTTATCAACATCACAGCCGCGAGTCAGCGCCGCATAGTAGGCCAGCAGCTGCAAGGGCAGCACTGCCATCAGCGGTGCCAGATATTTGTCTGTACGCGGGATGTAAATAACATGGTCCGCATATTTTTCCAGAGAGGTATCACCCTCAAAGCCGATGGCAATAACCACAGCCTCGCGCGCCTTAACCTCCTGCAGGTTGCTGACGGTTTTATCATATACATCCATCTGCGTTGCCAGTACGATTACCGGCACACCGGAAACAATCAGCGCCAAGGTGCCGTGCTTCAGCTCGCCTGCCGCATAAGCCTCCGCATGAATGTAGGAAATTTCCTTCAGCTTCAGCGCACCCTCCAGCGCTACAGCATAATCAAGGCTGCGTCCCAGGAAGAAGGCATCCTCACTGCTGCCGTATTCACGCGCAAACACCTTAATTTGGTCCACGTTTTCCAGCATTTTATGAATTTGCTCGGGTACAAAGGTCAGACCCTGCACCAGCTCCTGCTCACGCTCGGCACTCATGCTGCCGCGCAGACGGCCTACATAAATTGCCAGCATCAGCATTGCCAGAAGCTGTGTAGTGTAAGCCTTGGTAGATGCTACGGCAATTTCCGGACCGGCATAGGTATAAACAACCTGGTCTGCCTCACGCGCAATAGAGCTGCCGACAACGTTGGTAACCGCCAGAGTGCGGGAGCCAAGACGCTTAGCCTCGCGCAGCGCTGCCAGCGTATCGCTGGTTTCACCGCTCTGGCTGATAACAATCGTCAGGCTGTTGCCGTCAACAAGCGGGTCGCGGTAACGGAACTCGCTGGCAATATCCACCTCAACCGGCACACGCGCCAGCTGCTCCAGATAATATTTGCCGACAATGCCTGCATGATAAGCGGTACCGCAGGCCACGATAAAGATTTTATTGATTTCGCGCAGCTCCTCGGCTGTCCAGTTCAGCTCGGGGAAGCCGATGGTTTTTGCTTCCGCGTCCAGACGGCTTGTCATGGTGTCGCGCAAAGCCTTAGGCTGTTCATAGATTTCCTTCAGCATGAAATGCTCAAAGCCGCCTTTTTCCGCTGCTTCGGCATTCCAGTTAACGACAAACACCTTCTTGCTGATGGGAGTGCCGTTGATATCCTGCACCCATACACCGTCTGCCGTTACCGTAGCGATTTCTCCATCGCTCATAATAAAGGTACGGCGCGTATGATTGATAATAGCCGGAATATCGGAGGCAATAAAGTTTTCACCCTCGCCCAGACCGATAATCAGCGGATTATCCTTTTTGGTGCAGATAATTTTATCAGGCTCGTATTCGCACATAAATACCAGACTGTAGGAGCCCTTGATGAGCTTCAGCACCTTTTTGACGGTTTCTTCGAAATCTCCGTCATATTGGTCCGCCATCAGATGAGCTACAACCTCGCTGTCTGTTTCGGACAGGAATTCATGTCCCTTGGCAATCAGTTCTTCCTTCAGGCCAAGATAATTTTCAATAATACCGTTATGGACAACGACAAACTTACCGCTGCTGTCCGTATGGGGATGCGCATTGCGATCCGACGGACGGCCATGTGTTGCCCAGCGTGTGTGACCGATACCTACATTGCCTACAGGCATATTGCCTGCCAATTTCTGGCGCAATGCATCCAGACGGCCTACACATTTTTCTACACGAATGCTGTTGTTTTCATAAACAGCAATGCCGGCAGAATCATAACCGCGATACTCCAGCTTGCTCATACCGTCAAGCAAAAAGGGGGCTGCTTCGTGATTACCGATATAACCTACAATTCCGCACATAAGTAGTAATCCTCCTCTACGCTGCAAGGTATAAGGCATCATCTGCTTCGTCAGATTTTCTCGTATCTGATACCTTCTCCCTTGCGAGCCTGTATTATATTCTTTGCCCTTTCTGCCACCGTGCTTTTCTCTCCCCCGTTACCGGAGGGCTTTGTACACGGTTTGCGGCCTGCAGCCGGCCGTGAGGCATCCGCTGACTGATCGATAACCTCATTCCTCGTCCACCGCCTGAGCGGTACATGCGCTTACATCCTTCACTGTCTGCTTTTAGCAGCAAAGACATGGCTCTGCTGATTTATGAGCAAACAGACAATGAGCCGCGCAGGCAGGCAGTCCCACGCGGCACATCCTCAGACTAATTTAATTTTACAATATGATGACTGGCAGGTCAAGAAAACATTCCTTGAACTTTTCTTGCCTGAAGGTGCTTCATATAGTATAATCCCATCTTAGACAATTGAATTTTGTTTTTTATATTCGTAAGTTCTAGATGTGATAAGGGTTTGAGCAGCTAAAAACAGCTTTTTTATGTGGAAAGTTTAAGTAATAGTATAAGACATGATGGATTTGTGAATTTAATAAGAACGGTTGTCAAACGCTTTACTTTGTGCTATCATAGAAATAGAAAAGGTGCCGCCGATAGACGGTTGTCCTTGAACATTTAGGTATAAAAAATAACCGCTTGTTTTGCAGACTGGGCGGTTATTTTTTTGCGTGAATTTGACCTAGCGCATAACCTAGAGCGAATCCTAGAGCTACTGAAGTCAGACATAAGCCGAGAACAGAGATAAGATTATCTAAAGTCATCATTGGTCTCACCCCCTCTTGCCATTAGATTTGCAGTAATACAAAATCTTGCTGCCAGAGGGACAACCGCCTACCGTTATGGAAGCACCACAAAAATATTTTAGCATAAAAAGCGAACATATACAACGAACAACCTGTGAAAGTTTCTCTGCTCAAAAATAGAGCACATAGCGTACAAACGCCCAACTATTACTGTTTTGTAGTAGTTGGGCATTCTCTTTTTTTGATAGCTGTTGTTGTATACTTATTTTATTAGGAGTACAAATATACTCCACCTGTTTTTTCCAGAATAAGGTTTTCGATGTCATAAACGTCGTAATATCGCTTACTTATGCAATAGCTGACAATCTTGTCGGCGATGATGTCATCAGATAAAGAGTAGCCTGCGATATTGAGCATTTCTTCTGTCTCTTTGTTATTCAGTTCCAAAGCCAGGCATAAGCAGAGAATCGTACTTTTGCTAGGCTTGTAGCCGGTATCCTTCATGCTGCGGATTTTGGAAAAAACAGTTTTAGAGACGTGCGCTTTTTTATAGAGTTTGTTTTCTGCGATATCTTTTTCTTCGCAGTATTTGATGATGGAAGGATAAAGGTCGCAGGAAGTGTTGGGAAAACTTTTGACGATGTTTTTGATGGCGTTTAGTGATAACAATGGCGGCGCACACACGGCGCCACTGACGAAACCATGACGAGACGTAGCATAGGCTATAATGACATAGTTGGACATTATTTCCTGATAGTTTTCTCTTAAATTCTCTATTACGCGTTTGTCGTTCGTCATATTGTGGACCTCCAAAAAGTTTCTTGCAAAGAAACCGAAAAGTGCTGCTTATAGTGTAACATATAAGCAAGGAAAGATAAAGTGAGAAAAAATAACAGTGTTAAAAAGTAATTGTACATTTCATGAAGATAAAAAAGACATTTGCTTGACGGGGGGGCAGAGAGATATAATGAAGTAAAACTTTATCTTTTTAATGGAGTTATAGACAGAATGGAGGAGTTTAAATGAGTAATATAGTTCCTTTTGATTTTAACAAAGTATTGGCAGGAGCAGCAGAGTTTCCTGGCGTAAAGATTGAGAGAGAAGAGTTTCTTCAAAATAATTTTTCTAGCAGATTTGATAGTGAAATGGTAACACAAATTGTGCAGACTAGTCCTATTAGAGCTGGAGTAAATGAAAGTGTTTTGCATGAAATTGCAAGAGAGTGCATTGATTACGAGCAGATGAAAGTTTCTGCTTTGTCCTTTGCTACTGGTTGTGGCGGTTTAGTAGGAATCCCGGCTGATTTGGCACAGTATCTGGCTCATGTCCTGAGAATATCTCAGAAATTAGCATATATTTATGGCTATCCGGAAATTTTTTCTATTGAAGGAAGTATGGACGAAAAAACTCAAAAAATAATTTTGTTGTTCATTGGTGTAATGTATGGAGTCAGTGGTGCAAATAAAGTTATTGCTGAAATATCTAAGTTGCTTGGCGACAAGGTAGGGAAAGATATTTTGAGAGCGGCTTTGACAAAAACTGCTTGGTATCCCTTGCTGCAACAAGTTTGCAAACAAGTGGGCATTAAAGTGACAAAAGATGCTTTGAGTAAAACTACTACTAAAGTATTTCCGGTGATTGGAGGAGTGGTTAGTGCAGGAATTAGCTATCACGGGTTCGGTAAAGGGGCAAAACGCTTGCATAAAACTTTGAGAGAAAATCCCGTAAGATAACGATGTAAAGAACTGTGAGGTGGTTTCTTATGCCTGACAACAAAATTTTAATCATGATCGGCGGTATGGCTTTCTTGCTCCCTGCGGCACCTTTCCTCGCATTAGCAGGTATCGGGCTGATTGTTGTCGGCTGTATAATATATTCCGTAATCAAGAGTTTTGATGAGTAGAAGATTTACTCAAACTTCCCGTGTTGCCCTTCAAAATTAACTGTTAAAAATAACCGCTAGTGTAGGAGCTGGGCGGTTATTTTTGCGTTTTTCAAGAAAATATACAAAAGCAGACCATTGCATCCAAAAATGATGTAAAGGTCTGCTTTTAATCTTTATTCAGCAAGAAGGCCTGCTTATGCCAGCTCCTTAGTTACAACGTCGGCAATAGCGTTGGCAATCTGCTCCAGACGCTCCTGCTTCGGTCCTTCGGCCATAATACGGATTAAAGGCTCGGTGCCGGAAGCACGTACCAGAATCTGGCCGTTTTCGCCCAGCTCCTCCTGATATTTTTTGATTACTTCCTGAATAGCAGCCTTTTCTTCCCAGCCGTTTTTATTCTTCACGCGTACGTTCAGCAGAATCTGCGGGAATTTAGTCATCACACCGCTCATCTCGGACAGAGATTTATTGTTGCGAACCATTGCGCACAACAGCTGTACAGCAGTCAGAATACCATCACCGGTTTTAGCGAATTCGGAGAAAATGATATGACCGGATTGCTCGCCGCCGATAGAATAATTGTGCTTGAGCATTTCTTCCAGTACATAGCGGTCACCTACAGCGGTTTTGACAGTCTTGCCGCCATGAGCCTTCATAGCCTGATGCAGGCCGACGTTACTCATAACAGTAGTTACCAGCATATTGTCATGCAGCTTGTTGCGCTTCATCAGCTCCAGCGCGCAAATCAACATAATCTGATCGCCGTCCATAGCCTCGCCGTTTTCGTCAACTGCCAGGCAACGATCAGCATCACCGTCATTGGCGATACCTACATGAGCGCCAACCTCGACAACCTTCTTCTGCAAAGCCTCCAGATGAGTGGAGCCGCAGCCGTTGTTGATGTTGATACCGTTAGGCTCGTTGAAAATTGCTACAACCTCTGCACCGAGGCTGCGCAGGATAACCGGTGCGATTTCGCTGTTGGCACCGTTGGAGCAGTCCATAACAATCTTCAGACCATTCAGCTTAGCATAAGCAGTGCTCAGAATGTGCTTAATATACAGTGCAGACAAATCCTTTTCATGAATAATCTGGCCTACGCTGCTGCCGCTTACTGCCTGAGTGTAATCAATCGGTGCAGCAACGATAGCTGCAATTTCGTCCTCTACTGCGTCAGGCAGCTTGTGGCCTGTCTGAGAGAAAAATTTGATGCCGTTGTCTTCAAACGGATTGTGAGAAGCAGAAATTACAACACCGGCGTTAGCCTTAACCTCACTGGTAAGGAAGGAAACTGCCGGAGTAGGCATAACGCCCAGAAGATGTGCATTGCCGCCAGCGCTACAGATACCTGCTGCCAAAGCGCTTTCCAGCATTTGTCCGCTGCGGCGTGTATCTCTGCCGATAATAATTTTCGGGCAGGAAACCTCGCGGCCAAAGTATTTTGCGGCAGCATAGCCCAGCTTAAAGGCCAGCTCCGGAGTAAGCTCTACGTTCGCTACACCGCGAACACCATCAGTACCAAATAATCTTGCCATTTTTTGTAATAACCTCCCTAATGTTAATGCGTTTATATGTGAGTTGGGAATTGTTGAGCTAAAAAAGCAAAACGAAAGCCTCTCCTTGGGGAGAGGTGTCATCGCATAGCGATGACGGAGAGGGGTGATACATAACATAATACTATGCATACTGCAAAATCCCCTCTCAGTCGCCCTACGGGCGCCAGCTCCCCCCAAGGGGAGCCTAATGCTCTGTATTACTCTCCAACCTAAATTACTTCACCGGCGCAAATCTTTCCATAATCGCACGCGCCACATGATAGCCGTCAAGCGCAGCGCTCATAATACCGCCGGCATAGCCTGCGCCTTCGCCGCAGGGATAAAGCGAATCATGCGTCAGCGATACATAGCTCTGCCTGTCGCGCTCTATGCGAACCGGCGCCGAGGTGCGTGTTTCCACACCCGTCAGCAGCGCACCGCCGTCGGCATAACCCGCCAGCTTGCGGCCGAAGCTCGTAATGCCCTCGCGCAGAGTATCCGTAACGTAAGCAGGCAGCACCTTGTCTAAGCTGCAGGCCGCAAGTCCTGGACGATAGCTTGGCTGCACCAAACATTCCAGTGACGGAGTGCTGCGCTTCAAAAAGCTGTCCAGATTTTGCGCAGGCGCATAATAGCTGCTGCCTGCTGCCGCATAAGCAAGCTGCTCATAGCGGCGCTGGAATTCTACGCCTGCCAGCGCACCCTCGCCAAAATCCCGGCTGTCTACATTCACCACCAGAGCACTGTTGGCAATGCCGCTGTCACGCTTAAACATGCTCATGCCGTTGACAACCACGCCACCGGTCTCCGAAGCGGCGGCAACTACCTGACCGCCCGGGCACATGCAGAACGAATAGGCTGTGCGTGTTTTATCCTGCGTGTGGTAAACAAGCGCGTAATCCGCTGCGCCCAGCAGATGATGTCCGGCAAAGCTGCCGTACTGCGCCCTGTCAATCAGCTCCTGCGGATGCTCGATGCGCACACCGATGGCAAAGGGCTTCGCCACAATGCCAACGCCCCTGCGTGCCAGCATAGCGTAGGTATCGCGCGCGCTGTGACCGCAGGCCAGAACCACAGCTCCCGCCGCCAGTCTTTCGCCGCCGTCAAGGATTACGCCCTGCACAGCATTATTTTTGATATCCAGATCAACCACATGCGCATCGTAACGCACGCTGCCGCCCAGCTCCGCAATGCGGCGGCTGAGCCCCTGTACCATCGCACGCAGCTTATCCGTGCCTACGTGCGGCTTGTGCTCGTACAAAATATTTTCCGGCGCGCCTGCATCCACAAAAAGCTGCAGGATTTCGGCCATCATAGGATCATTGACGCGCGTGGTCAGCTTGCCGTCCGAGAATGTGCCTGCACCGCCCTCGCCAAACTGCACGTTGGACGCGGGATTAAATTCTCCCGTCTGCCAAAAGCGCTGCACATCCTGCACACGCTGCTCCACCGGCTTGCCACGCTCCAAAAGCAACGGCTTATAGCCATGCTCCGCCAGCTGCAGTGCCGCCAAAAGTCCCGCAGGACCGGCACCGATAACCACAGGCGGTGCGCTCAGCGGCAGTGTACCAAGCTCAAGCGTCGGCTGCTGCTGCTCCTGATATTGCGTAATATCACGGTCCGCCAGCAGGCGCTTCGTCTGTCTGCCACCTGTTTCAACCTCTGCCAACACATGGTAATTGAGGCAGATATCATTTTTCTTGCGCGCATCCACTGCCTTGCGTACTATCCGCACACTGCCCAAAGCATCACGCGGAATGCCGCATTTACGGCACACCGCCTGCTCAAGCGTCTGCTCCTGTCGCAGGCTGATACGCACATTATTTATTTTCAGCTTCATCTATAAATCAATTCTGCCTTTCTACCGATATTTTAATCTGTACCGTACGTCTTTCGGGAATAACCTTTTCCGGCAAATCCAGCTCAGCCGCAACAACGGTGCTGCCGGTTAGCTTGCTTACATCCACCGGCTTGGTCTTGACATCCTTCAGCTCCTTCAGCACGGAAGGCGGTGCGGTAACGCGAACGCTTGTCGGCACAATCTCTGTTTTGGTAACAACAATACCGGCAGGCAAATCACCGCTCATAACCAGCTTAACCGGAATATCAAGCGAATGCATCTGGCTTACCATATTGGCCTGCACCATAACGCGCTCAGGGATAATTCTCATATTGGGAATATCGTAACCGTCGTCACTCACGGCAACCAGCTCGCTTTCCGTCTGGAAGCTGCCACTATGGTTGCTGATATCTATCGGAGCAACCACACGGTTTACCTTGTCAATACGATGTGTTGCACCGCGCAAAGTAACCTCCGCCGGAGTAATTATACTGCTGCCGATGGTCATATCACCGTTCACAGCTCCCACGATACGCGTAGTAACGGGAACCTTTTTCTCGCTTACCGTATCCACATATACGGAAACCTCCTTAGGCGTTACGGATACAATCTCACCGCCGGAGTAGGTTACCGTAATCGGCAGGCTCTGCTGACCTTCGGTTATATTTTTTAAATTGATAGAAGCATTGATTTCGGCACTCAGATTATCGGAACTCAGCTTGGCACGCGAGCCGCGCACCTTTACCAGAATTTTATCGGGAGCATTAAAGACCATCATATTTTGCGGCAGATTTCTCTGCTGCAGGCGCACCTCGATATTACGCTCGATTATCGGGTTCTGGTCGGTCATTACATATACCCACAGGCCACAGGCCATGAGCAGGCAGATAATTCGTGCCAACAGGTTTTCCTTACGCGCCAGCCTTTGCAAAAATCTCATTTTTTCTCACCGCCCCACAAGCTCTTGATTTTATCAACCAAAGAATTCTTAACTGCCGCATGCGGACGGAAAATTGCCGTGCGCAAAATTTCCTTCACATCATCCACCGTCAGGTAACGCATCAGCTCGCCGTTGCGGGCGATGGAAATCGTACCGGTTTCCTCGCTGACAACAAGAATCATCGCATCGGACTGCTCGGACATACCGATAGCTGCACGATGGCGGGTACCAAGCTCCTGGCTCAAATTACGGTTTTCCGTGAGCGGCAGCAGGCAGCAGGCAGCAACAACGCGGTTGCCGCGGATAACGACAGCGCCGTCATGCAGCGGTGTATCCTTAACAAAAATGTTCTGCAGCAGTCCAGAGCTCACCAGACCGTCAATCGGCACACCGGTTTCGATGCGCTCTGCCAGACCGGTAGCACGCTCAAAGACCATCAGCGCACCTACCTTGTTTTTGCTCATCACCTTAGTGGCATGGGCAACGGCATCCAGCATTTCCTCCAGCTCCTGCTCATCCAGCTCGCTGCCCTTGTGGAACAGCTTGCCGCGGCCGATTTGCTCCAAAGCACGTCGCAGCTCCGGCTGAAAGACAACAGGCAGGGCGACCATAATCACCGTCATGCTCTTTTCCAGCAGCCAGCTGATAACATGCAGATTCAGCCAACGGCAGATAAGCGTGAAGCCTATCAGCACCATGAGACCCTTGCCCAGTGTTGCGGCACGAGTGTTTTTCAGCATCAGGAACAAACGGTAAAGAAAATAGGCAACGACGACAATATCTATAACATCCAAAAATGTGATTGTCGAAAGCAAGCCTTGCAGTTGTATCATCATAATTGCATTGCTCCTATCTATCAGACACTATCGACTAAGCGCTAAGCCTTAGTCCATTTTCAGAATCGCCATGAATGCCTCCTGCGGCAGCTCCACACTGCCAACCTGCTTCATGCGCTTTTTACCTTCCTTCTGTTTTTCCAACAGCTTACGCTTACGGCTGATATCGCCGCCGTAGCATTTCGCCAGTACATCCTTACGCATAGCGCGGACGTTTTCGCGGGCAATAACCTTGTTGCCGATTGCTGCCTGTACCGGAATTTCGAACATCTGACGCGGAATCAGGCTGCGCAGCTTTTCAACCAGCTGACGGCCGCGGACGGTAGCAAATTCCTTATGCACAATCGCGGAAAGCGCATCGACAGGCTCGCCGTTCAGCAGGATATCTACCTTCACCAAATCAGAATAGCGATAGCCGGACAGCTCGTAGTCCAGGGAAGCATAACCGCGGGTAGCGGATTTCAGACGGTCAAAATAGTCAAAGATAATCTCACTCAGCGGTAATGCGTAGTGAATCATAACGCGGGTATCATCAAGATAGGTCATGTTATCGTATTCACCGCGTTTTTCCTGGCTCAGCTCCATAACAGCGCCTACATAATCCTTCGGCACAATGATGGTTGCATTAACGAAAGGCTCCTCAACATGGTCGATAACGGTCGGGTCCGGGAAAAGGGACGGGTTATCTACCATTTCAACGTCGCCGTTGGTGCGGAACACCTCGTAAATAACGTTCGGCGCGGTAGTAATCAGGCTCAGATTATATTCGCGCTCCAAGCGCTCCTTGATAACGTCCATATGCAGCAGGCCCAAGAAGCCGCAGCGGAAGCCAAAGCCCAGCGCGGTAGATGTCTCCGGCTCAAATACCAGAGAAGCATCGTTCAGCTGCAGCTTTTCCAAAGCATCACGCAGGTTATCGTAATCGGAATTCTCTACCGGATACAAACCGCAGTATACCATCGGTGTAGCCTTGCGGTAACCGGGCAACGCTTTTTCGGCAGGATTATCGGCATCTGTTACGGTATCGCCTACGCGTGCGTCCTTAACGTTTTTGATGCTGGCAGCAAAGAAGCCTACCTGGCCCTCCTCCAGCTCATCAACATTGACAATGCCCGGTTTGAAGTAACCGACCTCGGTAACATCAAATTCCGCACCGGTTGCCATCATGCGAATCTTCATGCCCTTGCGCAGACGGCCCTGCATAATGCGTATATATAAAACTACGCCCTTGTAAGCGTCAAATTTGGAGTCAAATACCAATGCCTTCAGCGGTGCTTCCGCATCGCCCTGCGGCGCCGGCACGCGCGCTACGATTGCTTCCAGCACGTCCTCGATGCCAATGCCTGTCTTGGCACTGCACAGAACTGCGTCGGAAGCATCAATACCGATAACGTCCTCGATTTCCCTTTTAACATGCTCAGGGTCGGCACTCGGCAAATCAATTTTGTTGATAACCGGGATAATCTCCAGATCGTTATCCAGCGCCAGATACACGTTGGCCAAAGTCTGCGCTTCAATGCCCTGAGTAGCGTCGATAACCAGCAGTGCGCCCTCGCACGCTGCCAGTGCACGCGAAACCTCATAGGTAAAGTCTACGTGGCCCGGGGTGTCGATAAAGTTCAGCATATACTCCTCGCCGTTGCGCGCCTTGTAAATGCTGCGCACAGCCTGCGCCTTGATGGTGATGCCGCGCTCACGCTCCAAATCCATGGAATCGAGAATCTGCTCCTCCATCTCACGCTTGCTCAGCGTTCCTGTATATTCAATCAATCTGTCCGCCAGGGTAGACTTGCCATGATCTATATGGGCGATAATAGAAAAGTTGCGAATGTGATTTTGTTCAATCATAAATTACTCTTCCTGCTCCTTCATTAAAATGTATTATTTCAGGCCATTTTTGGCTTGAGCCTGTTTTATTAGTACTAATTATTATACCATTATACGGCAAAGCCTGTAAACTAAAAAGAGAGACGGCTCGGCGCCATCTCTCTTCATGCTGCGTTTTATTTCAGCTTACTGTCCTCAAATTCAACGCATTTGTAGTAATTGTCGATTTTATAATTCAGCTTATCAAGCGTTTCCTGCATCTGCGCCATGCGCTCCAGCAGCTTGGCACGTTCCTCTATTAAAATTTCCTTGCGTGCCGCCCGTGTTTTGTCGCCCTGCTGAAACAGCGCCACATATTCAATCAGGCTTTCTACTGAAATACCTGCCGCACGCATGCATTTGGCAAAGTTTACCCAGTTGCAGTCTGTTTCAGTATAGTCGCGAATACCGCTTTCATTACGGTTGACAGCCGGAATCAGGCCGATGCGCTCATAATAACGCAGCGTGTCCGCTGTAATGTCATACATTTTGCTTACTTCGTTTATTTTCATCACGCTTACCTCCTGCCAGGATTGTTTTCCTGCTTTCTGCTTATATTTTAGCATTTGGAGTCAGCTCCAGGTCAAGCGTCCGCAAAATATTTTTTACAGGAACAGGCAGGCATATTTGTGATTTTCTCTTGCATAATGCTCGCATTCGTGGTAGAATAATGCAGTACAAGAAAATTCAGGAGGTGAAATTCGTTGCCGAACATTAAATCTTCCATCCGCAGTGTAAAGACCGACGCAGAACGTCGTGCTAAAAACGCTCCGATTAAAGCAGCTCTCCGCAATGCTTCCCGCAAAGTAGAGGCTCTGGCTAAAACCGGCGCTAAAGAAGACGCTCAAGCTACTATGGCTACTGCTTCCGGTTTGCTCGATAAAGCAGCTCGCAAAGGCATTATCCATAAGAATGCTGCAGCTCGCAAAAAATCCAGACTTGCAAAGAGAATCAACGCTATGGCTTAATTCTTACAAGCTGACCTGCTCTGAAAAGAGCAGGTTTTTTGCATTTCTGGGATAAATTTTTTGCAGTCAGGCTAATCAAGATCATAATTGATGTATGTAAAGCTCTCAATCACGTCATTATCATTCAGCGTGATAATCAACTGCTTGGCAGGTCTGTCAAAGCCATCCGCATCAAGCACAGATTTTTCCCACACGATACTGTTTGTCGGCTCCTCAATATCAACAGCAGACTCGTGCCAGCCGATTCTCCGCATCATATCGTAAAAATTATTCCGCTCTTTCTGATCAAAATGCTGTCCGACTGCGTAGCCTGCCATCTCGCCGGGAGCCTTGTTAATCACTACCTGATAGGTTTTTCCGTCAAAGGCTCTCGTGTAGAACACTCGCGGACCTACCTGCACCTTATTAAGGTCATAAGCAATATTCATATCGTCGGCATGCTCTACTCTGCCCATGCTGTAGCCGGAGCCTGCTGCATAGCCGGCGGGATCGTTAATCCAGTTTGCCTCTACCGCAGCCTGAAAGCGTCCTTCATCTGAATGAGCATATTGGCCATCAGGCAACGCACCTATAAATTGGTTATACATGTATCCTCTGTAGCCTTTTTCGGTAGTTCCATACACCCACACATATTTACTGTTAGGTATAAACACTACCTTTCTTGCATAAAATTTATCGCCGTTTTGCAGCATGGTTACTACCTCACAGTTTGTGTTAGGCTCTGTTCTTAAGTTAACATCCGTAGCAATACATTGAGTTGCCAACGGCCAGCGCGGATGTTCATCAATAATATCCGAAAGATAACCGCCGCTGAGATGAGCAAAAGCGGTATTGGCCAAGAGCGCCATTCCCAAGGTCATGCCCAAAAACAAATTCTTTTTCATATGTATATCCCTCCCTTGATTGCGGTACGAAATCCCTCAATCAACAAATTTCAGATACAGGCTGCTTATTTTGTACAACAAGCATCTGTCTTTCGGTTACTCGCAGAACGTATACAGAAAATTATCAACCTTAAAGTTTTGTAATTCCTTTATATCTCCCCTGTAAGGGGAGGTGGCTGCGAGCACCGGCGAGCAGACGGAATGGTTGTTACCGCTTCCGAAGCAGCAAAAGCTGTGTTTCTCAGCATCATTATAGCGTATAATAACAAAAGCATCCCCACACTTTTACTGCAAAAAGTGTAGGGATGCTTAATTTTTTTGTTAGCAGCAGTCATTTCACTGCCTAAGCCGCACGCCCGCCTTACTCCCGGCAGACACCGCAACGACGGCAGCCGTCAAAGCACATCGGCGTAAACTTGCCGCTTTCGCTGCGCTGCAGCTCGGCTGCAAGATATTCCTGCGTTACGCCCATATCCAGATGCTGCCAAGGCAGCGGCTGGCCTACCTGCAGCTCGCGCTCCGCCAGCTCCTCGGCATCAAGGCCCTCCTCCTTCAGCACCTGCTTCAGGCTACGGCCTTCCACATGTGCCTTCAGCAGCGCTTCGCCTATACGTCTGCTGCCGCGCGCCAGCACGGACTGCACCACGGTTTCCTTCAGCGATTCGGTTATCAGCTTAATGCGCTTTTCCTTCTTCAGGCCATCGCCCAAAATTTTAAAGCGCTTCTTCAGCGTGCGCACATTACAAAGCGGCGCCCACTGGTACGGCGTAAAGGGCTTGGGCACAAAGCCGTTGACCGAAATAACCAGCTCACCCTTGTTGCCTACAGCATCCATTTTGGCGCGCACGCGTTTAATCATCTCCACCGTTTCAACGATATCCTCGTCCTCTTCTCCCGGCAGACCGATCATATAATACAGCTTGATGTTGCGCATACCGGCAGCAGCCGCCAATTCGATAGAATTATAAACGTGCTCCTCCGTAATGCCCTTGTTAATCGCAGCGCGCATCCGCTCGCTGCCTGCCTCCGGCGCTACGGTCATCGTGCGCTGTCCGCTCTGTGCCAACGCATGCGCAATCTGCTCCGTAAGCATATCGGCGCGCATGCTGGCCACGGAAAACGGTATCTTGTGCTCTACTAAGTATTCCGTCAGCTCCGCCATCTGCGGATGGTCGGAAACGGCAGCGCCCATCAGGCCCACCTTTTTCGTACGCTCGGGACGCTTGGCGATATCTGCCAAAATATTTTCCAGCTTACGCGGCCGCGGCTTGCGGAAGCAATAGCCTGCCATGCAGAAGCGGCAATGACGGCCGCAGCCACGCGCCACCTCGACGATAAACATATCCTCAAATTCCGTTCCGCTCGTCACGATAGCAGAGGTGTGCGGATATGCGTCGATATCACGCGCCCACTGGCGTGCAACCTTCGCAGGCGCACCTTCCTGCGGCAGCAGGGCGGTAAACTCGCCCTCGTCATCGTACTGCGCCGTATACAGGCTGGGAACATAAACGCCCGGCACCTGCGCCAGCGCCGCCAGACGCTCTTGCTTGCTTTCCTCGCGGTAGATGATATCCAGAACGTGCTGCACTGTTTCCTCGCCCTCGCCGATAACAAAGGCGTCAGCCACAGCAGCCAAAGGCTCGGGATTAAAGGTAGCACAGGGACCGCCGATAATCACCAGCGGCTCACGCTGATTGCGCTCCGCCGCCCGCAGGCGGATATTACCCAAATCCAGCACCGTCAGCAGATTATCATAGTCCATTTCAAAGGACAGCATGACGAAGATAACGTCAAAATCTGCCAGCGGACGCTGATTTTCCAGGCTCAGCAGCGGTGTTTTGCTTTTGATATGCTCCTGCTGCAGGCGTTTATCCGGCAAAAAGAAGCGCTCGCAGGCACTGTCGCCGCGCTCGTTAATCATCTGATACAGAATGTGCATTCCCAGGTTCGACATGCCCAGATGGTAGACATTGGGGTAAATAAAGGCTACCGGATGGCGTAAGCCCGGCGGATACACCTGCGCGCCGGTTTCATTTTCTCTTGTTTCTTTAATGTAGTTTTTAATTATCCAGGACAAAGCATTTCCTCTCCGAGTATCTATAATGTATTAAGAAAATATCAGCGCAAAATTACGCTGATATCCTCTTGTATTTTACTGATTTTTTTCTGCCAGCTTACGTTCAAACAAATCGATAACTGTTTTCAAAACCTTTAAGCGGGCATAATATTTATTGTTGCCCTCGACCACAGTCCACGGTGCATACGAGGTATCGGTGCGCACCAACATTTCGTTGACTGCCGCTTCGTAGGCATCCCATTTATCACGGTTACGCCAATCCTCGTCCGTAATTTTCCACTGTTTATTGGGGTCATTCTGACGATCATTGAAGCGTCGCAGCTGCTCATCCTTATCAATCTGCAGCCAGAATTTGGCAATGGCGATACCGTGCTCGCTCCACTGCGCCTCCATATCCTTGATTTCATCGTAGGCGCGCTGCCATTCCTGCGGCTTAGCAAAGCCTTCGATGCGCTCTACCATCACGCGGCCGTACCAGGTGCGGTCAAAAATTGCTATGGTGCCAGGCTGCGGCAGTCTGGTCCAAAAGCGCCACTGATAATGGAACTGCTTTTCAACCACGTTCGGCGCCGCAATCGGGTGCACATGAAAACCCAACGGGTCCAGTGCCGCCGTCAGTCTGCGGATAGCACCGCCCTTACCGGCAGCGTCCCAGCCCTCAAAGCCGATAACTACCGGAATCTGCGCCTTGAACATTTCAATCTGCAGCTGTGTCAGCTTTTTCTGGTACTTATCCAGCTTTTCCTTATATTCTTCCTTGGTAAGCTCCTTGTTGGCGTCAATCGTGCTCAGCACATCGTAGGTGGCCGCGGTGCGCTTGTCGGCAGCAGGCTCTGCAGGCATCTGCACGGCTTTTTCGATAGCATCGGCAATCTTATTGAAAACCTCCAGACGCGCGCTACGCGGATCATCGTCGGCAATCAGGTGCCAGGGAGCGTTTACCGTATCGGTGGCCTCCAGCATTTTTTCGTAATGCGGCAAAAATTTATCGTAATCTTCGCTTTCATCAATCGCAGGATTCAGGTCACGCCACGCCTTGCCCAGTGTTTTGGCATTCTTGGCGATATTTTTCTTTTGCTGCTCCGGTGACAGATGCAGGAAAAATTTGAGCACAAGATAATTATCGTCCGTGAGCATTTTTTCAAAGTTGTTGATATGCTCAAAGGAAACAGCAGGATACTTGGTGTTATCCTCTTTATCCGCCAACTCGTTGGCGTTTTTCAGATAATACCAGCTGCGGTGATAAACAGCAATATGTCCCAACGCCGGCAAACGCTTCCAGAAGGCGCCGAAAAACGGCTGCTCCTGCATTACACCGCGTAAACGCACGCTGGAATAAACATTAAAGCCGCGGGCATCCATCTGCTGCATCATTTCGTTAATCAGCGCACTGCGGCGTGCACCGCGCCAGCCCTCAAACACGATGATAATCGGTCTTTTGGCGTCGCGGGCCAGGCGCTGCGCCTTTCCCAGACGTTCACCCAGCACTTCCATCTGCCTGTTGTATTCTTCCTTGGACACTTTTTTACTCAAATCCAGCTTTTCCAGCATTCTCCAACATCTCCTTACTGTGTGCGAGAATCTTTAAATCAGCGCTCCTCGTAGGGGTTCAGAGCGCGCGGTTTTCCTAATACCTCTGCCATAATAATGCCGTTGACCAGTGCCGCATGCTTCAGCTTGACGCGCTTTTTCGCTGCAGGCTGCGCCTGCGCATAGCGCGCATTAAACGCTGCCGCAGCAGCGTTCATCTTCGCTTCATCGTAGCTATAATCACCGCGGGGGTCGTAATAAACCTTGCCCGTGTCATGCACAAGGGCTTCGTTTTCACGGTGAATTCTGCCGGTATGTTCATGCAGTGCTTCGCCATCACGGTGAACTCTGCTGCCATCATCACGGCGCACACGCGTTCCGTCATGCACTACGCCGCTTTCGCGGCTGCTTTGACGCTTGCGTGCCTGCGCCTCCTCCGTCGTCTTTTTCAGACGGCGTTCAAACTCGGCGGCAATATCCTTAGGCTTAGCCTGCGTTTGCTGCTCTGCCTGCGTCGGCTCCGCCGTTTCCTGCGGCTGCTCTTGCGGCAGCTCCCGCTGTCTGCGGCGGCGGTTGCGCCTGTCCAAAAATACGTTGGCCAGCATTACGAGGACAAAAAGCAGGGGGATTAAATCACTGTCAAATAAACCGCCCATAAGCTGCACCTCGCTTATTTACTGCCCTCAGGCTTTTCCTCGCCCTCCGGGCTTACCTCGGCAATCGTGCGGCGCATCTGCGTATCTGCCTGAATATTGTTCAGGCGGTAATAATCCATTACGCCCAAGCGGCCGTTAGCCAGTGCCTCTGCCATCGCTGTCGGCACCTTAGCCTGTGCTTCCACAACCTTCGCCTGCATTTCCTGCGTATAGGCCTTCATTTCTTGCTCTTTGGCAACAGCCATCGCACGGCGTTCCTCAGCGCGCGCCTGAGCAATGCGCTTGTCTGCCTCCGCCTGGTCGGTCATCAGCGCAGCGCCGATGTTACGGCCTACATCTACGTCCGCAATATCAATGGAAAGAATTTCAAAAGCAGTGCCTGCATCAAGGCCTTTATCCAAAACTGTTTTGGAAATATAGTCGGGGTTTTCCAGTACCTTGCTGTGGTCGGCGCTGGAGCCTACGTTTGTTACAATGCCTTCGCCGACACGCGCAATAATCGTTGCTTCGCCGGCACCGCCTACCAGGCGGTCAATGTTGGCGCGCACTGTTACGCGTGCCTTTACCTTCAGCTCAATGCCGTCCTTGGCAACAGCGCTTACTACCGGAGTTTCGATAACCTCGGGGTTAACGCTCATCTGCACAGCCTCCAGCACATTGCGTCCCGCAAGGTCAATGGCACAGCCACGCTCAAAGCTCAGCTCAATCTGCGCTCTGTGGGCCGCAATCAAAGCGTCGATAACGCGGTCAACGTTACCGCCTGCCAGATAATGCGCCTCCAGCTGGTTGACGTTTACGTCAAGACCTGCCTTGTTCGCCTTAATCAAAGGCAGCACAATCTGCGACGCGGGCACACGGCGCAGGCGCATACCGATAAGGTTGAAGATGCCTACATTAACGCCGGCAGCAATTGCGGAAATCCACAGGCCCAACGGCACAAAGTTAAGAAAAATAGCAATACCGGCAATAGCAATGATTACTGCAAAGCCACTGCCGAAAATCATACTGAATAACAAATCCATAATGTCACTCCTTCGTCTGTTCTACAAAAATTTTGCTGCCCTCTACCCGCACGATAATCACGGGCGCAGACTTTTCGATATAATCTCCCTGACTGCTTACGTCAAGACGCTTGCCGTCCACCAGAATCGTGCCTGCAGGACGCAGCGTGGTCAAGGCTGTACCTCTTTTGCCCACCAGCATGCTCCAGTCATTGCCTCCGGTGTAGCCTTCGCTGTTTTTTTGGCGTGTCCACAGCACAAAGGGATTATACTTGCTTTCCTTGGGCAGATACACGCACAGCAGCGTAATTACCAGCACCAAAAACAGATACACTGCCAGCAGCACCAGCGCCGCCCAGGCATTGCCGCCCAAAACGTAAAAGCCGCCGACTGTCAGGCACACCATGCCGCTGACACCGAAAATTCCGAAGCCCGGCACAACAAATTCTATCAGCAGCAGGACAAGGCCCGCCAGCATAAAATAATATTCCAATGGCATGACTGCACCTCCTCAACGCTTATACAATTATAGTATAGCAGAGTAAAAGCATGAAGTAAATGTGAACGTACCCCTGCCTATAGAAGCGGGAGCTTCCTGCTTCAGCGAGAACAGAACCACTAACTCCGAAGAGTTATGGCGACTTACACTCTCTCCACAGGCGTAGATTCCCGTGCGACCCACGGTACTTTATGAGTTACGCTAGGCAGATATTCGCCTAGCTTCTTCTCTAATATTTATTACAGCGTTCTTGTCACGGTTATGATGACTGCCACACTTAGGGCAATCCCATTCCCGCACAGATAAGTCTTTGGTGTCATTGTTCTGGTAGCCACAGACATGGCATAGCTGACTGCTTGGATACCATTTGTCTATCTTGATAAGTTGCTTACCCTGCCATGCAAGTTTGTATTCCAGCATACTTGTGAACATGCTCCAGCCATTGTCGGATATGGATTTACCAAAGCTGAACTTGCCACCCTTCTTTCGTTTCGCCATGGCCTTTACGCTAATGTCCTCTATGCCAATCGCATCATAGCGGTCTGCAAGATAACGAGCTTTCTTATGCAGAAAATCACGGCGTTGATTAGCAATTTTCTCATGGAGTACAGCCACACGCAGTCTTTGTTTATTCCTGTTACGGCTCCCTTTTTGTCTCTTGGAGAGTTTTCTTTGTGCCTTGACCAATTTCTTTTCGGCTTCCCGTAAGAAATTTGGATAATCGGCATTGTCCTCATCGGAAGCAACATACAGCCCGTGCATAGCAAAATCCAATCCAAGAAAATTCTTCGGTATAATGGGAAGTATTTGGTTTTCATACTCCACCAAAATGCTGATATAGTATTTTCCTAACGGTGTTTTGCTTATGGTTACAGTCTTTATGGTGCTATTCTCCATCAATGGACGATGCAGACACAGCTTCACCAAGCCTATTTTAGGCAGCTTGACTTTGTTTCCCTCGATTCTTACTGAGCCATGTTGGTTGTTCGTAGAATATGAAGCATGACCTGTTTTCTTCGACTTGAAGTGTGGCTTGCCAAAAGGCTTCCTATTACTCCAAAAGTTGTTATACGCCTTGTTCAGGTTTATTTGGGCATTGGCGAGAGCAAGGCTGTCAACCTCTTTCAGCCAAGGAAATTCTTTCTTGTACTGTGCAGGTGTATTGTTAAGCCTCTTGCCTGTTTCCTTATAGTAATCAAGACGATCTCCAAGCATCTTGTTATAGATGAATCTGGCACAGCCGAAAGTCTTGGTAAACATAATCTTCTGTTCAATTGTCGGGTAGAGCCTGTATCGGTATGCCTTATTCACTATAATCACCTGCCTTGATTTTCTATGTATTTACGAATTGTCTCAATAGGAGCACCGCCTGTCGTCAGCAAGCAATAGCTTCTTGACCAAAACATTTCTTTCCACAATTTACGCCTAACTTCTGGAAAATCTTTTTTGATTAGCCTAGAACTGGCACTTTTGTAAGCGTTGATGAATTTCGACATCTCGGTATTAGGATGGGCACGAAACATGATATGTACATGGTCTTGATCATGGTTCCATTCTTCCAATGTGATGTTATATGAAGAGCCTATGCGAACAAATATGTCTTTTGCATATTGGCTCATCTGGTCGGAAAACACCTTACGACGGTACTTTACTACCAGAACAAGATGGTAATACAGCAAGAACACTGAATGGTTATTATTGTCTAATTTTATAGTATAATCAGCCCTTTCACTTCTATGACTGATTATATCATAAAGCTATCTAAGGAGCAATTGTCCGGCTCAATTACTTACGTAAATTCGCCAGACCCACCTTCATCCCCCACCTTAGATGTGGAGGACTTCTGGCGGATTAGGTTAAAGTTTATGCAGCAAAAAGCAAAGCTGCCTGTAATACTTTAATAAAAGATTTTTTCTGGCGCATTTATTCAAAAAGCAGTATCCAGAATACGTGCACAGTAAGATTATTTGCTGCTTTACTTATCGCGCCAAAAATTGTATGATAAAGGAAAAGCTTCTTCTACTATAAATAAAGGCGGGACTTAATGATGAAAAAATTACTTATTTTACTGACGCTGATTTTTGCGCTTGCCTGCACTTGCACAGCCTTCGCTGGCGCAGGCACTGATAACAACGCTAACATGGAAAAAATAACCAGCACCAGCGCTGGCGACTTATATCTTGATAAGGATAATTTGCAGGCATTGCGCCAGGGCGACAAGCTTTTTTTGCTGCTTTCAGCCGAGCTGCGCTACAATAAGGAAATGCTACCTAAGCTGCAGGCCACCAAGCCGGAGCTGAAAACAGCAATCAGCATGACGCAGATTTATTTGTATAATAACGATGGCACGCAGTATGCGCTGCTCAAAAGCCTGTACACCGATAAGGACGATAATGTTGTTTACACTATCGAAGGCTCGCCCAATTTGCAGCCTGTCAAAAGCAAGCTGCAGATGCTGCTGTACGAAAGAGCGTTGACAGCGATGGAAAACCAAAAGCGCATTGCCGATATGCTCAGACGCAAAGCGTAACAAAAAGACCTTGATGTCAGTTTTTACTGACGCCAAGGTCTTAATTTTTTTAATGAAGCTCTTTATAAGCAAACATTTTATTGCTTTAGTTGAAATTTTATGATAAAATGTTTTTGACAACCGTGTTGCAGGATGGTGTTGCCTTAATTCCTCAGGAATCGAGGTGATGCTTATGAAGAACTATTCCTTTCAAGACTTAATGCTCTTCGGAATGTTCATTCTGGCATTACTTACATTTATTTTTCAATATTGTAAATAACCCAGACATAAGAAAACCACTCCTACACATTCCAAGCAAAGAAGTGGCTTTCTAAAAACTTTTTTACATGGCAACCCACCTTGTGGGCGGTTGTCTTTTTCTATATCTAATATACCACACAATTCACAGCTTTGCAAGTTTTGAATTTGTGCGCAACAATAAGAAAACCGCCCCTTGACTTTGGCGAGCTCGGAGCGGATTTTTCTTAACTAAACTCGGCAACCCACCTCTGTGGGCGGTTGTCTTTTCTATATCTAATATACCACACTAATCACAGCTTAGCAAGTTTTAAGGCTGGAATTTGAGCAAATGCTCAAACTCCAGCCTTTTTTGTTCATAAGGTCAGTATGATGATTCCAGCCTTATGAACTGCCAGGCAAGCGGTTGGGGAGCATTGCTTGGCGGAGTATGATGAATTATAGGAAAAACCAGTTGTTATCCTGCTATGACTGCACCTGCTGCCTGCTTATCAGCCAAAATGCTTAGCCTGGGTTGCATCAGCTGCTGCCTTAGCATTATCTGCGCTTACCTGTGCCTGACGCGCCAGTTTGGCTGCATATTCAGCACGCTCCTGCGCCTCTTTGGCAAGCTTGGCTGCTGCCTGATATTTTTCAGCTGCTGCCAGCTCTTTCTTAGCCTGAGCTTCGCGTTGCTCTTCTAAAAGCTTTTGCGGGGATTTGTGGCCAAAGCGCCAGGTTGCACCGATACCGCCCATGGTTTCGCCGCCGGCAGTAGACAGGCTCACGTTGATCATGAAGTTCTTGTTCGGATAGTGGAAGAAGCCCATTGCCACGCCGGTTTCGCCCTTGTATTGGCCAAGGCCGATGCTGAACTCACTCGGAGCCTGCGGATCGTAGCCAATGCTCTTCAGGGAAGCGATAGCTGCTGCCATAGCGCCAACCTTATTTACACGGTCGTTGACGTCGTTGATGCGGCCGTCAAGACGCGCTACCTCTTCGCGGCGAATTGCTGCTTCGGCGTTGATGCCGCCGACTGCGGTCGGGTTGTTCTTGTACTCGTCGCGACCAGTGAGTTCTTTGTCAAGCTCGTCAATCTGGCCAAGGTCGGACAGGTTGATGCGCTTATCAGGATCCGTTTTGGAACCGATGGAAACATCGCTGCTGTCGATGCGTGTTGCGTTGCCTGCTTTAGCGCTGTCCGTATAGGTCAGGCCAGTGCCGCTTTGCTCCAGCTTGCTGCTTCCGTTGGCATCAGTAACTTCGTTGGTAAGCAGGCCAGTTGCACCGTCTAATTTTTGCGCTACCTTAATTTCGCCATTCGTTACCACGCCGCCGATGCTAGTTAAGCCTTGGTTGAATTCGGATTTATGCGTATCGTCTTGCTTAACAGTGTTGCTGTTGCCTGCAGCGGTAACCTTGTTTTCCGTAGTAGTCGTGCCATCGGTTACCTTGGTATTTACGCCTTCCAGCTTAGTTTCAAAGCTGGTGTTTTTGCCATTTCCATCATTGATATCGCTCTTAATTGTGCCATTGCCGCCAAAGGCGATGGAACCATTGCCATGAGCATTGCCCTGACCGGTGATTACTAATTGGTCAGTGGTAATCTTGCCGGTGGTAATTTCGTTACCATTGATGATGGTTGTGGTTGCACCATTTTCTACGAACGGAGTCTTATGAGCAGAGTTCTCGAATACAGTACCCTTACCAGTAGTAGTAACAGTCTGCGTACCGCCAGTAATAGTAGCAGAGCCACCGTTATCAGTATTAGCTACGAAGAAAGCTTTGTCGCCAGCAGCAACAGTTGCTTTATTCTTTCCAACAGCAACCTCGGATGTAACGCCACCTTCTGCAGCAGTGTTATCAAACTTCATGCTTGCGCCAGCATTATCAGTCTGCAAAGTAGTGTTGCCAACGGTATTAGTGAAAGCACCTTTGTCTGCACCAGAACCGCCAGTAACCTTGAAGTTACCACCTGCTGCGGAGAAGTTACCTTGCTTATCCATGGACAGATTGCTACCATGCGGATTACCATTGCTATCCAGAATATCTTCGCCGAGGTTAATACGTTCAACATTCAGCGTATCAGTACTAATCGTACCACCATTGATAGTGGTGACCTTGCCACCCTTTTCGCCAGCATCACCAGTAAAGGTTGCTTTCCCGGCAGACATTGTAGTCTGGTTGTTAGGATCTTTGTAAAGAGTCAGGTTTTCACCATCAAGCTTGCCAGCAGTTCCATCGATCTTTTCCGAACGAATTGCACTACCATTAATTTTAGTAGTCGAATTATCCTGACCAGTGAAGGTGCCAATGCCGGAAGCAGTATCGAAATCAAAAGCAGATTTTTGACCGGACTTATTACCTTTAATATGCAAGCCTTTATAATCGTGAGTCAATTCAGAGCTTGTATTGTCAGCAATATCCGTTGCCTTCGCCCAAATGTTACCACCATTAATAGAGCTTAAATTATCAGCATCCTTAGTAAAGGTAGTTTTACCGTCCTTATCAACTTTAAACTTTCCTTTAGCTGCTATCAGGGAACCATCTTTATCAACTTCAACAGTAGCATCACCAGAAGTACCTAAGATAAGCCTGTTAGCTTTCAAAGTATCAGTAGTAACGGTTTTGCCATTAATAGTAGTTTGATTGTCGACAGTACCAAAGGTTGCCTGGCCGGTAACATCCAAATTACCTTTAACAGTTGCTTTTTCAGTGGTTAAGCCATTGGTTGCTTCTAATTTGTTATTTGCATCGACAATCAAGGAACCCTCTTTAAAGGAAGAGGTGCCTGCAACAAAGCCTTGGGCAGCCTTAGCAGTTACTTGACCTTGGTTAAAGGTAACACCATTAACCTCAAAGGTAGCAGTGCCGGTGTCTAATTTTGTATCAGTTAAGGTCATACCGTCAATCTTTAATTTATTAGTGGTAATGCCATCAGCTTTATCTAATTTCGTACTGCCAACACTTAAAGTTGTTGCATCAATAACAGCTCCGCCAATCTTGCCGCCTTTAGCAGTAATACCATTACTATTCAGGTAGTTTTCTTCATCAACCTTAAAGGTACTAGCTTCGATGCTCTTGACACCAGTTACCTCACCGGCTGCGCTAATTTTAACACTACCAATTTGTCCTTCATTAGCAGTAATTTTACCGCCAGTTGCCGTAAAGCCATTGCCATCGGTAATAGTATTTCCCTTAATAGTGCCTGTTGCTGTTACATTGCCACCATTAATTTCTACTCCGCCAATAGTTGCAGAATTAGCCTCAATTACCTTGCCTGACTTGATTGTCTGATTAATATTAGCAAGCTTCTCAGCAGTCAGCTTATTTTCTTCGGCAGTGCCAAGCTGCAATGTGCCTTCAGTAATTTTAGTATTAGTCCCAACAGTCAGTGTATCTTTAACCTTCAGGTTATTCAGATCAATATTTCCATTAATGGTCATACTATCAGCAGTAATTTGACCGTTTTTCATCTTCACGCCACCGATACTGCTTTCAATATTATTGTCTGTTTGGATGTAGCCAGTAGTAATTTTATTACCTTGAATTTTAGTAATATTAGAACCTGTATCACCAAACTGTGCATTGCCATCTTTATCGATGGTAACCTTGCCACCGGCAGCTTTTACTGCGCCGTTTTCATCAACAGTAAATTGATCATTACCAGTACCGCCAATGCCTAAGGTTTGCCCCTTCAATGCACCGGTTGCAGTAATATCCTTACCTTGGATATCGCCAGTTGTCGTTACGTTGCCATCCTTGTCAACGCCAAACGCACCATTAGCGCCTTTAATGCTACCATCGCTAGCGTTCAAAGCAGCTTTTGCGCTATTATAGTCATGACCACCTGCGAAAACGCCATCGTCATTAATAACGCTAGAATTCAAGCCGACAACAATGCCTTCTCCTTCAGTAATTTTAACCTGATTCTTCTTGCCCGCATTAATAATGACGTCACTATCAATTTTAGTGCCTTCTGTATCGTTGTAGCTGATTTTGTTTGTATTATCGCGGGTGTTAGCCATTTCCGCAACAGAAACTGCTTTTCCAGCAGCTTTGTCCTGCAAAGAAGCATCTTCTGCATTTAGAAAAAGCTTATCATTCAAAGTAATACTGCCATTAGAATGAGTTTGTATACCAAGCGCTTTTATTGCACCAGCAGAGCTAACTTTAAACGCTCCACCAGAAGCGTCCATTGCACCGTTATCATATACCTTAAACTTCCCAGAAGCAGCTTCAATAGTGCCGTCACTTAATATTACACCGCCAACATGAGTATTGTTGATACTAGTCACTCCACTAACAGCGCCACCATTGAAATTTACACCATCAACTGTTGTGCTGTTACCATCTACGCGAGTAATACCTTCCGTCTTCGTCTTTAACGTATTTATATCTGTATCATGACCGTTGACTCTACCTTGTAACGCTATAAGGTCAGCTTTATTAGTATTAAGGTCACCTTCAACAGCAGTGATTCTATCTTTAGCAGCTTCAATATTCTGTTTAACATTATAATCAGTACTTAACGTCAAACTGTCAGCCGTAATTGCGCCGCTATTAGAAACATTGAACTTTCCATTAGCAGCTTTAAAAGAACCATCGGAACTATCAACAGTGAACCTGCCAGCAGCTACATTTAAACCTTTTGCATATACGATGCCTCTGGAAACAACATTGCCGTTTTCACCGCTAACATAAAACTTACTATTTTCGTTCGTCGGATTAGCAATATCAGTAGCACCAATATACAAACCGTTCTTCGCTACAAGCTTACCGCCTTCCATACGTGCATCAAGTCCAGAAGAAATAACTGAAGCATGTACAGCACCAGATGCCAAAATATCATTGTCAGAAATTATAACATGATTACTTGTAGAATTACTACCAATAGAGATTCCAGTAAAACTGTCTTCGCTACCGATCTTTACACCACCAACAGTAAGTTCATTAATTACTGTATTATCTGTTTCACTACTTTTATTAGCAGTAGTTACATTGCCACCAGCTTCTTTGTACAACACATCCGCAGCATACACCGGTTCAAGACCAATGCCCCCCCCTGTGAGAATCGCACACGTTACGGCAAGGGCCAACGCCTTGACATTACTCTTTTTCCTAGTCATAATCATCATCCTCCTTAACGTATAAACCAAACCCATGCGTGCGCCATCCGCTGCTGGCAGCCTCCGGCGCCTTCCGCACAACTCTTATCATGGTCATTATCTCATAAAATTCAGTGAATTCAATGCCTTGTATCGTAAAGCGCAAATTTTCATCGTAAAACGCATTTTGGCAACCTTACTTGCTTATTTTTTATTCAAAACTGTAACAAACAAAACAATAATTAAAGCACATTTCCACTAAAAACTACCCACTATCCACTAATCACTACACACTAACAACTAAAAAGAACCTCCGCAACGGCCTTCATAACCGTAACGGAGGTTCTATTTTTTATAACAAATTATCCTTAATCCTGCAGCAGCGCCCACTGCATATAGGCGTTGCGCACTGCTGCGCTGTCGCGCATCCTGATGGGTGCCTTGAAGCCATTACCCAGCAAAAAATAATTGCTGTAAACGCCCTCTACATAATGCATGTTAATCAGCACGCTGCGATAGGTCAGCAGAAAATAATCCTGCGTCAGCTTTTCGCGCACCTTGTTGATGGAGCTGTACACCTTATAGGTGCGCTGTGCTGTATGAATATAGCAGTATTTATCCTGCACCTCTACAACAATAATATCTTTGGGTTTTAGCTTTACCATCTCCACTGCAGTATCAAAAGTAACATACTCTTCCTTGTCAAAAGCACCGCAGCGCTTCAGCGCCTGCTCCAGCTTTTCCGGCTGCAAAGGCTTCAGCAGATAGTACGCTGCCTCCAGCTCATAGCTTTCAATGGCAAATTCATTACTGGAGGTAAGAAAGACCAGCTGAAAGTTAAGCCTTTGCTGGCGCAGGCGGCGCACAAGCTCCACGCCATTACCAGGCTTCAGATAGATATCCATAAAGACGATGTCAGCGCTATTCAAAAGCAAGTATTCACAGCACTGTTCCCCTTCAGTAAAGGTACGTATATCCAAAAGCATCTGATCTTTTTCCCCTATTTCCTGCAGTTGTTGCTTAAGCTCTTCCAGCTCGTTTACATCATCATCACAAGCCACAATACGCATAATATCACTCTTTTCCTACACTCAACATGCTCTTATTTGCTTATGCTCAGTTTTCCGCCAGCACCTGCTGCAGCAGCTCCAGCGCCACACTCTGCAACAAATCCACGGCCTCCCAAGCGCATTGCTCCTAAGTCTAAACACCATATCCGGTGTTCTTTCAAAGAAGCTAATATCTCTTTTCCAGCCCATTCCAGATTTACAATGCCGAAGCCCGGTAAACTGTTGCTTCATTTTACGCCCACAGTTGGGGCAGACCTTGTTGTTCTTGCATTTCTCTTAATTGTCCAGACTGTTCTCGTTCAGCAGAAAGTCATAGACACTCATAATCAACACGCCAGACTCGTTGTAATAAGGTGCAGGCGTGTCTTTGGTAATAATAAACCGCTTAAAGAAATCTCCCGTCAACATTAACGATCTCTGCTCCTGCTCCATTTTGGCCTGATCTGGAATCGCGTAAGCAGACTGGATATAATAGCGCTTGGAACCCTGATTGCAGACAAAATCAATTTCTAGCTGCTTGCGGATGCTGTTGCCTTTATCATTGGTGCCGTACTGCACGATAACACCCACATCCACATGGAAGCCCCTCATTTTCAGCTCATTGAAAATGATATTCTCCATGCTGTGAGTTTCTTCAATTTGACGGAAATTCAACCTGGCATTTCGAAGTCCCATATCTGTAAAATAATACTTTACCGGCGTATCAATGTATTTCTTTCCCTTCACATCATATCGGATTGCACTGTCAATCAGGAAGGAATCACAGAGATAATCAATATACCTCTTGATTATCGAATTGCTGATCTTCTTTTTCTTAACCGTTTGAAATGTCGCTGACAGTTTTTCCGGATTGGTCAGAGAACCGATGGCTGAGGACAGAATATTCAAAAGCTCCTCCAATTCTGCCTTGTTACGAATATTATGCCTGCCAACGATATCCGAAATATAGGTTTCCTCAAAAAGAGATTTCAAAAACGCAATTTTCTGATCTGAAGTACCAAACTCAAGCACCAAAGGAATGCCGCCATAGAGCATATACTCATTCCATCCGTCCTGCTTTGTACCCTGATAGGCTGACATAAATTCAGCAAAGCTCAGCGGATACATATGCACTTCATCGCCACGGCCTCTGAACTCAGTTATAACATCCTTAGAAAGGAAACGGGCATTGCTTCCGGTTACATATACGTCCACATTTTTCATACGAATCAGGCTGTTGAGGATAGATTCAAATTCGCTAAGCAGTTGCACCTCATCAAGCAGTACATAATACATAGCATCATCCTTAATCTGCTCTTTCAGATATGGGTACAGCACATCCGGATCGCGATACTTCTTGTTTTCAAAAGCATCAAAAGCAATCTCAATGATATGATCTTCATCTACTCCTTCTGACAGCAGATGCTTCTTAAAAAGCGTAAAGATAAGATAAGACTTGCCACACCTGCGCATACCGGTTATAACTTTAATTAGACCGTTATGCTCCTTGCTGATAAGTTTATCCAGATAGCGATCTCTTTTAATTTCCATGTACAGCACCTCCTATTGAAGATTTTTGCGGTCACCCGCAGAAATCTTCAATAGAATTATACCTCGTTCAGGACTTCTTTACAACCACCATACGAAAGATTTTTGCGGTTTACTGCAAAAATCTTTCATAATCTCACATGCCAAAATCCGGATAAAGGGAGCTGTCAAATCAGGGGCTTTTGCCTTTATTCCCGGCTTTTCCTTCGAACCATTGTTGATGAAGGCTCATAGCAAACAAAAGAATTTGTTAGTTTGGGTTATTCTGAAAATTGGTGCAGATGCACCACCTTTCGGAATAGCGGAATTTTTTCTGTTTAATCTCATCTATAAAGTAAAATAACCGCGCCAAGATTTCTCTTAGCACGGTTATCAGTTGTTATTTGAGCAATTCACGAACCATAACGTTAATACGTTTGCCATCTGCACGGCCTTTGGTTTTTGCCATAACTGCCGGCATTACCTTGCCCATATCCTTGGGACTTGTAGCACCAACAGCAGCAATAACTTCTGCCACGATAGCCTTCAGCTCGTCATCGCTGAGAGCTTCCGGAAGATATTTTTTCAGTATAGCAATTTCTTCCTTAGCTTGGGCAACCAATTCGTCACGACCTGCTTTTTGGAATTCCTCAACAGAATCCTGACGCATTTTGACCTCTTTCATCAAGACAGCCAGAACCTCATCATCTGTAAGTTCCTTTTTGTCATTGATTTCAACATTTTTAATATTAGCACGCACCATGCGGATAACAGACAAACGCAGCTTACCTGCTTCTCTGTCCTTCATGGCCTGCTTCATATCAGCAGTCAATTGGTCTTTTATAGACATACAGCCCGCCTCCAATTATCTGGTTTTACGTTTTCTGGCTGCTTCGGATTTTTTCTTACGTGCAACGCTCGGCTTTTCATAGTGCTCGCGTTTTCTTACCTCAGAAAGAATGCCTGCCTTTTGGGTTGCTCTTTTAAATCTGCGCAGTGCGCTGTCTAAAGTTTCATTCTTGCCAACTTTAATTTCTGCCATCTGTTCTCCCTCCCTCCACACACTTAGGGAAGTGTATATGCAAATTAAGTTTTCAGCTGTTGCCAGCTAAAAACACTTACTGATTAATTATACAAGAAAAGACAAGCATTGTCAAGGTTTAGCACGGGGGCCAACCCAAAGCTTTGCCGCCAATTACGTGAATGTGTAAATGTTTTACTGTCTGACCGCCTTCATCGCCGGTGTTGATAACAACGCGGAAGCCTTTTTCGGCAATTCCGGTCTTTTCAGCGATCATTTTAACCTTGCCCAGCATATATGCAACCAGCTCGGGGTCCGCAGTAGTGATGTTAGCTGTGTGGTCCTTAGGCATCAGCAGCACATGAACCGGAGCAGCCGGAGCAACGTCATTGATAGCAATCATTTTATCATCTTCGTACACTTTGGTAGAAGGGATATCGCCCTTAATGATTTTGCAAAAAATACAATCCTCAGCCATTTCATGTCCCTCCTCTCGTTTATCGTATCTAGTTATATTCTGTATTTATTTCTTTTATCCTGCTAAAGAAATAATTTTTTCACAAATTAATTCAATTCGCCCAGCAAAAAGTCCTCTTTTACGCCGGTAATTTTTACCTTGGCAATGGTGTTGGCCAGCTCCTTGGTTCCCGGAACAACAACGCGCAGGTACGGACCACACAGGCCCTCCATATGCTCATCGTCCACAGGCTGCTCAAACAGCACTTCCTCCACCTTGCCTACAGTGCTCTGCAGCATTCGCTGATGCAGCTCCTCGTCCACCTTCGCCAGACGCGCCGCACGCTCGCTCTTCACTGCCTCGTCCACCTGCTCCTTCATTTCGGCTGCAGGCGTACCCTTGCGCTTGGAATACGGGAAGATGTGCATTTTGGCAAAGCCGCATTTCTTGGCAAATTCCAGCGTAGTCGCAAAATCCTCCTCGGTTTCGCCGGGGAAGCCCACAATAACGTCCGTAGTAATTGCCACATCAGGCACCTGCGCGCGGATTTCGTTCACCAGCTCCGTAAAGCGCTTGGTGTCGTAAGGACGGTGCATAGCGCGCAAAATCTTGTCGCAGCCGCTTTGCAGCGGCAAATGCAGGTGGCGCTGCAGGCGCGGATCCTCTGCCATCAGCTGCAGCAGACGTGGCTCCACCTCCACAGACTCCAAAGAACCGAGGCGCACACGCTGCACACCCTCAACGCTCAGCGCTGCCTTTACCGCATCATACAAAGTAACGTGCTTGCCTTCCTTCGCCAGCTCCTTGCCGTAGCAGCCAAGGTGAATGCCGATGAGCACAACCTCTTTGTAGCCTGCGGCAACCAGCTTGCCAACCTCCTCACGGATGCTTTCAAGGCTGCGGCTGCGCAGCGGACCGCGCGCAAAGGGAATAATGCAGTAGGTGCAATACTGGTTGCAGCCCTCCTGAATTTTGAGGAAGGCGCGGGTTTTATCGGTTTCCGTGCCAACGCCCAGCTCTTCGAACTTAGTGTCCACAGTCATCTGCTGTACGTTGTCCAGAATCTCCGTGCGCTTGTGCTCCAGTGCTTCTTCGACCAGCTCCACAATACGGCCGCGCTCCTGGTTGCCGATGATTACATCAACACCCTCGATAGCACGCACCTCCTCCGGCGCAGTCTGCGGATAACAGCCGGTAACAACCACCAAAGACAGCGGATTATGACGCACAGCGCGGTTGATAATCTGACGCGATTTGCGCTGACCGGTATTGGTAACAACGCAGGTATTAACTAAATAAACGTCTGCCGGTTCACCGAAAGGCACAACCTCATAGCCTGACGCACGGAAAATCCCCTCCATGCTGGCAGTATCGGCCTGGTTAACCTTACATCCCAGCGTATAAAATGCAATTTTTCTCATCTATGTTTAATCTCCTAAATCTCCGGTTTCATAAAAAATCGCTGAAATAGCAACAAGTCCTGCCGTTTCCGCACGCAAAATGCGTCTGCCCAGCGATACAGGCACAGCGCCTGCTGCGCGTGCCGCATCCAGCTCCGCTTCGCTGATGCCGCCCTCAGGACCGATAATCAGCAGCAGATCAGTCAGCGCGCCCTTCGCCTGCGCCTCCTTCAGCGCCGCCTTCAAGCTCTTTTTATCCTCGCACTCGTAAGCGATAATCTTCGTAGCGCAATCATTCGCCGCCAGCATCTGTGACATCGTCTGCACTGGCTGCACCTCGGGAATAATATCGCGCTTGCTCTGCTTGGCAGCGGATTCAGCAATCTTCTGCCAGCGCTCCACCTTCTTGGCAGCCTTAGCACCGTCAAGGCGTACTACGGAATGCTCCATAGCCACAGGCACCACGCTGTAAGCGCCCATCTCCACAGCCTTTTGGATGATGAACTCCATCTTCTCGCCCTTCGCCAGTCCCTGCGCCAAAATCAGGCGCACCGCCGGCTCATGGCTTTCCGCCAGCTTCTCTAAGCAATGCACAGTCACGCACTCGCTGTCAATAGCTGTAATCTCCGCCAGCGCACTCACGCCGTCATCACTCACAAGCTGCAGCTGCGCACCAGGCTGCATGCGCAGCACCTTACTGATATGACGTGCATCCACGCCCTCAATAGTCATTGTTTTGTTATATAATTGCGGTACAAAAAAACGATGCATATAGGTTTCCCCTTACTTCTTCTTCATCTGCATAACAACCCAGCCGCCGCGATGGTCAACCGCGTCAACATAAAGGCCCTGCGCCTGCGCCGCAGCCTCCACATCCGGCATACGCTCCTCAATAATACCGCTCGCCAAAAGCACACCGTCGTCATTCAGCTTCTGCGGAATATCCTGCAGCAGCATAATAACAATATCTGCAATAATATTAGCGATAATAACATCAGCCTTGCCCTCAGTGCCATGCAGCAAATCGCCCTCGCGCACCTCAATCTGGTCGCTCAAGCCATTATCCGCCACATTCTCCTTCGCCACGCGCACTGCCACGCCGTCAATATCCACAGCCTTAACAGACTTAGCGCCCAGCATTGCCGCAGCAATCGCCAGAATGCCACTGCCGGTACCAACGTCAAACACGGTAGAATCAGGTGTAATAACCTTCTCCAGGCGCTCCATCATCATATTGGTAGTGTGATGCGTGCCGGTACCGAAGGCCATACCCGGATCAATTTCAATAACATGCTCGCCGGCCTTAGGAGCATATTCCTCCCAGCTCGGCTTAATAACAAGGCTCTTGCCGACATGAGTAACATGGAAATACTGCTTCCATTCGTTAGCCCAATCCTGCTCGCTCACCTTGCGGAAGCGAGTATTGCCGAAACGGTACTTGCCGATGCGCTCCTCAATCAGCGCCAGCTGCTCGTCAATCTCCGCCAAGCGTTTTTCCAGCTTCTCATCATCAGCATAATAAGCGCTGACGGTAACAACCTCGGTATTCTCCTGCTCCGGAATATCGCACAACTCCCAGGTACCGCTGTTGCGCAAATCATTAATCAGCTGCGGGTCATCAATCGCAACTCCCTTAGAACCGATGCTCGTCAGCATATCCGCTACGGCCTCTACTGCTTCATGCGTTACCGCTACATTAACTTCTATCCACTGCATTGTATGCACTCCTTTGAAAATTTATATTCATTTTATTATACAACAGAAAAGCCTCGCATTTCAACACGCCATTTTATCTCTGCCGTTAGAAAAAAATTACTTTAAATTTAGTTTACATTTGCTATAATTATCTTAAAGAAGCTTTTTCTATAATATTTCTAAGGAATGATGTTATATGCAGATTCAGGATTTGATTATCCTTATCTATATTATCCTGCGCGTTGCCCCCAGCTCTTATCTATGCTACTATCCCTTTTTGGAAGACCTGCGCTTATCCAAAAAAGCAGCAATATGCGGCTTTTTTGCTATTATTCTCATAGAATGGGGCATTTTCATATTCACCGGACGCAATTTCGATAAGCTACCGACATTATATGGCGTTTACCTGCTCTACATATTCTACTACTTCGCCATCGTAAACGGTAATAAAAGTAAGCAGCTTTTTTGCATCCTGCTCTCAGGCAATTTTGAAAATGTGCTGCAGACACTGGCTATGCTCGCAGAACGCATTTCGCCCACTCCCGGTTACTACTATGCTACCGCCACCTTCGTGCTCCTGCTGGCACAATCTGCTTATTTTTCCTGGTTTTACTATACTGTAAAAAAATTCAAGCAGCTCTTCCGCAGCACTAAATACAATAAGATTATCACCTACTCCAACTATATTTTAGCTTTTAACTTCGTTGCCCTGGTACTCATACGCAATTTTTCCGAACCACGCACCTGGAATCTTTTCTTTGCCCGCTTTCTGTGCATCATGCCGCTCTTCTTCTTTGTTTCCATGATGATGGATCTGCTGAAGGAAAAAAATGATAACAAGGTGATGTCCATCAAGCTCAGCTCACTGGAAGAGCTGCGTCGCAATGAAAAGCCTTACTACGATTTTGTTATCGAAACCTGGCAGAAATCGCGCCGCCTGCGCCATGACCAAAAGCATCTCGTGCTTATGCTCAACCAGCTTTATGAAGAAAAAAAGTTTGATAAGCTTGGCCAGCATCTGCGTACTATCCTTAAATATACAGAACAGCTGCAAACAGTAAAGCTTTATGGCAATGAAACCATCGACGGCCTTATCGGCTACTGGCAAATGCAGGCACAGGAAAAAGGCATCCCCTTTGCCGTAGATATCAGCTTCAGCAAAATCAAAATCAACGATATTGATCTGGCCATTATTTTAGGCAATGCCCTGGAAAACGCTTTTACCGCAGTTACCGAAGACTGCATGGCCCAGGGCAGCAGCTGTTATATTAATGTGAAAATCAAAGAAAGAGCCTCTCTATTGCTGATAGAAGTTGTTAATTCCTTCAGCGGCAACATAGTTCGTTATAATGACCAGTTTTATTCTGCCAAACGCGCCTACAAGGAGCCTGGCACCGGACTGGAAAACATCAGGATGATTTGCGAAAAATACGCAGGCAATAACAATATCAGCTTTGATAACAACAGCTTCAAGCTGCAGCTAATGCTGCCAAACACACACTTAGAAGGTTAAATCTTGACGCACAAACTAAAAGCGCTTATACTAAAAAAGATTGTAGCTTTTGCCACAGTCTATTTTAGTATTTTTATTTAGGGAAAGAAAAGAAGGTAACAAAATGCTCTCATTAGACAAAATTTATCACGCAGCCTTCATCCTTAAAAGCGTAGCACGTAAAACAGATTTAATAGCTGCTCCGCATTTAAGCGAAGGCAACAACTTGTATCTGAAAACAGAAAACCTGCAGGTAACAGGCAGCTTTAAGGTGCGCGGTGCCTACTACAAAATCAGCCAGCTTACACCTGAGGAAGCAAGCAAAGGCGTTATCGCCTGCAGCGCCGGCAACCACGCACAGGGCGTAGCACTTGCTGCAACTAGCATGGGCATCAAAAGCGTCATCTGCATGCCGGACGGCGCACCGATTATGAAGGTAGAAAACACCAAGCGCCTCGGCGCACAGGTGGAGCTTGTTCCCGGTGCCTACGACGAAGCACATGACCGCGCCGTACAGCTGCAGGAGGAAACTGGCATGACCTTTATTCATCCATATGACGACGAGCTTGTTATTGCCGGCCAGGGCAGCATCGGTCTGGAAATTTTGGACCAGCTGCCGGATGTCGAAGCAGTAATCGTACCGATTGGCGGCGGCGGCCTTATCAGCGGCGTAGCCTTCGCTATCAAAAGCCTGCGTCCGGAGGTTAAGGTTTACGGCGTACAGGCAGCAGGCGCAGCCAGCATGTACAACGCCTTCCATGACCATAAATACGAAACTCTGGAGCACGTCAGCACCTTTGCCGACGGCATTGCTGTAAAAACTCCGGGTGAAAACACCTACGAGCTCATCAGCAAATATGTTGACGATATCGTTACCGTAAGCGAGGACGAAATCGCAACTGCAATTTTAACCCTGATTGAAAAGCAGAAGCTGATTGCCGAAGGTGCAGGCGCAACTCCGGTAGCAGCAGCGCTGTTCGACAAGCTGCCGATTAAGGGCAAGAAAACAGTCTGCGTTGTATCCGGCGGTAACATCGACGTTAATATTCTTTCGCGTGTTATCACCCGCGGTCAGGTTACCAGCGGCCGCAGAGTCAACCTTGTTATCATGCTGGAGGACCGTCCGGGCCAGCTGCTCAAGGTCAGCGAGATTATCAGCCAATGCGGTGCCAACGTTGTCGGCGTACACCACAACCGCAGTGATGCCAACATGGCCATCACCGGCTGCTTCCTCAAACTGGAGCTGGAAACACGTGATGCCGCCCAAATCAAAGAAATCGAAGACAAGCTGACGGCAGCAGGCTTCAAGCTGGTCAGCGACCAAACCGCAGCACAGCATTAACAACAAAAAAATTACCACAGCCTACATAAAATGTAAGCTGTGGTTTTTTATTTGCACAGTTTGCGATTTTTAGGTGTTATACCCACTCTTACTCTACAGTAACGCTCTTAGCCAAGTTTCTCGGCTTATCTACGTCTAATCCTTTGGAAACACTCACATAATAACCCATAAGCTGCAGCGGAATAACTGCCAAACTGGTCATGAAATGCTCGTCAGTCTTAGGAATGTACACTGTGAAATCAGCGGTATCCTCAATGTTATAGTTACCATAGGTAGTCAGGCCCATCAGATAAGCGCCACGGCTGCGGCACTCAACCATGTTGCTGACAGTCTTTTCGTAAAGCTCGCTTTGAGTCAGTACGCCAATAACAAGAGTACCGTCCTCAATCAGGCTGATAGTACCGTGCTTCAATTCGCCGGCAGCATAAGCCTCACTGTGGATATAGGAAATTTCCTTCATCTTCAGGCTGCCCTCCAGGCTGACAGCGTAGTCAAGACCACGGCCGATAAAGAAGATATCCTTAGCATTAACCTGCTTAGCGGCAAACCATTGGATGCGTTCCTTATCTTCAATAATCTTTTGGATTTTATCCGGCAGCTGTGCCATTTCCTGAATCAGCTCCAAATATTTAGCTTCATCAATAGTACCGCGAACAATAGCAAACTGAATTGCCAGGCAGTAAGCAGCAATCAGCTGAGTGCTGTAAGCCTTGGTAGTTGCAACAGCAATTTCCGGGCCTGCCAGAGTATAGAAAACATTATCTGCTTCGCGGGCAATAGAGCTGCCTACTACGTTAACGATGCCAAGAGTTTTGATGCCCTTTTCTTTAGCCAGACGCAGAGCTGCCAGGCTGTCGGCGGTCTCACCGGACTGGCTGACAATGATAACCAGCTCGTTCTTGCTCAGCAGAGGCTTGCGGTATCTGAACTCGGAAGCCAGCTCGGTACGAACAGGAATCTGTGCCAAATCCTCAATTACATATTGCGCTGCCACACCTACATGG